>Ga0157370_10001933_pt1 | contig 25508 bp, 22 predicted proteins | sample C35metaG_FD_113463 | JGI IMG/M metagenome (GOLD analysis project Ga0157370, IMG submission 113463) | Corn rhizosphere microbial communities from Kellogg Biological Station, Michigan, USA - C3-5 metaG | ecosystem: Host-associated > Plants > Roots > Rhizosphere > Soil | place: USA: Michigan...
GCTGATGCTGATTACCGTCGGCCAGGGCGCCCTGCTCTACGCCAACCAATACCTGCCCACCGGTTTGCTGGCGATGCTCTACACCAGCCTGCCGATCTGGAGCGTGGCGCTGGAATGGCTGCTCGGCGACCGGCCGCCGCTGTGGGTGTTGTGCGGTCTGGTGTTGGCTTCGTGCGGCATCGTGTTGCTGATGAGCAACGGCTTGGGCAGCGCCGCCACCGCCCAGCAATGGTTCGCCGGCAGCCTTGTTGTTGCCGCCACGCTGATGTGGGCCATCGGCGCCTGGCTGTTGCGCAGCCGCCCTTCACTCCGCTCCACCTGGCTGGGCATGAGCCTGCAAATGCTCATCGGCGCGCTGATGCTCGCCTTGTTTGCCGCCTGGCGTGGCGAATGGAATCAACTCGACCTGACCCAGCTGTCCGCCCATGGCTGGTGGTGGTTGGCGTATTTGGTGCTGCCCGTGAGCCTGGGCGTGTATCCCGCCTACTTCTGGCTGCTGCGCGAAGTGCGCCCGAGCTTGGTGTCGACCTTTGCCTTCGTTAACCCGGTGATTGCGCTGCTGCTGGGTTATCTGCTGCTCGGTGAAAGCCTGGGAATGGCCGCGCTAGTGGCGTGCCTGGTGACGCTGGGTGGGGTGATGATGATTATTTTTGGGCGCAGATGAAGCGATTCACCGACCCCGTAGGAGCTAGCTTGCTAGCTCCTACAACATCGGTTCGAACGCTCTTATTTCCAGTCTTTCAGCGCCTGATCCGCCGCCTGGTTCAGCGGCTTGGCCATCAAGCCGGTGGGCGACAGGCTAACGGCGTACACCGCGCCATCGGCCATGGGCAGGTAGGTCACGCGCAGCGCTTGCGGCTTGAACAGGAACAGGTCGTGCTGGCCCAGGCGCAGCCAGCGCCACAGGTCGATACCGAACGGGCTTTGCGCCAACGGCGCGCTGGCGTGCTGCGCCAACTCCTGTTGTTCGATAGCCAGGAAACGGCCGGAGAGTTTTTCCAGGCGGTAGCCCGGCTGTAAGCCGATCAGCGCAGCCAGGCCCTTCCATTCGATCATGCGCGCGTCCAGCTGCCAGAGGTCGCCTTCCAGGTTTACGCTGCGCTCATCGGCGCCTTCGAGCAGGGTGACGCGATAACGCTGCGGGCCATCGGCCTGGAAGCTGAGGGTGACCACAGGTTTGTCTTCGGGAATGGCGTCGTAGCTGACCAGATCGTAGGCGACGGTGCCGATAAGCCCGGCCAATGCCAGAAAGGCCAGACCGACCGTGCCGCGTAACCAGCCGAGAAACCAACTGCGGTTGAGCAGAATTCGTGCGGCGACCAATACGGCCAGTAGAGCCAGCAGGGCGATGCCCCACGCCAGACCGTCATACTGCATAAAGCCAATTCCTTCTGCGGCAAATAGCCGGCATTATGCGCAGCCTCCCCCGCCACGGCCAGCCGGCATTCGGCGCAACTGACACCAGTCGACCTTTTTATGCCCTTCGAACTGCTTGTAGACCCGACCACCCTCGCCATTCTCGCTGGCGTCGCCTTTCTGGCTGGTTTTATCGATGCCATCGCCGGCGGTGGCGGCCTGTTGACCATGCCCGCGCTGCTCACCGCAGGCGTGTCGCCACACCTGGCGCTGGGCACCAGCAAACTGTGCGCCACCTTCGGCTCGGCCACGGCGAGCCTGACCTTTTACCGACGCAAATTATTCGACCCCAGCGCCTGGCGCTTCGCGCTGATCGCCACTGCCATCGGCTCGACTTTGGGCGCCATCGTCGCCCATTGGCTGCCGGCCGAATGGCTGATGCAAATGCTGCCGGTGGTGGTGTTCGCCTGCGGTTTGTACCTGCTGTTCAGCCGCACGCCTACCGCACCGGTGAACAGCGACGCGCCTATCGCGCGCCGCCGCCAATGGCCGCAAGGCTTTACGCTGGGTTTCTATGACGGCGTGGCCGGCCCCGGCACCGGAGCGTTCTGGACAGTGAGCACGCTGCTGCTCTACCCGCTCGATCTGCTGCGCGCCAGCGGCGTGGCGCGGACCATGAACTTCGTCAGCAATATCACCGCGCTGGTGGTGTTTATCATCGGCGGGCAAGTGGCGTGGGTGCTCGGTTTGAGCATGGGCGTGGCGCTGATGGCCGGTGCGTTTCTGGGCGCGCGCACGGCGATTTCGGGCGGTTCTAAATTTATCCGCCCGGTGTTCATCATGGTGGTGTTGGCGTTGACCGCGCGGCTAGTTTGGCAGCACTGGTTCGGGCAGGCCTGAGCGGCGCGCCAGGTACACATCGATCAGGTAACGGGCAATGGAGCGCGATGCCGGCAGCGGCGGCAAGTTGTCGATCTTGAACCACTGCGCGTCTTCGATTTCCTCTTCCTGCATGACGATATCGCCGCTGGCGTATTCGGCGTGGTAGCCGAACATCAGCGAATGCGGGAACGGCCAGCTCTGGCTGCCCAGGTACTGAATGTTCTGAATTTCGATACCCACTTCTTCGCGCACTTCACGCGCCACGCAGGCTTCTACCGACTCGCCCGGTTCAACGAAACCGGCCAGCGTGCTGTACATGCCCGGCACGTAGCGCGGCGAGCGGGCCAGCAGAATTTCATCACCGCGAGTGACCAGCACGATCATACTCGGCGACAGGCGCGGGTAATGCGCCACCTGGCAATTGGGGCAGGTTGAGGAACGGTCGGTGAGCGAGCGCTGCATGCGCGTGCCGCAGCTGCCGCAAAAACGGTAGTTGTCGGCCCAGGTGGCAATCTGCGCGGCAAAACCCAGCAGGCGGAAGGTGTCGGCATCGCTTTGCATCATGAACTGCCGCAAGCTCTGCAAGGTGCAACCGGGTAGTTCCGGGGCGTGGGCGAAGTCCAGCAGGTAGACGGCATCGCCATCGAAATGGCCGAGACCGTGCTCTTCGAAGGCGGGCAGGTCCTGGCGCTTGAGCCAATCGCGGGGGAACAGCACACCGTTGCTGTCGGCGAGAAAACCCTGGCGAAAATGCGCCAGTGCCCAGCCGCCGTTCTGGCTGATATCGAGTACCGCCGGCTCCCAGCTTTTGCTCATTACGCGGCCACCTGCAGACCCAGGGCACGCACGCTTTCGGCGGCCAGGTCGAGCACGCTCGGCACGGTTTCAGGCCGCAGCACGGCGCCGCCTTCCAGGTAGTACTCAAGGCTGGTCAGGGCATCGGCCAGGGTTTCGAGCATTTGTTCAGATGGCATTTGCGCGCTCTCCAACATCTGCGTCTGAATGTAATCGGCGCAGGCGCCCACCAGCAGGGCCGCACGTTCCTGATTGAGGAACCACAGGCCGCCGCGCACCGCCTGCAAGCTGAACGGCACATTGGCCAGGTGCAGCTTGTCGCCATTGGATTCGAGGTACGAGGTAATCGCGCGCTTGGCCATGACCAAGCCCGCCTGTGATTCATCGACCACCACAATCCGCGCTTCGTTCAATTGGTGCTGAGCAAACGAGGTGGCTTCATCGCCTGGCTGCGCGGTTTGAGGACGCGCATCACGGCGCTCGCCGCTTTCCAGGCTGGCGACCATGCTTTCGACATACAGCACGGCGTCGGCAAGTTTGTGCAACGCCGGCACTTCAATCGGTTCCGCGTCGTTCCAGCCGGCCACGACCTGCAATTGATTCTGCAGGGTCGCACCCGCCGAGCTGAGGCCCACCATGCCGAGGGTTTTTGCCAACTTGCCGAGCAGGCCGTGCAAGGTGGTGAGGCGTTCGCTGTCGACGGTGCCGCGCTCGATCAGATCGAGCAGGTCTTTCACGCTGGCCAACTCTTCACGAATGGCCGAGGACAACGAGCGCATCACCGAACGGCCCGGGCCGGCCAGCAATTGCGATTCTTCTTCGAGCAGCTGATCGGTAAAAGGCAGCGGCAGCAGGCCGAACACTTCACGCACCTGAGACGCCTGCGGCCCATGGCTGTCGGCCAGCGCGACCAGATACAGCAATTCTTTGAGCAGATTGCGCGGCGCTTCGTAGCTGGCATTGCCGAGCAGTTGCTTGAGCTCGCGGTCAATGCGGGCGAACAGTTGCTTGCGCGCTTTACGCGGCAGCAACTGGCCGTCTACCTGCGCTTCAAGCGCGGCGGCGCCAATCCAGCACAGGCGGCCACGCGGCTGACTGGCGAACAGGCTGTCGAGACGGCTCAAGGCGCGGCCCATCAGCTTCAAGCCAGCTTGCGGGCTTTCTTCACGGATAAAACCGAGCAAGCCAACCTGGTACATATGACGCAGGCGGCGCAGGTCATCGGCGTGGGCGGCTACATCGACCGGCGTACCGGTTTGCGGGCGGGTTTGGTCCAGACGGGCGCTGAAGAAAAAGCTTTCCGGCAGCGGCGGTTGCGACCCGGCAGCGCGCAGGTCGTTGATCGCCGGCAGCAGCAATTCCGGCAATTCCTGACGATGCATCTCGACGTTTTCAAGGTAACGGCGCAGCACGTGCAAGGCATTGTTCAATGCCGAGAGCTGTACATCGCGCTCTTCACCGGCGCCTTCGGGAATGTCGGTGGCTTGTTCCAGCACTTCCTGGGCCAGCAATTCGGCACCGGCCAGCTCGATCAGATTGAGCGTGCCGCGAATTTGCTGCAGGTATTCCACCGCTTGTTGCAGCAGGCTGCCGTTGTTGCGCTCAGCAATAAACTGCTCAAGGCTCAGTTCCGCCTCTTCCATGGTGGCGAACAGCTCGTCGCGCACCAAACTCAGGGATGTGGCTCCAGAAACCATGGCCTACTGCGCCTCCCGCGCCAGTGAGAAATACGCGCGCATCAGTCTGCGAATTCAGGCTTTTGCTTGCTCATGTGCGCGGCCATGGCCACGCGCAGATCGGCAGATTGCAACATGGTGGCGTTCCAGGTGGCGACGTATTCCAGGCCGTCGTCCACGCGGTGATCACGCATGTAGCCGATCATTTTTTTCGTGCCACGAATGGCAATTGGCGATTTGCTGGCGATTTCCCGGGCGATGCCGAACACACCGTCGAGCAACGCCGCTTCGTCTACAAACGTGCGATTGACCAGGCCGATGCTGCGCGCTTCTTCGCCGCCAATGGTGCGGCCGGTGTAGGCCAGCTCACGCATCATGCCGTCGCCAATGATGCGCGGCAGGCGTTGCAGGGTGCCGACGTCAGCGGCCATGCCCATGTCGATTTCTTTGATCGAAAATTGCGCGTTCAGGGTCGAGTAGCGCATGTCGCAGGCGCTGATCAGGTCGATGGCGCCGCCCAGGCAGTAGCCCTGAATGGCCGCCAGCACTGGCTTACGGCAGGCGTCGACGGCGTTGAAGGAGCTTTGTAATTCGAGAATTTTGCGCCGCAGCACTTCGGCGTTACGGCCAGGGTCTTTACCGAGCTGGCTGCCGACTTGCGCCAGCATCATCAGGTCGATACCGGAGGAAAAGTGTTTTCCCGCGCCGGAGATCACCACTACGCGAACGTCGTCGGTGGCGTCGATCCAATTGAAGATTTCCACGATTTCGGTCCAGAAGTCCGCGCTCATGGCGTTGACCTTTTCTGGGCGGTTGATCACCACATGGGCGATCTTGTCGGCCAGTTCTACACGGAACGCTTTGTAGGCGGACATCTTGGCCTTCCTCATTTCTGCTGCGCGTGCGCGCATAGAATGTTGTTGTGGATAAAACCGCGCAACTATAACAAGCACGTCATAAAAGTCGATGCCGAGGGTGTGACGCAGACCACGCTGCCGGTCTTCACACCACTGCTCGACTAAAGGCTTTAAGCGCTTGATCTGTCTGGTATCTTGCCAGCGCCTCAAACCCACATTCGAATAAGGTCCGCCCGCAATGCCAACCTCGCTCGCCCCCGCCTTCGCGCGCAACTTTCTGGGCCACTCGCCACGCTGGTACAAGCTCTGCATTCTCGCCTTTCTGATCCTCAACCCGCTGGCACTCTGGACGCTCGGGCCGATGGTGGCAGGCTGGATGCTGGTGGCCGAGTTCATCTTTACCCTGGGCATGGCGCTCAAGTGCTACCCGCTGCAACCCGGCGGTTTGCTGGTGATCGAAGCGCTGCTGCTGCACATGGCCGGACCGCAGGCGCTGTACGACGAGCTGGTGCATAACTTCCCGGTCATTTTGCTGCTGATGTTCATGGTCGCCGGCATCTACTTTATGAAAGACCTGTTGCTGCTGGTGTTCTCCAAGCTGCTGCTGGGGGTCAAGTCCAAGGCGTTGCTGGGATTGACGTTCTGTTTGATGGCCGCCTTCCTCTCGGCATTTCTCGATGCCCTGACCGTGATCGCCGTGGTCATTACCGTTTGCCTGGGCTTCTATCAGGTGTTCCATAACTTCGCCTCGTGCCACAGCGCGCCGAAAGACGGCAGTGACGACAGCGATATCGACGAACAGAAACGCCACGACCTCAACCAATTCCGCGCGTTTTTGCGCAGCTTGCTCATGCACGGCGCGGTCGGCACAGCGCTCGGTGGCGTGTGCACGCTGGTGGGCGAGCCGCAAAACCTGCTGATCGGCCACGAAGTGGGCTGGGATTTCATCACCTTCTTCTTGAAGGTGGCGCCCGTGTCGCTGCCCGTGCTGGCGGCGGGCCTGGTTACCTGCGTGTTGCTGGAAAAGCTGCGCTGGTTCGGCTATGGCACCGAGCTGCCCGAGTCGGTGCGCAACGTATTGGCCGAACACGCCGCCCGCGAATCGCAACACCGCACACAGGCCGATAAAGCCAGCCTGATCGTGCAGGGCCTGGCGGCGTTAATTCTGATCGGCTGCCTGGCCTTCCACGTGGCGGAAGTCGGCCTGATCGGTTTGCTGGTTATTGTGCTGATCACCGCATTTAGCGGCATCACCGACGAGCACCGCATCGGCAACGCCTTCAAAGACGCGCTGCCTTTCACTGCGTTGCTCGTGGTGTTTTTTGCCGTGGTGGCGGTGATTCACGAACAGCAACTGTTCACGCCGATTATCCAGGCCGTCTTAGCGCTGCCGTCCGAGCAGCAGCCGACCATGCTGTTTATTGCCAACGGCTTGCTGTCGGCGATTAGCGACAACGTGTTCGTGGCCACCATCTATATCACCGAGGTAAAACGCGAATTCGCCGCCGGCAACATGAGCCGCGAGCATTTCGAAAACCTCGCCGTGGCGATCAACACCGGCACCAACCTGCCAAGCGTGGCCACGCCCAATGGCCAGGCGGCGTTCTTGTTTCTGCTGACGTCGTCCTTGGCACCGCTGGTGCGTTTGTCCTACGGCCGCATGGCGTGGATGGCGTTGCCGTACACCATCGTGATGAGCCTGCTGGGCTGGTGGGCCGTGGCGCACTGGTTGTGACCGATGGTGGCCGGGTTACGCAAGGCACGCTTACCAGCGGCTTTTAATCACCCTGAGGCATATGCGCGCCACCCCTGGCGCGTAAATGATTTAAAAACAGCCCTTTACAGCGTAATGGTCTGACTATGCTTCAACAGGAGCGGCTAACCCCGCTCCCGGTGGGGCCTTTTCGAAAAATCGTTTCAACACCGCTGCCAGGCGCCAAGGTCTCACCGGTCACCTTTCTTCGAGGTCGCCATGGGCATTGCCGCCAGTGATTTATGCCAACACGTCATCCGCCCTACCCTCCTCTACCTGGATCGGCACAGCCCGTGCGCCGAATCCTTTCTGCTGTGCACCGCCGCTTGTCAGTCGGCCCTCGGCTCCGCGCTGGATGACCAGAGCGGTCACGGCTTGTACCGAATCGCCGATTTGCGTCACCAAACGCTCTGGGACCACCACCTCGCACTCGACCCAGAACTGGCCAGCCGCGTTCGCGGGTTAGCCAGCCAGCACGCCTTTCTCGCCGCCCCTCATCTGGAACTGACGGTGAACCTGCGCTACGCCACCGCCATTGCCTGGCTTATGGTCGAGGCGCAAAGCCCCGGCCTGCCTGATGGAGACGACATAATGGGCATGGCGCGGGTGTGGCGGCAGGTATTTCAACCGGAGGGCCGGGAACGCGATTTCAGCCGCGCGTGGCACCACTACATCGTTAAAACGCGCCAAGCGGCTTAAAAACAGCTGGAACAAAACGGCAAAAGTACGCTCGTACAGGATTGCCGACGTTGCCATCACAATGCCCTTACTTGTAGGACAATTACGGGTAAATTTGGGATCTTGAGCGACTGGCCAGGAAATATGAATCCTGATAATTTCCGCCACCCGTACACAATTACAACAGGACTATTCCATGAAACACGCCTGGTTCAAGACCACCCTAGCCCTGACTATTTCTGCCGCTTCCAGCTACTCCCTGGCTGGCGGTTTTGCCCTTAACGAACAAAGTGTCAGCGGCATGGGTTCGTCCTTCGCCGGGCGCTCCTCCTCGGCTGAAGATGCGACCACCTTGTTCGGCAACCCTGCCGGCATGTCGCGCCTCAAGCGCCAGGAAGTCAGCGTTGGCGCGGCGGCCATCTCCGCCAAAACCGACATCAAGCACGCCAGCGGTTCCACTGCCGGCAGCAATGACGGCGACATGGTGCCGTTCACTGCCGTGCCCATGGGCTACTACGTGAACCCGGTGGATGAGCAATGGGCGTTTGGCGTCGGCGTGTACGCCCCGTTCGGCCTCATCACCGACTACGAAGGCGGTTTCCAGGGCCGTAAGTTCGGCGACTACAGCGAAGTGAAAGTGGTCACGGTGCAGCCGACCGTGAGCTTCCGTGTGAATGAGCAGCTGTCGGTGGGTTTTGGCCCGACTATCAACCGCATTAGCGGGAAGCTGGAGAGTGCGGTTTCCGGCGTTCCAGGCCTGGACCCGAGCGAAAGCCGCGTGGAAGTGAAAGGCGACGACACCGCCTTCGGTTACAACATTGGCGTGCTGTATGAGTTCACTCCGCAGACCCGTGCGGGCGTGACGTATCACTCGAAGGTGAAATACAAGCTGGAAGGTGACACCGAAGTGTCTGGCAGTAACGCAGTGTTGGGCGGCTTCTTGAATGCCTACGGCGAGTACGACGCCAAACTCGACCTGACCACGCCGGAATCGGTCGACGCGTCGATCACCCACGAAATTGACGATTCGTGGACTGTCTACGCAGGCAGCACATGGACTCGCTGGAGCCGTCTGAAAGAAATCACCATCGAGAACGAAGGCGTTTCTTCTGCCGCTTCAAGCCGTTTCTCCACCATCACCGAAGACCAGAACTGGCACGACACCTGGGGCTACGCCGTAGGCACCGCCTACAAGCTGGACAAGCAATGGACACTGCGCGCCGGCCTGGCTTTCGACCAGAGCCCGACCAACAACGCCGACCGTTCGCCACGCATCCCTACCGGCGATCGCACGGCTGTCAGCTTTGGCGTGGGCTGGAACCCGACTCAGGACCTGACCGTGGACCTAGCGTACTCGTACCTGTGGGAAGAGGACACCAAGGTCGACCAAACCGACCCGGCGAAGGGCTCGTACAGCTCCACCTACGAAAACAGCGCCCACGGTTTCGGTACTCAGGTTTCGTACCGTTTCTGATTGTTGGTCGTAAGCCGCCGTCATCCTCGCGAGCACGGCGGCCCAACGACTCAGGATCCAGAGCTAGCAAGTCAATTGATGCACGCTGGACCCTGAATCGTCGGACGACCTCGCTCGTGAGGATGACGGTGCTCTTATTCCAACCTCGGTCATCCTCGCGCACGCGGGGATCCAGAATTTTGCAGGCAAGTGCTTAGCTCTGATCATTCGAGTTCCGAGTCGTCGAACCGCGGCTTTCGCGGGAATGACGCCGGCCGGGATCACCACGTGTTTTGTTACACCCTCACGCTTTACCCCCACATTCACACAACAAAACCTCCTTGGTCTTACCGCTCACCGCTCTATAATCGCGCCCTTGCGTGATGGAGGCCTACATGAGCGCGATTCAAATCAAGTCCCCCGCCCTGACCCTTAAAGCCGGCAGCAAAGCCTTGGCGCGAATTCGTGAGCGTGGCTTGGCGCCAGCTGACGTGGGCATTCTGCCGGGCGCCGCGGGCGGTCCGAAGGCCTTAGGCATTCAGGGGCTGGACCTGGCGCTGTTCGGCGACTGGCTGCCTCGCGCTCCGCGTCAACGCGCGCTCATCGGCGCCTCCATCGGTTCCTGGCGCTTCGCAAGCGCCTGCTTGCCCGACGCCGCCGCCGGCATCCAGCGCCTGGGCGAGCTGTATACCCAGCAGCGTTTCGCCAAGGGCGTGACCATGGCGCAAGTCACACAGAGCTGCGTGCGCATGCTCGACGATTTGCTTGAAGGCCAGGACGATCACGTCCTCAATAATCCCCACTACAACCTCAACATCATGGTGGTTCGCAGCCTCGGCTTGCTCGCCCACGACCGCCGTGGCGCGTTGGGGTTGGGCTTGTCGTCGGTAATCGGCAACAACCTGCTCGGCCGCCCGCGCCTGTCGCGCCATTTCGAGCGGGTAATTTTGCACGACGCCCGCAACCAGCCGCCGCTGAGCGCCCTCAGCGACTTCCCCTCGCGCTTGCTGCACTTGGACGTGAACAACTTGCGCCACGCCCTGCTCGCCTCCGGCTCCATTCCTATGGTGATGGAAGGCGTGCGCGATATTCCCGGCGCCGGCGCGGGCACCTACCGCGACGGCGGTTTGCTCGATTACCACCTCGACCTGCCGTACAGCGGCGATGACGTGGTGCTGTATCCGCACTTCACCGACAAAGTCATTCCCGGCTGGTTCGACAAAGGCCTGCCGTGGCGCAAGGGCGACAACGTGCGCCTGCAGAACGTGCTGCTGCTGGCGCCCTCGCGCGAGTACCTGGCCAAACTGCCGTTCGGCAAACTGCCCGACCGCAAAGACTTCACCCGTTTCCTTGGTGACGACGCCGGGCGCGAACGCTACTGGCGCACCGCGATGGACGCGAGCCGGCGAATGGGCGATGAGTTCCTCGAACTGGTTGATGGCAACAAACTTGGCGAGCGCTTGCTGGCGCTGTAAAAACGCACAGGGAAACTTCCGAGCAATACCAAGGACCGGTCATGAAGCTTGCAGTTGCCATCATTCACGGCATTGGCACACAACCCGCGCAGTTCAATAGCGACGGCTACCACGTATTCGCTCAGGGCCTGATCAGTCAGCTGCGCTTGCGCCTCGGCGATCAGGCGGACCAAGTGGCATTTCAAAGCCTGTACTGGGCCGACGTGCTGGATGACCGCGAATTTGCCTACCTGGAAAAGCTCAAAGCTGAGCCGGTGACCTGGCGCTGGCTGCGCCGTGCGGTCACGCTTTTTCTCGGCGATGCCAGCGGCTACCGCAAGGTCAGCGAGGCCTACGACACCACCTACCAACAAGTGCACCAAACGGTGCGTCAGGGCCTGCAAGCGCTGCGCGCCAAGGTGGATGCCGACACGCCGCTGGTGGTGCTGGCGCACTCATTGGGCGGGCATATATTTTCCAATTACGCGTGGGACCAACAGCAGCTGAACGCCACGCCCAGTTGCCCGCTGGACCCGTTCCTGGGCTTGGAAACCCTGGCCGGGTTGATCACCTTTGGCTGCAATATTCCGCTGTTCACTTTTGCCTATAACCCGGTGCTGCCGATTCGCTTTCCTGGCAATTGCCTGAGCCCGACCGTGCGCGAACGGGCGCGCTGGCTTAACCTTTATGCACCGGCGGATGCACTGGGCTATCCCTTGCGTCCGCTGCCGAACTACGCCGACGTGGTGTACGAAGACCGTGCCATGGCCGTAGGGCCCTGGTACAAACGGCACACCCCTTTGAGTCATATGGAGTATTGGAACGATGGTGGCTTTCACGCCTATGTGGCGGATTATCTGCATCAGCTGCTGCCTGCTTGCAGCGACTGAAACCCACGCCGCACTAAGCGCGCAGAGCCGTGGCGAAGTCGACAAATTGCTGGTTTTCGTCGAGAGCAGCGGCTGCAGTTTTATCCGCAACGGTAGCGCTTACGACGGTAAGGAAGCGCGCATGCACCTGCAGCAGAAGCTCGACTACCTGGAAAACAAAGGCCTGGTCGACAGCAGCGAAGACTTCATCAAACGCGCGGCTACCGGCAGCAGCATCAGCGGCAAGGCCTACAGCGTCGACTGCAACGGCCAGCAGCAACCGTCGGCGGATTGGTTGAACGGGGAATTGCAGCGGATTCGTAAGCCCTGACCCACTCAAAACCCTCTCCCCAGCCCTCTCCCGCAAGCGGGCAGAGGGAGCGGAACGTTGCGGCTAGCTAAAAAACTCCGTCGTTCCCGCGTAGGCGGGAACCCAGAATTTGAAGCCGAACGCGTTAGTCCAGCTTCCCAGCCGGCCCAAAAAACTCGTAATGACACTGCTCCGCCGGCACCCCCAAGCCACGCAAGCTGCGGTTTACGTGGGCCATAAACGGCTGAGGGCCGAGGAAGTAGGCGTCGAAGTCGCGGCTTTCGGGTAGCCACTGGGTCAAGCGCTCTTCGGTCAAAAAGCCCCGTTCAATGTGGCGGTCTTCGTCGCGCGGCTCGCTGTAGCAGTAGAAGCGTTTGAGCTGCGGATAATCCTGCGCCTTGCGCTCCAGCCATGCCTGAAACCCGTGCACCCCGCCATGCCGCGCGCAGTGGATGAAGTGAATTTCACGGCCGCTGGGCAGCGCCTGTTCAAGCATCGCCAGTGCCGGGGTGATGCCGACACCGGCGGTAATCAGTGCCAGCGGCTTGTCCGAAGCCTGCAAGGTAAACGCGCCCGCCGGTGGGAACAGTTCGAGGCTATCGCCGACGTTCAGGCGGTCGTGCAGGTAACCCGACACGCGTCCGCCTGGCTCACGCTTCACGCTGATGCGGTAGTCGCGCCCGTTCGGGGCGGCGGACAGCGAGTAATTGCGGCGCAAGTCATCGCCGTCGATTACCAGGCGCAAGCCGATGTACTGGCCCGGCACGAAGTCCATCAGCGCCCCGCCGTCAGCCGGCACAAAGTAGAAGGAAGTGATTTCTTCGCTCTCCGCTTCTTTACGCGCCAGGCGGAATTGCCGACCACCGCGCCAGCCGCCTTCAGCCTGCTCGCTGGCGCTGTACATGTTTTCTTCAATGCCCATGAGCAGGTTCGACAGTTGCCCGTACGCGGCGGCCCAGGCATCAATCACCTCGTCGGTCGCCACTTGCGCGCCCAGCACTTCGCGAATGGCGTTGAGCAGGCACGTGCCGACGATGGGGTAATGCTCGGGAAGAATCTGCAGCGCCACGTGCTTGTTTACGATCTGCCCCACCAGCGGCCCCAGGGCTTCCAGGCGGTCGATAAACTTGGCGTACATCAGCACCGCATTGGCCAACGCCCGGGCTTGCGCGCCGCTGGCTTGGTGGGTTTGGTTGAACAGCGGGCGCACCTGCGGATAGTCGCGCAGCATGGTGTCGTAGAAATGGGTGGTCAGCGCTTCGCCGCCAGATTCGAGCAGCGGCACGGTGGCTTTGATCAATACGGTTTGCGGGGCAGTGAGCATGAGTTCTTTCCTAGGCTGTGGTAGGGTTTTTCGCCAGCTGAACATTCCAGTTTTCGTGCCAGCTTTTTAGTCGTTTATTTTCAATTACTTACAAAAACTTAAAGTCGTTATGACACGAGTCCATATGACTCAAAGAGGGTCGTTATGACCGCCACTTCGCTGCTCAATGCCTTTCTTCCTCTGGTGGCCGACCTGTCACGTGAGCTGCCGGAGAGCGAGCGTTACCGCCGTTTGCTCGACGCCCTGCGCGACCTGTTGCCGTGCGACGCCACTGCGTTGTTGCGCCTGGAAGGCGAGCAACTGGTGCCCCTGGCCGTTCATGGTTTGAGCGCCGACACCCTGGGGCGGCGCTTCAAAGTGGCGGAGCACCCGCGTTTAAAAGCGCTGCTGGAAAACCGCGAGCCCACACACTTCGCCGCCGACAGCGATTTGCCCGACCCGTATGACGGCTTGGTCGAAGGCGTGCACGGCCATTTGGAGGTGCACGACTGCATGGGCTGCTCGCTGTACCTCGACGACCGTCCGTGGGGCGTATTGACGCTCGACGCGCTGGACGCCGCCTGCTTCAGCCCCGCCGACCTGAACACCTTGGCGGCCTTTTCCAGCTTGGCGGCGGCCACCGTGAAAGCCGGCGAGCGCATCAGTAATCTGGCCCGCGATGCCCACGACCAACACCAACTCGCCGAGGTCTACAAGCAGGCGGCGGCCCAAGCGCAGACCAAGGAAATGATCGGCCAGAGCCCCGCCCACAAGCGCTTGCTGGAAGAGATCGCGGTGGTCGGTAACAGCGAACTGAGCGTGTTGATCAGTGGCGAAACCGGTGTCGGCAAAGAGCTGGTTGCCCAGGCGATTCATGCGCAGTCGCCGCGCGCCAAGGCGCCGATGATCAGCCTCAACTGCGCCGCCTTGCCGGAAACGCTGGTGGAGAGCGAGCTGTTCGGCCACGTGCGCGGCGCGTTCTCCGGGGCGGTAAGCGAGCGGCGCGGCAAGTTCGAGCTGGCCGATGGCGGCACGTTGTTTCTCGACGAAGTGGGCGAACTGCCGTTGCCGGTGCAAGCCAAATTGCTGCGGGTGCTGCAGAGCGGGCAACTGCAACGCGTGGGGTCGGACAAAGAGCACCACGTGAATGTGCGGGTGCTGGCGGCAACCAATCGCGACCTGGCCGAAGAGGTGCGCGCCGGCCGTTTCCGCGCCGACCTGTATCACCGCTTGAGCGTGTATCCGTTGCGGGTGCCGCCGCTGCGCGAACGGGGCCGCGATGTGTTGCTGCTCGCCGGCTTTTTCCTCGAAGACAACCGTCCGCGCCTGGGCTTGCGCAGCCTGCGCCTGGCGGCTGATGCGCAGGCGGCATTGCTGGCGTATAACTGGCCGGGCAACGTGCGCGAGCTGGAACATCTGATCGGCCGCGCCTCGCTCAAAGCGTTGGCAGCGTGCCGCGAACGGCCGCGAATTCTCAGCCTCAACACCGCCGACCTGGCCTTGCCCGACGCCCAGCCGGCGGCCCTGGGCCAGACCTTGGAAGTGCCAGCCGCTGAGGGCGCGGTGGGCGATTTACGCCAGCACCTCGACGACTATCAACGCCAGCTGATCAGCGCCTGCCTGACGCGTCATCAGGGAAGTTGGGCCGGCGCGGCGCGGGAGCTGGGCCTGGACCGCGCCAACCTCAATCGCCTGGCCAAGCGCCTGAACCTGAAGGCGTAAGGCACTTCCTGACCGGCGAGACAAGCTCGCTATGGGTAAAGCCTGGGCCGAACTGCTAGACTCGCCGGCTGTTTTTGCCGCCCTCCCTTCTCAGAGCGTTACGTCGTGGAACTGTTTAAAGAATTCATCTTCGAAGCCGCACACCGTCTGCCCCACGTGCCTGACGGGCACAAATGCGGGCGCCTGCACGGCCATTCTTTCCGCGTTGCCATTTACATCGAGGGCGACGTTGATCCGTACACCGGCTGGATCCGCGACTTCTCCGAAATCAAAGCGATCTTCAAGCCGCTGTATGAGCAGTTGGATCACAACTACCTCAACGACATTCCCGGCCTGGAAAACCCCACCAGCGAAGTGCTCAGCAAGTGGATCTGGCAACAGCTCAAACCGTTGCTGCCCGAGCTGTCGCGCGTGCGCATTCACGAAACCTGCACCAGCGGCTGCGAATACCGCGGCGATTGATCAGCAGCCTCAACAATCACCTGTAGGAGCGGCTTTAGCCGCGATGCTTTTAGATCAAGAGCATCGCGACTGAGGGTGCGGTTAGCGCGATGCCTTGCGGCGCAAAGCGGCGGGGCTGAAGTTGGCGTCGTCTGGCGAGGGCTTGCTGAAGTCGGCGGTGCCGGGCTCTTCGTTGTCGAGCCATTGCACGCTATAGCGCCGCGCTTGCAGGTCGTGGAAGGTGTCCAGCGCGGTCCATACGGTGGGCAGCTCGTAGAAGCTTTTCAGGTAGGCCATGGACACGCGCCACAACTCCCCTCGCCCGTCGTACTGATCCACTACCGCCGCACCCCAGCTGTCTTCGTCGAGGAACAGCGTGCGTTTGGAGTAGATGTGCCGCGCGCCCGCTTTCAACTTCCCTTCCACCACCCACACGCGGTGCAGTTCATAGCGCGTGTACTGCGGGTTGATATGGCCGGGCTTGAGCAGGTCGTCGTATTTCACGGCCGGGCTGGTGAGCAGGTAGTTGTTGTAGGGAATGTAGATTTCCTTTTTGCCGACCAGGGTCCAGTCGTAACGGTCTGGCGCGCCGTTGTACATGTCGGTGTCGTCGGCGGTACGCAGGCCGTCGGACGATTCAATCGGCGTGTCGTAGGCCAGCGTTGGCGCGCGGCGTACACGGCGCTGGCCGGGGTTGTAACCCCAGGCCTGGCGCGGTTCTTTGACCTGGTCGAGCATTTCCTGCACCAGTGCACCATTGCCGGCAAGGCGTGCCGGCGCGGTGGTGAAGGTCATGTAGTAGAACAAGGTGTTGTTCAGCTCGCTGTAGCTGCCCTTGGGGTTGTAGAAGCGAAACAGGGCTTCGTCCTGCGAGGTGACGAGCGAGTACTGGCCGTTGCGCTGCACGCCCGCCTCGGCCGAGCGACGAATCACATAGGTGCCGCGATAGCGCACGATGTGGTTCCACACTGCTTCGACACCACTCTGCGGAATGGGAAACGGCGTGCCGCCATAGGCGTCGGCGAAGCCGTTGCCACCGTCCAGCACTTTGGCGCTGGTGGCGTTGTTGAAGGTGTTGTCGTAGATCCACTGCGGCGCTGAGCCGGTGCGGTGCGTGGGGTACACCGGCATCTGGAAGGTTTCCGGGTAGGCGTTGAACAAGGCGATCTGCCCCGCCGTGAGGCTGCCTTTGTACTGTTCCAGATTGCCTTTGGTGATGGTGAATAGCGGCTTCTCGCCGGCAAACGGGTCGACGTGGTGCGCGCCCGGGCCTTTGTAACCGGCCGGCGCCTGGGTCATGCCGCCGGTCCAAGCGGGAATGGTGCCGGCAGCATTGCCGGCTTTCTCCGCACCTAGCGGCGTCAGGGTGGTTTTCAGCGTGGCGGCTTGCTGTGCAGAAACGCCGGCCAGGCTATCGGTGGTGCCGACGGCCAGCAGAATGGCGGCGAGCAGCAGTGAATTTTTGTTCAACATGCACGGTTCTCCAGAATTCTGTCAGGCATCAAAACGAGTACTTGGCGCTTAACGACACGTTGTCACGGTCGCGCATCGAGTTGTTGCGGCCGGCGCCGTAATACTCGGTGTATTGCAACCCGACTTCGAAGGCGTTCAGGTAGGTGGCGTCCATGCCCAGGGTGTACGCCTTGCGCCCTTCGATAAAGTTGCCGGTGCGGTCGGAGTTGCCTTGGAAGTCGTCCTGGTAAACCACGTACGGCGCCAACTTCACGCCGGCATAGACGTCGTTCCAGGTGCCGGAAACCAGCAAGGTGTAGCCGTAACTGTCACGGGTGATTTGGTCGGAGTCGCCGTTTTCAGGGTCGACGTAGGCCTTGTCGGTGGTGCTGGCGAACTTGCGCGTGGTGCCGTCGTAAGCGCGGTATTTCAGGCTGCTGCCACGGATGTGTTGCGAGGCGACTTCCGCCACGCCCATGACCGAGTCGAAGCTGGCCATGGGGCCGAAGTTGTAAATGGTGGAAAGCGAGATGTTGTAGGTTTCGGCGCGCTGGTAGTTTTCGAAGAGTTGCGAGCGGCACAGTTGTTTGCCTGCAACCGCTGCGCACGCCTCGCCGCCAGCTATCGCGCTGTCTACCAATGGCGAACCGTTAACCCCCTGGATGAGCAGGTCACCTAGCAAGTCGTCGGTCGCGGCAATGCTGATGGGAGCGTTGGGGCGATACGCCAGTTCGCCGGAGAACGAGGCATCGCCCACGGTGGTATTGAAGCTGAAGCCGTACATGCGGATGTCTTCGACATAGTCGCGACGCGCTTCGGCGTTGCTCGCCAGGTCCAAGGTTGCCAGTGCGCCGGCATCAGTCCCGACGATGCTGCCCAACGTGGCCATGTCGACGCCATCGAACTTGCTTAGATCGATCGCAATCTGCGGCTCCTTCGCGTGGTAATTAACGAAGTAGAAGCCGAACTCTGTGGAGTTCAGTTCCTCGGCCACATAACGGAAGGACACGCCGTACTGCCCGCTGTCGTCTGCCTCAATGTCTTTGCCAATATTGGCGACCTTAAAGACGCCCGTTTCTGGATTCAAATACCCGTTAGGCCCTCTTGGCCCCACGCCTAGAATTCCAGGCGCCACGTCCAAGATTGTGTTGTATCCCACCATCGCCGGAATCAAGCGCTCGTCTGTCGTATACGCCGTATTCCCCCCCTCCGCGAACAGGTCCGTATCACCAAAATACGTGCCCGCCGGGTCCAGCTGGGTCTCTTTCCATTTCCACTGATAAAACGCTTCCATGGACAAATCGTCGGTCAGCCCGACGTTGAAGCTGAAGGCTTCCATCGGCACCAATACTTCTTTCAGTTCGGAGCCCGGCAGGTGGAATTTGGCGGCGTCGACCGGGTTGATGGTGTTTACGCCACCGCGATAAAACACGCCCTCGCCCCAGCTCAGCACTTGGCGGCCGACTTTGGCGGCGAGGGGTTTGTCGTAGATGTCCCAATTGCCGTAGAGATAAGCGTCGAGAATCTGCGCTTTGCGTCCGGCGTTGTGGCGGGTGTCTTCGGTGAATTCGTTGTCGTTGGGGAAGTTCTGGCTGGGGCGCTCGACACCGCCAGTGGTGTCGTAATAGTCGTTGCGCTTGTCCATGATCTGCGTGTCGTAGAACGCCGTGCCGCGCACAAACGCGCCGTAGTTCTGGTATTTGACCGAGAGGTCGGAGGTGGCTTTGTACACTTCGGAAACCAGGCCGGTGTCGAAGTTGCGGTTGCCGTCGTCGGCGTTGATGTCGGTGACGTTGCCCTTGTCGCGGCCCTGCACGCGCCACATCGAGCCGTATGAAAGGGTGGTGTCCAACGAGCCGGTTACTTCGTTGTCGGCAAAGCTGAACTCAGCGCCCTGCGCGGCCCCCGCCACCAGCAATGGCAGTAACGCCATCGTTGCCCCCGCCCGCCATGGGCGCCCCTTTCCGTTGGAACCGCACACACGTGTGTTCATCGACAACGCTCCCTATACGCCAAGATTATTTGGGCAGCGCTAACGGCCACCCTGTTTTTTATTCATCTCTCGGCTGCTGAAGGTCGGCGCGCACGCAACTGCGACCTGCAACAGAAACTCCATCGTCCCTGGTGGCGTCACCGTGACCGGTGCGCACGTTTCGAGTTGGTACGATAGTGCAGGCAAAGTAACAAAGTGTTGCCTCGCTGCCAACCGGTGGGAAGAAATTAGCTGGTTGTGGGGAATGCGTACGGAATTTCGAGGGCTTTACGCGGGCGGCAAGCCTGGATCCCCGCCTGCGCGGGGATGACGGTGTGTTTGATGAGTATGGCGGCTCGGGCTCGGTGGAGCGGGGAAATTTACTGCACGGTGAAGCGCTTTTCGGCTAGCAGGCGGTCGCCCTGGAAGACCATGAAATGCCAGTCGCCTTTTACCAATTCGTTGTATTCGCTGAACTCAAACGCCATTACGTCTTGCGGGGCGCCAACCACCAGCTTCTGCTCCACCACCAGTTTGTCGTGGCGACCATCGGCGGATTGGATGCCGGGGGTGAGGTACAGCAGGGTCAACGGCGTGTCGTCGATTTTCTTGTTCGCCAGGGTGTAGCGAATACCGAATTTGGTGCCGAGCTTGGCGGGAATCACATCCGTCGGCTGAATCGCTTGTTTGCTGCGGGTCAGCACGCGCTCGCCGGGTTGCAGGTCGGTGGCGGTGGTTTCGAAAATGCCGAACTCAACCGGGCCTTCGACCCGCACTTCGGCCTGGGCCAACTGGCTGACTGCACACAGCAGCAACGCCGCCAACGAACTCTTACGGATGACTTGCATGTCGCGCTCCTTAGTTGTGGATCGCGCGAGCTTATGACCATGCAATGACAGACTGATGACAGTGCCGCGTTAGGGCGCCGGCTGTTTCAAATTTCGCGGCAACACGGCCAGGAAGTTGTCGCGCGCCACTTTCTGCGCCACATCGGCCGGCAGCGCGTCGAGAAACGGATCAAAGCCGCGCAGCTCTTTGCCCACGTTGTCGAACTTGCCCACCACATCGGAGCCGAGCATAAAGCGCTCGGGGTAGCGCTTAACCAGCGCCACCCAATCGGCATCCGGCTTGCCCTGCTCGTCCAGCAAATACGGGTGCAGAACGCTCCACGACAGGTCGATATACAAATTCGGGTACGCCTCGAGCATGCGTTGCAGCGTCGGCAGCACGAACTCCAGCTTGGTCTGATGGCGATGCAGCTCCATGCTCGTGCCGGCGTGCGCCCAGATGAACCGCGTGTGCGGATGGTTACGCAGCGGCTCTTCGATTTCGGCCAGGTAGAGCGGATTTTTCTCGCGCTTGGAGGTGATGTTGCTGTGCAGCAACACGGGTAAATCATGCTCGGCGGCCAGGTGATACACGCGCGCCATGGCTTCGTTGTTGGCCCTTGGCGTGTCGCCGGAAGTGATGGCTGTCAGGTCATCGTGACGGGTGAACACCTCGCCGATGCCTTGCCAGAAACCGGGATACAGCTTGAGCATCCGCGCGATATGGGCGTCGGCGTTTTTGTCCACGGGGTTAAAGCCGGACAGAAACGGGTGGAAGCGTTCGCGCTGTTTGGGGCTGAGCTCGCCCAACGCCGCGGCGACGTAGAAATCAGTGGCGCTGTACCAGTAGGCATCGGCGTCATCGCCGGCGTAGTAACGCGGGCGCTTGGGTTCGTCTTCGTGCCATTTCTTGGCCAGCGGAATGCCGGCGATCATCACGTGGTCAACGCGGTTGGCGTCCATCTGTTTTAGCAACGCCGGCATGCCCTCGGTTTCCTGAAAGAAATCGACGTAGTGCAAGTGGGCGTCGGTGTAGTGGTAGTCGCGGGCGTGGCTGGGGCTGGCCAGCAGCAGCGTGAGGATGAATGTGGCAATAAACGTGGGGTGACTGGACAACGCTTCGCTCCCTGAAAGTGCGTGACAAGCATAGACCCCGCGTCGGGCTTGCAGGTTCAAGCGGCGCCAAGCACGATGCGCTACCACGCCCTTCGACGCCGAGATGTGCCATGACCATAACCATCACCAGCCAGTCCGCAACCAGCTATCGCCACGACATTCAGATTGCCGAACTGGCGCCGTTGGCGACGGACATGCCGACCGAACTGGGCGGCGAAAGCTCGGCGCCAGACCCGCACGATTACTTCGACACTGCGCTCGGCGCCTGCAAAGCCCTGACCGTCACGCAATATGCCCGCGCCCGTGGTATGCCGCTGACCGGTATTAAGGTGGCCGTTAGCCGCGACGCCAGCAAAGAGCGCGAAGGCCACTACAGCCTGGCGGTCAGCCTGACGTTGGAAGGTGAACTCAGCGATGAGCAACGCGCCAAGTTGCTGGCCATCGCCGACAAGTGCCCGGTGCACAAGTTGATGACCAGCACCGAGATTCACGTCGATACCCAACTCGCTGAGTAATCGTTTATGGCCGCTCCCCTGGTAATTCGCCCGCGCCCGGAAGATGTTGAAGGCCAGCCGATTTTGCGGCCGCTGCCCTCCGCACAGTGCCGCAGCGTCGGGCCGTTTGTTTTCTTCGACCACATCGTCAGCAACCGCTACGCGCCGGGCACCGGCATGAATGTGCGTCAGCATCCGCACATCGGCCTGTCGACGCTGAGCTATTTGTTTGAAGGCGCCCTGCTGCACAAAGACAGCCTCGGTTCGGATCAGCGCGTGGGCGCGGGCGATGTCAGCTATATGACGGCCGGCAACGGCGTCGCCCATGTCGAGCGCACACCGGCCGAGTTATGGGAAACCGGTTCACAGTTGCACGGGTTGCAGCTGTGGCTTGCCCTGCCGCAGCATTTGGAACAAGGCACACCGAGCTACAGCCATCACGGCGTTGCTGAGTTGCCCGAGAGCGAAGCACTGGGGGTGAAGATTCGGCTGGTTGCCGGAGAAGGCTTCTGCCTCAAGTCGCCCGTGCCGGTGCCAACGCCTACCCTGCTCGCCGACATGTATATGAGCACCGGCTCGGCGCAATTTATTGCCGCCGAACATGAGCAGCGCGCGCTGTACCTGATCAGCGGCGAAGCGCGATTGGAAGACGAGCCGTTGTCGCTACACAGCATGGCCGTGCTACCAGCCGGTGAAACCTACACGCTGTTCGCCGAGAGCGACTGCCAGATCATCATGGTCGGCGGCAGCCCGTTGGACGGCCCAAGGCGCATGAACTGGAATTTCGTCGCCAGCGACTCGGCATTGATCGACCGCGCCCGGGCGAAATGGGCCGCCGGCGATTGGCCGACGGTGCCCGGCGAAACCGAAAGAATCGAGCTGCCGCGATAGGGGTTTCTCCCATCAGACAGGAGCCTTTCGATGGGGCATGTAGGGCTGCGCCTTATAGCGCGCGGCTCTTAGCACCATAAGTTTCGTTCTTATACTAAAACATCACTTTTGCGCATAAACCTGAACTGGTATCTTCCCCCGGCTCCGCAAGGAGTGCGCGGCCGTGCGCGCTGATTTGGCAGTAAGTAGCCTGAAAACAGGACCCGTATGTACGTCTACGACAGTTACGATCAAGACATCATCGAGAGCCGCGTCAAGCAGTTCCGTGATCAGACCCGCCGTTATCTGGCTGGCGAACTTTCTGGCGAAGAATTTCGCCCGTTGCGCTTGCAGAATGGTCTTTATATCCAGCGTTTTGCGCCGATGCTTCGCGTGGCCGTGCCCTATGGCCTGCTGTCGTCGGCACAAGTGCGCATGATGGCCAAGATCGCCCGCGACTACGACAAGGGCTACGCGCACATCAGCACCCGCCAGAACGTGCAGTTCAACTGGCCGGAACTGGAAGACGTCCCGGAGATTCTCGCCGAATTGGCCACCGTGCAGATGCACGCGGTACAGACCAGCGGCAACTGCATCCGCAACACCACGACTGACCAGTTCGCCGGCGTGGCGAAAGACGAAATCGTCGATCCGCGCCCGTGGTGCGAAATCATTCGTCAGTGGTCCACCTTCCACCCCGAGTTCTCGCACCTGCCGCGCAAGTTCAAAATTGCCGTTAACGGCGCCGTGAGCGACCGTGCGGCCATCGAAGTGCACGACATCGGCCTGGAAGCGGTGAAAAACGCAGCCGGCGAGTTGGGCTTCCGCGTGTCGGTAGGTGGCGGCCTGGGCCGTACACCAATCGTCGGCAGCTTCATCAACGAATTCCTGCCGTGGCAGCACCTGATCAGTTACCTCGACGCCATTTTGCGTGTGTACAACCGCTATGGCCGCCGCGATAACAAGTACAAGGCGCGCATCAAGATTCTGGTGAAAGCGCTGACGCCGGACGTATTCGCCGAACGCGTCAACGCCGAATGGGCACATTTGAAAGATGGCCCTACCACCCTGACTGAAGCTGAGGTGGCACGTGTTGCCGCCCACTTCGTCGACCCAGCCTACAAAGCTCTGGAAGACCAGACCGACGCCCTCGCCGCCCTGCGCGCCGAGCACCCCGGCTTTGATCGTTGGGCCAGCCGCAACGTGTTCGCCCACAAGAAACCGGGCTACGTCGCCGTGACCCTGTCGCTGAAGCCCACCGGCGTTGCCCCTGGCGACGTGACCGACAAGCAGCTCGACGTTATCGCCGACCTGGCTGATCGCTACAGCTTTGGCGAAGTGCGCAACAGCCATAACCAGAACATCATTCTGGCCGACGTCGAGCAGAGCCAGCTGTTCACCTTGTGGGGCGAATTGCGTGAAAACGGCTTCGCCACGCCAAACGTGGGCTTGCTGACCGACATCATCTGCTGCCCGGGCGGCGACTTCTGCTCGCTGGCCAACGCCAAGTCGATTCCAATTGCCGAAGCCATCCAGCGTCGTTTCGACGACCTGGACTACCTGTTCGACATCGGCAATATCGACCTGAACATTTCCGGCTGCATGAACGCCTGCGGCCACCACCACGTCGGCCACATCGGCATTCTGGGCGTGGACAAGAAGGGCCAGGAGTTCTACCAGGTCTCCTTGGGCGGCAGCTCGGGTCGCGACGCCAGCCTGGCGCAGATTCTCGGCCCATCGTTCGCCGAAAAAGACATGGCCGACGTGGTCAGCAAAATCATCGACGTGTACGTGGAAACCCGTAACGAAGAAGAAAGCTTCCTCGACACCTTCCGCCGTGTCGGCATCGACCCGTTCAAGGAGCGCGTATATGCAGCGAATCATTAAGAACGGTCAGCTGGTCGACGAAACCTGGCACCTGCTGCCCAAGGACGCGACGCTGGAAGGCGTGTCCAACTGCGACGACCTGATCGTACCGCTGGGCCTGTATGTGGAACACAGCAGCGCCCTGAAAGCCCGCGACGGCGGCTTGGGCGTATGGCTGGAAGCCGGTGAAGAAATTGAAGAGATCGCCGATCAACTGGACAACTTCCAGGTCATCGCCCTGAACTTCCCCGCCTTCACCGACGGCCGCCACTCCTCCACCGCCTACATGCTGCGCACCCGCTACGGCTACAAAGGCGAAATCCGCGCCATTGGCGATGTGCTCCGCGACCAGCTCTGGGCCCTGCACCGCTGCGGCTTCGACGCCTTCGCCCTGCGCGAAGACAAAGACCCGGACGACGCGCTGAAAGCCTTCAGCGAATTCAACGAGGTTTACCAAGCCTCAGCTGACGAGCCTCTGCCCCTCTTTCGAAGAAGGGCATAAACGAAAAAGCCCGCAGATGCGGGCTTTTTTGTGGGCGGGGCTTTAGCCGCGATGTTCTTGGAGATCAAAAGCATCGCGGCTGATTGGAATGCCGCCCAGCCGCTCCCACAGGATCCCACACGCTCTTCAAACAGGCGCCACGGTCGAGATCTCCGAGGCTAAGGTCAGACAAGGCGCGGTCGTCCGGGAAAGCGCAGCGTACTGCAGTACGTGAGCATTTACCGGGCGAGCGCAACGCAGCATGGCCGACGACCCGGAGATCGCAGCGCTGCTCTTCAAACAGGCGCCACGGTCGAGATCTCCGGGGCTAAGGTCAGGCAAGGCGCGGGCGCTCCTGAAAGCGCAGCGTACATTTAGTACGTGAGCATTTCAGGAGCGACCGCAACGCCGCATGGCCGACGACCCGGAGATCGTGGGGGCAAAAAAAAGACCACCCCGAGGGGTGGCCTTTTCCTTGCCCAAACCGCGATTAAGCGTTTTTGGCGGTCCAGCCGGTCAGCTCAGCCAAGGCCTTGCCAATGTCAGCCAGCGAACGCACGGTTTTGACACCCGCGTCCTGCAACGCTGCGAATTTCTCGTCAGCGGTGCCTTTACCACCAGAGATGATGGCGCCTGCGTGGCCCATGCGCTTGCCTGGAGGGGCAGTCACACCAGCGATGTAGGAAACCACTGGCTTAGTCACGTGAGCTTTGATGTAAGCAGCCGCTTCTTCTTCAGCCGAACCACCGATTTCGCCGATCATTACGATGGCTTCGGTTTTCGGGTCTTCCTGGAACAGCTTCAGGATGTCGATGAAATTGGAGCCTGGGATCGGGTCACCGCCGATGCCGACGCAGGTGGACTGACCGAAACCGGCGTCA
>Ga0157370_10001938_pt1 | contig 25483 bp, 20 predicted proteins | sample C35metaG_FD_113463 | JGI IMG/M metagenome (GOLD analysis project Ga0157370, IMG submission 113463) | Corn rhizosphere microbial communities from Kellogg Biological Station, Michigan, USA - C3-5 metaG | ecosystem: Host-associated > Plants > Roots > Rhizosphere > Soil | place: USA: Michigan...
ACGCGCCGCACACCGTCGCGCGGAGCCGTCGGCAGAGCCGGCTTCGGCGCGACCGAGCGTATCGGCGCGGCAACGATTCGCGAGGGGCGTGCACTTTAACATTCTCATTGCTTTGCGCCGTATCCGGCAAATACCCTTGGACGCGGAGTCGAGAAGCGCGCGACCGCGACGATCGCGGACGAGATTGCCGGACATAAGCAAGCGCCGGAGGATAGGCATGCCAAAGCTCAATCACATCGCGAGCATCAGTCTCGACCCGATTGCCGTCGGCAAGTTCTACGCGACGATCTTTCACATGTCGTTCGATTACCGGTCGTCGCGTCTCGGCTATGCCGCGACGGCGCGCGAAGGCTATGTCGGGCTCAATTTCAATCCGATCATGCCGGGACGGCCTGGGCCGATCGGCCTCGATCATTTCGGCATCGAGGTCGAGGATATCGAGGATTCATTCGCGACCGCGGAACGGGATTATCCGGAGGTCGAGTGGGTCAAGCGCTCGGGGTCGCGCCCCTACGCCCAGGTCGGGATCCACGATCCCGACGGCCAAGTCGTCGATATCAACCAGAAGAACATGAAAGAGTCGATCAGCGAGGTGAAAACCAAAGGGCTCTATCTTGAAGGCGACCACACCCAGGATCGTTACGTCGAATATCTCGCTTTGCGAACGCTCAATCCCGAGCGCTGCGCCGCCTTCTATCGCGACGTGTTCAAGATGACGCCCCTCAATCGCAATGACGGCGATGGCAGCTACAGCGTGACCGATGGACGCGTCGCGTTGCGTCTCATCCCGTGGAAGATCGACGATTTCGCTGGGCTCGACGTGAATCGCCCGATGCTCGATCACATCGGCTTCAGGGTCGAAGACGCGGATCGCGTCCATCGAGAGATCCTGGACTATGTCGGCCGGTTCCCGCCATCCGCCTCGCCATGCTGGCTGCTCGACAAGCGCGAGGAAGACATCCGGAAAGCCGCTCTTCTCAAGAAAACCGCGCCGTTCAGCAAATACCAGTATTGCGACATCAACGGCGTCTGCTTCGTCACCGCGGATTGACGCCGCATCGGCCGGAAATCAGGAGGCGCCGTGTCAGCACGCATCGCTCACATCACGACGATGTCCGCCAATCCGATGGCGATCGGAACGATGTACGAAACGCTGTTCGGATTGAATTTCGACCGCACGCCGAAGCCGACGAGCTATGGCGAAGTTCTGAGCGACGGCAATGTCATGCTCACGCTCCATCATCGCCTGCCCGGCCACCGTCTGGGGCTGGATCATTTCGGCATCGAGGTCGACGACCTTGCCGCGACGCTCGACCGGATCAAAGCGGCGAACCCGGCCTTGGGCTGGGTGGAGCGACCGCCGAACTGCCCCTATCCCGGGGTTTTGGCGCATGATCCGAGCGGCAACATCTTTGCGCTCTACCAAAAAGGCGGCGCGGGCGCGCCGACCGGCACGGCCGAAAGCCGTCCGGCGCCGGCGAATTTCCGCCGCTGGAACAGCCGCATCGACCCATCCGGGCGATATGTGCATCATTACGCCATCCGTACCCGGCGTCTCGACGAATGCGCGGCCTTCTATGAGCGCGTTTTCGCGTTCCGTCCCATTGCCGGCAAGCCTGGCGATCCCAACCGCTATTTGTCGGACGGGCGCGTGACGTTGATGCTGATCCCCTGGCACATCGAGGATTATGCCGGCATCAGCGTGACGGGCCGCGGTCCCGACCATATCGGCTTCAAGGTCGAGGACGCGGCGGCGATGCGTCAGGAGATCGAGACTTTCTCCGCGAATTTCTCGCCGGGACAAGCGCCCTTGTGGCTGCTGACGACGATCAACGAGAAAACCCGCGAGAGCCAGATCAGGGCGGCGATGATCGAAAAATCCTGCCCGGTGAGCCGCTATCAGTTTACCGACAAGGACGGCACCTTCGTCGTCATCGGCGACAAGACATTCGCGGAGGCCTAAGGCCGCTGCCATGCGGGGCCGCGTCCCGCGAAGCGGCCTCGGCCAAGCCGCGTGGCGGCACATAATTCATCCGCGCCGCGCCGGCGAGCTGGAAAGAGCGACCGTCAGCGACGCCATAGGGAGGCAAGTGGAGATGACGCAGAGCCGGGACCGCGCAGCCGCGGAGCATTCCTCGCAGAAGCCGCTCGGCACCGCGATGCGCGAGAGCCTGGCGGGCGCGATCATCGCCGCTGCGCTCGCGCTTGGCGGTTGGCTGTCGGCCGTTCCCGTCGCCGCGGCCGAGCTTCCCCAATCGGTGCAAAACCTGCTTCCCGCCGCGAAAGCCGAGGGCACCCTCATTGTTTTCGGCTACCCGTCCAACGCCCGTCAGGAAGCCGCGTTCCGCGCGGGGATCAGCAAGTTCTACGGCTTCCCGATCAATGTCGTCTTTTCCCAGGGCGCCAATCATGTCGAGAAGACGGCGCAAGTGCTTCAGGCGCTGAAGCACGACGTTCCCACCGGCCTCGACGTGTTCTGGTCCGGGCCGACCAATGTCAGCATGCTCGAAGAGTTTGGCGGCGTGCAGAAGATCGATTGGGTGAAGGAATTCGGCCTCGATCCCGATCTCCAGGTCGGCGATTTCGGCCTTCGAACGCACGATTCCGTGCTCGCCGGCATCAGCTACAACACCACGGAAGTCGCGCCGGCGGAGGTGCCGAAATCATTCGCGGATCTGCTCAACCCCAAATGGAAGGGGCACATCGCAACGCCGCGGACGCCGACGCCGTGGTTCTGCCTCTCCTATGTGTTGGGCGACGAGACGGTAACGCAGCTTTTGACCCAATTGGTACAAAAGCAGGATCTCAAGCTCCTGCCGAGCTACGCCGATGAGCGCACGCGCGTCGGCACCGGCGAATTCGCGATCGGCATCGGGACCGACGCTTATGTGCTGACGAAACGCGGCGCGCCCATCGAAGACGCGCCGGTGAGTCCCCTCGTGCTGCTTCCGAGCGCGACGGCCGTCCTCAAGGACGCGAAGCATCCGGCGCTTGCGAAGCTCTGGGGCTATTGGCTGGTCAGCGATGCCGGACAGCACGTCCTTGCGACGCAGTACGGTTACGGTCTGGTCAACAACACGGACAAGGAGAACTATACCCACGTTCTGGCCGAGAAGACCGGACAATGGAAGGTGATCAGCTACGACTACACGATCGAGCATTTCGGGACGCTGGCCGACAAATACAGAAAGATCATGCAGATTCGCTAAGTGTCCGTTTCGGCGCTGCCCGCGGGGAGACGGCGCCGGCTAGCGGGCAATGCCCATTTGGCGGCGCACGATGAGCCAGTAGAGCAGGATGAACGGGAGCATGATGGCGAGGAGCAGCAGCGTTAGCGCCGCCGACTTGCCCGGGATGCCGTTGACCCACATGCTCCAGACCACCACCGGCAAGGTGATGTTGCCGCGGGTGGTGAGGATGACCGCAAGCGTCAGCTCGCGGAACGTCAGCAGGGCGATCCACAGCCAAGTGTAGATCAGCGTCGGCGCGAGCAGCGGGACGATCACGCGGCGCACCACCCCGCCGGTCCCGGCGCCGCATATGCGCGCTGAATCCTCCAGCTCCGTGTGAATTTGGATCAGCGATGCGTTGGTCATGCGCGTGCCATAGGAGAGCCGCGCGACCGTGAAGACGAGAAGCAGCAGCCAGATCGTGCCGAAGATCGGAACGGCCCGCTGCAGGACGAAGATCGCGAAGAGGAACGCTCCGACGCCGAAGACGATGTTCGGCACGGCATGCGGCAAGAACGCGATGAAGTCGAAGCCGAGCCGTCCCGGCACGGTTGAGCGCAGCACGATCCACGAGAAGGCGATGCAGCAGGCGAGGGTCACCGTCGGGGTCAGCGCCATCAGGATGGCGGTGTTGCGCAGCCCTTCGAGGGTCAATTCCCATGGCAGGCTTTGGAATTGTGCCCAGGACAGCGAGGCAAAAGCCGCGGCCGATGGAAGCTGGAAGTAGGGCAGGAGCGACGCCCACACCACCACCAGGATCGGCAACACCGTGGCGAGGAGGATGTAGAGGCCGAGGAACGCCCAAGCCAACGGCATGCGATTGCCGAGCCGGATCGGCTGCGGCCGGTAGCCCTTGCCGGTGACGATCTGATAACGGTAGGCGCGCTTCTGCAGCCGGGCATACCACCAGCCGAGGAGCCCGGCGAGGGCGATGACGAGTGTCGACAGTGCCGCCGCCGCGCCGTAATGCGGCAGCGAATCCTCCGCCTGCAACAGCACGACGAGATAGGTGGAGAAGGTGAACAGCCGGTTCGACCAGCCGATGATCGCGGGGACATCGAAGGCGGCGAAGCCGATGGTGAAGACATAGATGCCGGCGGCGAGGATGCCGGGCCAGGCGAGCGGCAGGGTCACGCGGCGCGCGACGCGGCGTGCGCTCGCGCCGCACATGGCCGCCGATTCCTCGAGCGCGGGATCCATCGCGCGAAACACAGCCGCCGTCATGATGAACGCCACCGGGGCAAGGTTGAGGCCTTGCACCCAACCCATGCCGATGATCGAGGTGATGTTGAACGGCGGCGAAGCGAGGCCGAGCTGCGCTTCGAGCCAGGTGTTCACCAGCCCGATCCGCGGATGCAGCAGGAACAGCCAACCCATCGCCGAGGCAAAGCCGGGGAGCAGAAGCCCGAGCGTCATCACGGTATAGATCGCGGGCTTGCCGGCGATATCGGTGCGCTCGACGAGCCACGCCGCCGGCAACCCGAAGAGGAAGGATACGGCGAGGGTGGCGATCGAGAACCCGATCGTGTCGGCCAGCACTTGCCAGGTGAACGCGTCGCCCAGCATGCCGGTGTAGTTCGCGAGGGTGTAATAGGCTTCGGGATCGCCCGGCCCGCCTTCGCGAAAGCTGAGCCACAGGACAATCCCGAGCAGCACCAGGATAAGGGCCGAAAGCCCGAGCACGATCCCGAGGAGACCCGCCGACCAGCCATCGATCAGGCGGAACCGCAGACGAGGCTCCCGCAGTGCCGTGGCCGGCGCGGTCATGCCGGGTTTTCCGGCTATTTCCGCTGCGCGAAGATCTTGCCGATCTTGGCCCACGCCTCGTTGCCGGCCTTGTTATCGACCGCGTCGCTCACCGTGAAGCGCGCCATCTTGATGCGCTCGTCCTTCTCGATCTTGAGCACGCGCTCACGCGTGCGCGAACCGGGCAAAAGGTCGAGGTCCGAGCCCCAATTGTCATAGACGAGCTTTTGCCCGTCTTGCGTCAGCGCATGGGCGACGAACAGCTTTGCCGCGTTGGGATGCGGTGCGTTGTTCGGCACCGACAGATAGAAATAACCGATCACCGGGAAGTCGCGCGCCACGACCTGCGCGAGCGGCGCCCCTTTCTTGATGAGGTCGTCGGCGTCATTGCCGGTGCAGGTGATGAAATAGGCGATGAATTCGCCCGACGCCAAGCGGTCCGGCTCATCGCAGCGCAGCAGCCCTGCCAGATTGGGCGAGACCTTGTTCGCGAAATCGATGGCGCGCTCGGGGCCCCAGCCGATCGCCGACGCCAGCATGTCGAAATTCGCGACATAGGGCGTCGATGCGATCTTGCCCTTCCATGCCGGCTTCAGGAAGTCAGCGAGGCTCTCGGGCTTATAGGGGACCTTCTGCGTGTTGTAGAGAATGCCGGGCAGCGCCGTGACCAGCTTCACCATCGTCCCGTCTTCCTCGATCGCGTCCTGCGGCACATCGAGCGCGGCCCAGTCGGCCTTGAGGAACATGTGCCGTTTGACCAGCGTCCCCATCGTGCGCACATAGGCGATGTAGACATCGGACGGCGAGGGCTGGCCCGCCGCGATCATCGTCGCGATCTGGCTGCCCATTGCCGGCATGGACGGGCCGGGCGTGAAGGTGAATTTGAGGTGCGTGCCATAGGCGCGGTTGATCTGCTCCTCGAACCGCTTCAGCCCGTCGAGACCGCCAAGCGTTCCGGCGCCCCACATGACGCTGAGGCTGCCTTCCTTGTCGGCCGCTGCGGCCAGCGATTTGAGCGCGGCCGATTGTTCGCCCGCGAGCGCCCCGCCGGCGACGACGGTTGCAAGTGCGAGCCCTGCCGCCGCGCTACGCAGATATCGCCGAACGCCCATCATGCAATCCTCCCCGTGGTATTTTTCGTTAAACGTCGCTGCGCCGCGCACTGGCGCAAAAAGAAGCCTCGGCTACAAGGCCGCGACGTTGGTGACGCCGCTGACGATGAGCGGAAGCTTCTCCGCCGGCCGGCGCCAGGACTTGCCGGGCCTGCCCTCGGCAAGCGCCGCAAGCTCGCGCTGCCACAGCCGGCGTAGCAGGATGATCCCCTTGTCGGACTGGCCGAGCCAATCCTTGCTGCGGTCGACGATGCGGCCCTGTCCGGCCAAGGCGACATTGTCCTGCACCATGAAGAGGCCGCTATAGGACGGATCCAAATCTTGCACGCGCTGACGCCCCGCCAACACCTCCTCGGTGACATCGAGCGGATCGGGCGTGATCACGCGGCCGCCGGCAATCCGTCCGCGCGATGCTGCGCCTTGGCGCAGGCTCACGATATGACTCGCCATCACTTCGTCGTTCACCGGCACGCGCCAGGCGAGGTGAATGGTCCAGTAGCTATGGTCCGGTGCCGGCGGTAAATCGACCAGCAGCGTGTTGGGCATCAAATAGTGGCCGATGCGCGTCGGGTTGGCGCCGCCGCCGGCACGACGGCCGGTGCGCAAAATGCCGTAGTCCGATTCCTCGACCTCGATCTCCGGCAGCTCGTTGAGCCCGACCGGGGCGGTGGAGACGCGATGGACGAAATGCACATGAGTCTCGTCGAGGTCGTTCTCGACGCGCTGGAAGTAATTGCATGGCACGAGGTGGCGCGTGATCGAAAGCGTTCCGTCGGCCTCCTCGACTTCGGGAAAGAGCGGGAAGGGCGGTGCCTCGCCCTCGCCGAAATAGGCGAAGACCAGGCCGAGATATTCGCGCGTCGGATAGGCGCGGATGGTGACTTTTTCCTTGAAGCCTTGCCGTTCCGCCGGTTGATCGACGCAGCGTCCGGCGGGGTCGAACTTCCAACCATGATAGAAGCAACGGATGCACTCGCCCTCGACCCAGCCGAGGAACAGCCGCGTTTGGCGGTGCGGGCACGCATCCTGCACCACATGCGCCTGGCCGCTGTCGCCGCGATAAACGGTGAAGTGCTCGCCCAAGAGCTCGATGCGGTGCGGCCGCCCGGCTTCGAGATCCATCGAGCGCGCGATCGGCTGCCAAAAGCGGCGTATGAAGCGCCCCGCGAGGGTGCCGGGCCCGGTGCGCGCGACGTCGTGGATCGTTTCCGCCATCTGCGTCCTCCCTCAATCCATCGCGGCTGCAATACTCGGCCAGGCCGGCCTTTTTGCCAAGGCACAAATCTCGCGTGCGAGGTCTCGAAAAGGAGCAGCATGGGCGCGACGGCCGTCGGAACGCTGACCGTCAAGGCGAATGTCGCGGGCGCGACGCCGCTGATGTCGGATCTGCGTCGACACGCGGTCACGATGCTTCGTCCTCTTGCGAGCGCGATGTCAATTCATCCGCGCGATTTTCACCACGCCCGGCGGGGATCTGCCTTGAATGGGACCATAGAAAAGCCGGATTTGGTCCTTCCTCTCGAAGCATGCCCGCACTGCGATCCGAGCGTGCTCCTCGATCCGGCGGCGCGCGCCGCGGCGCCTTCCGCCAGGAGCTGGGTTGGTTCTCTCTGCTGTCGATGAGCCTCGGCACGGTGATCGGCTCGGGCTGGCTGATTTTGCCAGCCGCCGTCGCCGCCAAAGCCGGTCCGGCGAGCGTCGTCTCATGGATTTTCGGCGGCCTCGTCGTGCTCGTCGTCGCGCTTGTCTATGCCGAGCTCGGCGCCGCATGGCCGGCCGCGGGCGCTGTCGCGCTTTATCCGCGCTTGTCGCATGGCGCTTTTACCGGCCACCTCGCCGGCTGGGCTGCTTTCATCTCCTATGCGATCATTCCGCCGGCCGAAGCCGTTGCCGTGACGCGTTACGCCGGCACCTTCATCCCTTCGCTCGTTACCCCCCCATCAGGATTTGAGTGGCGTCGGCCTCGCCATCGCGACCAGCATCCTCGCCGCCATCGGCCTGCTGAATTACGCGGGTGTACGCTATCTCGGAATTTTCCAGAATTGGGTCACGAGCCTCAAATACGTTCCGATCGTTTTGTTCGTCGTCGGTGCCGGCCTGTTTGCGTTTCATCGCGGGAATTTCACCGCCTTTGGCGGTTTCGCCCCGACCGGCGCTTCGGGGATCATGCTCGGGACGGCGGGAACCGTCTTTGCCTATCTCGGCTTTCGCCAGGCGCTCGATTTCGGGGCCGAAGCGCGCCGCCCGGGGCGCGATCTGCCGCTCGCCATCATCCTCACCGTGCTGATCGCAATTGCCACTTACGCGCTCATCGCCATCGTTTTCGTCGGAGCGATCGATTGGGCTGCGCTTGCGCGTCACGGCGGGGTTGCGGCAGGGGATTGGGCATCGCTGGCGCGCCTGCCGGCGCCGATTTACGACGTCGCCGTCGCGGCCGGCCTCGGCATCATCGCCTGGCTCGTCTTTGCCGATGGCATCCTGTCGCCGAACGGACCCAACGCGACGAATTGCGGCTCGGTCCCGCGCGTCGCTTACACCATGGCGGAAAGCGGCACCATGCCGCGTCTCTTCCTGCACCTCGATCCGCGGTTCGGCACGCCGGGCTGGGGGCTGCTCGCCTGCTTCCTCCTCGAGACGCTGTTTCTGCTCGTGTCGGCCGGCGGCTATACGACGCTCGTCTCGGCGATCAACGTCGCTTTCCTGGTGGGCTATGCCATCGGTCCGGTATCGCTTGGAGTGTTGCGGCGGACCGCGAGCGAGCAGCCCCGGCCATTCCGTCTGCCCTTTGCGGAGTTCTGGTCGCCGGTCGCTTTCGTGCTCGCCTCGCTCTTGCTCTATTGGAGCCAATGGCCGGCGACCGGCGCGACGCTCGGCGTGCTGCTTGTCGGCGCGTTCGTCTATTTCGTCTATCTGCGGTCAGGCCGAATAACGGTGGCCAGCATGCGCTTCGGCGCATGGCTCGTAACCTATCTCGTCGGTATGGCGGCGCTGTCCTTTTTGGGCGGCAGAAATTTTGGCGGCTTAAACGTTCTCGCGAAGGGCTGGGACATTGCCGCCGTTATCATCGTGTCGCTCGCCATTTACGGTTGGGGTATCCGTCAGGGCATTGCTTGCGCCGCATGCGAGCCGACGGGTGCTGTTGATGACGCGTTTCCTAGGGGCAGGGCCTAATCCGAGGCGCGAGCCTCGCGGCGGTCGAGGTTGAAAGTCCCGGCCGGTTTCCCACCTCTCCCTAGGGCCTGCCACCGTCGCGCCCGCGCGCGGCCCCGGCAAGCCGCTCAATGATCGATAGGGAGGTCGGAGCGTCATGGAGAACGCCAGCCAAAACAATTTGCCGGATCTCAAAGAGGGCATTGCCGAAGGCGATCTCGCAGATGGAGAAATGCTGGTCGGTCAGGTCGATGACAGCACGGTTCTACTCGCGCGCCGCGGCAAGGACATCTTCGCGATCGGCGCCAGCTGCACGCATTACGGCGGCCCGCTTGGCGAAGGCCTCATGGTCGAGGATACGGTGCGCTGTCCCTGGCACCATGCCTGCTTCAGCCTGCGCACGGGAGAGGCACTGGCGGCGCCCGCTTTGAGCGCGGTCCAATGCTGGCGGGTCGAGCGCAAGGACGGCCGCCTCTTTGTCCGCGAGGCAATCGCACCCTCGGACATTCCGATGCCGGCAAAGCCCAAGCCACGCGCCGAGATGCCGGGGTCGGTGGTGATCATCGGCGGCGGTGCGGCGGGCTTTGCCGCCGCCGAGATGCTGCGACGCGAGGACTATGAAGGGGAAGTCGCCCTCATCACGGCCGATGAGGAGCCGCCCTACGACCGGCCTAATCTCTCCAAGGACTATCTCGCGGGCAAGGCGCCCGAAGACTGGATCCCGCTGCGTCCTGCCGAGTTCTACCGCGATACTGCGATCGATCTGCGCTTGCGCACCACAGTTGCCTCGATCGATGCGGCGGGGCATCACGTGATCCTCGACGGCGGCGAGGTAATCCCGTACGGGAAATTGCTGATTGCCACTGGCGCCGAGCCGATCCGCCTCCAAGTGCCGGGTGCGGAGCTGCCGCACGTGCGGACGCTGCGCTCGCTGCGCGACTCCCGCGGCATCATCGCCGCCGCGGAGACGCGGCGCCGCGCGGTCATCGTCGGCGCGAGCTTCATCGGTCTCGAAGCGGCGGCTGCTTTGCGTGAGCGCGGCCTCGAGGTTCATGTCGTCGCGCCCGAGGCGCGGCCGATGGAGCGCGTGCTGGGTCCGGCGCTCGGCGATTTCGTGCGCGCGCTGCACGAAGAGCATGGGGTGGTGTTCCATCTCGGCCGCACGCTCGCCGGGATAGAGGCGACCCGGGTGCAGCTCGATGACGGCTCGCGACTCGATGCCGATCTGGTCGTGGTTGGCATCGGCGTGCGGCCTCGGCTCGACCTCGCGACAGGGGCCGGCCTCGCGATTGATCGCGGTGTGCTGGTCGATGAATTCCTGCGAACCAGTGCGCCGGATATCTTCGCCGCGGGCGACATTGCGCGCTGGCCCGATCCTTACAGCGGCGAGCGGCTGCGCATCGAGCATTGGGTCGTGGCCGAGCGCCAAGGACAAACCGCCGCGCGCAACATCCTGGGTTACAAGCAGCGCTATGCCGCGCCGCCCTTCTTCTGGAGTCAGCATTACGACGTGTCGATCGACTATGTCGGCCACGCCGGCAGCTGGGATCGGCTCGATCAGGACGGCGATCCGGGCGCGCGCGACGTCGCGCTGCGGTTCAAGAAAACCGGCCGCACCCTTGCCGTGGCGACCATCTTCCGCGGCCGCGAGAGTCTCAAGGCGGAACGGGATATGGAGCAAGGCCGCTCACCCTGAGCGCGACGCCGATCAGAAGCGCTCGAGTAGCCAGCCCTTGCCGTGAAACCGGTCGGGGATGCCATGAGCACGCAGCGCATGCCAGATCGTCGCCACATTGATCGGGATGAGCGGCTTGCCGAGTTGATGCTCGAGCGTCGGGAAGATGGCGAGCGTCGAGAGATTCGTGCCGGCCTGCACGATGGCGTCGACATCGTGGCCGTCGAGCTCGCGGATGACCGCGTCGATCACCTCTTGCGGCGGGGTGTGCGCGATCGATGTCGCGGTGTCGCATTTGAGCCCGACGACCTTGGTGACCTGATAGCCCGATTCCTCGAGGAAGCGGTGGACTTGCGCATCGCCGACCGGCTGATAGGGGGTGAGGGCGGCAACGCGCTTGGCACCGAATTTCTCGAGCGCCGCGCGCAGAGCGGCAGCGCCGCTGGTGAGGCCCATCTCCGGACCGACATACGCCCGCAGACGCTCTTCGAATTCGGCATTGCCTTCGAGCCCACCCCAGAAGGTCTCGGCGGACATGCCCATCATGATGTGGCTCGGCTCGCAGGTCATGATGTCGCGCATCGCATCGGGGATGGTCTTGCGGATCGCCGCGATGAAGGCGAGGAACATGTCGTCGCTCGAAAGGTCGGGCTGCTCCACCCAAAAACGCGCGAAATGCCAGGTCACGCCCTCGGGAATGATGCGCTGGCAATCATGCTCGACGCCGATATTGGTCGAGGGGATGATGACGCCGATGCGGCCGCGGATGCCGATCCATGGCGCCTGGGCTTTCATTGGCCCGGCCCCGGGCTTGCCCGTTCCTGTGCTGGTCGTGATCGGCATCGATGCGGCCCCGCTCCTTCGCGTCATCGTATTCGGCGCAGGGAGAAACACAAGCCGCGGATGGCTATGGATCGATTGTTGCTGACGCGCGACGCGCTGCGTGCAACAGCGTCGCCGGAGTTGCGCCGCCTCAGGCGACGGCGGCTTCGCGGTCGCCGGCCGGAAGGAGGATGCGAACCCGGGCGCCGTGACCCGCCTCGCTGGTGATGGCGATGGTGCCGCCATGCTGCTCGACGATTTGCTTCACGGTCGGCAGGCCGAGCCCGGTGCCGAAGCTCTTGGTGCTGAAAAGCGGCTCGAAGATGCGGGGCAGGACCTCGGCTGGAATCCCGGGGCCGGTATCCTCGATGAGGATTTCGACCTGGTCCGCGGCGGAGGTGGCGACACGGATCCGCCGCGCCGCGTCCGGCGCCTCGTTGGCATCGAGCGCCTGGACGGCATTTTCGAGAAGATTGATCACCACTTGCTGAAACCGCTCGGCATCGAGCGAGACCAAAGTCCCGCCGGCCTCGAGCCGGCGTTCCAGCATGATGCTGTCGGGAAGCTTCTGCTCGTCCAACACCTCGCTCAACCAACGGTCGAAGACGAGAGCGGCGCGCTTTGCTTCTTTCGGACGGGTGAAGTGGAGCAGATCGGAAATGAGGTTCTCGCAGCGCAAAATGCTGCGCTCCAGCCGGGCGAGAGGCCGCTCGAAACGCAGCGCGTCGGGCCCAGCCGTCTCGCGAATGGCATAGGCGGTATTGCGAATGGCGCTCAGCGGATTGCGCAGCTCATGCGCCACCGTCGCCGTCAGCTGCCCCAGGGCGGAGAGCCGCTCCTTTTTCAAGAGTTCGTCCTGCGCCTCGCGCAGCTCGCGCGTGCGTTCCTCGACGCGGCGCTCGAGTCCTTCATTCGCCGCCTGCACCGCGCGGTTCGCCGTCTCGGCCGCGTCTTTGGCCATGCGCAGCGAGCGCTCGAGCTCCTTCTGGCGGATCTCGGAGGCACGCAACTCGGTGACGTCGGTGAACGTCGCGATCCGGCCGACCGGCTTGCCCGCATCGTCGAAGACGGTCTCGGCGACGTTGTGCAGCCAGCGCACGGTGCCGTCGGGGCGAATGACGCGGCAGTCGAGAGGCTCGGTGGCGCGGCCTTGCTCGGCGTCGAGCGTCATCTGAACGAATTTGGGCCGGTCATCGGGGTGGAGGAGAGCGAGGAAGCCCTCCTTGCTCGGAAGCGGTTTGGCGGGATCCAAGCCGAGCAGCCGATACATCTCCTCCGAGAACTCGACCGCATTGGGGCGGCGAAGATCGCGCTCGATGCTGCCTGTCCGAGCGATGCGCTGCGCGCTTTGCAGATGCCTCTTGCCGCGTCGGAGCTCCTCGGCCATTTTGCCGAGCTCGGCACGATTCTCTTCGAGCGAGGTCTCGACGCTCTTCAGCGCGGTGATGTCGACGCGCAGCCCGGCAACGCCGCCGCTCGGCATGCGGCGCTCGGAGACCAGGACCCAGCGGCCGTCCTTCAATTGCGATTCGACGGTGGCCGCGGGCTCGCGGTGCCGGCGCATCCAACCCGACAGCCATTCCTCCTCGCGTCCCTTGGCCTCGGGGTAGCGGCCGACAGCGAGGGCGGAGCGCATGATGTCTTCATAGCGGGCACCGGGAACGAAGGCGTGCGCGTTCTCGGCATAGAGGCGGCGATAGGCGCCGTTGCAGAAAACAAAGCGGTCTTCGGCATCGTAGATGACGAAAGCCTCGGCGATGCTTTCGATGGCGTCGCGCAAAAGCCGGTCGCGCTCGCCGGGCGTCTCGCCGCCGCGCGCTCCGCCCACGCGCAGCCGGAAACCCGCGGCGCCGACGATCCGGCGCAGCGATCCGAAGAGGCGTGCTCCGATCGCGTGGGGATGATGTACCATGGGCATCATGAGGCGATTGACCCGCCTCGGCTCGATTTTCGTATGCGGCGTTACTGTCGGGCAACAACCCTAATGAGGCCTTAATGGCCGCGCGCATTGCTGCGCGAACAACGCATCTTTCTGGGCCGCGGCTGGCTTTGAGCGGGCCCTCTCGGTAGCATCCCCCGGGCGGCGGATCGGGAGGATGGGGTGCGAGGCGCTGATACGGCGGTGCTGGTGATCGGCGGCGGCCCGGTCGGATTGGCGCTGGCGATCGAGCTGGCGCGGTTGGGCGTGGCGACGACCTTGATCGAGGCGCGTGACGGAACGATCAACACGCCCAAGATGAACTTCGTCAATGTGCGGACGATGGAATTCGTCCGGCGCTGGGGCTTGACCGACGAGGTGCGCCGCGCCGGCCATCCCGAATCGTTCCGGCCCAATGTGCTGTGGGCGACCGCGGTGACCGGCTACGAGATCGCCCGGCTCGACTTCCCGCCCTTTCTCGAGGAGAAGACGCGCTTCTTCTCGCCGGCGGCGGATTGCCTGGTCTCGCAGCTGTGGTTCGATCCTATCCTCTTGGCGCATGCGCGCCGCCAGCCCGGGCTGACCTTGCGGCATCGCACGCGGCTCGACAGCTTTCGCGACACCGGCGATGCGATCGAGGCGCGCATCACCGATCTGCTCTCGGGCCGAAGCGAAACCCTCTCGGCCGCCTATATCGTCGGCTGCGACGGCGCGGCCTCGACGGTGCGCGAGAGTCTCGGTATCGGCCTCGACGGGCTTCCCTCGATCCAGAACAATTTTCACGTCTTCTTCAACTCGCAAGAGCTCATCGAGATATTCGAGCGCCGCCTTGGCCATTCGCGCTTTTGCAATCTGGTCGGGCCCAAAGGCGTGTGGGGCCTCTTGACCTCGATCAATTGGCGCGGGATGTGGCGCTTCAGCACGCAGCCACCGCCCGAGGACGAATCCGTCGTGCCGGAGCTCTGCGCCGCGCCGTCGGGCAGGATTTCGCCTTCGAGCTGCTGAACGGCTCGCATTGGGTGAGCCGCGAGCTGGTCGCGGGTGCCTATGGCAAAGGCCGGGCGTTCCTTGCCGGCGATGCCGCGCATCAGAACACGCCTTCGGGTGGGTTCGGGATGAACACCGGCATCGGCGATGCGATCGATCTGGCGTGGAAGCTCTGGGGCAGCCTCGCGGGTTGGGGCGGCCCGGCGCTGCTCGCGAGCTACGAGGCCGAGCGGCGGCCGGTCGCCAAGCGCAACACGCAGGAAGCGACCAGCAATCTGCTGCGCTTTCGCCAGCTCAAAAGCGGCGAGGCGATCACGCGCGATACGCGCGAGGGCGAAGAGCAGCGCGCGATCTTCAAGCAATCGCTGTTCGATGCCGATGTGCTGCGCCATCACGACACGGACGGGATCGCGCTCGGCTATCGCTACGATCCGTCGCCGGTGATCTGCCCCGACGGGACGGAGGCGCCCGCCGATACGGTGCGCGACTATGCCCCGACCGCGCGGCCCGGGCATCGCGCGCCCCATGCCTGGCTCGATGGCGGACCGCCGCCTTCCGCCGGCTTGCGGCCGGAGCGCGGCCGCTCGACGCTCGATCTCTTCGGCGACGGCTTCGCGCTGTTGAGCTTCGGTGCGGCGGACGGCGCGATCGAGCCGTTGGTTCGCGCGGCGCGCGAGCGGCGCGTGCCGCTCACGGTTACCGCGATCGATGATCCGGAGATCGCGCGGCTTTATGAGCGCCGGCTGGTGCTGGTACGCCCCGATGGTCACGTCGCCTGGCGATCGGATGCGCCGCCGGCCGATCCGGCCGCAATCATCGACCGTGTGCGCGGCGGGTGAGCGCGCCTAAGGCGCGATCAGGCTTACCGGATCAGGATTGCCTTTGATGAGGCCCTGCGCGCGGCAGGCCTCGATCCAGAAGGCGAGGCCCGCCGGCCGCGGCTCGGGATCGAGATTGGTCGGGATTTCGATGAATTGCGCGGCTTCGGGCGGCAGCTTCGTGTATTTGGCGATGCTCGTACGGACGGATGCTTCGTTCGCCTCGGTCTCGATATAGGATTTCGACTCCTCGAGCGCCGCGCGGAAGCCCGCGACCTCCGAAGTATGCGCTTGGGCCCAGCGTCGGGTCGACGCATAGACCACTACCATCGCGCCCGGCGGCTCGATATCGCCGAAATCGCCGATGATGTAGCCGGCCTTGCTCTTGACGATGCGGCCAAGGAACGGATTCACCACCGCCACCGCATCGGCAAGTCCGGCGCTTAAGGAATCGGGCATGCGCGGCAGCATGAACTCGACCCAATGCACCCGGCGATAATCGGCGCCATGCACCTGGACCCATTTCTTCATCAGCACATCGATGGTGCCGCCGAGCCCTGGCACGGCGACTTTCTTGCCGACGAGATCGGACGCGCTCTTGATGCCGCTGCCGCTGCGCGCGGCGATGCCGGTCTCCGAGACCGGCGGCTGAATGGGGTTGCGGTTGGCGCTCGCGACGATGACGAGATCGAGACCTTGCTCGTCGCCCTGCAGCAGCACCGTCGGCGTCGGCGCGCCGATCTGCGCCGAGCCGGCGGTGAGCGCCGCCGAGATCACCGAGCCGTTTTGCGCTGCCTGCAGCGTGACATCGAGCCCGTGCTTCGAAAAGAAGCCCTGATCTTTCGCCACATAGGTCTCGGTGAAGGAATCGCCCGCGGTGTAGAGCAGCGTGATCGGGGTCGCCGCCGCGGCCGGCCCCGCGCCGGCGAGACTCGCAACGAGGATGACGGCGAATGCGCTCCGCATGATGCTTCCCTGATTCCCGCTCCGGCCTAGCGCCGGATTGCTGGGCGAATGCGGCCGCTGCCTATTCCGCGGCCCAGCGCGGCGCGGCCTTGGCGTGAAGCCGCATCTGCTCCTCATAGGCATCGCGGAAGGGCTTGCTCGCTGGCGCGATGAAATTTCCCGCGCGATGGCCGCGATAAATCCCCGGATCGTCGACGCCCGGGAGCTTGGCCGCCTTATCGGCGGCAAAGCCCTCGACGAGGCGCAGAAGCTTGCGTCGCGCGCGCACGATCATCGCATCGCTCGGCACGAGATGCTCGAGCGTGCGGTCGCTGATGATGCCGAGCATGCCGCCGACCGCCGTGTCTTGGGTGTTGAGGCCGCTGATGCCGCTGAATACGCCGCCATGGCGCTGCGCCTCGCGATCGATGAGGTAGTCGTTGCCGGCGTCGTTGACGAGGCGCCAGCGACCGAACCAATCGGTGGTGTTGGGCTTGTATTCGACGCCGGCGCTCGGCACCGCGCCGATACCCGGGATCGGCTTGCCCGATTTGGTGCGCGAGCGCATCTGGGCCATCTTGCGCTGGATCGTGAAGACCATGGTATGGGTATCATCCATCGGGACATAGCCCTTGATCATGATCTGCTCGGCGAGCATGCCCGCCGGCGGGATCACCCAGAACGGCACCACCAGCTGCGCCAGACGCCAGTGTGTGTTCTCGGCATCGGCCGGGCGATAGGCGCCGTACATCAGACCGAGAGGCGTTTCCTCGATATGGAATTGCGGCGTCGGGTCGGAGGCGAGGTAATACATCGTGTCGCCCGGCACGAGGTCGCTCACATCGGTGCTTCCGAGATGAAGGAAGCCGAAATGCGAAGTGTCGAGATCGTTCTCGAGCCCTTGCAGCCAATTGTACTCCTGCTGAACCATCTGCACCCGGATTTCCTCGGGCGCCAGCTCGTTGAGCTCGTAATCGGGGAAAGGCGGCGGCATGGCGCGCTCGCCCATATAAATCCAAATCACGCCATAGCGCTCGATCGCCGGATAGGCCTTGGCCTTCACCTTGTGCTTCGAATCCTGCTGCGCCGGCACGTTGGGCATGTCGAGGCAATTGCCCTCGACATCGAATTTCCAGCCGTGATAGACGCAGCGTATCCCGTTCTTCTCGTTGCGCCCGAAGAACAGCGAGGCGCAGCGATGGGCGCAGCGATGATCGAGCACGCCGAGGCGGCCCGCCGTGTCGCGGAACGCGATCAGCGGCTCGCCCAGTGCCATGATGCGCACTGGGTCGCCATCGGTCTTGACCTCAAGCGAGCCGGCGATCGGAATCCAATATTGGCGCATCAGCGCGCCCATGGGCGTGCCGGGCCCGACTCGCGTTAGAATCTCGTTCTCGCGCGCCGTCGTCATGGCGCTCCTCCGCTGAATTGGCCACAACTGCATCATTATAGCGTGGCCTCGCCCTGAATCCCGTCCGATCTTCGTTGTCCGCCCGGTTGCGGCGGGTGCCGCGATCTGGCCGAAATCAGCGCCAGGGCTTATGCTTTGCCGCCGGCCTTCGATAGAAGCGGGAGAGCGATGGCGGATTTATCCGACATGGACCTGGTGCGGACGGGGCCGGGAACCCTTGCCGGCCGCTATCTCCGCCGCTTCTGGCAGCCCATTTGCCTCGCGCGCGATCTTGCCGCCGGCCGGGCGAGGCCTATCCAGATCATGGGCGAGCGCCTGACGCTTTATCGCGGGCACTCCGGCAAAGCGTTCCTCGTCGGCCCACGCTGCGCCCATCGCGGGGCGCAGCTCTCGGCCGGCTGGATCGAGGGCGATTGCATCCGCTGCATGTATCATGGCTGGACGTTCGACGGCGATGGACGCTGCACCGAGCAGCCGGCCGAGGCCGCGGGCTTCAAGGAGAAGATCCGCGTTCCGGCCTTTCCGGTGCAGGAATATCTCGGCTTCGTCTTCGCCTTTCTCGGCGAGGGGAAGGCGCCGCCTTTACCGCGCTATCCCTGGTTCGAGGAGGAAGGCGTCGTCGAGCTCGACACCTATGTGCGACCCTCGAATTATTTCTACACGCTCGACAATCACAGCGACGAAGTGCATGTGATCTTCACCCATCGCCACACCGCTTTCGCGCGCGCTGGCCTCGCCGAGGTGCCGGCGATCGAGGCGGAGGAAACGGAGTACGGCATGCGCGTCGTGGCGCGCTATCCCAACGGCAATGCGCGCGCCAATCAGCTGCTGATGCCCAATATCATCATGTTCAAATCCTCGCCGGCGAAAGGCGATGAAGGCTTCTCCGATCGCGCCGCCTGGCGCGTGCCGATCGACGATGATTCGCATGTCAGCTTCGGCATCGATCTGCGGCATCTCCGCGGCGATGCGGCGCAGCGCTATCGCGACGCCCAGGCGCAAGAGCGTGAGGCGATGCGGCAGATGCGCCTCGCGCCGGCGAGCGAGGTCGCGCAGCAAATCTTGGACGGCTTGCGCAGCCTCGAAGACCCGGACGTGCTCGAGCGCCCCGACCTCGTCAATATCCAGGATTGCGTCGCGCAGATGGGCCAGCCCAAGATTGCCGAAGGCGTTTTCGAGCATCTCGGCCGCTCGGATCGCGGCATCATCCTCTTCCGCAAGCTGTGGCTGCGTGAATTGACGGCGCTGGCGGAAGGCCGGGCGCTCAAAACCTGGCAAGTGCCATGTGCGCTCGACACGCAGACGGGAGTCTAAGGGGTCTTAAGGGAGACAATCATGCCGGGAGCAAGACACAAAATGCCGCCCGAGGTCGAAGGGCTTTCGGTCGAGGAGATCGCCGAGCGCTATATCGGGCGCTTTCGCGACAAGGTCGGGGATTGGGAAGCCTTCGAAGACGCGAAGATCGAAGGCTATCGCCGCGCGCAGCATCGCTTCATCGGCGCCGGCGGCTCGGGCAAGCATGGCGATCCGACCGTCATCCCGGCGCGCGCCTTCACTTTGAGCGTCATGTATGTGCCGCCGGGCCAGGGCAATGCCGCGCACACCCACGAGGTCGAGGAAATCTTCTTCGTCCTGCAAGGCTATCTCACCGTCTTCGTCGAAGATGAAAGCGGACGCCGCGAAACGCGCCGTCTCGGACCCTGGGAATGCATCGCCTGCCCGCCCGGTGTCATCCATGGCTATCAGAACGAAAGCCTTGAGCCGGTCTATTTCCAGGTGATGCTCGGCACCGCCAAGCCCGAGACCATGGGCTATGCCGATGACGAGCTCTATCGCCGCCGCGGCGCGCATTTGGCGGCGGGGCAATGATCCCACACGGCGTCGCATGACCCGAACGCTGCGCGTTGCGATCATCGGCGGCGGGATCGGCGGCTTGACTGCAGCGGTCGCGCTGCGCCGACGCGGCGTCGAGGCGCTGGTCTTCGAACAGGCGAGCGCTCTCGGCGATATCGGCGCGGGGATTCAGTTGGGGCCCAACGCGGTCAAGACCTATCGCGCGCTCGGCATGGAAGAGGCGATCGCGGCGATCGGCTTCGAATCGGAATACCAGACGATCCGCAGCTGGCGCTCCGGCCGGATCATCTCGCGCCAGCGCCGCAAAGACGTGCTGCGCGAGCGGTTCGGCGCGCCGCATTACACTTTGCACCGCGCCGATCTTCTCGAAGTTTTGGGCCGAGCCGTGCCGCCGCAAAACCTCCATCTCGGCGCGCGCTGCATTGGCATCGAGCTGACCGAGCGGGCCGCGGTCGCGCGCTTTTCCGACGGCCGCGCGGTCGAGGCCGATCTCGTCGTCGGCGCCGACGGCATCCATTCGGTCGTGCGCACGACTCTCTTCGGCGTCGAGGCGCCGCGCTTCACCGGCTGCGTCTGTTGGCGCGGCCTCGTGCCGATCGAGCTCGTGCCCAAGGACATCGTCACCGAGGACGGCACGGCGTGGTGGGGACCGCATGGCCACATCGTCCATTACCTCGTGCGGCGCGGCGAGCTCGTCAATTTCGTCGCGCATTACGACAGCGACGCCTGGACCGAGGAATCCTGGACGCGCGAATGCGACCGCGCCGAGCTGCTCGAGACTTACGCGAAATGGAATCCGGCGCTGCTGCGGCTGATCGCCTGCGGCGAGCGCTATTTCAGATGGGCGCTCTACGACCGCGAGCCGCTCGATCGCTGGAGCAGGGGACGGGCAACGCTCCTCGGCGATTCGGCGCATGCGATGCTGCCTTATCTGGCGCAGGGCGCCTGCATGGCGGTCGAGGACGGTTATGTGCTGGCAGAAGCCCTCGCCCATTCGCCTGACAATGTCGAAGCGGCGCTGGCCCGCTACGAGGCGCTGCGCATCCCGCGCACGCGGCGAACCGTGCTCGGCTCGCGCTTTCGCGCCAAGGAGAACCATCTCGCCTCGCCTTGGCGCCGCCTCGTGCGCGATGCGAGAATCGCGGTGCATGACCGGTTGCATCCGGGCGACACGATCTTCCGCGCATCCTGGCTCTACGATTACGACGTTGCCACCGAGGCAATCTGATCGATTGAGCTCCGATGCCCGAACTGCCGGATGTCGAAAACTATAGACGGCGGCTCGCGCGCAGCGGGTTGAGAAAGAAGATCACGCATGTCGCGGTCGGCGATGGGCGCATTCTCGGCAAGCTTTCCGTGCGCGCGTTCAGCCGCCGTCTCACCGGACGGCGACTTTTATCGACACGACGCCATGGCAAGCATCTTCTCGCCAAGGTCGAGGGAGACGGCTGGCTGACGCTGCATTTCGGCATGACCGGCGATCTGCGCTTCTTCAAGGATTCGCAAACGCCACGCTTCACGCGCGTCTGCCTCGATTTGGCGGGGCGCGGCCACCTCGCCTACATCAATAGAAGGATGCTCGGTCGCGTCGGGCTCGCGCCCGATGCCGACGCGTTCATCGCCGCGCAAAAGCTCGGACCCGACGCACTCGATCGCGGCTTCACTCTCACCGCGTTCCGCAAAGCAATCGCCGGAATTCGCCGCGATGCCAAATCGGTACTCATGGACCAAGAGATCGTCGCCGGCATCGGCAATATCTATGCCGACGAGATTTTGTTTCAGGCGCGCATCGATCCACGGGCGCGCATTGATCGGCTCGATGCCGCAAAGTTGGCGCGGCTTCACCGCGCGATCTGCCCGGCCTTACGCACTGCCATTGCTCATGGGGCCGGATCGGACGAGGTGGCGGCGCGCATGCCCAAAACCGCGCTGCTGCCCCATCGCCACAAAGGCGGACAATGCCCGCGCTGCGGCCGTCCGCTCAAGACCACGAAAATCGGCGGCCGCACCACCTATTTCTGCCCTCGCTGCCAGCGCCGGTAACGTGGAGGGCTCGGTTCGTGTCCGGCCCTGATTGATTCAGCGCAAGGCCCTGGCGGAGCCGGGCCGGCAGCAAATAAATCAAATCCACCGTCCTCTCACGCTCGAAAGAGCCAACTGAACCCCTCGCGTATCCCCACCGGCAAAGATCCGAGATCCAAGCAAGTCCGGCCACCGCCGCTTCGGACGCTCGCGCTCAGACCGATCAAATCGTCGATGCATACAAACAGCAGGCGACGCCTCATGAGCCGCTCTTCGGCGCGCAATGCGGCGCGGTCTACGAGAAGCGGCGCTGGCAATGGTCGGCGCGAATCGAAAGTGCGGCCCCCGCTTTTTGACATAGCTCAACCCGCCGGGCCGCGATCGGGGCCAAGCTATGGCCCAAAACGAAATTCGATGCGGGTGGCGTCTTGCGCGGCCGTGAACTCTGGCAACTCACGAGAGCCTATTGGCTCGGCGACGAACGGTGGTCTGCCTGGGCCTTCCTGATCGTCATCATCGCGGGCAATCTCGGCTTGGTCGGCATCAATCTCGTCCAGAACATCGCGACCGGGAGCGTGTTTACGGCGCTCCAGGACCGTGATGCGCGGGGATTTTACGCGGCTCTCGGCACGCTGATGCTCGCTATCTTCGCTTACATGGCGGTCGCCGTCGGGCGCCTCTTCCTTCAGCAGAGCTTTCAGCTGCGCTGGCGCCGCTGGCTGACCAATCGATACCTCAACGAGTGGCTGGCGAATCGCACCTTCTACCGGATGCGGTTCTTGAAGCGCGTCGATAACCCCGATCAGCGCATCTCCGAGGACATTCGCGTCTTCATCGAGGAAAGCGTTGCGTTGGCGACGGGGTTGCTGAGCTCCGTCGCGACGCTCGCGACCTTCGCAGCCTTGCTGTGGCAATTGTCGGGCGAGATCTCGATCGATCTCGGTTGGGCCGAAATCGCGATTCCGGGCTATATGCTCTGGGCGGCGGTGCTCTATTCCGGGATCGGCTCGATCCTCGCGCATTTCATCGGCCGGCCGCTCATCCGCCTTAACAATCTCCAGCAAGGCGTCGAGGCCGACTTCCGCTTTCACCTGGTTCGGCTGCGCGAAGAAGCGGAAGGGATCACCCTCTATGACGCCGAAGACCAGGAGCGTGGCCACGCGCGCGACCGGTTCGCAGCGCTTTACAGTAATTTCAAGCGTCTCATTCGCAGCAACGCGCGCTACGTGCTCTATCAGCTTCTCTTCAGTCAGCTTGCCTACGGCTTGTCGCTCGTCCTGGCGTCGCCGCGGTATTTTCAGGGGGCGATCGCGCTTGGCGCCCTGGTGCAGATTTCCAACGCCTTCGAGCGGGTGAACGAAGCCTTGTCTTGGCTCATCGGCACCTACCCGGTCTATGCGGAATGGCGAGCAAATACCGACCGGCTGGTCGAGTTCTCGCGCGCGATGGAAGTGGATGCCCTGCCGAGCGCAGCGACCCATCTACGCGCGAGCCCGGACGAGTCGACGGAACTCAGACAGGTGAGGATTTCCCTGCCGGACGGCTCCGATCTGATCGCCCCGGCGACTCTTCGCCTGAAGCCCCACCAGTCGGTCATGTTCCGGGGTCCCTCGGGAAGCGGCAAGAGCACGCTCTTTCGCGCGCTCGCCGGTCTGTGGCCGTTCGTGAGCGGCGAGATCCACCGTCCCGCGCATGCAAGAATGCTGTTCTTGCCGCAGCGTCCCTACATGCCAATCGGATCGTTGCGCGACGCGATCTGGTTTCCCGAGCCGGCTTCGCCGCGGCGCGATGGCGATGCGGTTGCCGCCCTCGCCGCGGTCGGCATGAACGGCATGGCGACGCGGCTCGACGAATCGGCACATTGGGCCCAGATCATGTCGCCAGGCGAGCAGCAGCGCATCGCGATCGCGCGGGCCCTCTTGCTGAAGCCGGATTGGCTGTTTCTCGACGAGGTCACGGCGGCCCATGACGAGCGCGAGGAAGCCGAGCTCTACCGGCGGCTGACCGAAGCTCTGCCGGATACGACGATCATCAGCATCGGACAGCGCCGATCGCTCGAGGCGTTTCACGACCGTCAGATCGTGCTCGATTGTTCACGCGGTCGCCCGACGCGAATCGTTGCCACACCGTAGCCGCTGGCCGATCTGGCTCGACCAGTCGTGCTAAATCCTCAGGGGCCGAGCCACACGACGTCCGGGCGATGGCGCTCCGGCGCCGGCGGTGTGACCCGCGGATGGCCGAGGATGATCGGCGCAATCGGCCGGTAATGCGCGGGGATGCCGAGCTCTTTCTTGGCTTCGGCCTGGCTGAGCCAGGCCTCGGCAAAGCCGATCCAGCAGGTCCCGAGGCCCAAGGCATGCGCTGCGAGCATGAGGTTCGCCGCGGCGAGGCAGCAATCCTGCTCAACGAAGCGGTCATCCTCGGTGCCGCAAATCACGATCAAAACCGGCGCGCTGTAGAAGATGTTGAAATCCGTCTGCGACAGGAATGCGCGGAATTGCGCCAGATGGGGCCTCGATCCCATCATCGATAGGGTGAGATTTTTGGCCGCGTCGGAAATGCGCTTGAGCGCGGCGTGGTCGCGCAGCACGACAAAGGCCCAGCGCTGCCGGTCCATGGCATTGGGGGCCTGAATCGCAGCATCGATCAATTGGTCGATTTGCTCTTTGGCGACGGGCTCTTCGGTGAAGTCGCGAATCGCGCGGCGATGATAGAGGGCGTCGATCATGTCCATGGTCTGCTCCTCCTGGCTGCCCATGAAGCCTAGCGCGCCGGAGCGGCGGGTCCTTGATCTGCCTCAAGTCGTTTCGCGGCGAGTGGTTCCCGCGATGCGCGCCAGCGCGTTCAGCGCAGGTCGAAGACGAGCTTGCCTTGCAAATGGCGCCCTTCGCTCACGCGATGGGCCTCGGCGGCATCGGCGAGCTTGTAGTGGACGATATTGGGCGGCGAGACCGCGCCTAGCTCCAGCAGGGCGACCATCCGCTCGAGATGCGCGCGGTCGCGGGCGACGGCGGGGCGCAGAGTCTCGACGTCCTTGCGCGGCGGCTGGAAACCCTCGGGCGCGGGCGCGATCCAGACGAGCCGTCCACCGGGCTTCAGGACCTTGTAGCATCCGGGCCTGACATTGCCGCCCACCGTGTCGAAGACGACATCGCAATTGGAAACCGTCCGCGAGAAATCCTCGGCGTTGTAGTCGATCGCCCGGTCGGCGCCGAGCTTCTTCACATAAGCAAGGTTCGCGGCGCTCGCCGTGGTGAGAACCTTGGCGCCGATATGCTTGGCGAGCTGGATCGCAAACCCCGCGACGCCGCCGGCGCCGCCTTGGATGAGGATCGTCTCGCCGGTTTTGAGATGCGCCGTGTCCTCGAGCGCCCAGAGCGCGGTGAGGCTGGTCAGCGCCATCGCCGCCGCCTCGGCATGGCTGAGGCGCGCGGGCTTCTTTGCGACGATCGCCGCCTTGATGGCGATCTTCTCGGCATAGGCGCCCTCCTGGCCCTGATCGGTGACGCCGAAGACCGCGTCGCCGGTCGCCAGATCGCCGACGCCTTCGCCCACCGCGCTGACGAGCCCCGAGAAATCGCGGCCGAGAATATGCGGAAAGCGGATATTGCCGTAAGGGCCGCCACCGAGCCGCACCCGGTAATCGGCGGCGTTGACGCTCGCCGCGTGGATGTCGACCACGACCTCGCCGGGTCCCGCGACCGGATCGGGCGCCTCGCCATAGCGCAGCATCTCGGGTCCGCCATGGCCGGTCAGCAGAACCGCCTTCATTCGCTTCCTTCCCCGGCTTGAT
>Ga0157370_10001940_pt1 | contig 25472 bp, 17 predicted proteins | sample C35metaG_FD_113463 | JGI IMG/M metagenome (GOLD analysis project Ga0157370, IMG submission 113463) | Corn rhizosphere microbial communities from Kellogg Biological Station, Michigan, USA - C3-5 metaG | ecosystem: Host-associated > Plants > Roots > Rhizosphere > Soil | place: USA: Michigan...
CCCGCCGCCTGTTCGGGTGCCATGTACGCCGGGGTGCCGATCGAGCTCCCGGCCTGCGTCAGCGTGACGTCGGCGCCGACGTGTTCGCCCCCCTGCGTCCGCGACAGGTCGATCGCCTTGGCGATGCCGAAGTCGGTGACGACGGCCGCGCCGCCCGAGAGCAGTACGTTCTCCGGCTTGATGTCCCGATGGACGATTCCTTCGCCGTGCGCGTAGGCGAGGGCGCGCGCGACGTCGCGCAGAATGTGGGTGGCGTCGGCAACCACCATGGGCTCGCCTGTGGCGAGGCGCGCCCGCAGCGACTCGCCGCGCACGAACGGCATGGTGTAGTAGGGCAGTCCGCTCGCGTCGCCGGCGGCGAGCAGGGGGACGATGTTCGCCTGCTGCAGCCGCGCGGCGAGCTTCACTTCGCGTGCGAAACGATCGGCGCTCATGCCCTCGAGCAGCTCGGGCGCGATGACCTTGATGACGACGCTGCGATTGAGCGCCGTTTCCGTCGCGACGAAGACGCGCGACATTCCGCCGCCGCCGAGCTCGCGCTCGAGGGTGTACGCCGCACCGAGGGCCGATTGCAGCCGCCCGAGAATGTCGCTCACGGCCATGTCCCGCGTCGGACGCCGATGGTCAATGGTTCCGCTGATTGGTGGATGGTGACGTCCAAGACAAATAGAACGCGGCACCACGAGCCGCGCCACGCCCACGCGGTCCGCACGCTCGAGAGAGCGACCGCGTGACGGCCCCGCACGATCGGCCGTCTATCAATGGTCATGTCCGCCCCGCTCACGTGCCCAAGCTGCGGCGCCCCGGCCGCCCCTGACGCCCTTCGCTGCGAGTATTGCGCATCGGCGCTCAGGACAGTCACCTGTCCGTCGTGCTTTGCGTCGATGTTCGCCGGCTCGCAATTTTGTCCGCATTGCGGAACGCGCGCTGATGCGCCGGTCGACGATGGCGGACCGTCGCTGCCTTGTCCGAGCTGCAGCGAGCCGATGAAGCCGGTGCGCTTCGGCACGACGTCGATGCAGCAGTGCGCCACCTGTGGCGGCTCGTGGCTCTCGACGGATGTATTCACGGCGCTCTGCACCGATCGCGAACGGCAAACCGCGGTCATGTCGGCGTTCATCACCGCCGCTCCACCGCCGGCGACGGCACTCGGCCAGGTGCGGTACCGCCGGTGCGCCGCCTGCAAGCAGATGATGAATCGCGTGAACTTCGGGCGCGTGTCGGGCATCGTCATCGATCTCTGCAAAGGTCACGGCGTCTGGTTCGACCCGGGCGAGCTGCAAGGCATCCTCGGCTTCGTCGCCAACGGTGGCCTCGAGCGCATGCGCGAGAGCGAAGCGGAATTCAAAGAGCTCTCCAAGAAGGCGTGGACGGCCGGCGCTGGGATCGGATCGGCAGGCGCCTCGCCCCCGACCGGCTTCGCCGGCGACACGACCGTACACGTTCAGCTCACGTCGAGCGACGGCGGTGCCGTCCCGTTACGCCGCCTGCTCGCCTTCCTCCTCACGTAATCTCCGGAGACTTCCGTGACGCTTCGCGACTTTCTCGTAGGCGAATTGATCGACATCATCGAGTGGCTCGACGAATCGGGCGACACGATGGCGTGGCGCTTCTCCCGTCCGGGGAACGAGATCAAGAACGGCGCCGAGCTGATCGTGCGTCCGGGTCAGCTCGCGATCTTCATCGACCAGGGCCGCATCGCCGACGTCTTCCGGCCTGGCCGGCATACGCTGACCACGGCGAACCTGCCATTGCTCTCGACCATCCGCGGATGGAAGTACGGGTTCTCCAGTCCGTTCAAGGCGGACGTGCTCTTCGTGAACACGAAACAATTCACGAATCAGAAATGGGGAACCTCCAATCCGGTGATCCTCACCGACCCGAGCCTCGGTCCCGTGCGGCTCCGCGCGTACGGGACGTACGCGGTGCGCGTCGTCGACCCGGCGTCGTTCGTGCAGGAGCTCGTGGGCGCGAGCTCGACGTTCGTCGTCGATCAGATCGACGACCAACTCCGCGACCTCGTCGTCACCAAGGTGAGCGCCGTGCTGGCGACGGGCCAAATCTCCGTTCTCGAGCTCGCGGCCAAGTACACCGAAGTCGGAGCCCGCGTGCTCGAGCAGGTCGCGCCGCAATTCCAGCAGTACGGCCTCGGCGTGACGCAGCTCGTGATCGAGAACGTGTCGCTGCCGCCGGAGGTCGAGGCGACGCTCGATCAGAAAACACGAATGAACATGCTGGGCGATCTCGACCGATATACGCAGTTGCAGAGCGCCGACGCGCTGCGCGAAGCGGCGCGCAATCCCGGCGGCGGCGCCGCGGCGGGCGTCGGCATCGGCATGGGCGCGGCGCTCGGCCAACGCGCGATGCGCCAGCCCGCCGTGTCGGCGCAGCCGACGGAACCGCCGCCCTTGCCGGGAGACGAATGGTACTACGCGGTCGGCGGAGAGCGACGCGGGCCCGTCACGGCATCGGTGCTGCGCAGCCAGGCCGGAATCACCCCCGAGACGCTGGTCTGGCGGCGCGGGATGAAGGAGTGGGCACCATGGAGTACGGTGATCGGCCAGTCGTGAGCCGGTAGTAGCGCCGTCCTGCCGTCCGCGCCCCGCTCACAGGCGCGCGGCGATATTCATTCCCGCAACGCCGACCAGCACGACGATCCCGGCCCCGACGGCCGCGAACCGGATCCATTTCTGATACGCCACGCCGGCTGCGAGGAGCACGGCCATGAGCGCGCCGTTGGTTGGCGTCAAGAGCTCCATGAGTCCGGCGCCCATCTGATAGGCGAGCACCGTCACCTGCCGCGACACGCCCAACAGATCGGAGAGTGGAACAAATACCGGCATTGTCAGAACGGCCTGGCCGCTCACGCTCGGCACGAGCACATGGATGATGCCCTGGACGGGAATCATGAGCAGCGCGGCCGCACTGGGGGGTGCGTGGGACAGCGGCGTAGCCAATCGTTGAAGGATCGTGTCGATCACATGGCCGTCGGCGAGCACGAGCGAGATGCTTCGCGCCACCCCGATGAGCATCGCGGCGGGCAGAAGGCTCTGCATTCCCTCGAGATAGGTGAGCGTCGTACCCTCGGCGCCCAATCCACCCAGCAGCCCGGCGACGATTCCGCCGACGAGGAATCCTGCCGAGAGCTCGTTGAGGCCCCAGCCGAGCGCGAGCGAGCCGTAGACGTACGCCGCCATGGGTGAGATGACGATGAGCAGGATCAGCACGTCCTTCGGCGACACTCGCTCCGCGACGCCGCCGTCCATCGGGGCGGGAATGCTGGTGCGCGTCTTGGCGGCGTAGCGCAGCGTCCACGCCACCCACAAGAGATAGGCGACGATGAACATGGCCAGACGCAGCCCGCCGGCCGACGCGGCGGGCAATTGCGCCAGCTTCATCGCGATGCCGGCCTGAAACGGATTAGTCGGACCGAATGCGCTGCCGATCATTGCCGCCCCGGCGCTCATGGCGACGACGCTCACCGCGTCGATGCCCAGCCCGCGTCCAAGCACGAGAAGCACGGGTACGAGCGGAATGATCTCCTCCTGCATATTCTCGAGCGCGCCCATGATCGCGAAGAACAGGGCGATGACGGGGATCGCGAGCAGCCCGCGCCGTCGAAACGATGCGACGAGCACGCCAACGAGCCGGCCGAGCGTGCCGAGTCGGTCGACGACGACCCACGCGCCTCCGACGAACAGCACGACGGCGATGACGTCGGCGCCCTCGATGAAGCCACGTGGGATGGAGACAGCGGCGGCGAACGCTCCGACCGGCGCCGGCGTGACCGCGTGGTAAGTCCCCGCGACGACGACGCTGCGGTGGGTGACGGGATCCTCGCGACGGACATATTCACCGGCCGGCAAGACCCATGTCAGCAGAGCCGCGACGATGACGGCGCCAAGCAGTAGAATCAGCGGATGCGGCAGTCGCAGGTGTCGGTCTTTCATGCGGGCGATACTACCACGCGCCACCAGGGTTGCACAACGGTTGTCTGGCGGGACGACGAGTTGCCTCGCAATTTCAGCTGGTGCCCGCGGTCGCGCGCCATCATTGACGAGAATCATGTCCGCCTGGGAAGCGATCGCCTCGCTCGCTCGGCTCGCGCCGACGCCACACAACACGCAGCCGTTTCGCATCGTCCCGCGCGACGACCACACGGCCGACCTGGTGGCCCTGACCGAACGGTTCCTTCCGTGCGAAGACCACGGGAACCGTTACGTCCTCAGTGCGTTCGGCACGTTCGCGGCAAGTCTCGAACGGGCCGCGCGGCACTTCGGGTACACGCTTTCCGTGACGCCGGCCGCCGAATTGGATCCGCCAAGGGTCACCGACCTCGGACCGCAGGTGACGCTAGGCCGCGCGGTGATCACCGGCACGCGCCCGTCCGAGCCGGGCGATGATCTGCTCGATGCAAGGCGAACGTCTCGGCTGCCATATCATGATCGGGCCGTCGACGCGGCGTTTGTCGAGTCGTTCGTCGGCGCCGCGGCGGCGGGCGGGCACCGACTGCTCGCCTTCGATGACCCGAGTATCGTCAAGCCGTTGCTGCGGCTCAATGCGGAAGCCGTCGTCGACAACCTGCAGCTCGACGACGAGCGCGAAGAGATTCGCGGCTGGTATCGACTCGGCGCAACACCGGAGAACGGCGACGGTCTGTGGCAGCAGCCGATGAATCAACCGGCGTGGGAGATATCGGCCGCGTTCAGGGTGCCGCACGTCTTCGGTTGGCCGGGGCTCCGGCGGTTCGCGGTATGGCGATATCTTCGCACGCAGCGCGGCACGCGCCACGTGGGTCTGCTTTGCGGCGCGTTCGAGCGTTGGCCCGAGCTCTACGCCGCGGGCCGCGTGCTGCTCGACGTCTGGTTGGAGATGGCGCGCCACGATGTCTACATGCAGCCCATGGGGTCGATGCTGACCAATCCCGGGTATGCCGCGGAGATTGCGAGGCGCTTCGGCGTCGACGACTGTTGGCTGGTATTTCGGTTCGGGCACAGCGATCGCCCGCCACGCGCCCCTCGTCTCCAGAATATTCTCATCGATGAATGAGATCCTCGATCCAATCCTTGGCTGGACCCTGAGCAAGGCCGGCGACCTGGCGATCTCGTCGTGGGGCGCGTATCGCATGTTGTTCGCCCCGGCGCTCGGCGGACCGTCGCGCGATTGGCTCAGTCGCAAGCGCGCGTCGGCGGCGTTCTTCAATGCGCGGCGAACGGTGCCCGCGTACCGCGAGTTCCTTCGCCAACACGGCGCCGAGCATCCGGCCGCGTTCGAGGACATCCCGCAGATGGATAAGGAGAATTACATCAAGCGATGGCCGATCGAGGCACTGTGCCAGGGCGGCCGGCTTCCACTCCGCGGCGCGGTGATCGACGAGTCGTCGGGCTCGAGCGGCACGGCGAGCAACTGGGTACGCGGCGCCGCCGAGCGGCTGGCCACGCGTCGGTTGATCCAGTACTCGGCGCGCTCGACGTTCGGCGACGACAGCTTCGTCCTCCTGAATTGCTTCGCGCTCGGGCCGTGGGCGACGGGAATGAACGTCTCGATGTCGCTCGTCGACCGGTGCGTGCTGAAGTCGATCGGGCCCGACGCCGGCAAAGTCGCGTCCACGCTCGAGTTTCTCGGACCGAAGTATCGCTACGTGATCAGCGGCTATCCGCCGTTCCTCAAAATCCTGGTCGATACGGCCGACATCGATTGGGCGCGGTACGACGTCTGCGCGGTCGTCGGCGGGGAAGGGATGTCCGAGTCGTTGCGCGCGGCGCTCAACAGGTGTTTTCGCAAGACGATCTCGAGCTTCGGCGCGTCGGACCTCGAGATCAATCTCGCCGTGGAGACGGGCTTCTCGATTGCGCTACGACAGGCGATCGTCGCCGACGAGTCGCTCGGGCGCAATCTGTACGGCCACGAGCCGCTGCCGATGATCTTCCAGTACGACCCGCTCAACTGCCTGATCGAAAGCGACGCCGAGCGCAACTTGCTGTTCACGCTCAATCGCCTCGAGAACGTGTCGCCGCGCATCCGGTACAACATTCATGATCGCGGTATCGTGCGCTCCATGACGAGCGTGCGCGCCGTGCTGCGCGAGCATCGCATTGTGCGCCCGGATCTCGACCCGGCCTTCGACCCGCCGCTCGATCTTCCGCTCTTGTTCCACTGGGGACGACAGAACAGCGCCGTCGGCTTCTACGGCTGCAAGATCACGCCGGAGGACATCCAACACGTCATCCTGCGCGTGCCGGCGCTGGCATCCAGGGTGGCGAACTTCGCGCTGCATCCGTTCGAGGACGCCGATGCCAACAAGCGGCTCGAGCTGTGGCTCGAGCTCGAGGACGGGGCGGCGCTGCCGGAGGCGACGGCCGCGTTGGACGACGCGGTCTGGCGCGAGCTCGCGGCAGTCAATCAGGATTTTCGAGAATCGATCAAGATGATTCCCGCCGGGCGTGCGCCGACGGTCAAGCTCTTTGCGTTTGGGCAGAGCCCGATGTCGGGGCAGGACATTCGGGTCAAGAAGCGATACATCATCTGACAGCTCACATCTTGGGTACGAGCATGATGTGCGCTTTGGGCGTGCCCGGGTACATGATCCACGGCGCCCCGGGGATCGGCTGCGCCGTTAGCCCGGTCGACGCCGGTGTCGCGCCAGAGATGTAGATCACCGACAGCGGCTTTGCGGCGGCCGCGGTTCCAGTCGCCGGGTCGAAGCTTCCCGCCGGGCCGGTCAACGTGTACAACGCCGCCGGTCCCTTGGGGAATGGCAGCTTGCCCGATTTGATTTCTTTGAACCGCACCGTGTCGACCATCTCGCCCTTGGTTCCATGCGCGCGCAGCTCTCGGCCGCGCGCCATGAACGGCTCGAGTGATCGGTGGTAGCAGGCGACGTGAAACTGGTTCGACGCCGGATCGGTCGCGAGGCAGATGAACTTGCCGGTTCCCTTTCGCAGCGTGACGAGCCCCGACGTCCCCGCTCGATAGCCGAGTACGGTTGCATCGTCGCGGAACTCTTTCGGCAGCGGAAGGATCGCGGCCGTGATCTGTTGTGCGTCCGGCATTGGTTCGGCGGCGGGCGCCTGGGCGCCTGGCACCTGCGCCAGGAGCGCACAGGGCGCGGCGGCGAGCACGGTCAACCAACGGAGTGTGCGCATGGTCATTGTCTCGTTCGAGAAATCCCCGGATCTGTTTGACTGCGTAATCGAGCGTCGCCAATCTGGCGCAGAGCCCGCAGGCGCGCCACCACTCAGCGTCTTGCCGTGATCACGTGCGGCCGCCCCACGGCGATCAACACCACCCCGTGACGGGGCACGGTCGCGCTGAACCGATCGGGCGTGTCTCCGAGGTCCTGATGCCGCCACAGGTCACGCACCGGCTGCGCGCCGGACAGGCCGAGCTCGGACCATTCCACCGTGATGTGTTGCGCCACCACGTCGCGGTTGAAGAGTCCGACGGCAACGCGGCCGTCCGACAGGGGGCGCGCCCACACCTCGGTGCGGCCGCTCTGCCGCGTACGTCCCGCTGCCTTGCCGGCTTGGTCCTGGTCGACCGCGAGCACCTCGGAATTCCCCAGCAGGTTCGTGGTGAAGTCGTCGATCTGCGACAGGTCGGCGCCGATGATGAGCGGCGCGGCTTGCAGTGCCCAGAGCGAGATGTGCGTCATCTGCTCGTTGGGCGTGAGTCGTGTGTCGCGCAGCGTACTCCCCCAGCCGACCTTGCCGACGACGAGCATGTCGGTGTCGTTCCAGTGGCCCGGCCCTGCGTACTGCTCGTGGCCGGTCTGCGCGAAGCCGATGCCCGACATGCTCGCCCACGTGTCCGTGATGTCCCCGGTGACTCGCCACAGGTTGCCGCCGACATCGGCGCCCCACGTCCACACGTGTCCCCAGCCGTACTGGCACAACGAAAAAACGAAGTCGCGGTCGAGTGAATCGAGAATCGATCGCATCAGGGTGTACGGCTTCTCGAGTCCGGGCAGACTGTCGCGATTCGGCTCGACGTCGGAGTACGAGCACCAATCGTATTTGATGTAGTCGAGGCCCCACTTCGCCCATGTCCTCGCGTCCTGCGCTTCGTGTTGATAGCTCCCCGCGTAGCGCTGCTGGCAGGTGCGCGGACCGGGTGACGAGTAGATGCCGATCTTCAGCCCTTTGCCGTGCACGTAGTCGGCGAGCGCCTTCATGTTTGGAAATTTCTCATTGGACGTGATCTCGCCGTTCGCGTCGCGCGGCCCCTCCCAGGCGTCGTCGATGTTCACGTAGGTATACCCTTGCGCGGCGAGTCCACTGCTCACGAGTGCATCGGCGGCGGCGCGAACCTTGGCGTCGTCGACTCTCGGTCCCCAGACGTTCCACGAATTCCATCCGAGCGGCGGTGTGAGTGCCAGGGCATGCGTGCCGCCGACGATCGTGATCGTCCCGGACGTCGTTCCCTTGGGGCCGGTGACCGTGACGTCGACCGCGGTGCGGCCGGCCGCGCGAAGCGCACCCGTGATGATTCCCGTCTGTGCGTCGAGCGTCAGTCCGGCGGGGAGATTCTTTGCCGCGAAGGTGAGCGGCGCGTCGCCCGACGCAGGAATGCGGAACAGGAACGGACGCCCCGGTGTTGCGCCGGTGACGCGCGGGCTGTTGAGCCGGGGCGCCGCCGAGCGGCTCGACGCGATGACCGGCGGCGGATCCGCCGGCGGCTGCATCGTCGCGGGCCGCGCGGCGGCGTCCTCCATGATGATCGCGGCGCCGCCCCAATCCGCCACGTCGTCGGCCGTTCCGTCGCCGGCGTCGCCCACGAGCAGGATCATCTGCCGGCCGCCCGTGAGATCGACGGCGATCGGCTTGGGCGGATCGCCGGCCTTGATGATTCCGCTGTCGAACCGCTTGGCGCCGTCGACCCACACCTCGAAGGTGACAGATCCGCGTCCCGTCTTCCGCGCGTCGTCGATGCCGGCGATCGAGACGAATCGCTTCGCTTTGCCCTCGAGGTCGATCCACAATTCGCCGAGCGACGTCTGTCCGAGTCCGTGCGCGAACACGGCACCGCCGAGCGTCATCGGAATGGGCGCCGGCGGCGGATTGCCTGCCCGCCCGCGCGGTGGCGGGATTGCCGGGAGTCCCGGCCGCGGCGGCCGACCGCCCATGGCGTTGCGCAGGTCGAGGGAGTCGACCCATACGCCGTTGGGCGGTGGCGTTGCGCCTTGGAGTTGGGCGGGTTCCTGGGCGCGCGCGACGAGCGGGGCGGCGACGAGGAGCAGGGCGGTAGCAACGGTGCCCCGTCGGACATGCAACATGCGGCGCATAGAGAGACTCGACAATCGGAATGTGACATTGACGATAACCCCGAGCGGGCGCTCCGGTGAGACCCTGGCGGCGCGGCTAAATTCCAGCGCGAACCGCTTCCGGAGTTTTCCATGAAACGAGCGACAGAGTCCCTGCTCCGGCGACTGCGTCCGATCGCCGCGACTGTCGCGTGTCTTCTGGCGGCGTGCGCCAGAGGCAAACCGCCGTCGACGGGCGGGGAGAACGCGCCGCGCACCTACCTCTTCTCGTATTTCACGCACAACGGCGAAGACGGCGTGCATCTCGCCTACAGCCACGACGGCATCAAATGGTCGCCGCTCAATCGCGGACGGTCGGTCATCACGCCGGCGATCACCGGCGCGGGACGCGGCTGGCAAGAATGGAATACCACGGCTGCATTGATGCGCGACCCGAGTATCCTGCGCGGCCCCGACGGTGTATTCCATCTCGTGTGGACCGTCGCCTGGACCGATCGCGGCATCGGCGTCGCGCATTCACGCGATCTGATCCACTGGTCGGCGCAGACGCGCGTGCCGGTCATGGAGCACGAGCCCGACGCCCTCAACGCGTGGGCGCCGGATCTGTTTTACGACGACGCGACCAGGCAATTCGTGATCGTGTGGGCAACGGCAATCCCCGGCCGATTTCCCGCGACCGACTCTTTGGCCCAGCGCACGTCGCGCGGGCGCGCCGATCATCGTCTCTACTACGTCACGACGAAAGACTTCGTCACCTATTCGCCGGCCGCCCTTCTTTATGATGGCGGCTTCTGCGCGATCGACGGCACGATCGCCAAGCGCGGCGACCGATACTATCTCGTCATGAAGGACGAGACGTTCTTTCCCAAGCGGAGAAACCTGCGCGTCGCATCGAGTGCGCATGCCACAGGGCCATATGGCCCGGCCTCGCCGGCGTTCACGTCGCTCGATACCGAGGGGCCATCGGTGTTGCACGCGGGCAACTACTGGTACGTCTACTACGACGAGTACACGCGGGGCCACTACGGCGCCGTGCGGACGCGCGACTTCGAGCACTGGGAACCCTTCTCCGACTCGCTCGAGACTCCGCGAGGCATTCGGCACGGGTCGGCGTTTCTCGTACCGGCGTCGATCCTGCAAGGCTTGCTCGCGCTCGACTCGACGGCGAGCCGCTGAGCCGCTGATCGCGCGAAAAACATCTCGGGACCCAAGCGCGGCATCGAGAGCCCGCTCGGGTGGCATGCAGTCCAATGCTCGAGGCCGCTAGTGGCGGCTGGGACCGCACCGTAGATTACAGTGTACCAATAGGCACGATGTGACGCGGAACGACCGCGCTCCGTCCTACAGTTAACACCTTCCAATTTCTTTTGTCTCAATCGTCCCACGATTCACCGTACCGCGACGCGCCAGCACCTTCGTCCGTCTCCGCACCGACCACCGCAGCAGTAACGTCGCGACATTCGTCAGAACGCTCCGCAGATCGCTCCGTACGACAAGCACCAGCATCGCACCGACCGGCGAACGCACGTGCCTCGCATGCCTCGCATGCTTCGCATGATGGCGGCGCAAAAGCCCCGGCTCGCGCCAAGACCGGTCGTCGCCGCCGACGCGGCGGCTCGTCCAGCCCCCGGATCGAGCTGACGTCGCATCCGACCAGCCGAAACGCCTACATCGAGACGCGAGCCTGGTTGTTGGCTCAGCATGGTCCGGTTTGCGCCTACTGCGGCGTCCGCTTCACGGCCGCCGTGATGACCCTCGACCACGTCGCACCGCGCCGAGGGCAGACTGCGTACGATCGCCGCGACAACCTCGTGCTGGCCTGTCCCGGCTGCAACATGATCAAGCGCGATCAAGCGCCACTCGCTTTTCTGCTCGGCTCGCGGATCCGTGCCGTGAACCTCGTCCGGTATGGAGCGCATCTGAGCCCGATGCTCGTCGACCTGGCGCGATCGCTCGTGCCGGCCGACACCGAGCAGCCCTGCGCGACGACCGAGGCGCCCATCGACTGGGCCTCGTTGATCGATCTCGACGGCGAGTCCCCCTACCGAAGCTGATCGGCCGGGAATGAGGCGCGATGCGTTGGCTGTCGGGGCTGGCAAGCGCTTGATCCCCGCTTGGCGCGACGGCAGTTTCGCACCATGCGAACTTTCGCCAAACTCGCGGCGGTCGCCGGTGCGGTAGCGACCGCGGCGCCGGCGATTCCCGCTCAAACGAACGCCGGGGTCATCCCGGGCATCGAAGTCCTGCTCAGCGACTCGATGCACCTCATCCGAGGCAAGCGCGTCGGGCTGCTCACCAATCAATCGGGCCGCGACCGACAGGGCCGCAACACCATCGACCTGCTCTTCAACGCACCGGGCGTCGAGCTCACCGCGCTCTTCGGTCCCGAGCATGGCCTTCGCGGGATCGCCAAGGCCGGGGAGAAGGTCGGCTCGAGCGTCGATTCGGCGACGGGCGTTCCCGTGTACTCGCTCTTCGGCGACGTGCAGGTGCCAACGCCGAAGATGCTCGAGAACGTCGACGTGCTGGTCTACGACATCCAGGATGTCGGGGCGCGTGTCTATACGTACGAGTGGACGCTCGCCATGACCGCGAACGCGATCAAGAAACCGATCATCGTGCTCGATCGCCCCGATCCAATTCGCGCCGACCGATACGAAGGGAACATTCTCGATCCGCGATTCGCATCGCTCGTCGGCAAATATCCGGTGGCGCTCCGCTACGGGCTCACGCCGGGGGAGCTCATGCGATTCCTCGCCGGCACCAAGTTGATCGACGCGGACGTGCACGTCGTGCCGATGAAGAACTACCGGCGCGCGATGTGGTTCGACGAGACGAAGATCCCCTGGGTGAATCCGTCACCCAACCTGCGAAGCCTCGACGCGGAGCTGCTGTATCCGGGCACGGTCTTCTTCGAGGGGACGACGGCCACCGAAGGCCGCGGCACCGAGGCGCCGTTCACGCTCATCGGCGCGGCGTGGATGACCGACAACTCGGCCATCGCGAAGGAGCTCAACGCGCTCCAACTGCCGGGGGTTCGATTCGATACCGCGACGCGAACGATCGAGCCCGGCTACAAGTTCGGTGGCCAGACCATTCCGATGATCAAGGTAAGCGTCGTCGACCGCGACCGAGTCCGAGCGGTGGATGTCGGCGTCCGCATGCTGCGCGCCATCTCCGCGCACCATCCCAAGGACTTTCAGTGGCGCACGCCGCAGATCGATCGGCTGGCCGGCACCGACGCGCTGCGCGCAGCGGTCGAGCGAAACGATGTCGACGCTCTCCTCGGTCGATGGGATGCCGACGCCGCCGAGTTCGCGAGGCGGGTCAAGCCATACCTGATCTATCAGACGAGCGATGCGCAGACGAGCGATACCCTGGTATCGCGCGAGCTCGCGCCCGGCGTCGCGTATCGGAAATTCATCGATCCGCGGGGTCCGCTCGTCATGTATCTCGTTCGGGTCGACCTCCGCCGGCCCGATCTCGAGGTGACAGCGGCGCGCGCCGACGATCGGTTGAGGGGGAGGGAGAAGACGACGAGCATGGTCGAGCGCGCCGCGCGCGCCGGAGGTCGCGTGCTTGCCGCGGTGAACGCCGACTTCTTCGATCTCAAGACGGGTGAGAACGAGAACGAGCAGGTCATTGCCGGCGAGTGGCTCAAGGGACTCAAGTTGACCGATTCTCCCTACGACACCTACGACAACGCGCACACCCAGCTGGCGCTCGACTCGGCGCGGCACCCGTTCATGGACCGATTCATTCTGGACGGCAGAGCCTGGGTGAAGGGCGGCCGCGCGACGACGCCGGTCATCACCGTGAACCACGATCCGTCGGGAAAGCCCGAGGGGACGGCGCTCTTTACATCGCGTTACGGTGCCGCAACGCCGCGCGACACGACGCGTCAGACCGCCGAGGCGCCGCTGGTGTCAGCGGGTCGTCGAGGCGACACGCTGCTGTTCGTGCGCCGTGGCGCAGTGTCGTCGCAATCGGGCACGCCAATCCCGGCGGATGGCGCCGTGCTGTCGGCGTACGGCGCGGGTTTGCGCACGCAGGAAGTCAGGGCGATGCGCGACGGGGATACGGTCGACGTGCTGCTCGAGCCCTTGCCGCGCCTCTCGCGCGGGGCGAGGCCGGCGCTCGTCATCGGCGGATGGCCGCGGATCCTGCGCGACGGCGTTGACGTGACGGGCGAAGCGGCGACCGTTGAAGGAACCCTCTCCGGTAACGCCGAGATGAAGCATCCACGCACGGCGGTGGGCTTCTCTCGCGACAGCGCGACGCTGTTCATCCTTGCCGTGGACGGGCGATCGCAACGGAGCGTCGGCGTGACGCTTGCCGAGCTGGCGGACGTGATGCGCCGCGTCGGTGCGTGGCAGGCGATGAACTTCGATGGCGGCGGGTCGACGACGATGGTCATCGACGGCGCGGTGGTCAACGCGCCAAGCGACACCGCGGGAGAGCGAGCCGTGGGGAGCGCGTTGATGGTGGTGAAGAAGCGGTGAGCGCGGTGCGGGCCTACCTGGCCGGGCGTTGATTGAAATGGTAGGCGTAGCCGAGTAAGGCGCCGGCGCCGGCTCCGCCGGCCGATCCAGCCATCATGATGCCGGCCCCCTGCCAGCGGCTGAGGTGGGTCGGCGCCTGGTCGCAGCAGCCATTCCCATTTTGGGATATGAGAATGAATGCGAGTCCGGACACGGCCAGGCCACTGATCGCTCCGTAGACTGCTCCTCGCTTCACGTGGTACGACAACGAACGGCTGGAATCCGGCGGAGGGCGAACGAGGGTCAGCCGTGCATCTCGATGCCGAACGACGCCAGCGGCCTCGATCCGCTGACCAGACGCTGCGGCGACGGGAGTCATGGCGCTTTCGAGCGAGGCTGCGATCGGACTTGCGCTTGGCAGTGGCTCGAAGCCCTTGGTCATGTGGGGACTGCACGAGCAGACGACGAACAAACTCAGAGAGTGAGCGTAGCGCCGCCGCGTCATGCGTGAACCCCCGTATGGGTCTGTTGAGGAGGGCGCCCGGTCCGTCTGATGCCGGTGTGTGCGGGCTCGACCCGCGTCGCGGAACGGCTCATTCCAAAATTGGAATGAGCCGTTCCGAGACCAAACGAACACGGACCGGCGAGCGCCGAGATGCGGCCCCGGAGGGCCTGCCTTAGCGCCGCCGTCCGTACCTCAAACCAACTTACTCCTTGCTCTTCGACGCCGCGGGCGTGTAGTGCCCGCTCTGATCGTGCGTCTCCTCGACCCCGAACTGGGGAGCGCCTTCGTCACCGCCGCTCACGCGCTCGACGCGGAAGGTCTGCTTGTACGTCTGTCCGTTCACGGTCATGGTGACGAGATAGTCGCCGGTGTTGGCCAGCGACGCGCCGCCGCCGAAACCGCCGCCACCGCCCCGACCACCGCCAGCGCAAGGAGAGTTCAATCCGATGAGCTGCCAGATCCGTCCGATCGGGTCCAGCGATGCATCGCCCACGGCACCCTGAGTGGGCGCGCCACGACCGCGTCCACGACGAGCGGCCGGTGCCGCGCCAGCCGCGGCCGGTCCCGCCGGCGCGTTCTCCGGGCCGCAAAGCGCGGCGAGACCGCCGAAGCCGCCCCCACCACCGCCACGACGACCGCCGCCGGCGGATTCCGCCGGCCGCGCGCAGAACTGCTCCCACTGTGTCGTCGGATGATCGCAGGCCTGACCGCCAGCGCCGCCCCGTCCACCGCCGCCACCGCCACCGCCACGCCCGCCGGCCAGCGCATTGGCGAGCTGCTGCGGGTTGCTCATGAGATTCACCTGCGCTCGCACGGCGCGAATCGCCGCGGTGTCATACCCGGCCTTTTGTAGCGAGTCGAGCACCTGTGGTGCGCGCGCGTGCAGCAGGATGCTGTCGCGACGCTGTGACGGCGAGAGCTCGGCCGCGGTGCGTGGACGCGCGCTCTGGAAGTTCCAGTTCACGCGATGGACGCCCGCCGCACCCGGACCATTCAGCTTGGCCAGCGTGTCGCCGCCGACATCAGAGATCACTAACTGCACGTTGCCTGACGCCGCCGACGCGAGCCGGTAAACGATATCGGCGCCGAACGGCGGATTGGCGAACGTCATCACGGCCTGCGCGTACCCGTTGCCGGGCAGGTTGAGCTGCGGCGGCTCGCCCCACTGATACGCCGTCTTCGGCTTGAACAGATACGTGCTCTGCGCAAGCACCTTCGGTGTCAGGTCCTCGAGCGCCGCGATGTCCGTGATCCACAGGCTCCGACCGTGCGTGGCCGCGATGAGGTCGTGGTCGCGCGGATGAATCTGCAGGTCGAACACCGGCACCGTCGGCAGGTTGGTCGCGAAGCGCGTCCAGGTGCGCCCGCGATCGATCGACACATACGCCGTCCGCGAGCTGCCGACGAACAGCAGGTCGCGATTGTGCGGATCCTCCCGAATCACGTGCAGGTAGTCCTGTGGGCTCGCGCTCGGCAGGTTGTTGACGATCGACTGGAAGCTCTTGCCCCCGTCGTTCGTCACGAACAGGTACGGCTTGAAATCGTTCCAGCGATGATTCTCGAACGCGACGTAGAACGTGAGCGTGTCGAAGTGCGAGGGCTCCACCCGCACGACGTACGCATCCCACGGCACGCCGAGCGCGGCGAACTTGGGGGTCAAGTTCTCCCAGGCGCCGCCGTCGTTGTGCGTAAGCCACACGTTGCCGTCGTCCGTTCCGGCGAGCAGGAAGCCCGGCTTGATCGGCGACTCCTGCAGTGCCACCACCGTGCCGTAGGCTTCGGCGCCAGTGATGTCGAGCGTGATGCCACCCGTGTACTTCTCGACCGTATCGAGCCGCGCGAGGCGCGCGCGCTCCTGCGCCGGATCCGTCTTGACCGACAGGTCGGGCGAGATCGGAAACAGGTCCTCACCGCGCTTGAGCGATTTCAAGACGCGGCTCCCGCCCAGATAGAACACCTGGGGGTTGTGCGGGGACAGGAAGTACGGCGACTCCCAGTTGTAGCGAATCTGCATGTCGATCGAATCCTTCTTCTGCTGCGCGCGGTAGCCGTTGATCTTCGCCTCCGCCTCGCGCGTCGCCGGCTGCAGCGGATTGCCGCGCACGATCGCGATCGAGTCCTCCCACATGCGATAGCGCTCGTTCCACGATGGCTTGTTGACGCGCCCGCGCTCGCCCGTGCGAAGATTCGTCTGCTGAATGCCGGCGTTCTGCGATTCGCCCCAGACCATCGCCGGGTCGGTGGGATCCTGCGCCGTATAGAATCCGTCGCCGCCCGAAATCGTGAACCAGTACGTGTTGTTGCTCGGGGTGTTGCGTCGCCGGCTCGGCCCGCACCACGCGCCGTTGTCCTGCGCGCCGGAGCAGATGTTGTACGGAATGGCGTAGTCGTAGCTCACGTCGTAGAACTGGCCGAGCGGAATGTTGCGCGGATACCAGAAGTTGCCGCCGCGGTCATAGGTGATCGCGATGCCGCCGTCCATGCCGATCACCCAGCGCTCGCCGTCGTTCGGGTCGATCCACAACGCGTGGTCGTCGACGTGCACGCTCTGCGCGGCGTTCATCGTCGTCTTGCCGCCGTCGTTCGAGACCTGCAACTGCGTCGACGAGAAGTAGACGCGGTCCGGATTCTTCGGGTCGACGCGCACCTGCGAGTAGTAGAACGGACGCGTGTCGATGTTGTTCATGTGCTGCCACGTCTTGCCGCCGTCCGCCGACCGATACAACCCGTTGGCGGCGGGATTCCGCTGGAACGTCACCGGTCCCGGTGCGATCGACGCCGCCTCGGTCAGCGCGTACACGATCTGCGGATTGCTGCGTGACACGGCGATGCCGATGCGCCCCTTGGGACCCTCGGGATAGCCGTTGCCCTTGATCTCCGTCCACGTCGCGCCGGCGTCGGTCGACTTGAAGAGTCCCGAGCCCACGCCGCCGCTGTTCAGCGAATAGGGCGTGCGATAGCGCTCCCACATCGAGAGATAGATGATGTCCGGGTTGGAGGGATCGAGCTGTACGTCGATCGCGCCCGTCTTATCGTTCGCCCCGGCCTTGATCAGCTTCCAGGTCGCGCCGCCGTCGGTGGTCTTATAGAGGCCGCGCTCACCGCCGGGCTTCCACGCCGGTCCGAGCGCCGCGACGTACACCGTGTTGGCGTTGCGCGGGTCGACCTGGATGCGGCCGATGTGCTGCGAGGTCACGAGGCCGACGTGCGTCCAATGCAGGCCGCCGTCGGTCGATTTGTAGACGCCGTTGCCCGGCTCGATGGTGTTGCGCGAGTTCGGCTCTCCGGTGCCGGCATAGATGATATTCGTGTCCGATGGCGCGATCGCCAGCATGCCCATGGCGACCACGTCCTTATCGTCGAAGATCGGCCGCCAACTGATGCCGTTGTTGTTGGACTTCCAGATGCCGCCCGCGGCCGACGCGATGTACAACGTCTTGGACGGGCTGGGGATGCCCTGTACGTCGGAGACGCGCCCCATGAAGTTCGACGGGCCGACGTTGCGCCACCGGAATGCGGCGACGACAGAGGAATCGAGCATTTGCGCCGAGACCGGGGCGGCGACGGCAATCGCCGCAACGCCGGCTAGGGCAGTGAGCAAACGAGATCGTTGCATGACGAGTCCTGCTGAGTGGGGAGGGAGGGACGAAACGGCTACAGTACGACATTACAGTTACGAGGGCTCCAACGGGAGCGTTGATGCCGGATCGCGAGCCGGGCCTGACTTCGGCGGCCGGTGCTTTGGGTGTACTTTCCAGAACGGGCCCCCGTGGCGCAACGCGCCGGTCCTTTCCACCCCAGCCCCACCCTCTGGTGTTCGCAGCCGCCGTCATGACCGGGCCGCACGAGCCGCTCCAGGTCCGCGAATTTCCTCCGCCGACGTTGGAGAGGGGCGCCGCGCTGCTGCGCACCCTCTACTCCGAGGTCTGCGGGACGGATGTCCATCTGCACCATGGCCGGCTCGACGTGCCATTTCCGATTATCCCTGGGCACGTTTCGGTCGGCATCGTGGAGCAATCGGGGGGCGGGCTGCGAGACATCGACGGAAACGTCATCAAAGAAGGCGACGTCGTGACTTTCCTCGACGTCCACGAGACGTGCAACAACTGTTACTACTGCCTCGTCGCCCGGCAGCCGACGAAGTGTCCTCATCGCAAGGTCTATGGTATCAGCTACGGCGCCAACGAAGGCCTGCTGGGCGGATGGGCCGAGGCGATCTGGATGAAGCCGGGCGTGAAGATGATCAAGCTGCCGCCCGAGCTCGCGCCCGAGACGTTCATCGGCGGCGGGTGCGGGCTCGTGACAGCGCTCCATGCCGTGGACATGGCCGAGCTGCGACTGGGTGAGTCGGTCGCAGTGTTGGGCGTGGGGCCGGTGGGACAGTCGATCGTCGCGTTCGCGTCGTTGTCGGGCGCCGGCGAGATCATCGCGGTCGGTGCGCCGCAGGCGCGGCTGGATTTCGCGCGACGCATGGGGGCAACGTCCACGCTCGATCTCGAGCTCCCCGGCGCGGCGCGCCTCGAGGCCGCACGGATGTTGACCGGCGGTCGCGGCCCCGACGTCGTGATCGAGGCGAGCGGCGCGCCGGAGGCCGTGCGCGACGCGCTCGACCTGGTGCGGGACGGCGGTCGCGTGGTCGTGTGCGGTCAGTACACCGACAACGGCGCGGTCGAGATCCACCCGCACTGGCAGCTCAACCGTAAGCACATCGAAATCAAAGGATGCTGGGGGTCGCGGTACGATCACTTTCATCGGGCGGTCGCGTTGACCGCGCGGTATGGCGACGAGAAACCGTGGCGCGACATGGTGAGCGCGCGTTTCACGCTCGACGAGGCGGGCAACGCGCTTGCCGCGGTGGAGAACCGGACGGCGATCAAGGCGGTGATCACGCCAAATCGCACGCTGGTGTGACCGTTACGGCACGAGGCGCACGTCTCGCAGAGACGTGCGCCTCGTGTCACACGGGTGCTGCGCCCGCGATTACCGCGCGACCGGACCCGATGCGCAGGTCACCGTCGCGTGCATCGGCGTATAGATGTTCCACGTAATTGCGCCCACCAGGCCGTTCAGGAAGCTGCGCTCCGTCTCGACCTTGGCCACTCCCTGCCCACACTGCGCCTTGGCGTCGATCTCCGGTGGTGGGACGAGCCCAAAGACGAACGAGTTCTGCCATTGCTTGTCGATCGTCGTGGGCGAGGCCGGCGCGCCCGTGATGACCGTGACGTGGTAACATCCGCCGCACAGTACGACGAGCGCGGCCGCGGCCGATAGCGCTGATAGGTAGCGTCGCATTGAAGTCCTCATTGAAGTCCTCGAGGTTGAGATCAGAAGCGAAGTGCTACCGGGGCGTGTGCATCAGCCGACTCTTCGAGCGCTTGCCGAACGATCTCCAATTCGACTTCCTTGGCGGCGCCGGCCGGGATCGTCAGCTCACGCATGCCGGCCGGCAGGCTCGCCGACCGCGACGCGCAAGTGATCCGCACGTGCTGCGGCGTGTAGATGCCGATCGTCACGATGGACGCGAGGCTGTTCACGAAACTCTGCTCGGTCTCGACGGTGGCGATCCCCATCGGACATGCGCTGCGAACGTCGACCTGGTCGTTGGCGACGAGTCCCCACAGCCAGCCCGTGACCCACGGTTTGTCGATGACGGTCGGCCCCGCGGCCTGCCCTGTCTGGACGACTTGGTGGAAGCAGCCCGTGCCCAGGAAAGCAACGAGCGCCAACGAGCTCCAACGCTTCCGTTTCATTCTCGGCTCCTGTTTGAGAATCCGGCGATGGGAGATTCCTGACGAGCGCAGGGAGGAAACGCCTCGTGCATGCGCGCAAACAGTACAGCGTCCGGCCCGTTGGCGCCAGCAACGGTGCGCGCGACCTGGCGTCCCCTCAGACACGTATGGGGCTGGCCGGCGGCCGGCGGACGTCCTACGATTCAATGAGGGACAAGCGCGACGTCCGTCCCACGCCGCGCGCCGCGTGCATGTACACCACCTGTCTGTTCTGCCACGCCGATCTCGGCGCGAACCACTTTCTCCCCACGTTCCCCGTCGGGCGACGGCTCGCGTTCGATCCCAAGAAGGGACGCCTCTGGGTGATCTGCACCCGCTGCGGTCGGTGGAATCTCACGCCGCTCGAGGAGCGCTGGGAGGCGATCGACGAGTCGGAGCGGCTGTTCCGCGGTACTCGCCTGCGCATGTCGACCGACAACGTCGGACTTGCGCGGTTCCGCGGCGGGTTCGAGCTGGTGCGCATCGGGCCAGCCCTACTCCCGGAGATCGCGTCGTGGCGGTATGGGACGCGTCTCGCCCGCCTCCAAGCGGAGGGCGATGAGCCGCACGGCCTGCTGGTGCGTGGCGCCCGCCTCGTTGCCCGGGCGACGGCGGGCGCGCTCGTCGGCTATGCGCACGCGGTCGGCCTGAGCGACGATGCGGTCCTCCGCATGCGCACCTTCCGTCGCGGCCACGGCGTCCTGCTGCGGACGAGCGACGAATACAACCGGCCGATCGTGGTGCGGTACACTCACCTGGGCGCCGCGGAGCTCGTGCGTCCGGAGCAGGATGCTCCGTGGCAGCTCAAGCTGCGGCACGACGCCGGCGTGGCGACGCTCGCCGAGTCGCCGGCGCTGCGGGTTGCCGGAAAGATGCTGGCGACGCTCAATTTCGGCGTCGCCAGCGGATCGGAGGTGCAGCACGCGATCGCGAAGCTCGACGACGCCGGCGACCCGGAAGGCTATTTCACGCGCGTCGCGTCGCTGGCCATGCGAACCTCGTGGGGACGCTTTCCCGACGCGCCGCGCCACGGCGAGCCACAGCCCAGCGGGTCCTTCTCCGAGCGCCTCGCGCTGCAGTTGGCGAATCGTTCGTTCTGGGGCCGCGGAGGCACGGGCAGCGAGGAGCAGACGCCGCTCTACCGTCTTCCGGCTGTCGACCGCCTTGCACTCGAGATGGCCGCGAACGAAGACATCGAACGCCGCGCGCTGGCCGGCGAGCTCGAAGCGCTGCACGCCGCATGGCGCGACGCCGAGGAGATCGCGGCGATCGCCGACGAGCTCTTCTCGGACGGTGTGCTGGAGGAATTCAAGCGGCAGTACTTCGAGCGGATCGCGGCGGGAGACGCGATGTAAGTCGATGGAACGGGAGAACGGGAGAACGGAGGCGTGACACTGCTCGGCTCCATTTCGGTCACAGCCCAATCTTCGTCGGCCAGCCGAACCCACAAACAAGAGGTCCCGCTGAACGAATTCTCCCGGCACACGGAGCGGATCCGTTCAAATCCGTCAGATCCGTTCCAATCGTTCTCCTCACCGTTATGGCCGGCCCGAGCGGCGGTTGCGAGGGGCTCGAGTGGCGATCGAGTCCGCATGCGCCGTCAGGCCATAACAGGAAAGAACGCGGAGTGCGCGGATGCCGCGGATCGGCGCGGATTCGCGCCGAGTACAGGCTTTGCTACATACTCATGCCGACCTGACCCGGAGTGGCGATGACCCGTGGAGCGCTGCTACCCCTTGTGATGCTCGCCGCTGGTGTGTTGGGCTGTCGGCCATCGAGCGGGCCGCCGGCGGGTAGCGACAGCGCATTGGTCGCGGGGGCCAGGATCGGGACCCCGCCGCCCTCCGTGGCCGACGGGGAATGGACCCTCCCGGCGCGCGACTACGCGAACAGCCGATTCAGCAATCTGGCCGAGATCACGCCCGCCAATGCGAAGAACCTCCACGTCGCGTGGACGTTCTCGACCGGCGTGCTGCGTGGGCATGAGGGCCAGCCGCTCGTCGTCGGGAACACGATGTACATCGTCACACCGTATCCGAACGTCGCGTACGCGCTCGACCTCACACAGCCGGGGTTCCCGCTGAAGTGGAAGTATCGTCCCGAGAACGCGCAGGCCGCGGTCGGTGAGGCCTGCTGCGACGTCGTGAATCGCGGCGCGTCGTACGCTGACGGAAAGCTCGTCTACAATCTGCTCGACGGACACACGGTGGCCGTCGACGCGGCGACGGGCACGGAGCTCTGGCGCGTGAAAATGGGCGACGTGAACCGCGGCGAGACGATGACGATGGCGCCGCTCATCGTGAAAACGCGCGTGATCGTCGGCTCGAGTGGCGGCGAGATGGGCGTGCGCGGATGGATCGCCGCGCTCGACCTGGGCACGGGCAAAGAGCTCTGGCGCGCCTACAACGTCGGACCGGATTCGGACATCAAAGCCGGTCCGCGATTCAAACCCTTCTACGCGCAGGACCGCGTCGCCAACACCGGCACCGCGTCATGGCCCGGCGAGTCGTGGAAGGTCGGCGGCGCCACGGTGTGGGGGTGGATCTCATATGATCCCGAGCTGAACCTCATCTATCACGGCACGTCGAACCCGGGGCCGTGGAACGGCAATCAACGCCCGGGTGACAACAAATGGAGCGCGGCGATCATCGCGCGCGATCCGGATACGGGCGAGATGATCTGGGCCTTCCAGCCGACGCCGCACGACATCTGGGATTATGATGCCGTAAATGAGAACATTCTCGTCGATCTGCCGATGGACGGCGTGGTGCGCAAGGTCCTCGTCCACTTCGATCGCAACGGCTTTGCCTATACGATCGACCGCGCTACCGGGCAGGTGCTCCTCGCCAAGCCGTTCGTGCCGATGAACTGGTCATCGGGGGTCGACCTCAACACGGGGCGTCCGACGGTGAACGTCGACAAGGCGACCGCGCAGGGGAAGAACGTCAAGGACATCTGCCCGTCGCTCGAGGGCGGCAAGAACCAGCAGCCCGCGGCGTTCTCGCCCAAGACCGGCCTGTTCTACGTCCCGACGAACAACCTCTGCATGGACTTCGAGGGTCGTGAGGTGACGTACATCGCCGGCACGCCGTACATCGGCGGCAACGCGCCTGAGACGGGCGGCCCCGGCGGCTACAAGGGCGAGTTCATCGCCTGGGACGCCGTGCACGGCAAGAAGATCTGGGGCATCAAGGAACCGTTTCCCGTCTGGAGCGGCGCGCTGGCGACGGCGGGAAACGTCGTGTTCTATGGCACGCTCGACGGCTGGTTCAAGGCGGTCGACGCGCGCACGGGCGCCGTGCTCTGGCAGTTCAAGGTGGGCTCCGGCATCGTTGGTGCACCGATGACGTACACCGGCCCCGACGGCAAGCAGTACGTCGCCGTGTATTCGGGGATCGGCGGCGATATGGGTTTGCTCATTGCCGGAGATGTCGCTGCCAATCTGCCGTTCGACGTCCGCGAGCGTGGAACGACGCTGCCCGATCTGGCGCGCTACACCGCGTGGGGCGGCATGTTGTTCGTGTTCTCGCTCTAGGTCATCTCGGAGCTCACATGCAAACGTCGCCACTGTTACACGCTTCGCTCGCCGTCGCCTTCCTGGGCGCAATCGCGCTCTATCGCGCGCAAACACCGCAGGTGCCGCCCGTGCAGCAAACGCCGTCGCAGCCCGGCACCCAACCGACCTACTTCGTCGAGCATCCGGATCACATCCAGCCGGGGCTCGCGTTTCAAGGACGCTGGGCCGGGCTCACCAACCCGTACGAGGGCGATCGCCAGCGCATCGCCGAAGGCGCCAAGCTCTTCGTGTCGTACAACTGTCTCGATTGCCACGGGGCCGAGGGCTCGGGCGCCATGGGGCCGAGCCTGCAGGACAATCGCTGGCATTTCGGCGGGACGCCGGGCGAGGTGTTCGAGTCGATCTACGAGGGGCGTCCCGACGGGATGCCGTCGTGGGGCGGCCGCATCGCCGACGACCAGATCTGGCGACTGGTGGCATATGTGAGAACACTCTCCAACGGACATTCGGTGACCACCGAAAACTTCACGGGCAAGACCATCGCGCGCACAGGTCACTGACGATGCCACCCGCTGCGCACTGACGGCGCACCAGGTCATCTTGTCTGTGCCGACCGTCACGACGGCCGCCCGCCGACGTTGTATCTTGTGAGCTCTACGCCACACTCCATTGCCGTCTCCCCCGCCTACGCCGCCGCCCGACCACCCACGCCCGCGCACTGATCCCTCGCTCACGTCGATCGAGCGCCTCATCGGCCGATCCAGGCACACCGCGAACGCCGCGTCCCTGAACAACGCGGAGATCGTCGTCTGGCAGTCGTCGAGGCGTGTCACCATCGCTCTCGTTGTGGGCGCGGTCGCGGCGCTGCTGCGCGGTCTCGGCGTCGTTTCCGGACCGGTCTGGCCGATCCTCGTGATCGTTCCGGCGTACGTGGCGATGACCGCGGTGCTCACCGTCGCCATCGAGCGCAGCAACCGCGTGTCGCGCCGCGCGCTCATCGCGCTGGTGCTGACCGACGTGGCGGCGCTCTTTACCGCCGTCGCGCTCGTGACCGCGCCCGCCTTCTACCCGCGGGCGCTGTTGCTGAGTCTTCTCGCATTGCAGTTCACGCAGCTTTTTTTTGGACGTTCGCCCGCGCTCGCGGTGATCGTTGCGTCGTCGGCCGCCTACGTCGCGCTGCTCGTCGTCGCATCGATGCGTGGCGTCGCGGTCGCCTGGGGCGAGGAAGGGTTTCTTCTCGCCCTGTACCTCGCGGTCGGATTGAACGGCCTCGCGCTGCAGGCAAGCGCGAACCGGCGGCTCGCCGCGCTGGTCGATCTGTTCGCCGGCGCGCAGCGCGGCGACCTCTCTCACGCGTTCATCGAGGAACGCGGCGTGAAGCCGGACGGCATCACCCTGCTCGGCCGTGCCTACAATCAGCTGCGCTCCGAGCTTGCGTCGATGGTGCTCGCCGACCCGCTCACGGGCTGTCTCAATCGCCGCGGCCTGGAGCAGGTCCTCAATCAAGCGGTCGCGTCGGCTTCGCGCGTCGGCGGCGAGGTCGCGGTTCTCGCGCTCGACGTCGACTACTTCAAGGCGATCAACGACACGTTTGGCCATCTCGCGGGTGACGCGGTGCTGCGCGAGCTGGCCGACGTGCTGTCGCAATCATCGCGCGGCGGCGACGTCGTGGCGCGAGTCGGCGGCGAGGAGTTCATCGTACTCCTCCCCGGAGCTGACAGCGAGACGGCCGGCGTCGTCGCCGAACGAGTGCTGAACGCGGTCCGCGCGCACTCGTTCCGCACCGTACGCGGACATCAGCGCATCACGGTGAGCATCGGCATCGCCTGCGAGCACGTACGCGACGGGCACATTGCCGGCGCGCTGCACGCGCGCGCCGACGAAGCGTTGTATGTCGCCAAGCGCCTTGGCAGAAACCGCGTCGTGATGTGGGCGCCGG
>Ga0157370_10001943_pt1 | contig 25443 bp, 16 predicted proteins | sample C35metaG_FD_113463 | JGI IMG/M metagenome (GOLD analysis project Ga0157370, IMG submission 113463) | Corn rhizosphere microbial communities from Kellogg Biological Station, Michigan, USA - C3-5 metaG | ecosystem: Host-associated > Plants > Roots > Rhizosphere > Soil | place: USA: Michigan...
ACAATAGAGCCGTTCCGCCCTTCACTGGCTCGCCCCGCCATAAAACAGTGCTGCTATGACTACTGGAGCCACTGCTGGAACCGATAATCAATTGAATGAAACTGTTGGACAGCGCGTACGGCGCAAAGAAGCGCTCCATGACGCGCGCGAAGACGGTAATGCTATGCGCGACGAAGCGTTGCTCGTCGATTTCCAGCGTGACCGCTATCCCGCGCACCAAGCATCGCATTGACCTTGAAAGTGTCTCCGGGTTGAGCTGGCTCGCGCATCAGCAGGATCTTGCCGCCAAAATCCTCAACCTCAACTCGCTGCTGTGTCTTGAAGCGCTCGACGAGCGCGATGGTCACATCAGCGAAGGCGCGCCAACCGTGCTCCGGTTGACTGGCAGAGCGCTGCCCCAGATCAACCGCACACGCGCCTTTGCGCACATCCGACAGTGCCTGCCCCGTCGGCTGTCCACCGGGATGCCCCCCTCGATGACTTGCCCGCCTGCTTCGTCATATCGCTGAAAACGTCATCCAGTTCGTGCCCGTTCGAGCACGCGCTCGACCGCCGCAACCCAAGCCACACAAGGCCGTCGCCGCCAAGGCCGTTATGTAGACGTCCTTAAGTTGCGAGGATTGCATATGCGCCCGGACATGGTCCCGGGCGGCTGAAATGATTTCGTCCTGGAAATTCGGCATGTCGCCAAACCCCTCATCGACAGCTTCAAAAAGCCGCATGCTCGAGTCAGTATCCGCTCGAACCTAAAAGCTCCAAGCCGATAGCGCTCGTGCCCGAGGGCCGCCGCGAGATCGAATTGTAGAGAGGCACAGACTGCTCGCGCGCAGTGTGTGCCCTCGATAGGACTAAGGGAAGGGCTCCCTCTCCACGCCGAACGGTTGCGCTGCCACGAGGAAACTAATCGAATCCGATCAGGGCGCGCTATACCGCCGCGGCGCAAGCAGGCACCGCGGCGCGAAGCGAAACGACGAGATCGTGCGATTTCGCGTCGAGCGGCACCCGCACGGGGCCGTCGGCGCAATCGACGCTCACGCCGTCAAGCAGCGCATGGGTGATCAGACGCCCCGACCCGGCTTCCACGCGGATTTCGTAGCGCGTCGATTGCATCTCGACCGTCGCTCGAAACCCCGGCCATGTATCCGGAATACACGGATCGATCACAAGAAAATCGCCCTCGCGACGAATCCCTAAAATGCCCTCCACGCCCGCCCGGTACATCCACCCCGCAGACCCCGTGTACCAGGTCCAGCCCCCGCGCCCGACATGCGGCGCCACGGAGTACACATCGGCGGCAACCACATAAGGCTCGACCTTGTAGCGATCGACTTCGATTGGCGTGCGCGCATGGTTCACGGGGTTGAGAAGCGAAAACAAGGCGACGGCCTTCTCGCCCGCCCCAAGCTTCGCGAACGCCAGCACCGCCCACATCGCCGCGTGGCTGTACTGCCCGCCGTTTTCCCGCAGGCCTGGCGGGTAGCCCTTGATATAGCCGGGATCGTGCGACGTTTTATCGAATGGCGGAGTGAACAGCAACGCAAGTGCGTCGTCGCGGCGGATCAGGTTTGCCTCCAGCGACGACATGGCCAGCGCCGCGCGCGCCGGATCGGCTGCGCCTGACAGCACGGCCCACGACTGTGCGATCGAATCGATGCGGCACTCGTCGCTCAGCTTCGAACCCAGCCACGTGCCGTCGTCGAACGTCGCGCGGCGATACCACTCGCCATCCCATGCATCGCGCTCGAGCGCCTCGCGCACCGAGCCCGCATGCGCACGCCAGCGTGCGGCGCGCTCAACGTCGCGCGATTGCGCGAGCGGGGCGAACAAGTCGATGGTCCGCAAGAGCAGCCAGCCAAGCCAGACGCTCTCTCCCCGTCCGCCCGCGCCGACGCGGTTCATGCCGTCGTTCCAATCGCCCGTGCCCATCAGCGGCAAACCGTGTTCGCCCGTCATGTCGATGCACCGATCCACGCCGCGCGCGCAATGCTCGAAGAGCGTTGCCGATTCGTCCGCGATCATCGGCTGATAGAAAACATCGTGCTCGCCGGGAGACAACGGGGGGCCCTCGATGAAAGGGACGATCTCGTCGAGAATCGCGGCGTCGCCCGTGCAACCGATGTAAGTAGCGCTCGCGTAGGCAAGCCACACAGGATCGTCGGAAATCCGCGTGCGCACGCCCTGCCCCGAATGCGGCAGCCACCAGTGCTGTACGTCGCCCTCGACGAACTGCCTCGATGCGGCGCGCAGCAAATGCTGCCGCGTTTCGCCCGGCTGCGCGTGAGTCAGTGCCATGCCGTCCTGCAATTGGTCGCGGAAGCCATACGCGCCGCTCGCCTGATAAAACGCAGAGCGCGCCCAGATGCGGCAGGCAAGCGTTTGGTACAGCAGCCAGCCGTTCAGCATCAGGTCCATCGCCCGGTCGGGCGTCTTGACCTGGACCGTGCCAAGCACGGTCTGCCAGTAACGCGTCACCTCGGCCAGCACAGCGTCCAGATCGGCCTTGCGGTAGCGCTGGATCAATTTCTGCGCCTCTTCGACCGAAACGCATTGCCCGACGAAGCACACCACCTCGACTGTCTCGTCGATGCCCAGTTCGATGACAGTCTGCAGCGCCGCACACGGGTCCAGGCCCGCGCCGGTCGTGCCGGACAGCGCCGTCTTGCCCGCCAGGGCGGCGGGTGCCGCGGGTCCGCCGTGACGGCCAAGAAACTCGGTGCGGTCCGCGGTCCATGCGTCCTGCTCGCCGCGCAGATCGGCGAACGCCACCCGTCCGGAGGTGACGATACGCCACGGGTTGTGCGCCAGCATAGCGCCGGTGAGCGAGTCGATCTCGGTCGTGATGAACGGCCCCGACTCATTGCGCGAGGTACCGAGCACCCACTCCATCCATGCCGTCACCGACAGCCGACGCGGCACACCCGAGTGATTGCGCAACGTCAGCCGGGAAATTTTTAACGGATCGGCGAGCGGCACGAATTGCAGTAGGTCGAGCCCGATGCCGTTCGCCTCGTGTTCGAACCGGCTGTAGCCATATCCGTGACGCGCCACATAGGTACCGTCGTCCCGGATCGGCTGCGCGGTCGCGCACCATAACGCCCCGCTCACTTCGTCGCGCACGTAGATGGCCTCCCCCGCAGGGTCTTCGACCGGATCGTTCGACCACGGCGTGATCTGGTTGTCGCGACTGTTTTCAGCCCATGTGTAGCCGCTGCCGCCCGCTGAGACCTGGAAGCCGAAGCCGGGATTAGCGATCACGTTGATCCACGGCGCGGGCGTCGTGGCGCCCGCCGAAAGGACGGTGACATATTCGCGGCCGTCTTTATCGAAGCCGCCGAGGCCGTTGAAAAATTCGAGTTCGGCCGCCGTTACCGAAGGCGCAGCCGGTGGGTGCGCCGGCGTGGGAGGAGGCGCCAGCATCGCCGGTCTCGTCCTGAGCCACGCCGACCGCTTGGCCGGGTCGTCTTGCGCGAGCCGCTCGAGTTGTTCGGCAATCGAGCCACGGCGCGCCACGAACTCAACGCGCGCCGCCGACCGCAGTAACGCCCGCGCTTGCACGCTCATTAAATCGGAGCGAAGCGTGTAGACCGCGCCTTGCGCAAGCTCTTCACCCGAGCGCGGACGCGACTGACTGCTGCGCACGGCCGCCTCGATCGCGCCCTGCAGCTCCTGCAAATACGACGAGGTCCGCTCGTTGACGATCACGAGATCGACAGGGAGACGCTTCATCCGCCAGTACTCGTGCGCGCTCAATAGCTGCAGAACGTGCGCGATGTCGTCAATGTGATCGACGCGCAGCAGGAAAATCGGCAGGTCGCCGGAAATGGCGTGGGGCCACAGGCCCGATTGCATCCCCGCCCCGCGAATGATCGCATCCGACGATGCCCTGAAACGCGGATCGGCATAAATAAGCGGAGCGGCGAGCCGCTGAAAATCCGCCGACTCGTCGGCGTCTATACCGAGATGGCGCAACTGGACCTGGGCCTGCGTCCACGCGAGTGTTTTGGCGCGATCGAAAGCGTTGCGGTCGTGGTAGTGGTCGATGAGGCCCATGAGTTGCGCTCGCGATGACGCAACCACGGTCCAAAATGTCACGCGCGCGACTTTGCCCGGAAGCACCCGCACGCGATACCGGAGCGCGAAGATCGGATCGAGCACGGTGCCCACGGTGTTCGTAAGCGATTGCTCGCCGACCAGCGCCTGCGCGGTGTTCACACTGCGCGCGCGGCCCAGAAAATGGGCGCGATCCGACTCGTATTGCGGCTCGGCCACTATGTCCCCTTCGACCACCGCGAAATGCGCTGCCCACGCCTGGGATTCGCCGTGCGAGCGCAAGCGGCGCGTTGCGACCAACGCGCCGAATTCGGCAAGATGTTCGGTCTCAACGAACATGCGCGAGAACGTGGAGTGCGCGTTGTCCGCGGCGGGCGTCGCCAACACGATTTCGGCGTACGACGTCAGCTCGATCTCGCACGGACGACGTCCACTGTTCGCAAGCGACACACGTCGCACTTCGCCGTCGGCTTCCCCAGAAACCAACACGTCCATCGTGGTCGTAAGCGAGCCGTCGATGCGGATGAACTGCGCGTGGTCCTCGCCGAATACCACTTCTGCGTGATCGGCTTCGCGGCCCATCGGTTGACCGCCCGCCGACCATACGCGGCCGCTTTGCAGATCGCGCAGGTAGATGAACGAGCCCCAGTCGTCGCGGGTCGCGTCTTCGCGCCAGCGCGTTACGGCGATATCGCCCCAGCGGCTGTAGCCGCCGCCGGTCGCGGTCAGCATCACCGCATAGCGCCCGTTCGACAACAGATGGGTGAGCGGGGCGCTGTCTGCCATCGCGTGTGCATCGACGCGCCGGACCGTCGGCGTCAACGCGCCCGCGGTGGCGGCGGCCGTGTTCACCTCTTCGGCACGCGGCCGCGCGACCGCGACGTCGCGCGGCATGCGCTCCTGCAACAGCAGTTCGCTGGCCTGAATCATGGGCTCGCGATGAAAGCGCGCGCGCATCGGCGAGTCGAGCAACGTGTTCGCGATCGCGACGATCGTCATGCCCTGGTGATGCGCCATGAAATTGCGGACGATACAAAACGGCTCATCGTCGCGTAATCGGGAACGGGTGAAATCGAGCGCTTCGTAGAAGCCATAGCGGCCGAGCGCACCGATCGCGGCGAGTCGCGCATAGTTCTCGCGCGCTGCCTGCGGATCGACCATCGCGGCCAGCCCCGTCGCATACGGCGCGATCACGCGGTCCTCCGAAAGACCGCGCTTGAGGCCGAGGCCCGGCACCCCGAAATTCGAGTACTGATAGGTGAATTCGATGTCGCGCGCGTTATAGGCGGATTCCGAAATGCCCCATGGAATGCCTAGCGATTTTCCGTACGCTATCTGCCGATCCACCACGAGGCGGCTCGATTGTTCGAGCAGGCTCCCTGCCGGCGCGCGCATGACGAGCGACGGCATCAGGTATTCGAACATCGATCCGGACCACGAGATTAGCGCCGAACCGTCGCCGGCCGGCGTGGCGGATCGGCCAAGCCGGAACCAGTGACGCGTGGTCACGTCGCCTTTCGCAATCGCGAAGAGACTCGCGAGCCGCGCTTCCGACGCGAGCAAGTCGTAGCAATTCGGGTCGAGGCTGTTGTCGGGCAGCGAATAACCGATGGACAACAACTTGCGTTCCGGATCGAGCAGGAACGCGAAGTCCATCCCGAGCGCGAGCGCACGCGACCTTTGCGCGAGCGACTTCAGACGCTCCCGCAGAAGGTGCGGCGCGTCGGCATCTTGCCGGCGGTCGCGGCCATGTTCGGCCACGCCCTTGCTCAATGCATCGATCCAAAACATCAGATCGGCCGACGTATCGTCGCCGCTCGTGGGCGCGATCCCGCGCGTCGTTTTCGCGGCTTTTTCCGTCAGGCGCGCCAACGACGGCGACACCGCTTCCAGCGTCTGCGGCCCAAGCAGTTGCGCCGCGATCTCGTCAAAGATCGCGACCAGCTGCGCGCCGCGCTCGCCGCCCGAAGCAGGCAGTGCGTCGACGGCCTCACGCGCGAGCTGCAGGTCGTCCATCATCCCGCGCTGGGCAGCCGGTGCAAGCGTTGCGTCCTGCCATTCATCGCAGGCATTGGCGAGCACGATCAGGTGGCCGGCAAGATTGCCGCTATCGACCGAGGACACATAAGCCGGTGCCAGCGCCTGCAGATCCAGCGTCCCATACCAGTTATAAAAATGTCCGTTCAAACGAGGGAGCTTGTGCATCGAGTCGAATGCCGCTTCGATCCGCTCGACCGTCTCCGTCGTGCCGGCCCAACCGAAATCGCGCGCGGCGATCGCCGACAGAAAGTAAAGGCCTAGGTTGGTCGGCGAGGTCCGATGCGCGATCACCGGTTTTGGATCTTCCTGGAAGTTGTCGGGCGGCAGCATGTTCTCCGCCGGCGTCACGAAGGTCTCGAAGAAACGCCACGTGCGCCGTGCAATCAGGCGCAGGTCCCGCGCGTGCGCGTCGGTCATCGCCAAGCGGCGCGCGACGGCCGGCGATCGGCTCGAATACAGCGCCAACGCAGGCGCCGCCAGCCACAACAACGCGAAGGGCACGACGAGCGGCCAGTGCCGAGGCGCACACGCAATGACGCCAGCCGACAGCGCAACGCCGAGCGTCGTGCCCCCCGCCATGCGGCGGTAGAACCCGCGTAAATCGAGGCGTGGACTGCCTTGCGATTGGGCCGCAGTCGTCCATTCGAGCAGACGCCGGCGCGTGGCGTAAAGGCGTATCAGCGTCCGGACGATAGCGTCGCCCATGCGCCATGCATGGTCGATCAAAAACGCGGCCGACAACAGGGTTTGCACGCCCGCAACGCGCAGGTCCGCGGCGAGCTTGCTCAGATGATTGCGCAGCCGGATACCGGCGTGTCGCGGCAGAATCGCGAACACCGTCGGCAAGAAGGCGGGAATCGCGAGCGCCGCCAGCACGAACGCCGCACCGGCGAGACCCGCGCGCAACGGCATCAGCCAGCACAGCACGAGCGCCGCAACCATGAACGGTGCGAGCATCGAACGGCGTAGGTTGTCGATCATCTTGAAGCGGCCGAGCGGCGGCATCGCGAGACCGTCGCGTCCCCGATGGCCGACTATCCACGGCAGCAACTGCCAGTCTCCGCGCGTCCAGCGATGTTGGCGCTTGCCCACGACGTCGTAGCGGGACGGCATGTCTTCCACGACTTCCACATCGGAGGCGAGCCCCGCGCGTGCAAACACTCCTTCGAACAGATCGTGACTGAGCAGCATGTTTTCCGGCACGCGCCCCTGCAACGCCGCTTCGAATGCATCGACGTCGTAAATGCCCTTGCCCGTATACGATCCTTCGCCGAAGAGGTCCTGATAGACGTCCGACACCGCCGCCGCATACGGGTCCATCCCGCCGGGGCCGGAGAAGATGCGCTGATGTAGCGAGCCCTCTCCCCCGAGCGGCAGCGAAGGCGTGACGCGCGGCTGAAGAATCGCGTACCCGGCGACCACGCGTTGCTCGACCTCGCTGAATCTCGGGCGATTCAGCGGATGCGCCATTTTGCCGATCAGCCGCACCGCCGCGTCGCGCGGCAAACGCGTATCGGCATCGAGCGTAATCACGTAGCGGACATCGGGCGGCACCTGCAGAGCGCGCCCACCCACTGCGATGAAAGTCGTATCGGTCGCGCCGCGCAGCAGCCGGTTCAGTTCATGCAGCTTGCCGCGCTTGCGCTCCCATCCCATCCATGCGTTCTCGCTCGCATTGAACACCCGGCGACGATGCAGCAGCAAGAAACGGCTACCGCTCGGGCCGGGCTCATAGCGAGCGTTCAACGCGTCGATCGCATCCGCCGCGATGGCCAGCAGTTGCGCATCGCCCGCGACCACTTCCCGATCCGCATCGAGGCCGTCCACGAGCAGCGCGAACGACAGGTCGCCGCCCGCGCCTGCGAGATGATGCACCTCGAGGCGTTCGATCTGCTCGCGCAGGTCCGCTTCGCTCGTCAGAAGCGTCGGCACCGCGACGAGGGTGCGCAGCGATGCCGGAACGCCTGCTGTCAACGCCAGACCCGGCAAGGTGATCGCGCCGGCCCCCCCTGTGATGATGCGGTTGATGAGGGCCGTCGCGATTTCGGTAGCGGGCACAAATCCGCATACGGCAAAGAGCACGAAGAGCGGCGCTTCGAGACCATACGGGGTAAGTGACTCAACCGCCCACAACGCCAGCCCCAGCAAGGCGGCGGTCGCCATCAAGAGCGCCCCGGCATAGCCGTTGATGCCCAGACGCACGCTGAACCGCTTGAACCGCAGCCGCGGCGGCGCACGAAAGTCGATGGTCTTTTCAAGCGCAGGGCGACCTTCCGCGATCAGGTGGTAGCCTGGATCGCCGGCTCGCCCCGCCTGCGCGGGATCGTCCGTTTGCACCGTTGCGGCTTGCGCCGAGCGAAGCGCGAGGTCGGCGATCTCGAGCTCCGTGAACAGCGAACCGCGCGCAAGCTGCTCGATCGCGCTGCGGTACAGGTTGCGCGTGGCAAAATCCATCGCGGCGAAAGGGCTTGCAGCGCGCAGGCGTCCGTCGACAAGACTCACACTCTCGACCAGTTCGGCCCAATCGATGTCGGAAATCAGCCGCATGCTCGTGACTACGTTGCGCACGGTGACATTCGATGCGCCTTGCCGCTGCTGCGCGTGCTGCACCACCGCGTCGATAGATACGCCTTGCAGTTTGAGCCGCTCTTCCAGCCAACCGAGGGCCGGCATGGTACGCGGGTCCTGATCGCGCAAACGCTTCGCGAGTTGCGCGGCAAACAGCTCCGAGAGAAAGCCCGACGAACGCGCGGCGATATCGGCTTCGAGCGCCGAGCGCGCGCTGCCGGAGGCGAGCAGGCGCTCGGTCAGCGCGTCGGCGTCCGCGCGCGCGGCGCGTCCGGCCGTGATCTGGTCGGTGAGGCGCCTCAGATTCTCGATCAGCACGATACGCAGCGTGATCGCGACCGCCCATAATTCGCCGATGGTCAGCGGCTGAACGCTCTGGTAGGCGTCGATGAAGCGCCGCAGCGTCAGAGGGTCGAAATGGCTGTCCGTGTGCGCCACGAAGGCCCAGGCCACGCCGAACACACGCGGGTAGCCCGCGAACGGTCCTTCCGCGAGCTTGGGCAACTGGCGGTAGTAGCCCGGCGGCAAATCCTCGCGAATTTCGCAGATTTGCGCCTCGACGAGATGATAGTTGTCGAGCAGCCATTCGGCGGCGGGCACGACCCCCGCGCCGATCGCCAATTCTCCCGCGCTCGCGCGATAGGCTTTCAGCAGCACCGCGGCGTTGTCACTGAGCCTCGTGTGCAGCGATAGGACGGGCGGCGGCCGCTTCGTCACCGATTGCGCGGCGGCGAGACTTTGCGCATGTTGCTCGAGCCGTTCGATTCCGAACAGCTCTTCACGCACCGGTGCGGTGTCGGCCCACAAGATCGAGCGCTCCCGGCGTATTGCGATATGACGAAGGATCGGGTTCATAGGGACGCATTCGCGGCGCGCGCGTCGAATACGATCGGCGCATCGCTGCGCGCTTCGTCGAACTGAGACATGATGACTGCTTCCTTCAGGAGGTCAGACTGCGCGTGTCGCGTGCCAACAGGTGCGTTGAACCGCGACCGCGATAGGCCAGTTATCGGCGGACTGTCGAAGACGGCCGCTGGGACTCGATGCCGATGCGGGAAAAGACGGGACGCTCGCCGCCCCATGAGCGGTGCGGTAGTGAGCGAGGGGTAGGGACGAAGATGTCGGCGTGCCGGTGTGACGCGCTATGAGCAGCGAACGGAAGCGGAGATCGCGCCCCGTAAACGCTTGACTGCTATTTTTTCTTTGCTGCCGCGCCCGCAACGGCCGTCTTCGATGGCGTGCTTCCGAATGCGACCGCTACCGGTGCCACGACTTTCTTCGGCTGTTTCGGCTTTTTCGTTTCGCGATTACCGCGCGCTTGACTCTTGGCCATCATGCTGCTCCCGATTCGACAGCCGCCGGGCGGCCGCTATGTTCTGCAGTGTGGGCGCATTCCGAGGCGCTGTCGCGATCTATTTTCAAATGCCCCAGTGCGGTGCGCACGCGCAAAGTCTGTGCGGCGCCGCACCTAACTCGTGCGAATCGTGTAGCGATGGCAGTCGCCGACGGGAGGCGGAAACCTGTGCCGAGCGGCCGGCACACGGCCAATTTGCACCATTGTCGTTCATCCATTCACCGAGTTGGTACGCGACTTGCTTCCTGCGCCTACTTTTGCGCACAACAAACTTCCATGAATGACCTAAAAACGGGCACCGATACATTGTTTCTCCTGCTCGGCGCCGGAATGGTGCTCGCGATGCACGCGGGCTTCGCATTTCTCGAGCTCGGTACGGTTCGCAAGAAGAATCAGGTCAACGCGCTGGTCAAGATCCTCGTGGATTTCGCCGTATCGACCGTCGCCTATTTCTTCATCGGCTACACCATCGCCTATGGCGTTCAGTTCTTCGGCGATGCAGCCACGCTGGCCCAGCGCAACGGATACGCGCTCGTGCGCTTCTTCTTCCTGTTGACATTCGCGGCCGCGATACCGGCCATCGTCTCGGGCGGGATCGCCGAGCGTGCGAAGTTCAACCCGCAACTGTGCGCGACGTTCTTACTGGTCGGCTTCGTCTATCCGTTCTTCGAAGGGATCGCGTGGAACGATCGCTTCGGCTTGCAGACATGGCTTGCCGCAACGGTCGGCGCGCCGTTTCACGATTTTGCCGGCTCCGTGGTCGTGCACGCATTCGGCGGTTGGGTCGCGCTGCCCGCGGTATTGCTGCTCGGCGCACGTCGGGGCCGATATCAGCGCGACGGGCGCATTTCCGCCCATCCGCCGTCGAGTATTCCGTTTCTGGCGTTGGGCGCCTGGGTGCTCGCGGTAGGCTGGTTCGGGTTTAACGTCATGAGCGCACAGACGATCGACAAAATCAGCGGCCTCGTGGCCGTCAATTCGTTGATGGCGATGGCCGGCGGCACGCTCGCGGCCTGGCTCGCCGGCCGCAACGACCCGGGCTTCGCCTATAACGGCCCGCTGGCGGGACTCGTTGCCGTGTGCGCGGGATCCGATGTCATGCACCCGATCGGCGCGCTGGTAACGGGCGCAATCGCGGGTGCGCTCTTCGTCTACATGTTCACGTGCGTGCAGAACCGCTGGCGCATCGACGATGTACTCGGCGTGTGGCCGCTACACGGCCTATGTGGCGCCTGGGGCGGCATCGCCGCGGGGATCTTCGGCGCGAAGGCGCTGGGCGGCGTTGGGGGCGTATCGCTCCTCGCCCAAATCATCGGCACCCTCGCCGCGATTGTCGTTGCGACGGCCGGTGGCGCGATCGTCTACGGTGTCCTGCGGGTGACGGTCGGGATCAGGCTGGACGACGAAAACGAGTTCGACGGTGCCGACCTGGCGATTCACAAGATCAGCGCGACGCCGGAGCGCGAAACCGTCGTGTGACCTAGCTACGCGCGCACGCGCTCGGTGCGGGAACGTAGCGGCTCGCGCTGCGCTCCTACCGCGCGCGCCGAACGGGCAGCGACGCGACGCCGGACGCGGCGCCATCCCCTCCCCGCCCGTCCTCCCCGCCATCACCGATCCATCCTGCCCCTAAGCAGGGACGATCTTTCCCCCAGCATGTGAAACCTCCGTTTACATTTTTAATGATAATCATTATCATTTGCATTAGTAACACGAGAAAGCGTTCCCCAGCGCTGCCTGCCAAGAAAGCCACTGCCGCATAGACGGCAAGGCCCACCATCGACATAGGGGTTTTCATGCTGAACAAGACGCCGCTCGCGCGTGCGCTTCATCTCGCATTCGCGCTGCATATTACGGCGCTTCCACTCGCTGCACAGGCGCAAGCTTCGTCGGCACCGGGCGATTCGGACAGCCTGCGGCACAAAGGCGCCGCGCAGGGCACGGGGCAACCCGTGGCGGCACCTTCGCCGAAAGCGGCCACGGCCGAAGCTGCGGCGCCGGCCTCGGCGTCCGTCGCGACACTACCGGCAGTCACGGTCGACGCGAACGCGGTGCATAGCGATTTCCGCAGCGAAACGGCCACCGTCGGCGCAAAGGTGCCCACCGCCCAGCGCGATATCGCGCAATCGGTCACGGTGATCAACCAAGCGCTCATGCAATCGCAGGGCGCAACGTCGTTTCAAGACAGCCTACGCAATGCGCCGGGCATCACGATCGGCGGCGCCGAAGGCGGACAAATCGGTAACAACATCAACCTGCGCGGCTTTACCGCACAGAACGACATCTATCTGGACGGCTTCCGCGATCGCAACCAGTACTATCGCGACACCTTCGACCTCGAATCGATCGACGTACTGTACGGCCCCTCTTCGATGCTGTTCGGACGCGGCTCGACCGGTGGCGTCATCAATCAAGTCAGTAAGCGGCCCACGCTGAAAGCGTCCGCGGAAGTATCGACGACGATCGGTACCAGCGATCGCTATCGAACCTCGGTGGACATGAACCATCCACTGACCGAAACCGCCGCCATGCGCATCGACGCATTCGGCCAGTCGATCGGCTCGACACGCGACGAGATGAAGAACAAGGATTACGGGATCGCGCCTTCCATTCGCTTCGGGATCGGCACGCCCACCGAAGTCACGATCTCCGCCCTGATTCAGCACAACTACGACATGCCCGACTACGGCGTGCAGTCGATCAACGGTCATCCCTTCGCCCCGTCCAAGCATACCTATTACGGGCTGACCGACGACCGCACGATCCAGGACGTGCAGTCGCTACGGGCGCGCATCGACCACAAGATTTCCGATTCACTGTCGATATCGAACCAGACGCAGATCTCGCACTCGATGACCGACGCGCGAGAAACCGCCGCACGCTCAGTGCTGACGGGCCCGCTCGCGTCGAGCACGCCCCTGTCGAACGGCAACTTCACCACGCTGCCGCTGCAGGATCTTTACGTCCAGTTGCAAAGCCACGACCGCGTGATCCAGAACCGGTCGATCAGCAATGCCTCGATGCTGCGCTACCGATTCAACACGGGGTACATCGGCCACGAGCTGATCGCAGGCACGGAGATCGGCTATGAGCGCTACGGCAATCAAGCCTACACGCGCAACGGCATGCCTATCGTGTCGCTGCTCGATCCCGTGTACATGAGCACGCCGTCGAACGTCACGCAGAGCACCGGCAACCGCGCGGACTCCGGCGCGACGTCCCTCGCGGCCTACGTGAACGACACGGTCTCGATCGGCCCGCACTGGAAGGTTATCGGCGGCGTACGCTGGGATCGCTTCCAAGCGCACATCAGTAACTCGACCAGCGCGCCGGCCTACGCCGCTCAAACGAACTACTTCACGAGCGTGCGTGCAGGCGCCATCTATCAGCCCACGGATTGGCAGTCTTACTACGTTTCTTACGGAACGTCGTTCAATCCGTCGCTCGAAGCGCTGACCGTCACCAACCTCACGCAGAACCTTGCACCTCAGCATACGAAATCGTACGAGGTGGGCGGCAAGTGGGATCTCGTGGGCGGCAACCTGTCGGTCACCTCCGCGCTTTTCCAGCAGGAGATGGACAACGCGCGCACGCAGGTGTCTTCCACCGAATACACACTCGACGGCGATATCCGCGTGCGCGGCTTCCAGGCGGGCGTGACCGGTCACATCCTGCCGAACTGGCAGGTGTTCGGCGGATACACCTACATGGACGCGGCCATCCTTCGCGCACGAGACGGCACCCAAGGCCATACGCCCGCGAACACACCGCGCAACACGCTGACACTGTGGACGACGTACGACATCACGCCCCATTGGGAGATCGGCGGCGGCCCGACGTATATGTCGGCACGCTTCGCGTCGAATACGAACTATGTGCAGACCGGCGGCTATACGCGCTGGGACGCGATGGCCGCCTATCACGCGAAGAAGTGGGACCTGCGCGTCAATCTGTTGAACGTGACGAACAAGTCCTATTTCGACGCGCTGATTCCCTCCGACGGCGGCCGTTCGGTGCCGGGCATCGGCCGCACGCTGCTCGCGACGCTTCAATACCGGCTGTAATGAAACCACCGCCAGGCACATCGGGCCGCTGCGCGCAAACGCGTGCCCGATATGCCTGACGGCCCAAAGGATTGACCGCCATGCTGTTGCAGATCCCCGGCGTACTCAGCGCCGAGCAGATAGGAACCGTGCGTCGCCGCCTCGACGCCGCGGGCGATGCGTGGGTCGACGGCCGCGCGACCGCCGGCTACTCCGGCGCCCCCGTCAAGCGCAATCAACAGATCGCCGAACATACGCCGATCGCGCGCGAGCTCGGCGATATCGTGCTGGCCGCGCTCGAACGGCATCCGCTGTTCATCAGCGCCGCGCTGCCGAACCAGGTGTACCCGCCGCTGTTCAACCGCTATGAAGGCGGCATGACGTTCGGCAGTCACGTCGACGGCGCGGTACGCGTACTGCCGAACGGCATCAAGCTGCGCACCGACGTTTCCGCCACGCTGTTTTTGTCCCAGCCGGACGAATACGACGGCGGCGAACTCGTCGTCGAAGACACCTACGGCACCCACGCCGTAAAGTTGCCGGCCGGCGACATGGTCCTCTATCCGGCCACGAGCGTTCACCACGTCACGCCCGTCACACGCGGCGTGCGCGTCGCAAGCTTCTTCTGGGTGCAAAGCCTCGTGCGCAGCGATGCGCAGCGCGCCGTGCTGTTCGACATGGATAACGCGATTCAGCGGTTGAACGCGACCGATGCGGATGAAGTCGCACGCCGCCACCTGGTCGGCTGTTACCACAATCTTTTGCGTCTCTGGAGCGAACCATGACCGTATCGGAGGCCACCGCTTCGCTGCGCGCGCGCTCCCCTACCGCGGCGGCACCGCGTACCCAGCGCGGGCGGCGCGCGAGTTTCATCAAGTGGCTGCGCGACATCCACGGTTGGGTCGGGCTATGGGGCGCGGCGCTCGGGCTCCTCTTCGGCACCACCGGGTTCTTGCTGAATCATCGTGCCGAGCCCCTGCGGATTTCGACCGGCGCGCCGCAAGTGTCCACGGTGCAGGTCAAATTGCCGAGCCCCGCGCCTGAATCGCCGCGAGCACTCGCAACATGGCTGCGCGAACGGTTCGACGTTGCTGGCCGGCTTGGCCGGGTGCAGCGCGAGCCCGAACACCGGGTCGCCTGGGGCGAGCGCGACACGCTCCAGCCCGAGCACTGGCAGTTGATGTTTTCGACGCCGCACGAAAGCGTCGCAGCCGAATATTGGATGGGCAATGACTTCGTCACGCTCAAGCGCAGCGAAAACTCGTTCGCCGCGACCTTGACGAATCTGCACAAAGGCGTCGGGCTCAGCATCGGATGGATATTGCTGATCGACACGCTAGCCGGTTCGCTCGTGCTCTTGTCGTTGACAGGCGTGCTGCTGTGGACGCAACTGCACCGCACGAAAACGCTCGCCGCCGTGCTTGTTGTCGGCTCGATCATGCTAGCCGTATGGGCGGGACTCTCGTGAGCGCGCTACACGACACCGCCCACTGGGGCGCAGGGAGCTTGACGCACCCCGCAACGTCTGCCCGGCGGCGACGCACCGCGCGCGTCGCGGTATGGGGCGTATCCGCACTGGCGCACGCTGCCGCGCTGATACTGATCGTCAATCGCTTCGGCGCGACGCGCGATACCGATACGCCGCCGGCCGTACCGCCGATCACCATCGAGGTCGTGACGCCGGCAATGCCCGCGGCCGCCGCCGCGCCCGCCCCCACGCCCGAACGCCAGCGTCAACCGGCCGCACCGCACGAGCCGCTGCAGCCGCGCATCCAGAAGCGCGTGCCACCGACGCCGCGTCCGTCCGTCGCGAAGCCGGAGCAGGCACCGGCGATCGCGAACGCAAAGGCGACGCCGACGCCGGACATCGCATCGACGCAGCAGGCGCCCGGGCCATCGGCGCAACCGTCCGCCGCGGGTACTGCCTCACCCTCACCGGCACCGGCACCCGAGCCCGTGGTCACGCCGCCGATCGGCAGCGCCGCCTATCTGCGTAACCCACCGCCGCACTACCCGCAAGCCGCCCAGGAAGAAGGCTGGGAGGGGCGCGTCGTAGTGCGCGTGCACGTCGATGCAAACGGGCGTCCGGTCGAAGTCGAGCTGCACACATCGAGCGGGCACGACCTGCTCGATAAGGCCGCGCTGGCCGCCGTGCGCCACTGGACGTTCGTGCCCGCCAAGCGCGGCACCGTCGCAGTCGACGGCTGGGTCGATGTGCCGCTCGATTTTCGTTTGAACTGATTTTCGTCTAAAGGAGTACGCAATGTCCGAATTGGCTTCCACCTTCATTGCCCACGCCGCGTTATGGATTTTATTGGCATTCTCTGTCGCGAGCTGGGCCCTCATCGTGCTCAAAGCGCTGCAAGGCGTGCGCGCCGGCCGCGCGGATCGACGCTTCGACTCGTCGTTTCGACAAGCGGCCGATCTCGATTCCGCTGCGCGCCTAAGCCATGCTGCCGAGCCGGACAGCCCGAAGGCGCATGTCGCCGCGGCGTTCTTCGGTGCGCTCACGCGTGATGCACATGAGCGCGAGCACAGTCCGAACCCGAAAGACCTCTGCGAGCGCGTACTGGCGCAGGGCATCCGTAAAGAACGCCGCGCATCGGACAAGGGGCTCGCCGTGTTGGCCTCGATCGGCAGCACCGCGCCGTTCGTTGGGCTGTTCGGGACGGTGTTCGGGATCATTCGTGCGTTGAGCGCGATTTCGCATCGCGCCTCGGCAAGCATCGACGTCGTCGCCGGCCCGATCGGCGAGGCGCTCGTCGCGACCGGCGTCGGGATCGCCGTTGCCGTGCCGGCCGTGCTCGCCTACAACTTCTTCGTGCGCCGGAGTAAATCGCTGAACGCGGACCTCGACGACTTCGCAAACGATCTGTTGATCCTCGCCGAAATGCGCGGTTTCAAGCTTCGTGCCGAACAGCGTCAAAACACGGTGCCCGCCGCGCCGACGCCGCTTCGCAAGGACTCGGCGCGGGAGGCGGTGGCGTAATGGCTTTCTCGACCGAATCGGACAACGACGACGTGGTCAGCGAAATCAACATCACGCCGCTCGTGGACGTGATGCTGGTGCTGCTCGTCGCGTTCATCGTCACGGTGCCGTTGCTGAACAACGCCATCCAGTTGAATTTGCCGAAGACCGAAGCGACGGCGAGCGCGCCCGATCGCCCCGTGACGGTCAGCGTCGACAAGGCGGGCAACGTCTATATCGAGAAGCGGCGCATTGCGCCGGAGGCGCGCGACGCGGAGTTTGCCCAGTTGCACGCACAGCGACCGGACGCGCAAGTCACGCTTCAAGGCGACGAAGACACGCCCTACGGCAACGTGGCAAAGGTGCTTGCCGCGCTCGAACGCGCGGGTATCGCGAAGCTTGCGGTGCTGACACGGCCGGGGGAATGAGTCGATCCGAGGCCGCGTTGCGCGCCGTGGCGTAAAATACGCGCTTTCTCGAATACATCCAACGACATGTCTCTCGCCTCCACTCCCGAGATCATCGCCGAACTCAAAGCCGGCCGGATGGTGATCCTCGTCGACGAAGAAGACCGCGAAAACGAAGGCGACCTCGTGCTCGCAGCCGATTTCGTCACGCCGGAAGCGATTAACTTCATGGCGCGGTACGGCCGCGGCCTTATTTGTCTGACGCTCACGCAGGAACGGTGCAAGCAACTGAACCTGCCGCTCATGACCTACCGGAACGGCACCCAATACGGCACCGCCTTTACCGTCAGCATCGAAGCGGCGGAAGGCGTCACGACGGGCATTTCGGCGGCAGACCGTGCCCGCACGATCGCCACGGCCGTCGCGCGCGACGTGCGCCCCGAACAAATCGTGCAGCCCGGCCACGTGTTCCCGATCATGGCGCAGCCCGGCGGCGTTCTCGTGCGCGCAGGTCATACGGAAGCCGGGTGCGACCTCACGTCGCTTGCCGGGCTCACGCCGGCCGCCGTCATCTGCGAGGTCATCAACGACGACGGCACGATGGCGCGCCTGCCGGACTTGACCGAGTTCGCGGCGCGGCACGGCTTGAAGCTCGGTTCGATCGCCGATTTGATCCACTACCGCAGCCGCACGGAATCGATCGTCGCGCGCGTCGCCGAGCGCACGATGCAAACGGCGCACGGCATGTTTCGCGCGATCCTCTACCAGGACCAGCCGAGCGGATCGCCGCACCTCGCGCTCGTGCGCGGCACGCCGTCGCCCAATGGCGAAACGCCGGTGCGCGTACACGAACCGCTTTCCGTATTGGACCTGCTCGAAGTGGGTACGTCCACACACTCGTGGACGCTCGACGCCGCCATGAAAGAGATCGCTCAACGCGACCTGGGCGTGATCGTCATGCTCAACTGCGGCGATACGAAGGATCACTTGATCGACGTCTTCAAAGCGTTAGACGAGGAGGAAAGAGCGGCCCAGCTCAAGCGGCGGCCGGTCGATTTCAAGACTTACGGCGTCGGCGCGCAGATCCTGCGCGATCTTGGCGTCGGCAAAATGCAGGTGCTGTCCAATCCGCGCCGGCTCGGCAGCATGTCGGGCTACGGCCTCGAAGTGACAGGCTTCGTGCCGATGCCGGGTGCGCCCGCGCGCCCAGGCGCATAATCGCCGGCAACACACGGCACACGCCTTCTCCCCACTGACTACGGACTCCCCCATGGAAATCGGACAATACCAACCGAACCTCGACGGCGACGGCCTGCGCGTCGGCATCGTCCAATCGCGCTTTAACGAACCCGTCTGCAACGGCCTGGCCGATGCCTGCATCGAAGAGCTCGAACGCCTGGGCGTCACCGGCGAAGACGTATTGCTCGTTAGCGTCCCCGGCGCGCTCGAAATTCCGCTCGCGCTGCAGAAACTGGCCGAGAGCGGCCAATTCGACGCACTCATCGCGCTCGGTGCCGTCATTCGCGGCGAGACGTACCACTTCGAACTGGTCTCGAACGAAAGCGGTGCCGGCGTCGCGCGCATCGGGCTCGACTTCGGCATTCCGGTCGCCAACGGCGTGCTCACGACGGATACGGACGACCAAGCCGTCGCGCGCATGACCGAAAAAGGCCGCGACGCCGCCCGCGTGGCAATCGAAATGGCGAATCTGTCGGTCGCGCTCGAGCAGCTTGGCGGCGACGAAGACGAGGATGACGAAGAAGAGGACGAAGCATGAAGAGCGCCCGCCGACGCTCCCGCGAATTAGCCACGCAGGGGCTGTATCAGTGGCTGCTATCGGGTGCGCCCGCTGGTGAGATCGATGCCCAGCTGCGCGGGGCGCAAGGCTACGACAAAGCCGACAAGGAACACCTCGACGCGATGCTCAACGGCGTCATTCGTGACAACGACGCACTGTCGGCCGAGCTCACGCCTTGCCTCGATCGGCCGATCGAACAGCTTTCGCCCGTCGAACGGGCCGTGCTGCTCGTCGCCGCCTACGAGTTCAAGCATCACGTCGAGATTCCCTATCGCGTCGTCATCAACGAAGCCGTGGAGCTCGCGAAGACTTTCGGCGGCTCGGACGGCTACAAGTACGTCAACGGCGTGCTCGACAAGCTCGCACTGAAGCTGCGGACCACGGAAACACAGGCGGGGCGAGCCAACAGCTAGGCCTTCGCCGCTACGTCCTCGATCGCGCGCGCCGCTATCTCGGCCGCGTCGATCGAAGCCGGATACGGAGTGAATCGACTATGAATATCGCCGCGGAACCGCTCACGAAGCTGGCATCGCGCGTGGACGCTATTGCGCCGTTTTACGTCATGGAACTCGCCAAGCAAGCACGCCAACTCGAGCTTGCGGGGCGCCACATCATTCACATGGGTATCGGCGAACCCGACTTCACGGCGCCGGAGCCTGTCGTGGAAGCGGCGGCCGCCGCGCTAAGACGCGGCGTGACGCAGTACACGGGGGCGCTCGGGATCGCGCCGCTACGTGAAGCCATCGCCGCGTATTACCAACGCAACTACGGGCTCATCGTCGATCCGGCGCGCATCGTCATCACGGCGGGTGCGTCGGCTGCGCTGCTGCTCGCCTGCGCGGCACTCGTCGATCGCGATGACGAAGTACTGATGCCCGACCCGTCCTATCCTTGCAATCGCCATTTCGTCGCCGCGATGGAAGGCAAGCCCGTGCTCGTGCCGAGCGGGCCGGAGGCGCGCTTTCAGTTGACGGTCGCCGACATCGAACGCCTTTGGAACGATAAAACGCGGGGCGTACTGCTAGCGTCGCCGTCGAACCCGACGGGCACCTCCATCGAGCCGGCCGAACTCGAGCGCATCGTCAAGTCCGTGCGTGCGCGCGGCGGCTTCACGATCGTCGACGAAATCTATCAAGGGCTGTCGTATGACGCACGGCCCGTGTCGGCACTTTCGTTCGGCGAGGACGTCGTCACCGTCAACAGCTTCTCGAAATACTTCAACATGACCGGCTGGCGGCTCGGCTGGCTCGTCGTACCGCCCTCGATGATCGACGCGTTCGAAAAGCTCGCGCAGAACCTGTTTATCTGCGCGTCGGCGCTGGCGCAACACGCGGCACTCGCCTGCTTCGAGCCGGAGACAATCGAAATTTACGAAGGCCGCCGCCTTGAATTCAAGCGCCGGCGCGATTTCATCGTGCCCGCCCTCCAGCGCCTCGGATTTTCGGTGCCGGTCACGCCGGACGGTGCGTTTTACGTCTACGCCAATTGCCGTGGCGTTCCTCATCCGGCGGCAGGAGACAGCGCCGCGCTGACGCACGCCATGCTGCACGAGGCAGGCGTGGTGCTCGTCCCTGGGATCGACTTCGGGCAGCATGCGCCGCGCGAGTACATCCGCCTGTCGTATGCCACGGCCTATGCGTCGCTCGAAGAAGCAGTCGAACGCCTTGCGCGACTATTTGGACATTAACGAGGCGGCAGGAAATAAAAAAAGCACCCGCGGGTGCTTTTTTTATTCAGCTATCGGCGCCCAGCTTACGCGCCGAACTCCGTTTGCGACCCGCGCCGCGGCGCACCGGCATTCACCGATTCGTCGGAATCGGAGGTCGGCACGGACGAACCGGCAATGCCCGCCTTCGGCTGAACGCCACCGGTCGTATGGCCGTCAAGCGCCACTTGCACACGCTTGGTCGCCACCACCACTTGCTTTTGCGGCGCCTGCGGCGCGTTGATCGGCACCGAGCGGCCGCGCGCCACGTCGCGCAGCCGGCCTCGCTCGGCCAGCACCTTCGCGCCGTAACCGCCGTCGTCCTGCGAGGTCGAACCCACGTAAAGACGCAGGCCATCGGGCAGCGAGCCGCCGCGCGCGATACAGTCTTTCAGCACGACCGCGCCGACCGTAATGTTGGCCAGCGGCTCGAGCGCTGCGCCGGGGCCGCCGAAGTACTGGAACTTGTCCGAGTGGACCTTCGCCATCACCTGCATGAGTCCCTGCGCGCCGACACCGCTTTCAGCGTACGGATTGAAGCCCGATTCGATCGCCATGACGGCGAGCAGCAACAGAGGATCGAGGCCGACCTGCCGGCCCGTATCGAAAGCCGCCTTGACGAGTTCGCCGACCGGCTCCTGCGCCACGTGATAGCGACGCGCCAAATACGAAGCGACGAGCGCCTGCTCGCGTGCCGAGACCAGCACGCGATCATCGCGGGCATCGGCCGACACGTGCTGCGACGAGATCATCTTCGCCAGCAAGTACAGATTCGACGGGGTCAAACTCGTAGGCAGACGCCCTTCGCCCGCGGCACCGGCCAGCACGAGACCGCTCGCGCCACTACCGTCGAACGCGCCGTCGTAGCTGGTGTTGTCCGCGCCAAGCAGGGGGCCGGGTGCGTCGTCCCCGCTATCGGGCGCGGCGGGACCGAAGGCCGGCAGCGGATGCCCGCTCAGGAGTCGCGCAGGACCCGCTTGGACGGCAGCCGAGATGAAAGGCATCAAGCGCGCGGCCAACGTGCCGCGCACCGTCGGCAACAGCCAAAGGGCGAGGGCAACGACGACGGCACCTGCGCCGACAATGCTGAACAGATGGTGGCTGACACGCGTCCCGCGGCGCAGCGCGGCACGAACCGCTGCGGCGATACTGCCGTCGGAACCCAACGATAACCAAGTATTCATTCAGTTCTCCCATTGAGCATGGCCCGTCTCGACGGTACGACGGCGCAAGCGCCTATCGAGAGAGCCAAGGCGTCGCGGGCCTTGGTTGGACCGCGGCAACGCCGGGATACGGCACGCTACCGTGAAAAACGGCAACGGACCGTGTGGAGGGCCACGTCGGAGCAAAAGGACCGGCCACATGCCATCAGGCATGCAAGCAGTGGCTCTCACGCGAAAGCCAGCGGCAACGCGCTGGCGGAAGACAACTAGTTAGGACCGTAGAACGCCGTGCAGGGCGGCGTACGGCGACGCGACATTGTGCGTCGCGAGCTGCGGACCCGAGGGGCGGTGAACTCAAAACTACATGACCCCGCAGCCAATGTGGGACGGATTCTAGCAGGCTTTTATAGATCGTCAATGCTACAAAAACTCAAAGTCATAACAAAATGTAATAACGAACCCGGCCTGGGCGCCCAAAATCCGCGCCCCGCGCGCGTTTCCACGGTTTGGGCAATGCGCGCCCAAACGAACGTCCTATCCGTCCGAAAGGTAAAATCGTCGCCTTCTGCTGCACCGCCCGCGGCTTCAATGCGGCGCAGCTGCTTCCTCGGGTCTATATAACGTCATGAAATATAAGGATTTGCGGGACTTCACCGGTCGCCTTGAGGCCATCGGCGAGTTACGGCGCGTGCCGGACAGCGTCTCGCCCGTGCTCGAAATGACCGACCTTTGCGACCGTGTCTTGCGCGCCGGCGGCCCGGCCCTGCTGTTCGAGTCCCCGGCGGGCTATGCGTTTCCCGTCCTCGGCAACCTCTTCGGCACGACACGGCGGATCGCGCTCGGCATGGGCATCGACGAGACGGCAGCTCCTGGCGAAGGTGCGGCCCTGCGCTCGCTGCGCGACGTCGGGCGGCTGCTGTCGGCCCTCAAGGAGCCCGAGCCGCCGAAAGGGCTGAAAGACGCCGGCAAGCTGCTGTCGCTCGCCAAAGCAGTCTGGGACATGGCCCCCAAGACGGTCAGCGCCCCACCCTGCCAGGAAATCGTCTGGGAGGGCGCCGATGTGGATCTCGCTCGTTTGCCGATCCAGACCTGTTGGCCCGGAGATGTCGCACCGCTCGTCACCTGGGGCCTCACCGTCACGCGGGGACCCAACAAGCCTCGGCAAAACCTCGGCATCTATCGCCAGCAGTTGATCGGCCGCAACAAGCTCATCATGCGCTGGCTCGCGCACCGCGGCGGCGCGCTCGACTTCCGAGAGTTCGCCCTGACCCATCCCGGCAAGCCGTATCCGGTGGCCGTCGTGCTCGGCGCCGATCCGGCTACGATTCTCGGTGCCGTCACGCCCGTCCCCGACAACCAATCGGAGTATCAATTCGCCGGCCTGCTGCGCGGCGCGCGCACGGAGCTCGCGCGGTGCCTGACGCCCGGCGTCGATACGCTGCAAGTCCCGGCGCGCGCCGAGATCGTGCTCGAAGGATTTATCCACCCGCAAGCCGGCGAGCCGAATGCCGCACCCGCCGGCGCCCCTCCGCGGCCTTCCCGGGGCCCCACGGCGTCTTACGAGCATGCGCTCGAAGGCCCCTACGGCGATCACACCGGCTACTATAACGAGCAGGAGTGGTTTCCCGTCTTCACGGTCGAGCGCATCACGATGCGGCGCGACCCCATCTACCACTCGACGTATACCGGCAAGCCGCCCGACGAACCGGCGATGCTCGGCGTCGCGCTGAACGAAGTCTTCGTGCCGCTCCTGCAAAAGCAGTTTCCGGAGATCATCGATTTCTATCTGCCGCCCGAGGGCTGCAGCTACCGAATGGCGATCGTGCAGATGAAGAAGAGCTACGCAGGGCATGCGAAACGCGTGATGTTCGGCGTGTGGAGCTTTCTGCGCCAATTCATGTATACGAAGTTCATCGTCGTCGTCGATGAAGATGTCGACGTCCGCGATTGGAAAGAGGTTATCTGGGCGATCACGACGCGCGTCGATCCGTCCCGCGACACGGTGCTCGTCGAACGCACGCCGATCGATTACCTCGACTTCGCTTCCCCTATCGCCGGCCTGGGCTCGAAGATGGGGCTCGACGCGACGAATAAATGGCCCGGCGAGACCGATCGCGAATGGGGACGTCCGATCGCAATGGATCCCGCCGTCAAGGCGCGTGTCGACGCCTTATACGAACGGCTGGGGCTCGGCCGATGGTAATCGACCACTGGCCGCGGTATCTTGACTCGCTCCGAGCATCCCCATCGCCATTGTTACCGTCACCGCCATGAATACGCCTTTCGCACTCCACGTGGCTGCCACGACTTATCGGGGTTCGGCCGTCGAGAACCGGCACATTGCGCATGTCGCCGTCGTCGGCGCAGCGGGCCGACTCCTTTATGCATTCGGCGACCCATCCCGCCTGACGCTGCCGCGCTCCGCCGTCAAGCCCGCGCAGGCGCTCGCCGTGCTCGAAACGGGCGCGCTCGAACGCTTCGGCTTCGATGAGTCCGATCTCGCATTGATGTGCGCCTCGCACAGCAGTGAAGATCGTCATGTGGCGCGCGCGCGTGCCATGCTCGCGAAAGCGCGCGTCACCGAAGACGATCTGCGCTGCGGCGGCCATCCGGCCATCTCCGAAGAAGTCGAGCGGGCCTGGATCAAGCGTGACTTCACGCCGACGCCCGCGTGCAGCAATTGCTCGGGCAAGCATGCCGGCATGCTGGCGGCCGCGTTGGCGATGGGTTGGCAAATAAAGGATTACGAGCGCCCGGAGCATCCGCTGCAGCAGCAGGTAAAGCGCACCATGGCCGAGCTGACCGATCTCACCGAGGCTGACATCGCCTGGGGCACCGACGGCTGCAATTTGCCGACACCGAGCTTCGCGCTCGAGCGGCTGGCGCGTTTGTTCATGAAACTTGCCGCCGCCGCGGACCAGCCCGCGCAAACATCGCCGCGCGAAGCGGCGTTGGCGCGCATCTATCGCGCGATGACGGCGCACCCCGAACTGGTCGCCGGCAAGGGCCGGTATTGCACGGCGCTGATGGCCGCGTTCGGCGGCGAGGTTGTCGGCAAAGTCGGGGCGGAGGGCAGCTACGGCCTAGGTGTGCGCGCCGGTGCGCACGGCATCGAAGGCGTCGATGGGCCGATCGGTCTTGCCGTTAAAGTCGAAGACGGCAACGGGTCGATACTGACCGCCATCGTCACCGAGTTGCTTCATCAACTCGATATCGGCACGCCCGAGCAACGCGCGCAACTCGACGCGTTTCGGGCGCCGAAGATCAAGAATACCGTCGGCCGCGAGGTCGGGCACATCGAGGTGAACGTGCCGCTCGCTCGCCAAGCGATGTCGTGATGTCGTGAT
>Ga0157370_10001945_pt1 | contig 25441 bp, 25 predicted proteins | sample C35metaG_FD_113463 | JGI IMG/M metagenome (GOLD analysis project Ga0157370, IMG submission 113463) | Corn rhizosphere microbial communities from Kellogg Biological Station, Michigan, USA - C3-5 metaG | ecosystem: Host-associated > Plants > Roots > Rhizosphere > Soil | place: USA: Michigan...
AGCTTCTTGCCGTTCGGTCCCATCGGCATGCGGAGCTCGACGAGGTGTCCGACAGCGGAGGTGATGACAGCGGTCTCGTTTTCGAAATACACATCCCGCCCGGAACCCTGTTTCTCAAATTTTCCGAGGACCTTCGCCAGCACACGGCTGAGATCGGTCATGACGCTGGGTTTCTCTGCGATGATGAGTGTTTTTCCCATGGTAACTAAGGGCCGCGGTCGGCTGTGGCGTCAGGGACTAGGCCGGGAAAGCCGGATTGTCGATGGAAGATTTCTACGGGGTTCTTATCGGCGGGCGTATCGGAAGCCCGGAAACGCCCGGATGAGGCGGCGCATTTCCAGTTTCATGAGGGTGGCGGTGACGGTATGGGAAGGCAATCCGGTCCGCTCGATGAGACGATCCACAGGTGTCTCATCCGAGGTGACGGCAGCATAGACGAGTGCCTCTTCCTCAGGGAGTTCCGGGGCGGATTCAGGCATTTCCTCAACGGATGGGCGTGCAAATGGCAACTCGCCCAGATCATCCAGCAGATGTGAGGCATCCGCCACCAGGGTGGCGCCGTCCCGGATCAACTGGTGGCAGCCGGCAGAGGTGGGTTTATCGATCGGGCCCGGAACCGCGAAAATGGGTTTTCCATATTCCGCTGCAAGATTGGCAGTGATCAATGAGCCGGACCACAGCGGGCACTCGGTAACCAGCAGCGCCCGCGACCATGCGGCCACGATCCGATTCCGCATCGGGAATGTCTGACGGTCAGGGGAGGTGTTGAGTGGAAACTCGGAAACGACAGCACCGAATCCCGAGGCGATCTTTTCTGCCAGGCCGATGTTTTCCGGAGGATAAAGTTTCCCCAGGCCGGAGCCGATCACGGCAATGGTGCGGCCATTGGCAGCCACCGCTGCCTCATGGGCGGCGGTATCGATGCCACGGGCCAGTCCGGAAATGATCGTAAAACCGGAGTGGGCGAGCTGGTAGGAAATCTTCTTGGTGGCTTGGAGACCGTAGGTGGTCGCCCGGCGCGAACCCACCACCCCAATGGCATGCCGGTCACGCGGCTCGATTTTTCCCCAGACGTAGAACAGCAGCGGAGGATCGTAAGCATCCTGCAGCGGAGCCGGGTAGTCCTCATCGTCTTGAGTGATGATGGAAATGCCACGCTGCTTGGCTTCCTGTATCTCTGCGATGGGATCGGCATGATCCTCCCAAGAGTGGAGAATTTTCGCCGTCTCTCCGCCGATGCCTTCCACACGCCGGAGCTTGTCCAGGGGGGCGCCTAGAATGGATGCCGGATCTCCGAAGGCCGCGAGCAAACGCCTCACCCGCACCGGACCGATCTTGGGCAATAGGTTCAGGGCTACGAGAGCTTCGGTAGGAGACACGGTGTGAGTCAAAAGTCAGGCGTGGCCATCAACAAGCGTTTTCCCAAACAAGGAGGGTCGATCTTTGGATCGACCTAACTTAAAAGCTACCGAATGCGAAGTATTCGCAATATCCTCACTTAAGGCGATTCGGAGATCGTCTCTGCTTGTCAATGCGTCGCCAGCAGCGACTCGTCCCAATCCTTCCACACCGGATCGAGATTCCTTGCGCGAAGGGCGGCTGCCACTTCTGCAGGGGAACGGTGATCGGTGATCTGGAATTGCTCGGTGGCTCGTTCGCAGCCGGTTTTTCCTTCGATTTCCACGCGGCGTCCTTTGACGGTGAGATGTACATCGTCATGCCCGGCGCCGGTATAGCCGCCTGGCTCGGTGCGGGCCCCGGCGGACATGGAGGTGACTCCCAGAGTGGCGATGGCATCCCGCAGTGATGCAGGCTCCCGGGTGGAGACGACGATGCCGACCTGCGGAAAAATGATGCGGAAGGCGGTGATCAGGCGCACGAAGGCCTTGTCTGGCAGATAGAAATTGGGATTCGGCGTGTACTCGTAGTTTCCGGCATACGGGCGCATGCGTGGGAATGCCACGGTGAACTGGGCCTTCCAGCAGTGCTTGTAGAGATATTCCAGGTGGGCGCACAGCGCCATTGCCTCGAATTTCCAATCGGCCAGGCCAAACAAGGCACCGATGCCGATGCGCCGGAAGCCACCGGCATAGGCGCGCTCCGGGCAGTTCATGCGCCAGTCCATGCGGCGCTTGGGTCCGGCGGTGTGAAGTTTTTCGTAGGTTTCCCGGTGATAGGACTCCTGATAGACGACCAATCCTTCCGCCCCGTGATCCACGATATCGGCGTATTGATCATCCTCCATGGGGCCCACTTCCAGAGCCAGAGTGGGAATGAAGGGTTTCAGCGCATCCAGGCAATCCTGGAGGTAACCCTCGGAAACAAACTTCGGGTGTTCACCGCCGACGAGCAGAACGTTTCGGAAACCCAGGCCGTGCAGGTGTTTCGCCTCCTTCACCACCTGATCGATGGTGAGCGTGGTGCGCATGATGGCTGCGTCCCGGGAAAAGCCGCAGTAGGAGCAGTTGTTCACGCATTCATTGGATACGTAAAGCGGTGCGAAAAGGCGCATGGTGCGGCCGAAGTGGCGGCGCGTGAGCAGTTGGCTCTGGCGGGCCAATTCTTCCAGAGGAGCACTCGTTTCTTCAGCAAGCAGCCGCTCGAAACGTTTCATCAACGGCGTAGGGCGCTCCAGGAGCTCAGGAAAAACATCGGCGAAGGCCATGGCGCGCGGAATGTGCGGCGGGATCTCCCGGTAGACAAGAGTCAAGAGTCCAAATAACTGCTCAATGCCTCACGCAGGGTGGTGCGGGCACGGAAGAGCAGGCTTTTCACGGCAGAAACGGAGAGATTCAACACCGTGCCGATTTCTTCATAAGGCATGTTCTCGTAACGGCGGAGGATCACGGCCATGCGTTGGGTTTCCGGGAGGGCGGAGATGGCAGCATCCACGGCTTTTTGGAGTTCCACTTGAAGAAGCTCGGCATCCGGTTGAAGATTCGGGCTGGCCTCGGCCTGGATGTTGGAATTTTCCTCCCGTTCATCGGAGGAGATTTCCTTTTTACGGCTGCGGCGGCGGGTTTCGTTGAAGACGAGGTTCCGCGTGATGGTGAAGAGATAGGTGGTGAACTTTGCTTCCGGGCGGTAGCGTTTGGCATTTTTCCAGATACGGAGGAATGCCTGCTGGGCGATGTCTTCCGCCTCCGAATGATTTCCCAACATTTTGGCAACGGTGCCAATGACCGCATTCTGATGGCGCTCCACCAGCACCCGGAAGGCATGAGGATCCCCCGCACCAATGCGCTCCATCAGAGCGTGGTCGAGAGTGTTTTCGTCCGTAGGATACGGCGTGGATTGAGCCTCCATGGTCAGAAAAAAGGGCCTCGATGTGCTCGCGACGCTCAGCATGACGGGTGAAACCCGCCCGGCGAGCGAAAGTTGCAAGGAAAAGAACTTCCCTACAACTCTGCGGCGCGTGCCCATTCCTCCACGTCCTCATCCAGGAAGACCTCCTCGATGACATCGCGCGCCCAGTCTTCTTTCTTCGCCAAATGATTCAGCATCCGCCACGCCACCACCTGCACGGCGGGCATGTCACTCCAGACGATTTCGGACAAAGGTGACTGCCAGCTCCGGCCAGCAAGAGTGGAAGGTTTTTCCAGAGCGGCATGCACTGCTTCGCAAAGGAGGAGCGTACGTTCCAGATCCGGTTCTGCAGCTACCGGTGGCACTTCATAGGGACGTAGTGGCACACCGCCCTGGCCGGTGATTTCACACTTGGACTTCGCCCGTCTGGCGAGATCTTTTCCGAGTGATTGCAGCGCGAGAATGCGTGCCTGGTGAACTTCATATCCTTTTCCCATACCGTGGGATGTAGCAGGAGATGGAAGCGGTGCGAGGGGATAATGCGACAATAAAAAAGAGCCGCGCAGGGGGCTGCACGGCTCTTTGAAAGGAACATGCGGGAAATCCCGCGATCCAAATTACGCAGTGGCGATTTCCTCGATCAGCTTCTCAAGCTTCACGATGTCTGCAGCAAAGCCGCGGATGCCTTGGGCCGTCTTTTCAGTGGCCATGGCGTCCTCATTGAAGAGGAAGCGGAAGGTCTTCTCGTCGTAGCTGACCTTTTCGAGATCGCTGGCAGCGGCTTCCTCCGCGGTGAGGCGGACGGTGAGCGGCTCGGTGGAGGCTTGCAGCTGTGCAAGAAGGCCAGGGCTGATGGTAAGAAGATCGCAACCCGCAAGGGCAACGATTTCTCCGGTGTTACGGAAAGATGCGCCCATGACCTCGGTCTTGTAGCCGAACTTCTTGTAGTAGTTGTAGATGGCCTTCACGGAGATCACGCCTGGATCTTCGTCGCCTTGGTAATCCTTGCCGGTGGAGGCCTTGTGCCAGTCCAGGATACGGCCCACGAATGGGGAGATGAGTTGTACGCCTGCCTCGGCACAAGCCACTGCCTGGGCGAAGGAGAAGAGGAGGGTGAGATTGCAGCGGATGCCTTCCTTTTCGAGAGCTTCAGCGGCCTTGATGCCTTCCCATGTGGAGGCGATCTTGATGAGGATGCGCTCCTTGGCGATGCCTTCTGCAGCGTAGGCGGCGATGAGTTCCTTAGCCTTGGCGATGGTGCCTTCGGTATCAAAGGAAAGACGGGCGTCCACTTCTGTGGAAACGCGGCCTGGAACGATCTTGAGGATCTCAAGGCCGAAAAGGATGAGGATGCGGTCCATGATCGCTTCCGTGAGGGCGGCACCGGTCAGGCCTTTGGCCTTGATTTCGGAAACAGCCTTCTCCACGAGGTGGCGGTATTCTGCCTTGGCAGCAGCCTGGAGAATCAGGGACGGGTTGGTGGTGGCGTCCTGTGGCTTGTACTCCTTCATCGACTCGAAATCGCCGGTATCGGCAACGACGGTGGTGACCTGCTTCAGTTGTTCGAGTTGATTGAGACTCATGATGCGCACTCCGTAGGGGCGGACCGGGCGTTAGGAAAGAAAAAATCCCCTGAAAGCCGGGGATTCCCATGAAAGTTACTTCACCCAGCGATGAAGAAACTTGAATACCATGGCACCGGTCAAACCGCCAAGGGTATCCGCCATCCAATCATACACATCATTTCCGCTGCGGCCGGGCGTGAAGGATTGATGGATCTCATCCAGAACTCCCACTGCTGAAATGAGGAGCGTGACGGTGCAGATGAGCCGCGCCCAATCGGGGGATTCAGCTTTTCTCCGGTATAAAAAGGCGCTGAGCAGTCCTCCACCTCCGAAAAAGAAGCCGAAGTGGGCTACCTTGTCGATATTGGCAATCTGCGGCAGATTGTCGTTCGTATGGGAGTTTGAAGAAAGCACCCACAGGGAGACGAGCCATATCACCACACATGTCAGCCAGAAGGCGGGTGAATAACGAAGCCGCGTCATGATCCTCATTGTTTCCGCATTTCCTCTTCCAGCCGTTCCGCCAGCCATTGCTTCATCATGGACTGGTAGTTGAGGAAACGGGAACGGGCGATGCGTTTGATCCGGGAGAGCATGCGGGGATCAAAGCGGAGGGTGATGGTGGTGGATTCCCTGGCATCCGCCTCATGGACGGAGGTGGCCATCAGCCGCGCGTCCAGTTCATGGGTTTCCCAGTAGCGGGCCTCCTCTGCTTCATCGGAAAAAGCAGGAATCTGGGACCAGTGCGTGATGATGTTCATGAGGATAGGGAAGGGAATTCAGCGATACTCGTTGTATTTCCGATCGTAGAATTTTTGTTCGGACTCCGTCATTTCACGGCTGGCCACTACACGGGTGATCTTTCCATCCGTCCAGAAGGCGATGAAAAGGTGGCGGTTGGAAATCGTGCGTCCCAAGGCATAATAGCGCGTTGCGCCGTCCACACGATCTTCGTCCGGCAGAAAGCGCACGGTGAAAGGATCCTCCAGCGCTTCTTCCAACTCGCGGGGTTTGATATGACGCAGATCGAACTGAACGTCGATTAGGTCGAGTTCCATGACAGGAAGACTCATGATTCAATTCTCAAGAAGCAAGAGCAGACGTGGCTTTCTGTCTGAAATCTTTCAGAGCGTGTGTCCCATGCGCATGCGTTTCGTTTCCAGATACTTCTCGTTATGTGGATTCGAAGGCAGGCTGATGGGGAGCTGCTCGGTGATTTCCAGGCCGTAGCCTTCCAAGCCGATGACTTTTTTCGGGTTATTGGTAAGAAGGCGGATGCGGCGGACACCCAGGTCACAGAGAATTTGTGCGCCCATGCCGTAGTCACGCAGATCTGCGCCGAAGCCCAGTTTCACATTCGCCTCGATGGTATCGAATCCTTCCTCCTGCAGCTTGTAGGCATGAATCTTGGCTGGCAGGCCGATGCCGCGCCCTTCCTGGCGCAGGTAGAGCAGCACGCCTCCCTCACGGGAAATGTGCTCCATGGCAGCCGCCAACTGGCCGCCGCAATCACAACGTTGGGAATGAAAAACGTCTCCTGTGAGGCATTCGGAGTGGACGCGGACGATGGTGGGCGTTTCCGGATGAATTTCCCCTTTGGTGAATGCCAGATGATGGGTGCCATCGGTCTGGATGCGATAAAGGTGGCAATCGAAAAGTCCCCAGTCCGTAGGCATCTTGATCGTCTGCTCACGGAATACGAGCTTCTCGGTGCGGCGGCGGTATTCGATGAGTTGGGAGATGGTGCAGGCCTTGAGGCCGTGCTTGGCCTGATACGGACCAAGTTGTCCGACGCGCGCCATGGTTCCATCATCATTGATGATCTCACAGATAAAACCGGCAGGGGGAAGACCTGCCATTTCCGCCAGATCCGTGGCTGCTTCCGTATGACCGGCACGGCGCAGGACGCCTCCGGCCACGGACTGCAGAGGAAAGACGTGGCCCGGCTGGACGAAGGTGTGTTCCGTGGATTTTTCATCGGCCAGCAGGCGGATGGTGTGGGCACGGTCTGCGGAGGAAATGCCGGTGGTGATGCCTTCTGCGGCATCCACACTGATGGTGAAGGCTGTCTTGTGCCCCTCGCGATTCCGGCGGGTCATTTGTGGCAGATCCAGCATTTCCGCGCGCTCCTTCACGATCGGCGCACAGATCAACCCGCGGGCGTGGACGGCCATGAAATTCACCATTTCCGCTGTGCAAAGAGATGCGGCGCCGATCAGGTCCGCCTCGTTCTCCCGGTTGGGGTCGTCGGAAACAATCACCAGACGGCCTGCGGCGATCTCGGCGATGATTTCATCAATCGGGCTGAAAATAAGCGATGTATCAGACATGGGAAAGCGGGAAAGGGTGGTTCGGATTGACCGGGCCGTAAGCCCACTGGTGGGAAATTGGCGGAGGGAAATAAAGCCTCAATTTAAAGTGGGGTTGGCGGGAGCCTGGGCAAGAATGCGGTGTAGGGGCGAGAGACTGCCCATGATCTCTGCCCACAGCGGGCGATCATGCTCCATGCCGAGGAAGGTGGGCCCGGGCTGAGCGGGGATCCATGAATGTCTGACCATTTCGTTTTCCAGTTGCCCTGCGGTCCAGCCTGAATAGCCGACAAAGGCGCGGACAAGGGTGCCGGATTTCTGGGAATGCTGGATCGCCTCCTCTGCAGAGATCCGGATGGCCCATTCCAGCCCTTTTTTCTTGTTCCACCAGAAGGCGGAAAACGTGAGCTGATCCTGTGCCACCGGTCCCCCTTCATGGACGGGGACCTGTTTGAGCGCGGCGAATTCCTTTCCCTTCAGGAAATCCCCCACCACATTTCCGGTAGGGTGGTTCATGATCAACCCATAGGCTCCTTCCTCCGGGGAGTGATCGGAAACCAGCACCACAGAGCGGTGAAACATGCCATCCCGCAAGGTAGGGTCGGCTAGCAGAAGCTGACCTCTCAGATGGAGTAAAGGGGCGGGATGGGATGGATCGTTGGCCACAGGAGGAAGTTAAAGCGATCCGTGCAATACGCCAACAGCGATTCCATGAAATTTGCTCCCTCCCCGATGAATAGGGTGCTCAGGTTAATTGATTGAACGTACTTTCCCTTGTGCGATACGAGGGATCTTTGATTTACCTCAATTGTCTCATCTAAAAACCCACCCCGTCTTGTATGATCCACCCCTTGGGATCAGCAGGGCATTTTATAAATGACATCTCAAAATCCCACCTTTGTATTGTTGTTGGTAGGCATCGGTATTTTGGCCGGCCTCTCCCAGCAACCAGCCGTCAAAAAAATCGTTACACCGGCGAAGACGGCTACCGCAAGCAGTACCCCCGCTCCTGTGCTGTATCCTACGGTCATCCTATCTGCTCCTTTTTCCAAGTAAGAGCTGTTTCCCTGGTTGCCGGCCCAGACAAAGTGCTGGTGATTTTATGCCGGAGCATTGCTGAAGTCATGGTTCATCAGGTGAACTCTTACGAGGAATGATCCGTGATTCCATTTTTGATTCCAACCTCCCCCCAGATTATGAAAAATTGGCCCTCGTTCCATCAGCTTTCCACTGATTGTGATCTTGCCCAGGTGGCTTCCATCACGATGTGTTGGCTGCTGTTTTTTCTTCCCCTATATGCAGTAATCAAGTCCTTTACTATGAGTAGGAAAGATGCTGTTTCAGGAAGCCGGATGAATCTTTTTGTACGTCCTGCTTCGTTCTATCTTGATCGCTTTGTTTTGTGGTTTTTTTCGTTCAGGGCAGATCAGGAAGGGAGATTCTATCAGAGTATGGAAGGCGAAATCACGAAACTGGTGGATCATCGGGGCCTTACGGGATCTCTCATCCCTGCTTTTGAATTGAATGGCCACTCTTTCGAATACGGAAAAGGCAGCCAGAATCCTGCCATTGATCTTTTGACCAACGGAGGAGTGCTTACACAATACATATCCTATAAGATCACTTATGATCGCAGGGGCCGGATCATTCAACTCTCAGTGAGTCAGAATGAATGGTGCCGTTTCATAAAAAACGCTCATCATCACTTGATTCCAGAGGAGAGAACCTGTGGTGGCCATTCCAAGACTGATGGATGCGAAAGCGCGGTTTCTTTCTGAGAGAAGGCAGAGAAAGGGGCTTCAGGCCCCACCTGTTTCATTCAGGTTGTGGAACTCCGGGTCGGGCGTAAGCAACTCTCAAGAGCGGCAAAATCGGAACCGCAAGCCGTAGGGATTCTCTTTGGGGATTTATCCTGGATTAGGGCACGGGGGATCTGGTGATAGGGAAAATGCCTTGTGAAGTATATCAGAATTTAATGGAATTAGGACTTCTGAGTTTGTGACAACTTTCTGCGCAATCCCGGGTTTCATCTGTTTATTCATGGAAAATCCCTCGACTAGCCGGCCACGGGTTCTGATTGTTAATGGGAATAGCACTTACTTATCCAAACCCCTTCCCCGATTGTTTCATCAGGCAGGGGCATGGGTGGTGTTTGCAGCCAAAAAGGGTTGTTCGATGCTTTCATCAAAATACGTGGATGAAGGGGCTGTGTTTGATGTGGATCATCCGGATGCAATTGATCATCTGGAGGAGTTGGTGGTGCGCTTTGATCCGGCCTTACTGATTGTCATCGATGAACGCTTGATTGAAAAAATTCTCAATCAGGCAGAGGGAATTGCGCCCCGGACCCGTAGGCACCTTCCTTCAGGATCTCATTTCAGTGCCCGCGCTTCTTTCAGCAAATGGGCCCAGAGCAGGGATATCTCCATGCCGGAAAGTGCTCATTGCCGACAGTTGGAGGATGCCTTGCCGCTGCTTTCTGCCTGGAAGGAAATCTTTATTAAGAAAAACGGCTCATCCGGCGGAGCGGGAGTGACGCATGTGACCGGTGAGGAGGAACTTTCCGCAGCCTGGAAGATGATCGGGCCCGGAGAAGAGGTTCTGGTACAAAAAGCTCTCCGTGGCATCGTGGGGGTTACGGATATGATGGTGAATCACGGAAAAGTGCAGGCGTGGGTCTGTTCGGAAAAGTGGAGAACTGTTTCCACCTATGGTCCCTCCATTGCACGTCGGCTTTGTGTGCCGGATGGGATGGAGGAACTGGCCAAGAAAGTGGCCTCAGAAACAGGATTCCATGGACTCTGTGGTTTCGATTGGGTGATTGACCACGAGGACGGCATGCCGCGCCTGATAGAGTTCCATCCGCGTCCTCCTTCGGGGTTCGGGCTCGGGAGATGGGCTGGAGTGGACTATGTGACCGCAGCCGCTGCCTTGATCGGAACTGGGAAGGAGGGCTATCAAGCTCCTGATCCCAAGGCCTTTTCACGGAAGAGTATCTGCTGTTATTTTCCGGATCACCCCTCTATCAGTATCAAGCAGGGGCATTGGCATGAGTTGTTGAACTGGCTGCCGGGCAGCCGCTGCCGGAGTTGGGCGCTGCTGCCATGGGATGATCCCAAGTTGCTCGTGAGGCTGATGACCGGTTGGCTGAAGCACTGACCTAGACCATGGTGTGGATCCAGAAGACGACGTTTTCTTCCATATTGGCGATGAGGCGGACCTGGCTATCCTGTGAAATGACAAAGCCGATCACTTTTGGCTCCACGGAGCAGAGGCGGTAGATCGAACGGTGGCGCGTGCCATCATTCAATACATTCCAGTCTGTCCGACGTTGGCCTGTCAGGTCGTGTGCCTGTTGCACCATGATGACGTTCCGATCCACGCGGATTTCCCCACCAAAGCCGATGACGCACAACCGCTGGTCCAGAACCAAGGCGCCATCCACCTGCATGAGGTCCGAGAAAAACCGGGCCAGCTCGAAAAACGCTTCTTCCAGCCGATCCAGTTCGGGATCATGGCTGGTGCGGAAAATATCCCATGCCTGCTCCATGGATGAGCCTCTGGGAGACAGTTGCCCCACGCGGCGGATGATGGACTGGAGAAGAAAGCGGAAGCGCAGGCCGGCTTCGTCTGTTTCCACCGAATATTTGCAGTCGATCCACTGTGCGCTCGCATCGATGCCTTCCTGGCCTTCCGGCAGGAATACAAGAGTGCCTCCGTGGCCACTGGTTCTTACCAGGCTGATGAGGCGCTTGATGAACTGCTGGGCGATGAGGTGGCTGAGATCCGAGTAGGCTTTCAAGTCCATGTTATCCGGGAGACAGCATTCGATGATGTCCTCGATCATCCGCCGCCGCAGGGGCTCGAAGCGATCCGTGAGGATATGGGATTGGAAAACATCCAGACGGGCATCGAAGAAATCCGTTCCACGCCATTCGGCCAGCAACTGATAGTTGTGATAGAAAAGCAGCCATCCGGGATCGCGCACATGGATGAGAGGAAAGGGGAGTTCATTACCGAGTGGCTTGCGACCACCCGCCACCAGATTCATCCAGCGTTGGCCGGTATTGAGAAGTCCCCAGATGCGGAAGCCCCGATCACCCTCCGGCCAAATGGCGATGGCGGAATGGAAAAATCCCGCCGCAGGGCTGAGACGCTTGATTTCATTCGGCGTGAGTTGATGGGAGACAGTGAATTTCAATACGTGCTCGCCATCCGGAGGGCCTTCCGTTAGGGGAAATGCGCGGGGAGGCGCGATCACCACCCGGGCGCGGACGGCACGGCCTTCCTCCTTCAGCAGACTGGAAGCGTACAGGGTGCGGAATACGCCTTTCAATTGCTCGATGGACGGTGCATCCGGCTCAGCCTGGAGCAGTCCATGCACCTCGGAAACCAAGGCTCCCATCGTTAAATCCGAAGTGGCAGAAGAAGTCGTATCCATCGCCCGCAGCTTGTCGCAGTCTGCAGGATACTGCAACTTACTCCTGCAATTTTGCCCTTAAAGGATGTCTAAAAAAATTCGATAAACCATCCCTGCCTAAGACTTTGCGGCTTTGCCTAGTTCTGCGAGCTTGAGGACGGTGTTCCAATTGCGTGCGGTATTGGTGACGCCAATGGTTTTGTCGAATTTTTCCGCCATTTTGCATCGGCCGAAACCGTGCGGGGTGTGAAGATAGGCCACGCCGTGGATAACTTGGAAGTCTTCCCCCTCGGCGGCATGGGAGAGGACTTTCTCGATGGCTGCTGTGGTGGGCATGCTCTCGAGCAGGGCAGCATGGACGGAGGTGGGTGCTTCCTGCGCTGCCTTGGCGAAAGGATTGTTGGCGATGAGTTTTTCCCAATCGGTTAGGGTGGGGGTGAAGATGGCTTTCTCGAATGAGAAGTGCTCGCGGCAGAGCTCTGCGATGGTGGAGATGACTTTCTTCCGGCTCAGGTGGCTGCGGACGATGGCGTTTCCGCTATTGATGTAAGTGGCCACGTTCTCAAATCCGGCTTCGGAAAGTTTTTCCCGCAGCAGCTTGGTGGGGAGCTGCGTCTTGCCGCCGACGCCACGGAAAAGGATGAGGTAAACGGTGGATTTCATGCGATGGTGGAAAAAAGTCACTGGGTTTGTCCTGACTGGGCAGCGCCATTCGTCATGATATTGAACTTATACACTTATGAGCACTCCATCCAGCAATACCGTCCGCCTTCACCGGGTTCTTCGTGCCACGCCTGAGCGAGTTTACCGCGCCTTTCTGGATGCGGATGCCAAGGTGAAATGGCTGCCACCCAATGGCTTCACCGGAAAAGTCCATCACCTGGATGCGCGGGTGGGCGGCACTTACAAGATGTCATTCAAGAATTTCTCCACAGGAAGTGAGCACTCCTTCGGCGGCACGTATCTGGAACTGGTGGAGAACGAACGCATCGTTTTCGACGACCGATTTGATGATCCGAATCTGCCGGGAACGATGAAGACGACCGTCGTGCTCAAGCCGGTTTTCTGCGGCACGGAACTGAGCATTACACAGGAGGGAATCCCTGCAGCCATTCCGGTAGAGGGGTGCTATCTCGGTTGGCAGGAGTCGCTGGTGCTGCTGGGGAAACTGGTGGAGGCGGAGATTCCTGATCAATGAGAAGGGTTTGCCGCAAAGACGCGAAGTTCGCTAAGGAACTCAAAGGTTTTTGAGTTTGGATGAATCGAAACGCGTAGGTAGTGGAGAGAAATATAATGAACTCTTCAATCTGTGTAATCCGTTTAATCTGCGTAATCCATGGTTGAAAAAGCACGAAGTCCTAACGAGAGTGGAAACCACTTTTGTCCTGACTTGATGCCATTCAACGCAGATTGATGGATTACGCAGATTTCGCTGATTGAAGAGGATGATCAGTGGGCGGGTGCTCCGCGCAGCTTTTTGATGCCGTTGACGATGAGTAGTACGATGGCCCCGGCGATGAGGCCGCAGATGCCATTGAGCAGGGAAGGGGTGATGGCTCCCAGGAAGCTGCCGATGGTTTTTACGGACTCCCCTGCATGTTCGATGAGGTGGTGCAGCCATGGGATGCCGTGGGTGACGATCCCTCCCCCGACAAGGAACATGGCGGCAGTTCCTAAAAGCGAGAGGCTCTTCATGAGGAAGGGTGCAAACCAGAGAATGGTCTGGCCGATTTTCTGCGGGAAAACGCTGCGACGTTGGGTGAGGTAAAGTCCGAGGTCGTCGAGTTTAACGATACCTGCCACGAGGCCGTAAACGCCGATGGTCATGATGATGGCGATGGCGGATAGGACGGTGGCCTGGCGTGAAAAGTCCTGGCCTGCCACGGTGCCGAGGGTGATGGCGATGATTTCTGCCGAAAGGACGAAGTCCGTGCGCACCGCGCCTTTGATCTTCTCCGACTCAGTTTCCACCTTTTCAGTGGCAGGGGCTTCGGCCAATTTGGTGAGCTCCTGCTCAGCCTCGCTGGCGGATTTCTTGTGGCGGTGCAGAAAGGCGTGATGGAGTTTTTCCACGCCTTCAAAGCAGAGGTAAAGCCCGCCTACCATTAGCAGTGGAATGATCGCCCATGGTGCAAATTTACCGATGAGTAGAGCGAACGGAACGAGGATCAGCTTGTTGATGAAGGAGCCTTTTGCCACCGCCCACACGACGGGCAACTCACGCTTTGCCACCACGCCGCTCACCTGCTGGGCATTCAGTGCGAGGTCATCGCCCAAAACACCTGCGGTCTTCGACGCGGCTTTTTTCGTAAGAATGGAAACGTCATCAAGGATCGTCGCGATGTCGTCGAGAAGGGTAAGTAAACTGCCAGCGGCCATGCGGCATCATGGGGTGGGGGTGGGCTGTCGGGGCAAGTGGGAAGTTCGCCGCAGATTCCAATAAGAGGGCTGCATCGTAAATTGCCTTGTGGTTAGCGAATGGTGACGGGCGTTCCTTTTGCAATGAGGGTGTAAAAGGTTGCCGCATCCCAGTTAGATAAACGGATGCATCCATGGCTGCCTGCCCTGCCGATGGTATCCGGCACGGGTGTCCCGTGGATGCCTACGCCGGGGCGATTCAACCCGGCCCAAACGATGCCTACCGGGCTGTTCGGACCGGGAGGGAGATTGTAGAAATCATCCGTGCGCTCGCCTCTGCTGAGCACGCCTTCATCGTGGCGATACCATGGCCATGGCACCGCGCCCACCACGCGCCATTCCCCCACGGGTGCCGGATGTTGCGAAGAGCCGGGAGTGATCGGAAAGGCGGCGATGGGTTGTCCGCTCTCGGTGACCTGCAGCATCTTCTGCTGGAGATCCACGATCACCCGCCGGGAACTGGCGACGCCGGAGGATGGGGCCGCATAACCGGAAGGGAATGCATCGAACCGGAAGGGGCGGGCGATATTGGGAACGGTGATGGAGGTCCCGGCGCTAACGGCGTTCAGATCCAGGCTGGGATTGAGTCTCCGCAGAAAGCTCTGGGTGGTGTGAAATCGCTCGGACAACAGTTCCACCAGATTGGTGTAGGGAAGTTTTTCCTGTTTCGACTGAGCTTCCGGCCCGGATGCCATGGTGCCTATGGCCGAGAGGTCTTTTGCGGTAACGCTGTAGGTGGTATAGGGTTGGATGTTTCCAATACTTGGCTGGGATCCGGCAGGCTGGCCTTTCGATTGCTGGTAAAGCGCGGCCGCCTTGGTCGTGAATTCGCCGGGCCGTCCATCCACCACACCGGGTCCGAAGCCTTTGGAATCCAGAAAAATCTGCAGCTTGAGCGTATCATCCTCGGGCAATTGCTTGCCGACTGGCGGAATGCGATGGGTTGCGCAGGCACTGAGGCCCAAGGCCAAGAGTGCTCCGAGCAAGAAGGGCCAGCGTGCAGCAAGGTGAATCATGGCGGACCTTCGGCGTGGGTGACTTGATGCGCCAGTAATTTTGGGAAAGGAAGGGGAACTGTTTCTTCGCGATGTTGTTACATCTTCGATAAATCTTTTCCCTTGTTAGGATAGCAGCTCTGTGACCCAAGGTGCGAGATGCAGGAAATATGTTCGTTCCGGCAGTTTCGCTTTTTCGGATTGTTGCAGATGTAGCGGGCGACGTTGAGGAAGTGATCCCAATCCCGGATCAGGCGATCGAAGTAATCGCGCTGCCAGAGTGGGCCCTCACCTATGCTGCGAGAGGTGAAGCGTTTCCAACTGGTGACGATGGATTCCAGTGGAATGTTTTCTTTGAGCGAAAGAAGGAGATGCACGTGATTTGGCGTGATGGCCCATGCATGGATGAGATAACGGTAGTGATCAAAATACTGAAAAGCATCTCCTACGATCTTAGTATTTGCGGGATTTTTTAAAATGCAGGAACCGAGTCCTTCGTCCAGGTAGCGATCTATCGCTCCAGAGAATCGCTTGTGGTATTCCATTTCCAACTCTGTGCTCCATGGCTGAGGATATTCACGGAGCCATGTGTCGCGTTCGGATTTCCAAGACTTGAGAATATCGGTAGGGATGGAATCTGCTAAGCGGAATGTTAGGAAAACAGTTGAGCTTTCAAACTGCCAGTAAGGGAGATCGTCTCTCCTTGTGATGGCAAAGGCTGATCCACGCTGGAGCGCGAATCGGCCTTTGCCAGATCAACAAGATGTATCCTTATGCAGGCACATACACCTCGGCACCAGCCTCGGTGAATTCCTTGGATTTTTCCTCCATGCCTTTTTCCAGGGCTTCCTGTTCGGAGAGGCCTTGGGCGGCAGCGTATTGGCGGACATCCTCGGAGATTTTCATGGAGCAGAAGTGCGGGCCGCACATGGAGCAGAAGTGGGCGGTTTTGGCGCCGTCCTGCGGGAGGGTTTCGTCGTGGAATTCGCGGGCGGTTTCGGGGTCGAGGCCGAGGTTGAACTGGTCTTCCCAACGGAACTCGAAGCGGGCCTTGGAGAGGGCGTTGTCGCGGTATTGGGCACCGGGGTGGCCTTTGGCGAGGTCTGCTGCGTGGGCGGCGAGCTTGTAGGTGATGACGCCGTCCTTCACGTCCTTTTTGTTAGGCAGGCCCAGGTGTTCCTTCGGCGTGACGTAGCAGAGCATGGCGCAGCCGTACCAGCCGATCATGGCGGCACCGATGCCGGAGGTAATGTGGTCGTAGCCGGGAGCGATGTCCGTGGTCAATGGTCCGAGCGTGTAGAAGGGAGCCTCGTGGCACCACTCAAGCTGCTTGGCCATGTTTTCCTCGATCATGTGCATCGGCACGTGGCCGGGGCCTTCGTTCATGACCTGGCAACCCTTTGCCCAGGCGCGCTTGGTGAGCTCGCCCTGCACTTCCAGCTCGCCGAACTGGGCCTTGTCATTGGCATCCGCCACGGAGCCGGGGCGAAGGCCGTCACCGATGGAGAAGCTCACATCGTAGGCGGCGCAGATATCGCAAATTTCATCCCAATGGGTGTAGAGGAAGTTTTCCTTGTGATGCGCGAGGCACCACTTGGCCATGATGGAGCCACCGCGGGAAACAATGCCGGTCATGCGGCTGGCAGTCATCGGCACGAAACGGAGGAGCACGCCTGCGTGGATGGTGAAGTAGTCCACACCCTGCTCCGCCTGCTCGATGAGCGTATCGCGGTAGAGTTCCCATGTAAGGTCCTCGGCCTTGCCGTTCACTTTTTCGAGCGCCTGATAGATCGGCACGGTGCCGATCGGTACTGGGGAATTGCGGAGAATCCACTCGCGGGTGGCGTGGATGTTCTTGCCGGTGGAAAGGTCCATCACGGTGTCTGCTCCCCACTTGGTGGCCCAGCGCATCTTTTCCACTTCCTCTTCAATGGAAGAGGCGACGGCGGAGTTGCCGATGTTCGCATTGATTTTCACCAGGAAGTTCCGGCCGATGATCATCGGCTCACACTCCGGGTGGTTGATATTGAGAGGAATGATGGCGCGGCCTGCGGCTACCTCGCTGCGGACGAATTCCGGTGTGATCTCGGCCGGGATGCGCTGCGGGAAACGGCGGAAAATATTCGGCGTGTAGGGGCTGTCCGGAAGCTGATTGGAGCCGGCGTGTTGTTTTTCCAGATCATTGCGGAGAATGTCCTCCTTCATGTCCGAGATCTTGGCGTGGCGCATGTTTTCCCGGATGGCGATGTATTCCATCTCCGGGGTGATGATGCCATGGTCCGCATACCACTTTTGGGTCACAGGCTTGCCCGTGGCGCGAAGTGGGCGGCGGCGCTCGGCGGTAAGGCCGGGGAACTCGACAAATTTGTTCGCACGCTCGGACTTGGAGGCGAACTCGACGTGCTTTTCCGTGAGGTAGCCATTGTCCTGCGGCTGCACCTGGCGGCCATCATAGGCCTCCACATCGCCACGGGCGAGAACCCAATCGCGGCGGAGAGCAGGCAGACCTTGATCGGAGGTGCCGGTGAATGCCGGATCGCCCCACGGCCCGGAACAATCGTAAACACGCACGGGCTCATTTTTCTCGATGCGGCCATTGAAGGACTTCGTATCGGAAAGCGTGATCTCGCGCATGGGCACGCGGATGTCTGGGTAGAGCTGGCCTTCCACATAGATGCGGTTGGAATTTGGCAGCGGGGCGCGGGAGGCGTCGTGGGATTCTGCGACGGCACCGGAGGATTCTTCAGGGCTGATCATTGTGGAAAAGATGGCGTGGGGTTCGATGGAGCGTGGAAGTGGCTGGGCAAGAAAAAGGCCGTGCGGGAAAGGGCACGGCCATAAGGAAGGGGAGTTGCGTGGCTCGACTTCCTACGGCGGCATGACCCGCGTCAGGTTCGGAGGGTGTATTCCGCGCGTCGGAAAATCTCGGCTTCCACGTATCGTGAAGCTCCCCTGTCGTGTGAAGGAAACTCTGTAGCCCCTAGGGCAGTGTGTCAAGAAGGTGGAAATGAAGGCGTCTCATCCTCCCTGTGGCCGGATTTAATTCCAATGCCTTTAAGGATTGGAGAAAACCCTCTCTATTCCTTGTTTTAAGCCATTGGTCACAGATGATCGGATTACGCAGATTGCACGGATTGAAGAGAAGAAGGTGGGATATTCATTTCATCCCGATTTTTTGCCGTCCTCCTTTTCAATCAGCGAAATCTGCGTAATCAGCGGTAATCGTTTCAAATCCTTAAAAAGCATTGGATTCAATCCTGTGCTCCGTTTCCCGGGGCAGGCTGGAGGGGCGGCAAATCAAGGTGGTTGGCCTGAGATCCATTCGGGCATTCCCTCAGATTCCCGGCTGGAATTCGCTAAAACCCAATGAAAATCCACAAAATGAAATTTCCTTTAAGGAATTTCTTGATTCGGTCCGCGGAATCCACAAGGGTCCGCCCGTGCACCGCAAGGGCGGCTCCGAAAGAGTCCCCTGAAGGGAACACGGGGCGTAGCTCAGCCTGGTAGAGCGCCTGCTTTGGGAGCAGGATGTCGTCAGTTCGAATCTGGCCGCCCCGACCACTTAAATGGTCGAAGACAAGTTGAAATCCAGGAGTCACCGACTCCTCCGTTTGGGACTGGGTGTGGAAAGTGAAATCAATCCCTTCCCCTTATTTCATAGATCCCTTTCAAGGTTGGTCTCTCCGTCCCAATGGGCGCACCCAGATATTGCGAAATTCGATGGGATCTCCGTGGTCCTGGATTCTGATAGGTGCGCTTTCCGCATGGGTGGCGGGATAGCTGGCTAGTTTTCTATGTAGCGTGGGGCCTAGGTAGGACTCCGCATTCTGAATGAATACTCCGTTGTGGAGAATCGTGACTTTTGCAGGTTTTTCGACGCTTCCATTCCTGTAGATGGGTGGCTCAAAGGAAATGTCATAGCTGTTCCATTCTCCCTGGGGCGAGGTCGCATTTACAAGCGGTGGCAGTTGTCCGTAGAGTGCTCCGGCTTGTCCGTCCGGATAGGTAGGGTTCTTGTTGCTTTGTAAAAGCTGTACTTCGTAAAACCCCATGAAGAAGATGCCGCTGTTGCCGCCTATCTGGCCATCCACCTTGCGTCCTGCAGGCACCCGCCATTCGATATGGAACTGGACCGCGCCGAAAGCCTCCTTGGTCTGGATGTCGTTTTTTGAAACGGTGAGAATGCCGTCCTTGACCAGCCAAGTGGCCGGGCTGCCGTTCTGCTGGGTAAAGGCGTCCAGATTTTTTCCGTCGAAAAGAATGATCGCATCGGAGGGTGGCTTGATGGAAACCGCACCTGCGGTCTCGACCACGCGAGGTTGCGGGCGGGAGGGGTCATGCACGACCCATGGGACGCCGGGGAGTTTTGGCGTGTCCGTGTAGCCTTTGACCTGAGCGTATGTCAGGCTTGCAGACCCTAGAAGGATGCCTGCGATCATGCATGGATGGAGCTTCATGATGGTCCAGAACGTCAGAGGCATTCGGTTCTTTCAATCTATTTTGTCGGGCAGATTTCGGAAAGGACGCCTTATTCCGAGGATAATTGACTCGGTGGGTGGGAGCCGTTCTCCCTGCCTTTATGGCGAAGCCATGAAGCTACGATGTGGCTTTAGAGCGAATGCCCGAAGGTTTCGTCCTCCTTCAGGGAAAGGACGAAATTAGTCAGCAGATCAATGGTGGCTTTTACATCCGAGACATGAACGGTCTCCACGACGGAGTGCATGCAGCGGAGGGGCAGTGAAACGAGGGCGCTGGGGATACCGCTGCGGCTGTGATAGATCTTATCGGTATCGGTGCCGGTGAAGCGGCTGCTGGCTTCGTGCTGGATGGGGATGTTGGAATTGTCGGAAACCTGGATGAGGCGCTCGACGACGTGGGGATGGTTGGCGGTGCCGTGGGTGAGGGTGGGACCGCCCTTGAGCCTCACCTTTCCGTAGCGGGCGGTATCGAGCGTGGGGGTATCCGTGGCGTGGGTGACATCCAGGCAGATGCAGAGGTCCGGCTGGTGGCGATAGGTGGCCATTTGCGCGCCGTGGCCGCCGATTTCCTCCTGGATGGCATTGAGGCAAAGCAGGGTGAAGGCGGGCTTTTCGCCACTGGTGGCGATGCGTTTCATGACTTGGGCGATGATGTAGCTGCCGATGCGGTTGTCCAAAGCACGGGAAACGAGCAGGCCATTCGCCATATCCATCACTCCATCCTGATAGACGGCGGGGTGGCCTACGCGGAGGCCCAGCTCTGCGACTTCCGCCGTATTGGACGCGCCCACATCCACCCAGAGTTCGTGGACGACCGGTGCTTTTTCGTTGCCTTGTTCACTGCGACGGAGGTGGATGGCGGTATTGCCGATGATGCCATTGACGATGCCCTTATCCCCCAGAAGGGAGAGGCGGCGGCCCCGCGCGGTGGCAGCATCCGATCCTCCCACGCGATCGATGCGGAGAAAGCCGTGGTCATCGATCATCTTGATCATGTAGCCGATCTCATCGGCGTGGGCTTCCAGCATGACGATCTTTTCACTGCGACCGGGAAGCTTTGCCCATGTGGAACCGTAGGCATCACACGCCACTTCCGGGGCGTAGGGCTTGATCCACTCCGCCCAGACTTTTTGGCCGGGCATTTCAAAACCGGTGGGGCTAGGGGTTTCCAGCAGGAGGTTGAGAAAATCGCGGTCTTCCAGAGTCATTGGGGCTACTTGAAATCCTTGTGTGGCGGCTGACAAGGAAAGGTTGGTGAAAGAAGGGATTCAGGCGGACTTGGAAATTTCAGTGCGCGAAAGCAGTGTCTGGTAGGCCTTCAGGTAGCCGGGCTTGATGGTTTGATAGATGAGTTCGATCCGCTTGTCGTAGGGGGCGAAGGCGCTCTTCATGGCATTGAGCGCGAGTTTTTCCAGATCCTGCAGGGAGAGGTCGAACACCTCTGCGGCGAGCGTGGTCTCCTTCGTCATGGCGGTATTGCTCATCAGCCGATCATCGGTATTCAGGCAAACGCGGAAGCCCTGCCGGAAAAACATGCCGAAGGGGTGGCTCTGGAGATCATTGCAGGCACCGGTGTGGAGATTGCTGAGGAGGCACATTTCCAGAGGCACCCGGCGATCGAGGATGTATTGGGCGAGATTACCCAGTTTCAGGCTGCCATCGGGTAAAAGGGTGATGTCATCGCGCAAGCGGGTGGCGTGGCCTAGCCGATGGGCACCACAGAATTGCAGGGCCTGCCAGATGGACTCTGTATCGAAGGCCTCCCCGGCGTGAATGGTGATGTGGAAGTTGGCGCGTTCGATGGCTTGGAAGGCTTCCACGTGCTTTTTTGGAGGGAAACCGGCGTCACCTCCTGCGAGATCGAAGCCCACTACTCCCTGATCCCGCCAACGGATGGCCAGCTCTGCCGTCTCGACCGATGCGGTGAGGTGGCGCATGGCGCAGATGATGAGGCCCCACTCCACTCCGTAGGTTTCCTTTCCACGGGCCAGTCCCTTGAGCACGGCCTCGATGGCGTGGTCCTGGGATAGCCCTCGATCCGTGTGAAACAGCGGCGCAAAACGAACTTCCGCATACACGACGCCGTCCTCGTACATGTCTTCAATGAATTCAAAGGCGACGCGCTCCAGCGCCTCGGGCGTCTGCATGACCGAGGTGGTGTGGAGAAAGCCCTCCAGATATTCCGGAACCTTTCCCTGATGTGCTCCCCGATGGAACCACGCGGCCAATTCGGCAGGGTCCTGCTGTGGAAGATCCAGGTAGCCAATTTCTTTTGCCAGATCGATGACGGTCTGGGGGCGGAGGCCACCGTCCAAATGGTCATGCAGCAAGACCTTGGGCAGCTTGCGGATATCCACTGCGGCAGTGAGAGCCTTGCCGCGCAGAGGCAGCCCATGAAACATTTCATTCATGGGCGCTCCAGTTAGCAGCATCCGGTCCTAACGGGATTTTAAATGCATTTTTGCAAAGTTTTCCCTGATTTTACAGGATATTGCAGTATTTTGAGATCGTAGGATTCCCGGGCGGGTGATCTTGCCTTGATTTGTTAAGATGGCCGAAATAGTTTGAGGGCCGATTTCAGATCTTGTCCCATGGCCACCCGGCAGACCCGTTTTCCCGGCAAACGCACGCAGTCCAATCAACGGGCTGCGAGATTATCGTTTGCTGAAACCCTGGGCCAAGCCAACCACCGGGCCCGCGAGCAGGCAAATCGCCGGATGGGCCGCAGGGGCGAAAAATCCGTGTATGCGGCCATCGCTGCGATGGATGATCATGACTTCGAGCCACTTCTGTGGCCTCGACGGCTGGTGCGCTGGGTGATCGCGCTGGTGATGCTGCCCCTGTGCTGGGTGACATCATGGACGTTTTTAGCCCGTTTTTCCCATGCCACTGTGGAGCAGGGATTTTGGCAAACGTCGGAATTCTGGTATTTCATGGCCGGCATTCTGTTGATGATCGGCTGGTTCTGGTCCGGTCTGCTCAAAACGTTTTTCCTGTATCTCTACGTGCTGGGCCATGAGCTGACCCATGCGGTATTCGTGCTGCTGCATCTGGGGAAAGTGACGGAATTCCACGTGAGCGTGGAGGGGGGATACATCACGACGACCAAGACCAACCTGATCATCGCGCTGTCTCCCTATTTTGTGCCCTTCTGGTCTGTGGTGGCCGTCGCCATCTATCTGCCGCTACGGATGATCGCCGGATTTTCCCATGATTGGGATCGGCTTCTGTATGCGCTGCTGGGGCTTACGTGGACGTTTCACATGGTGTGGACGTTGTGGATGATTCCGCGTGATCAGCCGGATCTGAAGGAAAACGGCACGTTTCTCTCGCTGGTGATCATCTACATGGCGAATCTGTTGGTGATGATAGGACTGTTCTGTGTGGCGGCCCCTTCTCCGTTGCAGAGCTTGCTGGATTTTTCCTCGGAGTGGTTGCGCTATGCCGTGACGGCGGGAGATGTCCTGTACCGGATGATGAATGGAACGATCATGCGCTGGGCAGAGGAAGCGGCGCTGAGGTGAGGTTTTGGGATTAATTTTTTGTTCGTTTGAAGGTTGAGAGGTATTGGATTGAATTCCGCTGCGAGAGCCGGATGGTTGGTACGTGATTTATCTCGATGCCAATGCGACCACGCCTCTTCTGCCGGAGGTGCTGGAGGAAATGCTGCCGTGGCTGCGGGAGGGGCATGCGAATCCCTCCGGCTCATACGCTGCTGCCAAGCGGGCACGCCAAGCCATTGATAAGGCGCGGGAGCAGGTGGCGGCATTGATCGGCGCGGAGCCGGAGGAGATCCAGTTCAACAGCGGCGGCACGGAAAGTGTGAATACGGCGCTGCATTCTCTGGGGAAATTGACAGGTCCGGGAGCGGCAGTCGTTTCCGCCATCGAGCACAGTGCGGTGCTGCGGTGTGTGGAGACGCTTGGCCGGGAGGTGAAGCTGGCTGCTGTATCGCCGGAAGGGCGGGTGATGTCCGATGTTTTTGAAACCTTGCTGGAGGGGGCTGCATTTGCCTCCGTGATGCTGGCGAACAATGAGACGGGCGTGATCCAGCCGGTGAAGGAATTGGCTGCCCTTGCTCTTGCCAAGGGGCTGCCTTTTCATTCGGATGGGGTGCAGGCTGTTGGGAAAATCCCGGTGGATGTGCGGGATCTGGGAGTGGATCTGCTTTCCCTCTCGTCCCACAAGTTTCACGGACCGAAGGGGGTGGGTGCGCTCTATGTTAGGAAGGGGCTGCGGTTTTCCCCATTGATCCATGGTGGCGGACAGGAAGGTGGGCGCAGGAGCGGCACGGAAAATACCGCTGGCATTGTGGGCATGGGAGCGGCGGCGGAGATCATGCGCCAGCGTTTGGAAAAACCGGAGGTGCAGGCCATGCGGGATGCCTTTGAAGCGCGGGTGCTTTCCCTAACAACCGGAGTGGCCTGCAATGGCGATGTGGCGCACCGTCTGCCGAATACGTCCCACCTTTCCTTTGATCGTTGTGATGCATCCGGCCTGTTGATTCTGCTGGATGAGGCAGGCGTGGCGTGTGCGGCGGGCTCTGCCTGCATGACTGGGAAGCAAAAGCCCTCGCATGTGCAGATCGCCATGGGCATTCCAGAGGCGCGCGCGAAGAGTAGCCTGCGGATCAGTTTTTCCTCTCTGAATACCATGGAGGAGGCCATTCAAGCGGCGGATCTGCTGGCGCGTGCGGTGGAAAAACTGCGCCGTGTGCAGGGACCGGGCGTGGGGCCGGTGGTGGTGTATTCCCCTTGATGCGCAAATGATTTAAGCGAGACTGCAGCATGGAAATTTCCGGCCTGCATCACGTGGCGATCATCGCCTCGGACTATGAGAGATCGAAGCGGTTCTACACGGAAGTGCTGGGCTTAAAAGTGATGCAGGAAACGTATCGTGAAGCGCGGGGTTCCCATAAGCTGGATCTGGAAATCCCCGGTGGCTCGCAGGTAGAGCTGTTTTCTTTCCCCGGTTCGCCCGCGCGGCCTTCCTATCCGGAAGCCTGTGGGTTGAGGCACCTGGCCTTTGCCGTGAAGGATGTTCAGGCTGCCGTAGAAGAACTAACAGCGAAAGGCGTGGAAGTGGAACCGATCCGCGTGGATGAACTTACGGGAAAACGTTTTACTTTTTTTGCAGATCCGGATGGCTTGCCGATTGAGTTGTATGGTGAGTGAACATGGCGGCGGATTCCATCCGCCATGCCCAAAACATTTATTCTATTAGATATGATGGCATGGCGGATGGAATCCGCCGCCACGCTAAAAAAACGGCCGACGCTGTGAGGCGACGACCGTTTTGAAAAGCAGAGGCGGGATGAATCCCGCGCTCCAGTTGAGGCTTAGCCGATGACTTCCGGCCAGTCGGTGTGGAAGAACTCGCCGCGTGGCTTGTCGGTGCGCTCGTAGGTGTGGGCACCGAAGAAGTCGCGCTGGGCTTGCAGCAGGTTCGCTGGAAGAACGGCGCTGCGATAGCTGTCGTAGTAGCCGAGGGAAGCGCTGAATGCTGGCACCGGGATACCTGCGAGGGTGGCGGTGGCGATGACTTCGCGCCAGTTCTGTTGGAACTCGTTGAGGAGGTCCGTGAAGAATGGGGCGAGCATGAGGTTGCTCAGCTCAGGATTGGAGCGATAGGCGTCCGTGATGTCGTTGAGGAAACGTGCACGGATGATGCAACCACCGCGCCAGATGGCAGCGATCTTGCCGAGGTCCAGGCCCCAGTTCTTTTCCTTGCCCATGGCGGCGATGAGATCGAGGCCTTGTGCGTAGGAGATGATCTTGGAGGCGAAGAGTGCGTCGTGCACCTTCTTGACGAGCTCAGCCTTGTCAGCGGAGATTTCTGCCTTTGGTCCCTTGAGGAACTCGCTGGCGGCCACGCGCTTGTCCTTGAAGGAGGAAAGGATGCGGGCTTCCACGGCGGCGTTGATGGTGGAGATCACGACTGCGTTTTCCAC
>Ga0157370_10001947_pt1 | contig 25412 bp, 23 predicted proteins | sample C35metaG_FD_113463 | JGI IMG/M metagenome (GOLD analysis project Ga0157370, IMG submission 113463) | Corn rhizosphere microbial communities from Kellogg Biological Station, Michigan, USA - C3-5 metaG | ecosystem: Host-associated > Plants > Roots > Rhizosphere > Soil | place: USA: Michigan...
AGGAGCCCCTGGCCTTGCTGGATCAAGCGGCCGGGTTGCTTGAAGGGCGTTGATGCCCGGTTGTTCTCGCCATTCAAGCCAGGCGGTTCGATCCGCCTGGCTCGCCTGTCAGCTGGCGGTCGCCGCCGTCCAGTTCACCCAACCGAATGCCCAGGTCGCCAGGATCAACAATCCGAACACAATCCGGTACCACGCGAACGCGGCATAACTGTGGTTCGCAATGAACTTGAGCAAGCCGCGCACGGCGATCATGGCGAAAAAGAACGCTGTGACGAAGCCAAGGGCGAAAACCGGCAGGTCGCCGGCCTGGAACAGCTCCCGGTACTTGTAGCCTGAATACACCGCCGCACCAACCATGGTGGGCATCGCCAGGAAGAACGAGTACTCGGTGGCGGCCTTGCGCGATAGACCAAACAGCAACCCGCCGATAATGGTCGATCCGGAACGGGAAGTGCCCGGGATCATCGCCAGGCATTGCGCGAAGCCTACCTTCAACGCATCCGGCCAGCGCATGTCGTCGACATGGTCGACGTGCACCACGTGGTCCCTCTGCTCTGCCCACAACATGACAATGCCCCCCACCACTAATGCCACTGCCACAGTGATCGGATTAAACAGATACTCATGGATCTTATCGGCGAACAATACCCCCAAGACCACTGCCGGAAGAAAACCGATTAATAGATTCAAGGTGAAACGTTGTGCATTGCGTTGGGTCGGTAAGCCGGTAACGATATCGAGAATCTTGCGACGGAACTCCCAGACAACCGCCAGGATCGCGCCCAATTGAATGATGATGTTAAAGGCCATGGCTCGCTCGCCGCCGAAGCTGAGCAAGTCCGCGACAACTATCTGGTGCCCCGTACTTGATATAGGCAAAAATTCCGTCAGACCTTCGACCATCCCTAAAATCAACACTGATATGGTTGTCCAAAGATCCATCAATCCCCCCTCACCAACAAATACCAATGCGTCGACCCCGCTCTAATTCAACGCCAACACGAAAGTAAAGCGCATTAGGCCGATTAATAAAACCCAATGTTATGAAATGTCCATGACCGATACCACCAACATGAACGTTATACAACAGTTAATATTGGATAGTGCTGAGCCAAACAAAAGCAATAACTCGCATTTAAAACTACAAAGCCCTACAGCCTCATGACACCCAATCAAAAAAATCAAGTAGCGGGAACTTTAGCGACATGCACGGTCGTATTGATGCGAAAACGCGGGACCCTGAGGCAATAGATGGCATAGTGCCATGACCTGCCAGCCCACGAGATTGCCATAGACCACCAGACATCTCGAACCACAAGCGAGCAAACGATCACGTCAGAATGACCGGCAATGTTAAAAAAACGTAACGAGCGCTTGAAAAAACGGTGAAATGTTACCAATTGTCAGTCACAAACAAGAATGAGTGCTTTAACATTCAAATGCCAGCACCCATCCGAGTCAAAGCATGATGCTTACAGGGAAAATAACGACTACAGGCCACAGCGACGCGAAGGAGGAGACAGGTATTCTCACCATTGGGCGAACCCATACGCTAGCTGAGGGCTTTAGGGAATTAGTCGCAAGCCACGTAGGCAAGGATATTGCCGTCGATGCACTGTGCTATAGCAACTCATTCAAAAGAAACAACGATCCTGGTTCATACCGTGCAATTTTTATCGTTATCGACAGCCCTCAAGCGTTTGTTGAAAGCCTCACCGTGGTAGAAAATGTTCGCGCCGAAAATCTGGCGTCAATAATTTTTGTAGCCATCACCGGTAGAGGCACTTACAACAAGATGAAATATTATTTTGCCGGGGCCGACTACTGTATTAATTGCGACACTTTTGCAGACGAAAACACTGACCTACTGTCCGAGTTTTTTGACAGTCCCGAATGGCAAAAAAAGCATAATTTGTTTTTGGACCCCACTCGCATGTGCCTTATTGGCGACTATAAAAAACTGGATGTATCGTTTGCAGAAATGAAAATTCTTGAGGCTTTTTCTCAAACAAAAAACCAAATCTTGAGCCATGATGAAATCGCCAGGATCATGGGGCTGAATATAAATTTTTATGATCCAAGAGCCTTGGAAAAGTCGATCAGTCGCCTTCGCGGAAAAATAAAAGGCATATATGGCATCAACGCCATTCAAAGTATTCGTGGGCATGGATATCGTTTAATCAGGGGTCTGATCTCGACAACCTGATTCTTAGTGTAGAAGGGAGTTTCTGTATTATGAACGCAACAGGGAGCGTGCGACTCTACGGTCACGCAGAGCATTACCTGTCTCGACAATTGATCCTCACTCGGGATGACTGCCCGTTTGGCAGCGAGATCAGAATACATTTTGACGACTCCGCTTCCGCGCCCTCCGCGCCAGAGGCGCATCAGATGAGTGGGATCTACAGTGAAGTACTGATGCAAACCAGGCTGATTGCATTTTCGCTGAAAGATCACAACACCACTAACGGAAGTAAATACTTAAGCCGTAGATTTGTTTGCGTAAGACAGTCAGATCTTGCCAACTCTGCGCTCACAGAAGAGCTGATACAGTCCGGCGATGCTCTGCGCGAATATGGCCAGACACTGGTTATCGCGCTCAATGAACTCCCCCTCTCCGCAGTCAGCTTCGTAGAAAAAAAGAAAATCCTTCGCAACGTATATCTATTGAAAGACCATGGCGTAGAAATCGCGTTTGACGACTACAACATCGACAATCAAAGTATCGAAATCCTTACAACCCTGGATTTATTCGACTATATAAAAATTTCTATTTCCTCTCTAGACTTGAGCCTCAAGCTCAGTGGCAATCCAGAGTTATTCAATCGTCTCCACGAGCGTATGACCATGCTCACTCATAACACAAAAGTCGCTTTTATAGCAGACAGAGTCGAGCACGCTGCCAGTCATATACTGGCACGTGCGCTGCCCTTTAATTACTTCCAAGGGAGTTATTACTCCCCTGCCGACAACCTTTGAATCAACACCCAGACGTGCAACTCAGGAGAGAGCCATGGATAGCAGCACAAACCTCCCTAGAAAATACTTTGTCGTGGTTACTCACAACCCTGCACTAGAACTGGAGCTTGAGGCATTACTGTCCAGCAAGCGATATAACAGTTGCGGTACATCACAGGCAAAGATGTTTTTTGAAGGCGTTGCCCCACCCACTTCTGCCCCAAGGTTGATGGAATTTATTTCCCCGCAGGTGGCCAAAATGGTTCCTCCGGTTATCAAGCATGATACTCAGCGCATCCTTTCGACATTCAAGTCCGAATGGCAAGTTGCCCAATCCGTAACGAAATTTACTCACACCACATCAACTGCGGACAACGCCAGAGATGACACCAGGGAATACGTCTCCCAGACGGCCAAACCGCACACCCCACTGACTGAAACCTGGCGACTGAGCGATGGCAGCGGCGCGTTGACCAAGGATGGCGTGGAGATTGTCTTGACTGGCCTGGAGGCCACGCTGCTGAAAAAAATGCTGCACCATGAGGATCGCGTGGTCAGCAAGGAGGACCTTATCCGTAGCATTGGCAGAGAACCTGAACATTATCGGGGCCTCGAAATGTGTCTAAGCCGATTACAGGAAAAGTTTAAAAACGCTAGTAACGGCGAACGCCTCTTTCGTGCAGTAAGAAATCGTGGGTACTGCGTGATACAAAAAATCGTACGCGTAAAAATCTAGTCTAAGCCATTCAAATGTTCGCCGCGGCAGTGCAATACAACAATAAAAAGCACGCCATTTTATCTACCCGTATCTCCTTCACCACCCGCCCCTCTATAAAGCCGTGTTAACAAAGTTGAATCCAGACTATTTCTAACGCGCTTCTCGCCCAGACATATCAACAAGATATACAACCCACCCGTTAAAAGTCGTCAGACAGTGCTCGCGCTAATAAATTAATCTATCCATTGATGACGGCGCCGCCCTTTTGGCGCTTCGTTCGTCAATGCAACGCCATCTAATATGAACAATAACTCTTACTGCATTGATTTTGGCTCTTGTCTGTCGAAACGCGAATGGACGTATTTTGGGGATATCGTATGGTTAACAATCTTCGTATCAATCGAAATACCACCCTCAAAGGATTGACCTTCTGGGGACAGTGGGCGCTTGGCCTAGGCTTTGTTGTTGCCCTATTATTGGTATTGGTTTATTACAAGACGGGGACAGTTGAGTTCTATTATCGAGTCTGTGCAACTCTTACTGTACTAGCATCGGTTCCAGCTTATTCCTGGTGCGGCGTTTATGCAAAGAAGGACAATTACCTGGAGGGTCTGGTAAGACTTCTCATGGGTTGGTCAATGACACTGGCAGCGCTGGCTATTGTCGCCTTCCTCTGCAAGGCCAACGAACTGTTTTCTCGTCAAATCATTCTGGTATGGGCTATCTGCAGCTACATCGGGCAGGCGCTGTTGTACGTCCCGCTGCATGGTTTTTCGAAGTACTACCAACGGGCACTTCAAATTGAACGCAGAACGCTGATTGTGGGTACTGGCGAGCTGGCGCTGGGGCTGGCTAATAAGCTTCGTACCCTCCATCACTTCCCATTGGTAGGCCTGGTAAGTTCCGACACCACTCCTTTGCTGGAGGCAGGTGCGCCACCGGTCGTAGGCCCGCAAGAGGAACTGCTCGAACTGATCAAGACTCATGACATCCGACGCCTGTACATCACGCTACCGCTGAGCGAAGCGGCACAAATCGAAGAAATGTATGTCGACTTGCTGGATGCCAACGTCGATGTTGTCTGGGTCCCGGACTTGAATAGCCTGATGCTGCTCAATCACTCGGTCAGTGATGTGGATGGCATGCCGGCAATCCATTTGATTGAATGCCCGCTGAGCAGCCAACCCACTGCCGCGCTGAGTAAAAGCCTGTTCGATAAAAGCGTGGCTCTGATGGCCATTGTCGCTCTAAGCCCGTTACTGCTGATCATTGGCCTGGCCGTCAAACTCACATCCCAGGGTCCGGTATTTTTCAAACAGGACCGCCACGGCTGGAACGGGAAGGTTATCAAGGTCTGGAAGTTTCGCTCGATGCGCGTGCACGACGATCATGAGGTCAAGCAAGCCAGTCGTAACGACTCGCGGATTACCCCGGTCGGGCGCTTTATCCGTCGCACTTCCATCGATGAGTTGCCGCAGTTGTTCAATGTCTTGCAAGGTCATATGGCGCTGGTCGGGCCACGCCCCCATGCCGTTGCGCACAATGACTACTACTCCGGCAAGATTCTCGCCTACATGGCGCGCCACCGAATCAAACCGGGGATCACCGGGTTGGCTCAAATCAACGGTTGCCGCGGCGAGACCGACACCATCGACAAGATGCAGAAACGCGTCGAGATCGACCTTAAGTACATCAATAACTGGTCGTTGTGGCTGGATGTGAAAATCCTGGTGAAGACGCCGTTCACCTTGCTGTCGAAAGACATTTATTGAGGGTGCACCTGCAGGCTAACCAGGAGAAGCAAGCCATTTGCGCACCGCGTTAGCCTCGTCACTCGTGGCTGGATGTTTCACCAGCCACGCCTGCAACTGCAGCGACAGGTTGTTCTGCTGTCGACTTTCCTGGCGATGTTCATCGCCAACTTCTTTTAAATCTCCGCTCGATACCGTACAGCCTGCTGAGCAGATGCAGGGCAATATCGGCATGCCCGAACTTATCATCAGGCAAGCGCAACGGCGGTAGTTGACCGCAAAAAAGTGGATATCGGGCAATCACGTGACGGCATAAATCTGTTCGCGAGCCGGAACGCCAGCTACGCCATAAAGATGCGGTCCTGACTGGGACCGCTACCTTCCCGGCGCTGCGAAAAAAGCTTAATGCCTACTGAGGGGGGAGCGAAGACGAGAGCAACTAATTTTGTTGCCAGAATGGTATCTGCTCGTTGATTGGCGGGCCGGGACCAACGCGCCGTGTCAATGCTTACTGATATTAACCAGGGGGATGCTGATTCTTTGCTCACGCTGCAGCAGCGTCATCAGGAGCAACACACGCTGCTCTCCCTCCATCGCCAGGAAGATCGCTTCCACATCGACAAAAGGCCCTTCATTGATACGTACCCGCTCGCCACAGGCAAACCGAGCCTCCACAGGGGCTCCGCTATCGTGCTCATAAAGTCGGGCGATCAATTCATCACCTACGGGCAGCGGTTTGCCGCCAAAACTGACAATTCGCAATACACCGCGTGTAGAACGCAAAGGCGCCCAGCTCTCACCTGAGCCGAGCTGGATAAACAGATAACCTGGAAACAGCGATTCGCGCACAGTCCTCATGCGCCCCTGTAAATCACGCTCGCGCTGGTGTGTAGGGCGAAAACAGGTATATCCCTGGTTAATCAGATTGATCTCTGCACGCTCGTCCTGGCTCGCCTTGCACTGAACCAAATACCATGCACTAGCGGTGAGACTCTCAGGCAAGGTCGCTTGAACAGCCGAAGCACTATGGATGGACACAATCAGCCCCTTCTGCGCCAATGCGGTCAAGTAGCTCCATGGATTTACCCCCGACCTTGCGACGGACTTCTCCCAAGGCTGGAAGCGCACCTGAAAAACGGAGTTGGACGATCATGAAAACCTGGCCCTTAAAACAACGCGAAACTTATTGGCAATAAACGAATGCCAGGGAACGCTTTACCCAAGGCGATCGCCTACGCTTACCATCAAACTACACCTCACGGTATTTAACATAGCCAAACACTGAACAATACAAAAAAGTCGAAAAAGTTATAATTCGTCCGATAACACCAAGAAATGTTATTTAACGTGTTATTTAATATCGGGCTTTATATCTGGATATTTTTTTTACTGCATGGCATTCATTAGTGCGTGGCATTTAATGGTTGATGTTGCCGTGGGTTGCCAGTTATGATTTTTAGCGTAGCAACCGTAAAGCACGCTCCAAGTCCAGATTCCAGCAGACCAGAGTCTTAGCAGCGAATAGTTTCATCCAGTACGGTAACTCCTCACGGAAAGAGGCACACACGCAATAGCTGCAAGCCGTCACAAAAGTGCCATTGAAGAAAAACAGAATTTCAGTCTTTCCAATTGCACCATCACCACAAGTGTGGAATTTCCAGGGAGGTTGCCTTGTTTAACAAGATTCTAATCGTTTGCATTGGCAACATTTGCCGAAGCCCTACTGCAGAACATTTGTTGCGAGATGCACTGGGCCGGTCCGACATCGAAGTCAGCTCCGCGGGTCTTGGCGCGCTACAAGACCACCCTATCGAGTCCACCGCCCGGGTCGTACTGGAAGAGCATGGCCATCTGCCAAATGAGCACAAAGCCAATCAACTGACCCCTGCCGCCATCAGCGAATCGGATCTGATCCTAGTGATGGAGCAATCGCACATAGACCGTGTTCTCAAGCTCGCGCCTGCAGCGCGAGGAAAGGTCTTCTTGCTGGGCAAGTGGCAGAACAACCGCGAAATCAGCGACCCCTACCGTCAAGGCAAACCCGCTTTTGTGCATGCATACGCGTTGATTGAAGAAGCAGTAACCGCCTGGGCACGGCGTCTCGCACGCTAAACCACTCCTCGAATACCTGTTAAAAAAGAACCCACTTATGCAGCAAACTCCAGCATTAACCTCACATGACGATGATGATGATATCGACTTGATGGGCCTACTTGGGACACTGGTCGATCATAAATGGTTGATTGCCGGGATCACTGTTGCCTCTATGGCCGTTGGCACGGCGTATGCGGTGTTGGCCAATCCTGTTTACCAGGCAACTGCCTTGATACAGGTGGAGGCCAAAAAAAATGACATGCTCGGCTTCTCCGATATCAACAGCATGTTGGGTAAAGAGTCACCTTCAACCACAGAAATTGAATTAATCAAGTCGCGCGCCATTATCGGCAAGGTTGTCGACAATCTATCGCTTGATATCACTGTCGAGCCGAACCGTTTTCCGGTAATCGGCGACTTTATTGCTCGTCGGTTCAAACCGGACGATGTTAATACGGTCGCGACGCCATGGTTTGGCATGAACAGTTTTGCCTGGGGTGGTGAAACCCTGAAAATATTTCAGCTCGAGCTCCCACAAGAGCTTCTGGGTCGGGAGCTAACGTTCGTCAGCGGTGAAAGTGGCCACTTCACTTTGCTGGATGAAGACGACAACGTCCTGGTCGAAGGCCAAGTGGGCCAAGCCTATGACCAGGACGGTATTAAACTGCAGGTCGAAGTGTTGCAGGCCAACCCGGGCACAACGTTCAGCATTGTGCGTGACCCTCGCCTGACCAGTATTTTGAAGTACCAAAAGTTACTTGATGTATCAGAGCGCGGTAAAGAATCCGGCATGATCGGATTGGCTCTTGAAAGCGAGGAGCCGGCTGAAGCCATTCAAATCCTCAATGAAATTGCCAAGCTCTATGTACGGCAAAATGTCGAGCGAACCTCGGCCGAAGCCGCTCAAAGCCTGGAGTTTCTGAAAGATCAGCTGCCTCAGGTCCGTAAAGACCTGGAAAAAGCCGAAAATGCCCTGAACAAATATCAAATTCGCAGTAAATCCATCGATATCAGCCTGGAAGCCAAAGCCATTCTCGATCAGATCGTGGCGCTTGATACCAGCATCTCCGAACTGAAATTGCAGCAAGCGGAAATGGATCGCAAGTTCACCCGTCAGCATCCCGCCTATCGGGCCTTGCTCAGCCAGTTAGGCGAGCTGACAGCCAAGCAGGATGGCTTGGCCAAAAAAGTCGAGGGCCTGCCTTCAACACAGCAAGAACTGCTTAGCCTCACCCGCGATGTAAAAGTCAGCACCGAAATTTATACCCAACTCCTGAATAAATCCCAGGAACTGGATGTGATGCGCGCCGGCACCGTGGGCAACGTGCGCTTGATCGACACCGCTGATGTGGATCTGAAAAAGCCCGTTAAACCCAAGAAGCCCCTGATCGTACTCATTGCCACCCTGTTCGGGGCTTTTCTGGCGACTGCATTAGTGCTTTTTCGTAAAGCCCTTAATCGTGGCGTAGAAAATCCGGATCAAATTGAACAGCTGGGGTTGCCGGTGTACGCATCCATTCCTTTCAGCACACTGCAAAAAGGTGAAGAAAGCAAAATCCTCCGAAGTGGCCGAGGCCGAGCCAACAAGGCCGCCCCCATACTGGCCAGCAGCCACCCCACCGACTTGGCCATAGAAGGATTGCGCAGCCTGCGCACCAGTCTGCACTTCGCCATGCTCGAAGCCAGCAATAATCGGCTGATGATCTCCGGCCCAAGCCCCAAGGTAGGTAAAACCTTTGTTTCCGCCAACCTCGCCGCAGTCATCGCTCAGACCGGCCAGCGTGTATTGCTTATCGACGTGGATATGCGCAAAGGATATTTGCATAAAGTATTCGGAACCCCCGCTGAAAACGGGCTTTCAGATTTACTGGTCAAGCGCTGCGACCTGGCAACCGCGATCAATAAAACTGAATTCGAGCACCTTGACGTTATCGGCCGCGGACAAATACCACCAAACCCTTCAGAACTGCTAATGCACGCGAACTTCAGTGCCTTTCTGGACGAAGTCAGCGCCCAGTACGATCTGGTGATTCTGGATACCCCGCCATTGCTGGCGGTGACGGATGCGGCGATTGTCGGCCGCCAATCGGGCACCAGCCTGATTGTGACGCGCTTTGCGCTTAACCCGGTTCGTGAAATTGAATTAACCATGCGTCGCTTTGCTCAAAATGGCATCGATTTGAAAGGCGCAATTTTTAATGGTGTTGAAAAACGCGCCTCGGCCAAATATGGCTATGCCGATTATGGTTATTACAACTACGAATATAAGTCAGAGAATATCTAGTTAACTAACTGTTATCTAAGCCCGCTACCGTCGAGCAGAAGTGCATGGCGGTAGCCATATCAACTCAACCTTGCTACCTGCTGCTGAAAAAAGATGCAGTCACATTAATAAATAATGGCGCTCTCAGGGACTGGCAATTAATCCTGGGGCGGTAGCGTGGCAAAAATCAAATTCGTGCTGCCCCACGCCGATGGCTTCCATTAATACGGCGCATTTCTCCGAACCAACAAAGGCCGGGTTACAGGTCCTATATACAGCATAAATTGAAACGACATTTGTTATGTCACGCCAAACAAACTTCCACCTTCAGCTACGAACATAGCAATGGATCGCCCTATGAAGACCCTATGCATTTTTGGTACCCGTCCTGAGGCCATTAAAATGGCTCCACTTGCGTTGGCACTGGCGGCAGATGAACGCTTTGAGGCGAAAGTCTGCGTCACCGGCCAACACCGTGAAATGCTCGATCAAGTGCTGGGGTTGTTTGCCATTGAGCCGGACTTCGACCTGAACATCATGAAACCCGGCCAGGACCTGACCGATGTCACCAGCGCCATCCTGCAGGGGCTGAAGAAAGTCCTGGCAGAGTTCAAACCCGATATTGTGTTGGTTCACGGAGATACCGCCACCACCTTTGCTGCCAGCCTCGCGGCCTACTACCAGCAGATTCCGGTTGCGCACGTGGAAGCCGGTTTGCGCACGGGTAACCTCTACTCTCCGTGGCCGGAAGAAGGCAATCGCAAACTCACGGGGGCGTTGGCCAACCTGCACTTCGCACCAACCGAAACGTCACAAGCCAATCTGCTGCGCGAGGGCGTTGATCCAGACACCATCGTCGTCACGGGCAACACAGTGATCGATGCCCTGCTGGATGTCGTCAAACGTCTCGATCGGGACCAGGAACTGCTTGCCCAAGCCTCTGCACCGGCAGCCTTTCTGGACCCCGCTCGAAAATTGATCCTCGTGACAGGCCACCGCCGGGAAAGTTTCGGTGACGGCTTCGAGCGCATCTGTCAGGCGTTGATGGAGGTTGCCCAGCAACATCCAGAGGTTGATATCGTCTATCCCGTGCACCTCAATCCCAATGTGCGCGAGCCCGTCAATCGACTACTGACCGGCATTGACAACATCTACCTGATCGAACCCCTGGACTACCTGCCTTTCGTCCACATGATGAGCCGTGCGCACATCATCTTGACCGACTCCGGAGGCATCCAGGAGGAAGCACCGTCACTGGGCAAACCCGTGCTCGTGATGCGCGACACCACAGAACGGCCAGAGGCCGTTGCCGCAGGCACGGTGAAACTGGTCGGCACCGAAACCGCCGATATCGCCCGCGAACTGAACCGTTTGCTCACCGATACGGTCGCCTACCGCACCATGAGTTACGCCCATAACCCTTACGGTGACGGTAAAGCCTGCCAGCGCATCATCGAGGCGCTGCTCGCTCGCTAACCCCCTCCCTTACTTAACAGCCGTGGTTTTACCCGGCTGTTAGCTCGCTTGAACAACGTATCTACACATCACCATTCAAGGACGTCCCATGCCTTTCAATACCATCTCCGTCGTTGGCCTCGGGTATATCGGCTTGCCCACTGCGGCTGTCTTCGCTTCGCGCAAAAAACAAGTGATCGGTGTCGACGTTAATCAAAACGCGGTTGATATCATCAACCGTGGAGAGATTCATATCGTTGAGCCAGACCTGGACATGGTTGTGCATGCGGCTGTGACTGAAGGCTACCTGCGCGCCACCACCCGGCCGGAACCCGCCGATGCGTTTCTGATTGCAGTGCCCACTCCGTTCAAGGGCGACCACGAACCGGACCTGACCTACATCGAATCGGCCAGTAAAAGCATTGCCCCGGTGTTGAAGAAAGGCGATCTGGTCATTCTTGAATCAACCTCCCCGGTCGGCGCTACCGAACAGATGGCCGCCTGGCTCGCCGAAGCCCGTCCAGACCTGAGTTTTCCGCAAACCCACGGTGAAAGCTCCGACATCCGCATTGCTCACTGCCCGGAACGTGTACTGCCCGGCCATGTGCTGCACGAGTTGGTGCAAAACGACCGTGTTATCGGTGGCATGACTCCTAAGTGCTCCGCATTGGCCATCAGCCTTTACAAGGTTTTCGTCCAGGGCGAATGCATTGTCACCAATGCTCGCACTGCGGAAATGTGCAAACTCACCGAGAACAGCTCTCGAGATGTGAGCATCGCCTTCGCCAACGAACTCTCGATGATTTGCGACAAGCTGGATATCAACGTTTGGGAACTGATCCGCCTGGCCAACCGCCATCCAAGGGTCAATATCCTGCAACCCGGCCCAGGCGTCGGCGGCCACTGCATCGCTGTAGATCCCTGGTTTATCGTGAGTAAAACACCGGAACAGGCACGCCTGATCCGTACCGCGCGTGAAGTAAATGACAGCAAGCCACAATGGGTGATCGACAAGGTCAAACTGGCGGTTGCCGAATTTTTGCAAACCAACCCGGATAAGACTGCCCGGGAAGTGACAATTGCTTGCTTTGGTTTGGCGTTCAAGGCGGACATTGATGATTTGCGGGAAAGTCCTGCGATTGAAATCACCCAACGAATTATTGCTACCCATCCAGGCCCGGTACTTGTGGTCGAGCCAAACATCATTGAACTACCAAGTAGTCTAAATGAAAAAACCAGTCTCACTAGTATTCAAAGCGCCATAAATGAAGCGGACGTATTGGTACTATTAGTAGACCACAAAGAGTTCAAAGACATGTCAAAAACACCTGATAAAATCCATGTCGATACCCGCGGTCTCTGGCAGTAACCAATACCTGTGACATCGTTCACATAAAAGTAAAGCTCACTGATTCAACCTTCGGGCACCAGGCAAATGAAGTTCAAAGACCTACTATCACCCAACCAACTATTTGCTTTACTAGCCAAGGGGCTCGAAGGAACTAAAGTAGTTGTAGCGAGCATAATAGTCGCAAGATTTTATGGACCAGAAGACTTTGGACGATTCGCCTTTATCATTGGGGTGACCTCTATTGTTGCAATCATTGCCGAGTTCAGGTTGCAGAGTGTTCTTGTAAAAGAGTTATCTTTGGGAACAATCCCCAAAGAGGTCATATTAGGCTCAGCACTTACGGCCAATTTCATTTTTGCTGCAGTCGGAATGCTAGGTATCTGGCTCTATACATTAATGGAGTCCGATCAGTTGATTGCAGCTGGACTGTTAATTTATTCGCTTATTTTTATCTACAAAATACCCAGAGCATTTAGATCTCAACTCATATCAGATGAAAACAACAAGTCGATCGCAAAATGCGAAGCCGCATCATCAATCATAAGCATTTCAGCAATGATTACGGTATCCGCCCTCCAATTAAATTTGCTATGGGTGCTTTTTGCGCGATCATTGGACTTTCTATTCATATCAATACTTTTCATTATTCTTTACAGAAAGCAAAACCCCGAAAAATTAAAATCCAGCTTTCATATGATAAAAAAATTATCATACTCATCTGCGCCGTTGGTTTTTTCTGGGGCAGCGATGATTCTATTTCAGAGAGCTGACTTGATAATTATCAAAACAACTCTCGGCGAGTATGCAACTGGCCTCTACAGTAGCGCAACGACGCTCATGCTGCTTTTTTCTCTTGCTCCAATGGTTATTTCTGAATCCCTTGCTCCAAAAATATTTAGAAATGAGAAGCTTATAAACTCTGACGAAGCACGCCAGAAATTTTCGGACATTATTATCTTCATCGGGCTATCCATGTCTGCATTAATGTTCATCTGTGTCGGATGGGGCTTACCCTATCTTTATGGCGCAGAATATCAGGAGGCAATTCATTCAGCATATATATTATCAGCGTGCCCGGTTCTGATTTCATTAGGTGCCGCATCAGGCCAGTTGATTGTCGCCGACGACAAACAAGGAAAAACCTTTATTAAAAGCCTGGGCGCCTGCTTGATCAACTTAGCATTGAACTTTTTATTAATCCCAATCCTTGGTATAGAAGGCGCAGCAATATCAACCGTTTGTGGCTTGGCTCTTGCCAACTACATGGCTCATGGAGTGATGCCCACCTATCATTACATCTTTAAAATACAAAACAACAGCCTTGTTAACCTAATGCTAAAAGGACTGCACTTCTCGAGGAGCAAAAATGTTTAAGTCAAAATTCAGCTTGAGAAATTTGAATAAATTCCAGGTTGAGAGCGTCACTGAAAAATACTTCAGCTTTACCGAAAATGAAGAACTGGCCCAACTCAAGGACTATAAATTAGATGACAACTACTTAGTTCTTGGCGGTGGCAGCAACATACTTTTGCCTTGCGAATTCAATGGACTGGTAATTCAACCAAAGTCGCAAAAAATTCAAATTTTAGAAAAATCCAAACATCGCATAATTGTGCGTAGCGACGCGGGTTTAGACTGGGACGAGTTTGTAGCCAACACCATAAAGCGTGGCTGGCAAGGTTTGGAAAATTTAACTTCAATTCCTGGTAGTGTAGGAGCATCTCCGGTACAAAACATAGGTGCTTATGGAGCAGAAGTAAGCGAACTGATAGAAAAAGTAAACTGTTACGACTTGAAGAATCACACTTTCCTCACACTCAACAACCAAGAGTGTGAATTTTCATATCGCCATAGCATTTTTAAACGTCGACCTGAACTGCTAGTGTTATCCGTAGATTTCGTACTTTTGCCAACGCCATTTACCCAGCTTTATGCCAACAAAAGCTTACTGGCATGTGCAACTGTTGCTGCTAAAGAAACTGCCCTTGCAGCCTTGCTAATTTTAAAATCAATTCGTATTGGCAGCTCAACATCATGGAAACTAAAAATAAACTTTGAGCACCTTAGAAGATTTTTGGGGCTTAGCATAATAAGTCCTTCGATAAAAAGAGTCATGGTCAAATACATCCGAATGAAAACCATGCCTGACCCTAAACACATAGGCAATAATGGTTGCTTCTTTAAAAGCCCAGTAGTGGAGCAAACAGAAGCAACAAGAATAAAACTGATAGATCCCACTATAAAAACATATGAGGATTCAGACACTCATTTAAAGGTTTCCGCAGGTGATTTAATTAAATCATGCGGATGGGCCGGACGTAGAATAGGTAACGTAAGCATTGATAAAAAGCGGCCACTTGTTATATTAAATCATGGTCAGGCGTCCTCTACAGAAATTTTAAACTTTTCATTGCTAGTTCAATCCAGTGTCATTCAAAAATTTCAATTAAAAATTGAACCCGAAGTGGTTATAGTTGCGGAATAATTATGAAAAAAGTCTATGTCATCACATTCCAGAAAGCATTAAATTATGGTGCTGCTCTACAGGCATACGCACTTGCAAAATTTCTCCGCTCTTCGGATTTTGAGGTAGAGATAATCGACTACATGCCGACATATTTCATGCTTCAAACATATCGACCGGCAAAGGGAATTAAAAAAAGCATCGAGAAATTTAAGAAAATTCTCGCTTTCAGTTCTTTTTCTTCAAAGCACTTGCCGCTAACCAAAAATAGGTATTTTTCATCAAAGTCTATATCGAGAATAAGCGATGGCGATGCATTCATATGCGGTAGCGATCAAATTTGGAATTACCGTCTGACCGGTGGGAAATTCGATAAGGCTTTTTTCTTGGATTTTGTGCCCGCTGAATCTCGTAGAATTGCTTATGCGGCCAGTGCGGGCAGTATACGAGTCCATGATCACACCTCCGAGGTTAAAGAACTGACGTCAAAGTTTTATGCGATAGGAGCGCGTGAAGAAACACTAGCCTCTGATTTGGAAAACATAATCGATAAAAACCGCTTAGCGGTTGTCGTTGATCCTTCGCTTCTGATCAAAGACTATATCGACGTGTATGATCAACAGAGAATACCAGCTACCAAGTACATCTTGAGTTACGTTGTTGGCTCTGGGGAAATGTTGGCTAGATATGAACAAGCGGTAGCAGAGCTCAAAAAGTCTACAAATATTCCGGTCATTCACATTGGCGCAAAGCATATCAACTCCGCAGACATTAACATACTAGATGTCTCCCCTGGCGAATGGGTATCTTTCATTAAAAATGCGGATTTCGTTATTACAAACTCATTTCACGGCACTGCATTTTCAATAAACCTTGAAAAACAATTCATATTTATACCCCACATACTTAAAAATCTGAATGCACGCCAAACAACCCTTTTGAACAGGGTAGGTTTAATGAGCCGATGCGCCAATGATACGAACGATATTCGATACGACAAACATGCTATTGACTATAGCGAAGTAAGTCCAAAGCTCGAATCAGTTGTACTTGCCTCTAAGCAATTCCTGCTTGAGTCTCTAAGGTAAGTCCAAATGAAATTAGACTTAAAAACGTGGACCGCTATAGTATATTTATCTTTCGCATTCGACTCCTTGCTAAAGTTAAATATTGGAGTGCAGCTCCACATAGGTATTTGCGCAATATTATTGACCAACGCTATATTCCTTCTAACCAACCCAAATAAAATCATAGCACCACTGAGAAGAGACTATAGTTTCTCAATACTTATCGGTTATTGTTTTTTAAATGGGATTTACTTTAGCGAGCCAGGTTTCTTACCAATATTAACCTACTTAATCATTGCAACCAATGTAATGATTTATTGCGCCAACACCTTTAAATTTATAGACGGCAAAGTACTTCGCTACTTCCAGATCTTTATGATCATTACCGGAATCGGCCAATATCTCAGCTTTAAACTTTTAGGAATTCAATTAAGTTTTATCAATGCGGAGCACTACGAAAAAGGCTCATCCGTTTCATTCCGCTTGCGAGGTTTTTTTATTGAGCCAAATTGGTTCGCCATAACCTTCGCATTCAACACATTATTGCTAATCAAAACCGACATCATTGCCTTCATAAAAGAAAACAAGACACTTTTTCTTGCCACTGTAATAACTATAATTTTAAACGGCTCACTTACGACAATTGCCATTTTGGTAATTATATACACATTCCCTTTGATGAAAAAATCTCCGGCAAAAGGAGCGTTCGTTTCTGTACTTATGATTTCTGTTTTAGCCGGGGTATTTTCATTTAGAGGCGCAATCAATCAAAAAAGCGATGACGAGAGTGTTCTCAATCAAGCGTCACGATGGATTCCTATTACCCGAGTAATCGACTTTTATTCAGCAAAAAATTATGAAGATTTCTTATTTGGTCATGGACTAGGTAGCTGGGGTACAACAGCAGTGAAGAACCGGCTTTCGGTATTAGTGTATGACATTGATGCCGATGCGCGCGATGGTAGTGAAACACCTGTCATCCTATTTGAACTCGGAATTATTGGATTAATCATTGTCCTTTGGGACTCTTTGAGATTATTTTTAAAATGCCCACGTAGCGAATTCCATATAAGAGGAGGCATTATTTTATTTATTGCCTGCCTAGCCTTCTATCCAACGCTTAAATTCTGGATGTACATGCCGTACTACTTTTACATGAGAAGAATTGCCTATGAACCTCAACCTTTTTCATCTTCTCAAGCGAGATATCGAACTAATTTGTTACCACAAAACTGGAAAAGTAAAATCCCACAGTATTAAATGTGTTCTCTCGCCTTCATTTATATGCACAACTATTTATAGATTTTCTCACTCACTTCACAAACTCAAGATCCCAATATTGCCAAGAATTATCTGGTGGTTGAATTTTTTAGCATTTAAGGTTGACATCGATCATCGAGCAGAACTTTATGGCGCGCTGTATTTGCCACACCCTATGATGATTGTCATAGGTAAAGATGTGAAACTTAGCGGAGCTGCAAAAATAATGCAGGGCGTAACTATCGGCGGAAATCTTGGCAAATCTGAAATCATCGGAGACACGATTTTCACCCAGCCTGTTATGTGCGGCAGCATTTTTATAGGGGCTAACGCTTTAATATTCGGCCCTATATGGCTAAGTGGAAGAGTCTTTATATCAGCACAGACTGTTTGTTCAAAAAATTTTGAAACCTCATTAATTTTCGGCACAAACCAATCACGAGCGGCTCTTCAGCAACATGAAAAAGAACTATATGAATTATAGCGTTTGGCATTTAATAAATGATCCAGATCCTACGCGAGGCGGGGCACAGCGTATTCTTGATCTGTTAAATAGCAGTTCAGTTCAAGTATTCAGCAAATTAAGCTACGGAGGTGTGCTCACGAAATTTCTGCCCAAAAAAATTAGGTGGATTCTATACCTATCGTTGCAGATATTAGCGAAACCACCTCAAGTGGTCTATATACACAGCCGGTGCTTTTTACCATTTGTTTTTTTATTTAACGTTCTAAATGTACGCACTGTTTTTTACGGGCACGCACACTATCGGACTGGCAACTGGATGTTCAGCACTTTCAAGTGCCGGGAATATATCGCAGTATCAAAAGCAGTAAGAGATTATTTCGTTGAGCTGGGCATCCCCACCTCTAAAATCCAGGTGATTTATAACCCGTACATGGGAGGCGATTATATTCAATGCCCTCCCCCTCTCACTTCGCCGTTAAGAGTAGGGTCCATTGGAAGTCTACATACATGGAAGGGTTTCGACAAAGCCATTAAGTTACTCGAGCGGTTTGCAAGAAACAATGAGCTACCCCTTCAGTATAAAATAATAGGTCGTGGCCCCGAACTAGACCAGCTTTCCAAGCAGGCTTCAGTATTACCACCTGAAATAAATGTCGCCTTTTTGGGTTACAAACAAGCCCCTTATTCATGCCTTACAGATACGCCAATCATTATAATTCCCTCTCTTGAGGAGGGCTTTGGGCTCATAGCGATTGAAGCAATATATCAGGGTAAAATTTTAATATTCTCGGACATACCCGCTCTCCGTGAAATATGTTCAAACGACCCAATTTCATTTGCTTTCAATGTCCACGCTCCAGAAAGTTTCTCTTTAGCCCTCAAGTCCGCCATGACCTCGCTGCCTAAAACTCAGAACATTGAATTAATTGAAAAGCGAAAAACGTACGTACTTGAAAAGTTTGGACTTGAGCGCTTTCTTAATAGCCACCAGCTATTTCTAGAACGTCAACTCCAGACAACCTCGACTTAATTGAACAACTTATTATAGTGCAGGCAACCAAAGTGAATCCACTGTTCGTTTTTGGCATGAAAGCTAATTCCATCTCAATGTCTGAATCTGTTAGCTACATAAAAAATCGAATTACAGACGGAACATTTACTCAACATTGCGTGATAAACGTGGCGAAAGTCGTCAACGCCCAGTCGGATTTAGAGTTAAAGGAGTCTGTTAATAGCTGTCATATTGTAAATATTGATGGGATGGGTGTCGTTTTGGGAGCCCGCTTTCTCGGCCACTCAGTACCCGAACGGGTCGCCGGTGTCGACCTGTTTCATGAACTGCTGGAGATGAGCGCGGCCAACCACTTTTCAGTGTTCTTGTTAGGCGCCAAGGACGACGTCGTTTCCACCGCCGCGAGCAAGGTGAAGGCGCTTTACCCTGGGCTGAAAGTCGCCGGGTATCACCATGGCTATTTCTGGGACGATGAAGCCACGCTGGTCGAGAAGGTTCGGGCTTCAGGTGCGCAGCTGCTTTTCGTCGCCATCACCTCGCCGATGAAAGAAAACTTTATCAACCGCTGGCGCGATCAGTTGGGGGTCACCTTTGTCATGGGGGTGGGCGGAACATTCGATGTGGTCGCGGGAAAGGTAAAACGTGCGCCGCAATGGATGCAGAATTACGGGCTGGAATGGCTGTACCGCGTTATCCAGGAACCTGGCAGGATGTGGAAGCGCTACTTGACCACCAACAGCAAGTTCGCCTGGTTGCTCATCAAAGAAAAGCTTAAGCGGTCTTGAATATCATCGCCGTACTCGTGGCGCGGCCGAGCAATGTTAGAAATAGTGAGCGCGCGTTATAAAACGTCAGACCCATCAGGTGTCCTACACAGGTATTCTTAAGGCAATTATCGCAAGATAAATCTCACTGAGGAATGACCCAGAGGTCCACGCTCATCGAGTTCGAATCAATACTATCCTTAACGTTAATGGACGCTCTGAGTTTTTGGCCTTGCACGCTCGCTTCTTAGTTTCACCGCCAATACCGACGATGCATCAAAAAGGAATCTACCATGACCAAACTACTTGCTTCAGCTCTAATGCTTTCTTTAAGTGCCTCCGTTTTGGCCGCTGAGCCTCCCGCAGCGTCTTCTGCTCCAGGCACGCCTGCAAGCACGTCTTTGAATCAGCCCACCCCTCTCATCGGCAACCTGAGCACAGAGAGTGTTATCGGCCTCGGCGCCACGGTTGTAGCCGGCGTCGCGGCGCTGTCGTCCAGTGGCGGAAGCAACAATGGCGGGGGCACGACCGGCACTACCGGCACGACCGGCACCACCGGTACACGCTAAGCGCACCGCGAGGTCGATAGCCTTCTACCACCCGGAGCAATCCGGGTGGTTCCGTTCTGATGTGTTTCCTCCACAAGTGTCCTCAATCATGATTCGTAGTTTGTCGCTCGCTGTGCTTGCGGGTATAGCCCTGCAAGGCTGTATGTTCTCACCCGGTCAACACCTGGATACCAGTCAGGTCGGCCGTGAAGGCTCACCGGAAAGTAGTCGGATCGAGTTGATTCCGATAACGCCCAAACTGATTGCCCAGAACGCGGCGACAAAAGTGCAAACCTCGGTACCCGCCGAGTTGTTGGCGTTCAAGCCGGGGGCTTACCGGATTGGCGCCAATGATGTGTTGTACATCACTGTGTGGGACCATCCTGAGTTGACTGCGCCATCGGGTGCGCAACAGCAAATTGATGCGAACGGTCGCCTGGTACGCCCGGACGGCACCATGTTCTACCCCTACATCGGTAATATTCATGCCGCCGGCAAAACCATCGAGGAGCTACGCGGTTTTATTGCCGAGCGCCTGACCCAATTCGTCGACAGCCCCCAGGTTGATTTGAGTGTTTTGCGGTTTGCCAGTCAAAAAGTCGTTATTTCCGGTGCTATTTTAAAAGCCGGTCAACTACCCATTACCACTTCGCCGCTCAGTGTCGTCGAAGCCATGGGCACTGCTACCGTCGATCCATTGAATGCCGACCTTGCCGGCCTGACGCTGACCCGGGACGGACGTGAGTATCCGCTGGACCTGGACTCGCTCAACAGCAAAGGCTCGCAGTTGCATAACGTCTATTTGAAAGACGGCGATCAGTTGTACCTTCCCTACAACGATCGCAAAAAGATCTACGTCATGGGTGAGGTCAACCAGCCTCGGGCGCTCACGTTCAAGATCAATCGGATGAATCTGGCGGATGCGGTCGGAACGGTCGGTGGACTGAACCAGACCACCTCCAACGGCAATGCGCTGTATGTCATTCGAGGTGCCGAAAACCTTGAAACCGAGCCGGCAAAAGTCTTTCAACTGGACGCCGAATCGCCTACCGCCTTTGCTCTCGCCAGCCGCTTCGATCTGCAACCCCAGGACATTGTCTACGTCGGCCCTGCAGGCGTGACCCGCTGGAACCGCTTGATCAGCCAGTTGCTGCCTTCGGCCGCTATCATCGGTACCGGAGCGGCAGCTCAAAACAATCTCAGTGAAGCCAGCAGTCGATAAGGTTTGAGCCGCTTTGAAAACTTTGCGTAACAGCTCATGCCTGGCGGTGGGTTTACTGCTGTGTGGCTGCAATCCGTTGATGCAGGCGTCCCTGGATACCTTTAAAGCCTCCACCCTGGGCGTCCAACCGCTGGAAGTGACTGCGGCGCAAGTGGAGGCCGTGCCCTATGCGCAGATCAAGGTCACCACGCACGCCAGCGAAGGTGTACTGGCGAAGCTTCGCCAGCAGGGTGACCTGGAGTTCTGGGTCGCCTCCGGCAAGCAAGTGTTGTTGATGCGCGATGGCCTGGTCGTTCGCACTGTCGGCCTGAGCATCAATCTCGATGGTACGCGCTTCGACGGTGAGTCGCCGTTCAAGCGTGGCTTGCAGCAATTGCCCGACGGTTACAGCAGTACCCGCTGGATTGATGTCTATCAGGGTCCGCGGGTCGGACTGGCGGTCAACAGTCGCTTCAGTCGACAGGCCATCGAAACCGTCACCATTCTGGACAAGGACTATGCGCTGCTGCGCATTGACGAACGCGTCGACATCCCCGAGCTGGGTTTCAAGGCCACTAACCGTTTTTGGGTCAGGCCTGACGACGGCTTGATCCTGCAGAGCGAACAACATCTCACGCCGGAACTTTTCTTGAAGATTGTGCAATTGCGCCCCGACTGGGAGACGGCTCGGTGAGATATTCGAAAACGCTGTCGGCTTGCCTGTTGCTGGCAAGTTCTGCGATGACTCAGGCCGCTGTCACAGTCACGGGTGATGTACTGAACGCCGGATCCTTCACGTTCGTGCCAGGCACGCGGTTGCTCGATGCCGTCAGCCAGGGACGCCCGAACGCCGAAAGTTACTGGCTGGCCGCCGCCTGGTTGCACCAACCACTGATGCTGCAGCAAACCCGCCTTAAAGCCGGTGTGCTGTTCGATCTGAAAATGCTTCAACGTGGGGCCTTGCTTGAAGAAAAAAGCAGCCTGGCGGCCCTGGCTGCGCGCCTGTTTGAAGAGGTCAGCCGACTACCCGTTACCGGCCGGAAAGTCGCGGTGCTCGACCCCGTGGCATTGGAAGTCGCGTTCGCCCTCAATTACTCGCTCAACGACGGCGACCATCTGATCTACCCCCGACGCCCGTCTACGGTCACCGTACTGGGCGCAGTGGAAAAGTCCTGCACGCTGCCTTATCGCGCCCCGCAACAAGCCCATGAATATCTCAAAAGCTGTCTGCCGGTGCCCGACGCAGATGCCGATTATCTGTGGTTGATTCAGCCCGATGGCCAGGTCAGGCGAGTCGGCAACGCCGCCTGGAACCGCGAAGACGGGGTGTTTGCCGCCGCAGGCAGCACCATTCTGGTGCCCGTGCGAAACGATGATCCGGATCTGCCTACACCCGATTTGAACGAGCAGCTGGCCCAGTTTCTCGCCACCCAACCGTTGCCCGAGGTGGCCCCTTGAAGTTACGTTTTGCCGCCGTAGTGTTGTTGCCCTACAGTCTGGCTCATGGCGAGCCACGTTTTACCCAGAATGATTTCGGTGGCGTGGGTTTGTTGCAAACCCCCACCGCACGGATGGCACCCGCCGGCGAATTCAGCCTGAACGCCAACCGGACAGACCCATATTCTCGCTATAGCATTTCAATACAGCCCCTTGATTGGCTGGAAGGCAGTTTTCGTTATACCGCTATCAGCGACCGTAAATACGGGGCCGAGGCATTCAGTGGCGACCAGAGCTATAAAGACAAGGCGGTCGATGTCAAAGCCCGCCTCTGGCAAGAAAGCCACTGGTTGCCCGAGGTCGCGCTCGGTTTTCGCGATGTTGGGGGCACCGGCCTGTTTTCCAGCGAATACTTTGTGGCGAACAAACGTTACTACAATCTGGATTTCAGCCTGGGCATTGCCTGGGGCTATATCGGTAACCGGGGAGATTTCGAGAATCCGCTGGGGTACCTTGATGAGCGCTTTGATACACGCCCGGTAAACACAGGCGCGGACGCGGGCGACGTCAATACCAACTCGTATTTTCGAGGTTCGCCCGCGCTGTTTGGCGGCGTAGCCTATCAGACGCCCTGGTCGCCCTTGAGCTTGAAACTCGAGTTCGACGGTAACGACTACAAGCACGAGCCGCTGGACAATAGCCTGAAGCAGGACTCGCCCATCAACATCGGGGCGGTCTTCAAACTAACTGACTCTGTCGATTTGACCGCAGGTTGGGAGCGCGGCAACACCGCGTTGTTCGGCATCACTTTTCATACCAATTTCGCCAGCCGCAAGGCGCCGGCCAAGCGCTACGACCCCGCTGTCGAAGCGCTGCCGGCACACGCGCCAACCACGCCGCTCGATCAGGTCGACTGGGCGGGGGTTTCCAAACGGCTGGAAAACAACGCAGGTTATAAGGTCGAGCGTATTGCTCAGCGCGATTCCGAACTGATTGTGTATGGCGAGCAGTCACGCTATTTCTACTCAGCCAAAGGCGTGGGCCGGGCCAGCCGGATTCTGGACAACAGCGCGAATGACGAAATCGACTGGTTCACGCTGGTGAACAAGCGTTACGACATGCCCGTGGACGAAGTCAGCGTGCCGCGCGAAACATTCCGGGCCGTGGTGAACAACCAACAAGACCTTACAGACCTGCACCGCACCACCGAATTGAACCGGGCCACGCCACATATTGAAAACACGCTGTACACCCAGGCCCTCGAGCCTTTTACCTATGGTTTCGGCTTGGGTTACAAGCAAAACGTTGGTGGTCCTGACGGTTTGTTGTACCAGTTGACCGCTGATGTGGACGCAGAATACCGCTTTACCCGCAACACGTGGACGAGCGGGGTCATAAGCACCAACCTCCTGAACAACTTTGATAAGTTCACGTACGACGCGCCGAGCAATCTGCCCCGAGTGCGCACCGACTTGCGCAAGTACGTCATCACCTCTGATGTAACAATGCCGACATTTCAGCTCAACCATGCCAAGCAACTGGATCAAGACTTGTTCGGCATGGTGTATGGCGGTTATCTGGAGTCAATGTTCGCCGGGGTCGGAGGTGAATTGCTGTACCGCCCCATGGGCGAGCGCTGGGCCGTGGGTGCTGATTTGAACTTTGTGCGCCAGCGTGACTTTGACCAGGGTTTTGGTCTGCGCGATTACAACACCGTGACCGGTCACATCACCACCTATACCGAACTGCCGTTCGATTTGCAGGCGGCGGTCAGTGTTGGACGGTACCTGGCGCGCGATTGGGGTGCCACGGTCGATCTTTCGCATGAGTTCACTAACGGCGTGAAGTTCGGTGGCTGGGTCACCCGCACCACAGCCTCTGAAGAAGAGTTCGGCGAGGGTAGCTTCGACAAAGGCATCTATATCTCGGTCCCTTTCGACGAGTTGATGAGCGTCTCCACGATGCGTCGTGCCAACCTGGTCTGGGCTCCGTTGACCCGCGATGGTGGCGCGCGTCTTAACCGCCAATATTCGCTGTACACAATGACCAATGGCCGCGACAAAGATGCGTTCTATAAGAACTTTGAGAAAATCACCGAATGAGTTCGTTACTCTCGGGTGTCACACAACTTTCCCAAAGCATACGCACGCTGTTTTTCATCAGTGTCAGTGTGGTCTTGCTGACAGCCGCTTTGCGAGCGCAACCGATTCCCGAAGCCTTTGCCCAGGAAGACAAGCTGCATCACCTGGTTGCTTTTTTCGCGTTGTCTTTTAGTTGTCGGCTGGCCTTCCTGCGGGTCAAGGTGCACTGGATCGCCTTGGGCTGTCTGCTGACGGGGATCCTGATCGAATATGCACAAGGACTGATGCCGCTGCGCACGGCATCACCTTACGACGCCTTGGCGAATGCTGTCGGTGTGTTGATCGGCTTGATTGCGCGGCGTTGGATCCAGCCCGTCAAACAGTCCGCTGAGTTCCCGGACACTTGAGACTATGGCTTGGTCCTTGAGCATTGCGACAACACGTGTGCAAACATCAAAACACTGAATCGACGCAACCCATTCCTGTTACGTGAATTTGTATAAGAAAGGCCTGTAAACGGTA
>Ga0157370_10001948_pt1 | contig 25412 bp, 23 predicted proteins | sample C35metaG_FD_113463 | JGI IMG/M metagenome (GOLD analysis project Ga0157370, IMG submission 113463) | Corn rhizosphere microbial communities from Kellogg Biological Station, Michigan, USA - C3-5 metaG | ecosystem: Host-associated > Plants > Roots > Rhizosphere > Soil | place: USA: Michigan...
ATTTTGTAAGATTGATAGCGATTATTTCATTAACTGATACAAAGATCGAAACTATTGCAAACCCATGCGATCATTTTCGCTGATGGGTATTATTTCTTCGATAAATAGACGGCTTTTTTCGTTTAAGACCTCCGCAGCATCTCATTTCCTGCAATCATAATTTGAATAAAACAGTAATGGATGAAAAAAAATTAAACTACATTCAGTTTTTGCATTACTCCCTGCCTGAGTGATTTGCTAATGGGGATTACTTTTCCTTCAATTACCACTGAATTATCCTGGATGTCTTTAATCTTTCTAAGATTAACAATGTAAGAGCGATGTATTTTCATAAATTGATGAATGCCCATTCGCTCTTCTACCGCTTTGAGGGTACTATGGGTAAGGTAATTTTTTGATGCAGTAAAATATTTTACATAATCCCCCACACTTTCAATATAGAGTATGTCTTCATAGCTCAGACGAATTAATTTGCCCTCGGCTTTAATGAAAAAATCTTTTTCTTTTGGCTCATCTGTTGCAGCATCGGGTGCTGATGTAGCAGCCTTTTCAATGCTTTTCAGAAAACGATTGTAAGTAATGGGCTTTTTCAAAAAATCTGTAACATGATATTCAAATGCGTTGAATGCGTATTCTGTTTTGGAAGTAGTAAGAATAACACGGGGCATATAGATCAGCTTATCCAACAGTTCAAAACCATTATCGCCGGGCATTTCCACATCCAGAAAAAGAATGTCTATTTCAGTTTCTTTCAGGTAAACAAATGCTTCTTCAGCATTACCAAAAGAGCCTAGTAATTCTAATTGCGGAGTTTTGGCACAATAGCGTTCCAAAAAATTTCGCGCCATCGGCTCATCGTCGAGGATAACACACTTCAGTTTCATAGTACAGGTTTACATGGTTGCAAGTTTGCCTGCCTCCTGTTGTATCACAGGATAATTTTTATCGAACTGCAGTTTTAAATCAGCATACAAAATCTTTAACTCATCAGTTCGGACGGCATCGTTACATTTTTTTTCTATGGTTTCGGCTGTATGGGTCATTCCGGGTAACCCCACATAGCTGAATATTGGCTTTAGTTTATGCACCTTTTGCCTGAAAACTTCCACTGTTCCATTTGCCAGTTCCAATTCTATATCTTTCATCAGCGCTGGCGATATTTTCAAAAAATCATTAAATGCCATCAGGGCATGCTCTGCGTCATCATCATAAAGATCTTCAAGCAATGCTGTATCAAGCCTCGGGTCAAAAGAATGATTCATGACAGTGAGAATTAACGATAGTAACGCAAAACCGGCATTTTTATTTTCAACAAATCATCCAAATCTGTAATTTAATTTTTACAAAAAATATTTTCAGTAATACTATCCATTTTGTGTTGCGGTATAAATATTCTTTTCCACAAACTGCTTGTAGATGTAGTTTACATTAAATAAACCTGTAATTTTTTCGTTATTAGTGGAGCAATATCCAAAATCCGCAAAATTTGAAAACCGAATATCAGAATAACACACAGTCTGTATCACCTTTAAAGAGGTTGTTCTCCGGCAAAAAAAATAAGTTTGCTGAAAAATCATTCAATTTATTTAATATAATTTTTCAAAACGCCGGCGATGCATACATTATTTATGATAGAGCCACCCTGGAAATTATTGATAGCAACAAACAAGCGGCATTGCTTTTTGAAGCTCCTGTTGAAAATGCATTTAGAAATTGGTACATGACGCGTTTTATGACACGCTATCTCGCAATGGACAGTCAGAACCTGGAACGGCTGATGAACCAGGTGGCAGAGCCATGGGAAGGCGAGGCAGAGTTTATTACCGAATCTAAAAAAAAGATTTATACAATTGTAAATACCAACATTATTTCGGCAAGCAACATCCCATCCGAGTTACAGGTTTTAAGAATAAAAGACATTACTCCCATAGCGGAGGCAAAAAAAGAAGTAAAGCGAAATAAAATATTTGCAGAAAGAGCGGCAGGCTCAAAAGCCCGGTTTCTCAGCACCATGAGCCATGAACTCAGAACTCCGCTAAACGGCATTATCGGTACGGCAAATCTTGTATTATTAGATGAATCATTGAACGACGAAATAAGAGCCAATGTTGGCATCATGAGATATTCGTCGGAACACATGCTGGATATTATAAACGACATTCTTGATTTCAGCAAAATAGATGCAGGCAAAATGGAATTTCGCAAAAATGGTTTTGCATTAAAGGAGAGTCTTGAAGACGTAATTACCTTTTTTGCACAGCAATATAAATTTCATAACCTGGCATTGAAAACTGATATGGAAATTGAAAGCTTAAAAAATGTAATGGTATTTGGTGATCAGATGAAACTTAACCAGGTAATCAAAAACCTGCTCTCCAATGCGTTGAAATTTACATTAGCCGGCGAAGTAACACTAACCGTAAAAATAAAAGAACTAACGGAAGAAAATGCTGTTATTTATTTTGAAGTAAAAGATACCGGCATTGGCATTGTAAAAGAAAAGCACGATGAAATATTTCATGCATTCTCGCAAATACATTCAGACAATCTCAAAAGAAAATATGAAGGCACCGGGCTGGGGCTGGCAATAAGTAAAAAATTAGTGGAAATAATGGGTGGCCAATTGCAAGTGGAAAGTGAGGAAGGAAAAGGAAGTTCTTTCTTTTTCAGCCTCCCATTTGGTATTGCTGCCCAGTCATCCAATAATAAAACAACTGCTGTAAAAGCAGAGCCAGCAAAAGATATCCGAGGGCTTCGTGTACTGGTGGCCGAAGACAATGAGATAAATGCAAATATTTTAAAAGGTTTTCTGCAACGCTGGAAAATGCAGATAAAAGTAGCCATTACCGGCGTGCACGCACTCGAGTTGCTGAAGTATCATAAATTCGATCTCATTTTAATGGACCTGGAAATGCCAGAGATGAATGGTTATGATGCGTTAAAAAAAATAAAGCAGCAAGGCATTCAAATACCTGTGTTTGCTTTTACTGCTACCCTGCTTGAAAATATGGATACCCTTGTAAAAGAAACCGGTTTTACTGATTATGTATTAAAGCCTTTCAAACCGGCTGAGTTAAAAAAGAAAATTGAAAAATATTGCGAGCGTAAAATTGATTATGCATAACAACTAATAAACCTCCTCAAAGTTTACTTCTATTGCACGCTACATTTTATTCCACATTCATTCAAAAATAGTGTTTAACTATAATTACTTTTACAAAAAAAATTGTAAAAGTTGACAGCGAATGAACCGGATTGATCGTCTCAATGCAATTTTAATCCAGCTTCAAAGTAAGCGATTGGTTAAAGCACAGGAAATTGCTGATAAATTTTCTATCAGCCTTCGCACGGTGTATCGTGACATCCGTGCACTCGAAGAAGGAGGAGTTCCTGTTATAGGCGAAGCAGGTATGGGTTACCAATTGATGGAAGGCTATAAACTTCCGCCGGTAATGTTTACAGAAGATGAAGCATCTGCATTGCTTACTGCATCCAAGCTGATGCAAAGTATGAGCGATGAAAAATCTTCCACTCATTATACATCTGCGCTTGATAAAATAAAAGCAGTGCTGCGCATGCATGAAAAAGATCATATTGCAGAAATAGATGAGCACGTAGCAGTAATTGCTCATCCATCGGTACGGTATCAAAAACCCGCAGAACTTCATCTTCCCAAATTATTAAAAGGAATTGCATCGGCAAGTGTTTTGGATATACTCTATACTTCTTTAGAAAAAAATGAAACGCTGCAACGAAAAGTGGAACCCGTGGGAATATATTTTCAAAGTAATTACTGGTATTTAATAGCCTGGTGCCGCCTGCGAAATGATTACCGCAACTTCAGAACAGATTGTATAAAGAAAGCATTACTCACAGAAGAAAAATTTGCAAAAGAACATCCGCCATTGCAAAACTTTGTAAACCTAATGTCTGCAAAAAAACAGTTGCAGAAAATTGTAATTGATGTAGAGCGTAACATGGTAAAATATTTTGGTGAACAAAAATATTATAATGGTTTCGTGGAGCAGGAAGATGCGGGTAACTATGTAAGAATGACTTTTCTTTCCGGGAGCATCATAGGTTTTGCAAGATGGTTTATGTTATTTGGAGATCATGCAAAAATTATCGAACCACTGGAATTGAATAACCTCATTGCAGAAATTGCAGAAAATATTTTGAAAAAAATTTCAGTTTCATCAATGCTACTGACATAGGGCTGTCACAAGGCGGTTGTTACTTTGTATAAATAAAAAACAAATCACCATGACATTTATTGATTATTTCAAAAAACAGTTTACTGATGAAGGCACTGTAACGCGCAAAATGCTGCAACGTGTTCCCGAAAATAAATGGGACTGGAAGCCGCATCCAAAAAGTATGGATATGAAAAGGCTGACCATACATATTGCAGATTTGCCGGGATGGGTGCACATGACACTTACCACCGACCAGCTTGATTTTAAAGATCCTTATGAAACTCCTGCGATTAAAACGAATGAAGATCTTCTGCGCTACTTTGAAAAAAGATATGCGGATGGACTTTCTGTACTGATTCCCGAAAACGAAAAATTGCTGGAGAAACCCTGGACGCTGAGAAATGGTGAAAAGATTTTGAGCCGTGATCCAAAAATTGAAGTGATTCGTATGTCGCTCAGCCAGCAGATACATCATCGCGCGCAATTGGGTGTCTATTTGCGATTGCTGGATATTCCTATACCGGGCAGCTACGGCCCCAGCGCAGATGAAAATAATTTTTAAATATTTTTTTGTTAATAAGGTAATGAAATTATTTCTATCAATGGTTCGTGCACTTACACGAACCATTTTTTTCCTTTGTTCAAATATTTTTTAGCTACCGATTTTCGTATATGCATTACCGTTAGTACATAAAAAAATCACCCCAACGGTTTTACGGCTTCTTCACCTCGCTTTCCCCCGGGCCTGCTTTGTAATAAGTCCGAAAATATTCATCTGCCGATAACGGGCCGCTTCCTTTAATTGCAAAAAATATGAGCAGCAACAGCACTATGGCAGAAAGTATCAATTCACCCGCCGGCTGGTTAAGCCCTTGTTTTGTATTGATGAAAAAAACAGCCCCGATAAGAATCGGTATTTGTACAATACAAGAAGTTTTTGTAAACAATCCGGCGCAAATAAAAAGGCCGCCCAACAGGTTGAGATAAGTAATCACAAATGCCATCCATTGCGTATTCTTATCCACTGCCCCTATTGCCATCAGGTGCAACAATTGGTTAAGGTCTGATGAGTTTCTTATAAAAGTAATTCCCTTCCAGAAAAGCGTGAACCCTAAAGCAACTCTCAGAAGTGTAAGCCATCGCGGCTGAGTAGCGCTGGTGCGCTCAGTTATATTGATGTGGTTCATAACTCTTATTTTAAGGTGAACATTAAGGTGACTTAATTTAAAGTTAATCATTCTGCATTTGGCCTGCAAAAGCATATTTTGCATAAAAACATTTCTCAAATTTGTTTTTAAAAATTTTTCTTATGCTGCGCAATACGATCATTATTTTCTTTTTCACATTGATGTTGCCATACATTTCCTGCACATTAATAAAACAAACAACAAGCCAACATTATTTAAGTGACAGTAATCATTTGAAATTCCTGGATGAGTACACGGTACCGTTTAATGCTAATTTCAACAACACTACTGTTGGCGGTCTTTCCGGCATTGATTATAACCCCGCGAATAAAGAGTATTACATGATTTCCGACGACCGGTCAGAAAAAAACCCCGCACGTTTTTATGTGGCACGCATCGTACTTGGCGAAAATAAAATTGACAGCGTGGTTTTTACGAATGTTAAATTTCTCAAAGATTCTACCGGGAAAAATTATCCAAACTCACACACCGATCCTTATCATACACCCGACCCGGAAGCATTGCGTTATGATGCAAAAAACAACACTTATGTATGGAGCAGCGAAGGCGAGCGCATTGTACGGCCCGGAAAAATTGTCCTGGAAGACCCAGCAGTTACTGAAATTACACCCGAAGGAAAATATATTGATACGTTTGAATTGCCCTCACAGTTGCACATGCACGTAAACGAATCGGGGCCGAGGCAGAACAGCGTTTTTGAAGGAGTAACTTTTGATGATGATTATAAAAATTTATTTGTAAGCGTAGAAGAACCGCTGTATAATGATGGCCCGCGGGCAGGCATCAATGATTCCACAGGAATAAACCGGATAATAAAATTTGACATGGCTACTAAAAAACCAATCGCACAATATGCGTATATAACAGACGCGGTGGCTCATGCCGCTGTGCCATCCGGTGCATTTAAAATAAATGGCATTCCTGATATTTTATATCTTGGGAAAAACAAGTTGCTGGTGATTGAACGCTCTTTTTCCACCGGCAGAATGGCCTGTACTATTAAAGTTTATATCACCGATTTATCCACCGCAGAAAATATTAATGGCGTTCCTTCTTTAAAAAGCAAAGCCGAACTGCATACTGCTCCAAAAAAATTATTATTGAATATGGACGATATCGGTATTTACATAGACAATATAGAAGGAGTAACATTCGGCCCAAAACTGGCGGATGGAAAACAATCTTTAATTTTTATATCAGACAATAATTTTAACCCACTTCAAAAAACTCAGTTTCTCCTGTTTGAAATTGAATGATGGCAATTAATGGAAGGGCATAAAGGCAAAATTTCATAATTATTAATTAAAGATTAATTTCGTTTGTGCATGACCGTTAATCACTATTTAATTGTGTACCTTACTCCACCATAAAACATTCCAGTTATTGGTTCATAAATTAATGATATGTCAAAGTATTCGCTGAAAGATTCAACTGCTGCAATGATTATTTTTTACATGGCCATTCCTGCCATCGGATTGGAGCCATGCTCAAAAATATATTCGCTGTATATTAAGTAAGCACCACTGGTTACTACAACATCGCCGGTATGTAAACCTGAAGTAATCTCGACCGAATTGCCATTATTGATACCTATTTGCACCATTCTGACTTCATAAATGCCCGGTTTAGTTTGAACCCATACTGACGAACTATTGCTGTCTGTTAGTACTGCATCAACAGGCAATGCAATAGAATTATGAACACTGTTATTTGTAATAATGTAAACAGGCATACCGGGATGCAGTTGATGACTTGTATTTGGAATTGTAACACGTACCAAACTAATTCTTGTATCAGGATTTATTTCAGGATTTATAAAATCAATTTTTCCATTGATGGTTTCGTTTAAATCGGGAATCTGTACACTCACATTTTCAGTTTTATTGATTGCAAACATTTGAGTTGTGTAAACCTGCGCTTCTGCCCATAACGTTGACAAATTTGCAAGCTCCACAACTGTACCACCATCCATTACATAATCTCCTTCTTTTACGTTAAGTGTTGTAATGTAGCCTTCTTCCTTGCTGTAAAATGAAGTAAGCGTTGATGTTTGTTTGTTTTGTACAAGCTCGCTGATTTGTGGATTCGTCATTCCCCATAATAATAACTTATTCTTTGCACTTTCAACCAATGCATGATAATTGATAATAGTGTTACCGATTGAATTTTCCTGCTGTAAAGCGGTTATATATTCCTGTTTAGCGTTATTGAGTTGCTCACTGTATAAATCATACAGTTTATCTCCTTTATGAACATAATCGCCAACGTTTTTAAAATATAATTTTTCTATTCTCCCCTCTACTCTTGCACTTACTGATGAAAGTTTATCCTGGTTAAAATTTAACGTGCCTGTGAATGTAGTCTTACCTCCGATGCTTCCATTTTTAATAGTGTCCACCTGAATATTTCCCAACTCAATTTGTTCTTTACTTAAACGAACTTGTGTTGTAACGTTTGTACTGCTTTTCGGCACTGCAATTAATTTCATTCCACAGATTGGGCAATTGCCGGGATGTTCTTCTATAACATTCGGATGCATGCTGCAGGTATAATAAACATCTTTGTTAGTTACTGTTGCTGTCATTTTCTTTTTCTCTTTGCAGGATTGTAAAAGTAACACTGCAAACAAAGGCACTAAAACAACGGTAAGAAGCATTGAATACTTTTTCATGTACTAATTAATTTGAAATCTTTATAAAACTTTGACTGTCTATTAAATAGTGTGCATTCTCAGCAACAGTATCAGTAACATTTAGCCCTGACAGTATTTGAACATTATTGTCTGCACGAATACCTGTTGTTATTTTATGTGCAACAAATCCACCATCTTCTTTAATGAATGCAACTTCATTTGCGCCAAGTGAAAGCACTGCTGAAGCAGGCAACCATAAACCTTTAATATTGCCAGAATAAACATCAGCCGTTACATGGCTGCCGATGGGTAACATATTCATGTTATGAAAATATACACGTGCTGTAAGTGTTTTACTATTGGGGCGAAAAAAGGGTTCAATGAAATCAATTTTTCCATCAATTACTGCAGTGGTATCTGTCTCAGGAATGATATGTACAGCATCACCTTTTTTTATAAGCATTTGTTGATTCGGAAATATTTGTAAAGCAGCCCGCGCCTGATGATGATTCATAATCATAAAAAGTGCCTGCCCTTTCTGCACATACATTCCTTCTTTAAGTAATAATGGTTGGGTAACAGCAGCATCATTATTCATTTCATTTGCAGCTATATCATTACTCATACCTGCATCGTGCACATGACCACTATAATTACTGTAAACACTTACTTTATACAATGGTTCATCCTTTTTTATCACTTCATTCAATTCAGCTTGGCTCATTCCAAGTAATAATAACTTTTGTTTGGCTGCCTTAATAAAAGAAATGTTATCCGCATCGCTCTTTAAAAGGAACAATAAATTTTGTTGAGCTGTCACCAATTCAGGGCTGTATATATCCATAATTTTTTCACCTGCTGAAACTTTCTCATAACGATAGCGCAAATACAATTTTTCTATTCGCCCTGAAACACGAGCAGAGATTGAACCCGCGGCTCTTGTGTCGTATTCAAGTGTTCCGTAAACTTTAACTGGTACAGTGATGCTTTTTTGTTGAGAGGTTGTAACAGGCAATGACGTAATCACAAATTCATTTGTCGGTTTTAATAGACTTTCAAGTTCAATATTATTTGCTGTTACTGTATTTGAAGTTTTTTTGACAAGCTTCATACCGCAGATAGGGCAATTGCCCGGATGATGTTCATGTATCTGCGGATGCATTGGGCAGGTATAAACTTCTGTTGCAACTGTTGCTGCATTCGTACTTTTATCTTTCCATGTATTACAAGCTGCAATCAATAAAATTAAAATCATAAAGAGTGCATATTTCCCAAATGCTTTTTTCATTTTTATTATTTTACCTGTAATAATTTTTCCAATTCAACTTGCATTTCTAAAAGTTGTTGCAACTGGTTTAGATATTCAAGTTGTGTATTATTCAATGTTTCCCAACCATCATACAATTCAAAAAGCTCTTCTGTGTTTTGCTCATACGCAAGCAATGTGCTTTCATAATTTTTCTTCATTGCAGGGATAATATTTTGTTCAAACAGTCGCACCTGTTTTTTCTTTGCCTCTATACTTTGTTCCATTTGATATGCCATCCCAGAATATTGATTTGCCATTGATATTTTTTGTTCCTGCAGCGATTGCGCTTTCCAATTCAGACTTTCAATGTTTGCTTTATTCGCTCTTGTTGACCAGTTCATCGGAATTTTTACCATCCCCATTAAACTGTACTGCATCGGAAATCCGCCAAAGCCAAACATGTGGTCGTATCTAACTCCAAACTGTGGTTTTAAATCTGCACGTTCAATATTCTGTTGCAGATAAGTAAGCTGAATATTTTTATCAATTGCTTTTATATCGCTCCGATTGTTATAAAACAAACTGCTGTCAAAAACAATTGTTGTATAATCTTTGATTATATAATTTGCATCAACAGAAAAATCTGTCAACTTATCTCTGTTCATTAAAGTATTTATCGCAATTCTTTTTTGTACTATTTCATTTTCCAAATCAACACGCATGTTTTCAATGTTTCCTAAAGAAGCTTTTGCTTTATAGTATGCGCTTATTTTGCCCAAGCCATTTTTATATCTTGTTTCAGCATTGGTAATCATGAATTGCAATAATTTTTCATTTTGTTCAAGCACAGATATTTTTTTTTCGATGATAATTAAAGCATAATAATTGCTTTTTGCTGTTGCATATAATTCATTCAATGTTGCCTGTTTGTTTTCTTTTTCTACTGATGACATAGCTTTCATGTATGCTTCATTTGCATCATTATATTTTTTATTGGGAAACATTTGCTCTGCCGAAATCATGTATTGCCCCATGCCTGTATTACCTGCTCCATCTGCATTCCAGAGTTTTGTATTATAAGGAGTCATCCACAAACCTGTAGAAACCTGCGGCGGCATCCAGTTTCTTGCACCTTTAGCAGCTGCATCTAATGATTGAATTTCTGCATCATATATTTTGAGTGATGGATATGATTGTTGAATTGAATCTAAAATCATATTCATCGTCATCAACTGCTGGCTTGAAACAGCTTTTCCCAGAACAAGGAATGTTGTTAATAGAATGAATAACTTTTTTGTCAGCATAAATTTAATTTTAATTACAACACTTTTTTTCTTTTTGAATTGGCGGGCAAGGCACCGAGCCATAAGAACAGTAAACACAACAGTCTCCTGACTTAGGTTTTAATATTGTTTTACATTCTTCGCATTGATAAAAGTATTGGCAGGCGTTCATTGGCATTTCTTCTTCTTTTCGATGCCCGCATTGCGGACAGGTTATGATTGATTTGGCTTTCATATTCATTGCCTTTTGATTTTAATATTTGCAATTGCCAATTGCCTCTTGCTAATTGCCACCGCTAATTCTTCACTTCCGGTACTTCTATCTTTCCATATTTTTTTAACTCATATTCTTTATTCATTAAAAAAATAAGTGGCGTTACGAGTAAAATATAAATTGCTGATGTAATAACACCACCCACCATTGGCAATACAATTGGTTTCATTACATCACTGCCAACACCACTGCTCCATAAAATGGGAACAAGCGCAAACAAGGAAACGCTTACAGTCATAATTACCGGACGTAATCTTTTTGTTGCTCCCCAAATTGAATATTGCCGCAAATCATCTTTCGTAATAGCTTCTCTCGAATTTTCTTTTTTTGCAATGAGTTGCTGCATGGAATCGTTTAAATAAATAATCATCACAATATTTGTTTCAACAGCAAGCCCAAACAATGCAATAAAACCAACAGCAACAGCAACAGATAAATTCACACCCCAAAACCAAATCATATATGCCCCGCCGATAAGTGCAAAAGGCAGTGTAATTAAACTAAGCAATGCTTCACGTGCAGAATGAAATGCGAAGTACATACTGATGAAAATCACAATCAGCACAACAGGCATTATCAACTTTAACGTTTTCTCGCTGCTTATAAGGTTTTCATATTGTCCACTCCATTCAATAAAATAACCATTGGGCATTTTACCGATTGCATCATTCAATTTTTTTTGCGCATCTGCAACAGTGCTTCCCAAATCTCTTTCACGCACATTAAATAAAACAGTTCCCCGCAACAATGCATTTTCAGAATTTATCATCGGCGGTCCTTCCGTTATTTTTATATCAGCAACTGCTTCTAAAGGAATAGGACCAAAGCCCATCGTTTGTATTCGCAGTTGCTTTAATGCTTCTATATTGTTACGATAATCCTGTCCAAATCTTGCATTTACAGAAAAGCGCTGCCTGCCTTCAATGGTTGTTGTAATTTTTTCTCCGCCCAATGCACTTTCAATTACAGCATTTACATCATCAACACTTAAATTGTATCGTGCAATTTGTTCACGATTAATATTTACATCTATGTATTTGCCGCCTGTAATTGGTTCAACATACAAATCCTTCACCCCATTAATACCGCTCAATTCTTTTTTTATCAATTGAGAAAAAGCATAGATGCTGTCAAGATTTTGTCCGTAAACTTTTACGCCAACATCTGTTCTTATACCTGTTGAAAGCATATTGATGCGATTGATGATTGGTTGTGTCCATCCGTTTGTAACGCCGGGTATTTGCAGTTTTGCATTTAGCTCATTAATGATGCTGTCTTTTGTTATTCCCTTTCGCCATTCACTTTTCGGTTTCAACATTACAATGGTTTCAATCATGCTGATGGGCGAATTATCTGTTGCTGTATTTGCTCTGCCTGCTTTTCCTAAAACTGATTTTACTTCAGGCTGCGACGCAAGAATTTTATCCTGCACCTGCAATATTCTTTTTACTTCACTGTTGGAAACATCCGGCAATGTAACAGGCATAAAAAGAATTGTTCCTTCATCAAGTGGTGGCATAAATTCTGTTCCTAAACTCATTACCATCGGAACACTTACAGCAAGTGCAATCAGCATAACACCAATTGTTGTTTTGCGCCATTTAATGCAAGTATGAACTAAAGGTTTATAAATTTTTTCTAAAAAACGATTCACAGGATTTGTGCTTTCAGGTCGAAATCTGCCACGCATAAAAAACGAAATGAGTACCGGTGCAAGTGTTACAACTAAAATTGCATCAACAATCATGATGAATGTTTTTGTGTATGCAAGCGGATGAAACAATTTTCCTTCCTGACCTGTTAACAAAAACACGGGTAAAAATGAAGTGATGATAATTACTGTTGAAAAGAAAACACCGCGTGATACCTGTTTGCATGAATGTTCTATAATATTCATGCGAACATCATCAGGTATTTTGTTGTATGATTTTTTAAATTTCATTTTAATAATTTGAATTAATTGCCCATTGTCTATTGCTTATTCTGATACTCCGATAAATTACGGTAAGCATTTTCACTCATGATAATACCATTGTCAACAATAACACCAATAGCTAATGCAATACCTGTTAACGACATAATGTTCGATGATAAACCAAATGCATTTAACAGAATAAAACTTATGGCAATTGAAATTGGAATTTGAATGATGATGCTTAATGCACTGCGCCAATGCAGAAGAAAAACAATTACTATGATGCATACGATACTTATTTCTTCAATAAGTTTATCTTTTATGTTTGCAATAGCAGCTTCAATTAATTCACTTCTGTCATAATCAATTTTAAAACTTACTCCATCCGGTAAACCTTTCTGCACATCACCCATTTTTTTCTTTACATCATTGATTACTTTATCTGCATTTTCACCATAACGCATTATAACAATTCCACCTACAACTTCTCCTTCGCCATTTGCGTCAAAGATGCCTAGGCGCAAATCGCCGCCCATTTGTACTGTTCCAATATCTTTTACACGAACAGGAATGCCATTATTATTTCCAACCGCAATATTTTCTATATCATCTATGTTTTTTATATAACCCAATCCGCGAACAATGTAAGCCATATCACTCATCTCAAATTTTCTTCCGCCAACATCATTGTTGTTTGCTTTTACTTTATTCATTACATCCATCATAGAAAGATTATAGAACTGAAGTTTCACTGGGTCAATCACTATTTGATACTGCTTTTCAAAGCCGCCAAACGAAGCAACTTCTGCAACACCGGGTACGGTTTGTAGTGCAAACTTTATATACCAATCCTGCAAAGCACGCTGCTCGCCCAAATCCATTTTCGGTGCATCGAGATGATACCAAAAAATATGTCCTACGCCTGTTCCATCAGGACCCAGTGTTGGCGTTACACCTTGCGGCAACAAACGCTGTGCATAGTTTAATTTTTCTAATACTCTTGTTCTCGCCCAATAGATGTCAACGTCATCATTAAAAACGATGTAAACAAAACTCATCCCGAACATAGATGTGCCACGCACAGTTTTTACCTTTGCTATTCCTTGCATGTTGCTTACCAAAGGATAGGTAACTTGGTCTTCAATGATCTGCGGACTTTGACCCATCCATTCTGTATAAACAATTACTTCGTTTTCGCTTAGATCTGGAATGGCATCAACAGGATTGCGCTGAATATTATAAATGCCCCAGCCAAGCAGACCTGCTGCAAGTATTATTACAACGAGCCTGTTGTGGAGCGACATTTCGATTAACTTGTTAACCATTTTTTTTAGTTGTAGTTGGTATTGACAAACGGAAAATGTTCTGCAATAAACATACAATACCAATTATCTGTTCAAATAAATTCAAGAATAATCACCAGGGAAATTTCCGATACTCACAATGATTTATTAGTTCTTCGATTTATTTTTTGGCATTAGTTCAGTCATATCCATTTTACAAATAGGGCATTTTCCCGGTTTAGTGCACAGTACATTGTCCATGGGGCAGGTATATATCTTCATCACCTCCATTTTCATCACTTCTTTTTTAGACATGTTGTTTCCGCAAACAGGACATTTAGCTGCAGCGAAACTGATGAAGTCAGGGTGCATGGTACAGGTGTAAACAACCTGTTTGGAAGTATCCGCGTTAGCGGGTTGTTGATTTTGTTTTGCTTTTTGTGCAAGTGAAGCAGCGGTGATAAATAATGTAATCACACTTATTATAATAGTTTTCATTTCTTTTGATTTTATGTTTAAAGAAAATTGAATCCAACTCCTGCAGATTGCTATTTGAGGAATAACAATTCAGCAGGCAAAACATAAAATCATATTCTGAAAACGCGGTTAGCTATGTATTCGGGAACGCCCGTGTACAAAGGAGGTGCATGCGGGCTATGAATAGAAGATGTGCCCTGGACGGAATAAACCGGTGAAATAAATGCTGTGCATGGAAGATGAAAACCATTGCTATGATAAAAATTAAAATCAGCATTTACCGGCGTAGTATGTTGATCCTGGGATCTAAAAAATTTGTATTGAATTTTACAACAATTGTTGCTGCAGTTTGTTTTGTTATGCTGAGGTTTGCCCTGTTCCGAAAGCACAACACTAACGGATTTCAACTTTCCGCAGCAATAAAATGCTTTAAGCGTTACTCCGAATGAAGACAGGGAGTAAAACATAATAAGCAATATGGCAAATGCTTTTTTCATCTACTGCCCAAAATTAGCATCGTTTATTTTTACGCAGTTATATTTTTTTGGCAGAATTGTATATTAATTTGTTTTGAAAATTACCATACGATCAAAACAATGCCATCATTCAGCATGAGAATGAGTGTACAAAGATTATTATAATAAGTCTTAGAATTTACATTCCCGGCAACAATACTGTTTCATGCACTTCCACCGTTGCATCGGGATGCCAGCCCGATATGTGTGGATTACTTTCCAGCAATCGCAATACATGATCAAGATCTTCTGCAAGAATAACTGAATAACCGGTTACATCTTTGGTACTCGGCTCCTGGTCGCCCAGCCAATTAATTCGTTTTCCATTCATAAGTGGGGCGCCCATGTCCAACAGCCGCTCCCCTACTTTGTTTGCCCAATCCATCCACTGAACCATTCCTGCTGCCTGCTCTTCTGGTGATGCACCTTCCATCTGTGCCATTGCTTCTATCGGTGCATGATAAATAACAAGGAATCTCTTGCCGGAAAGCGGTATAGGTTTCTGAATAATTTTTTTCGCGACTTTTTTTGCAACTTTTTTTACTGCTTTTTTTACTGCTTTTTTTACTGGTTTTTTTACTGGTTTTTTTGCAGCCTTTCTTATAGTTCGTTTAGCAACTCTTTTTGCCACCTTCTTCGCTGCTTTTTTAACAGGCTTTGCTGTTTTCTTTTTTGCCTTTGTCATATTGAAAAGATTTAATGTTTAAGAGGGTTATAAATTTACTATGTTTTACTCCATCTCAAAAATAAAATTGATCAATGGCTTGTTTTGTTTATTAAAATAAAAATTCAATGAGCCTCGTACAGGAAGTTGATAAACCAGATAAATAAAGGCCAGAATATAATAATGCACAGCGCTGCACTGAGAAAGTATATAATTACAACGGTGGTTTTATTAATTCGTTTCATCCTATATTGATGCAGTTATATAACTATAACGATGGGTCTGCTTGGCATATTGGCGATGGGCTGGAGTTTTTTGCACTAAAGTATAATCAAAAAACGAAAATTCAGCCTTGTACCTTTCGCCAGATGGAGACACTTCAGCCCGCCTATTGACTATAAATGTTAGCGACGTACCAAATGCGTTCTGTTGGGGTGTTTTGAGTCAAACTATTTTTCGCTTTCAATTATTGTTTTGAAGTTCTCAAGTTCTTGCCTTGAATAGTCCCTACGATTTAATGCTGTAATACCACCTGTAATTTGCGAGTTCACTGTCGCAACTTGTAAAAGTCGGTTGTCAAGAATAAAAGCAAGTTTTTTCATAATTGCTTTTTGTGTTGCATAGCTCCAATTCTCTGTGCCTTCTTTGTCAAGTCGCATTGTCAAGCCGAAAAATTTTTTGTTATTATAGTTGCTTTCATGAATTTCAAATGTCGTAACGTTTTTAGCAGTTATGATCGGTTTTGGATCAAGGTAATATGTTTCCTCAGATTTGTCCAACTGCCTTTTGTAATTGTTTGGTGTATCAATAACATAATACCAACCTGTATTCAATATTGTACTGTTGTGTTTGAGAATATCAGGAGTGTCTTTGATATGGTGTTCTGGGGCTTCTAAAAACCTACCACTAATTTTCCGTTTTGCAGAACTGTTATCTGCACAACCAGTCAAAAGAAACATAAGTGAAAATAGAAGTATCATCATATTTTTCATTGTAATTGTCGGTAAGTAGGATGTCATTATTGGTTGCTGCTAACGTATAAATTATTTCCAAATACTTTTTAGCAGTGTGTATTCCAGTTCATTTATTAAACTGTTTCCCTTCATCAATATTTTTGTATAGGGTTTATCAGGGAAAAATATAACTGTCATAACCGTAAGCCCTCCGTCGGCAAACAATTCCACCGAGGTTTTATCAATGATTAAGGTAACATCCTGCAACGTATTATTGGTTAAGCGGGGAGCAGTATTTACCGATGCAAAACCTTTATAGAAGCTATCTTTGCCGGCATGCATCCGGTCAATAAAATATTTTTTCTTTTCCACATCAAAACCAATCACCAGCTTTTCACCCACATCATTGGCAAGTGTAATGGAAAAATTTTGAACATTATTTTTTAAATCAATCCTGCATGGAAATTTTATTGCACCAATTTTTTTTGAAAGGTTAATGCTTTTACTTATATCGATTTTTTTCAACACAACCGGCTTTGTTTCGATGGTGTTTAATTCTTTCACAGGTTGGGATGCAACATAAATGTCATCATTTACATGTTGAATGGTAAGTGTACGCGGCAGTGTCATAGCGCTTCTCCATGCAGTGGTAGGCACTTTGGTAGCATAAAGCCAGTTGCTCATCCAGCCAAGAAAAATTTTTCTTGCACCGGTATTATTCCAGGTAACACCCGCATAATCGTCCGGGCCGTAATCAATCCATCTTATGGTACTGTCAATGGGAATAAAATCATGCCCATCAAAATTCCCCAGGAAATATTGTGTGCCCGATCCACCGTTGGGAGCTTCCAAACTGATACTTACGATCAACACCCAAATCGTTTTATTACCATCCGCTAATGGAAATAAATCCGGGCATTCCCACACACCTCCATGCGAACCAAGATTTTTTCCAAACTCACTTTCTTTATTCCATTCTTTTAAATTTTTTGATGAATAAAAAGTGATCCGGTCTTTTGTAGCAAGAGCCATCACCCATTTTTTTTCAGGAGCATACCATATTACATGCGGATCTCTGAAGTCGGTGATGCCGGGATTTTTTACAACCGGATTGCCGGGATATTTTGTCCACGTTTTACCATTATCATTGCTATAAGCGATGCTCTGGTATTGATAAGTATTGGTATGCGCATTTTCGCCAGCAGTATCATGATTGGTGTAGATAGCGACCAGTGGCAGGTTTCCATCACCAAACCCGGAAGTATTATTGCTGTCGAGTACGCAACTGCCGGAAAAAATATATCCCAGTTTGTCAGGATATAAAGCAATGGGTTGTTGAGTCCAATGAATTAAATCTGTGCTGATGGCATGCCCCCAATGCATAGGCCCCCACACGCTTGCTCCCGGATAATACTGAAAAAATAAATGATAGATGCCCTTGTTATACACCATCCCGTTTGGATCATTCATCCAGTGTTGTTTTGGCGAAAAATGAACCTGCGGCCGGTATGGCTCATGATATACTTGCTGCGCAAATATTTGTGCTGTAAAAAAGAATAACCATATCGAAGTCATTACTTTTTTCATAACAATTAATTTAGCGGTGACTAACGGTGAAGCATACACGAAAAGTTCAGTTGTCGCTAAAAGCCTGTATCAAAAATGTTTCGAGTTTATTATCCTTATCAAGGCCGATGAGCAACTGAAGTTCCGGCGAACCATCCACTTTATATTTATTGATGCCTTCCACGGTTTTTACAAAGGTCACATTTTTAAAATCATTTAGCGGGAAAACCTGGTTCATCGAAATTTGCTTAAAGTCTTCCTGCGATAGATGACTCCTGAAATTTTCGCCTGCCATAGCGTAAATGCTGTCGGACTGTTTTTGCTGCAGGTAATAAATAGCTTTCTGCGACACCGAATCCAATATTCGTTGAGCGGACGTAGTATTTTGAGCCAGGCATGCCTGCATGGATACCACCATAATTATTATGATACTTAATTTTTTCATAGCGAAAAGTTTTTTTAGCAATATAACTCTTAAAATCCATACAACTTACAACATTAATCATTCCTGCAAATCATTGCCAGGTAATATTTTGTTGCATGTTCCTGTATCCTTAATTTGCCATTCAAAACTTTACACTATTGTTTATTTTTCTTAATATAGATGCCCATGAACCATACTCAATAAAGTACCTGCAAACTGCCCGTGATTACTTACCTGCTAAATGTGTATTTTTGGCACTTCCAAAATCAATCTTTAAATCTAAAAAAGGAAGATAACAGATGAATGATAAAAAGGTTAGCAAAATCGGTGTGCTCACTTCCGGCGGCGACTCACCCGGAATGAATGCAGCGATAAGAGCGGTAGTAAGAACCGGCAATTACTATGGCATGGAAGTATATGGCATTATAAGAGGCTATGCCGGCATGATTGAAGGCGACATTATGAGAATGGAAAACAGAAGTGTGGCCAACATTATCCAACGGGGCGGTACCATTTTAAAAACTGCCCGGTGCAAAGAATTCTATACTTACGAAGGAAGACAGAAGGCCTATGAAAATTTAAAAAAATTTGGGATAGATGGCTTGGTAATTATAGGTGGCGATGGTTCTTTTCGCGGAGCGCAAATTTTCAGCAATGAGTTTGACATACCCTGCATCGGCCTGCCCGGCACTATTGATAAAGATATTGCAGGCACTGACTTTACTATCGGGTTCGACACGGCGGTGAATACTGCCGTAGAGGCAATAGATAAAGTAAGAGATACGGCCGATGCCCACGACCGCTTATTTATCATTGAAGTAATGGGAAGAGATTCCGGCTACATCGCTTTGCATAGTGGTATTGCCACCGGCGCCGAAAATATTTTGATACCCGAACGTAAAACCGATGTAGAAGATGTAATAAAAGCGCTGACAGAAAAAACCGGCAGAAAGAAACTGGTAAATATCATTGTAGTTGCCGAAGGAGATGCATTCGGGGCAAATGAACTTTCTAAAATAATTACCGAACGTATGCCCCACCAGGAAGTAAGGGTATGCATCCTTGGGCATATTCAACGCGGTGGTGCTCCTACCTGTTTCGACCGGCTTATTGCCAGCCGCATGGGCTATGCCGCAGTAGAATCTCTGATGGAAGGGAGATTCAATGTTTTTGTAGGTATTGTAAATAACCGCATACATTATACACCACTGGATGAAGCCGTAAAGAAAAAACAACGAATCAGCGAAGACTGGATGAAAATAGTAAAAATCCTTTCGAGCTAATTTCGTATAGGCATTACCGTTAGAAAATTAATTTCAATGCAAAGTAAAAAAGTTTCAATATCAATGTCAAAAAACGCAAAAAAATACGCACAGCCTGAAATGGACAATCGCGCCGGCGCCACTCACATGCACAAGAGAACAAAGATTGTAGCAACGGTGGGGCCTGCTTCAAACACTTACGAAAAGTTAGTAGCACTGGTCCAGGCGGGTGTAAATGTTTTCCGGTTAAATTTTTCTCACGGCGCTTATGAAGATAAAGCACAAATAATTCAGCATATCAGAACCATCAATGAAACCCTTCCGTACAACATTGCCATACTTGCCGATTTGCAGGGGCCAAAACTACGCGTTGGCGAAATTGAAAATAATGCGCTGGAGATTAACCCGGGCGATACACTCACATTTACCAATACAAAATGTGTAGGCACCAAAGAAAAAATTTATATCAGCTACCCCAATTTTCATAATGATGTTTTGCCGGGAAACATTATTATGATAGATGATGGCAAGCTTGAGGTGAAAGTAAAAAAGATTTTACCCAACAATGATGTGCAGGTGGAAGTGCTGATGGGTGGAATTCTTTCATCAAAAAAAGGTGTCAATCTTCCGGATACAAAAATTTCTTTGCCGGCATTAACCGAAAAAGATCTTGCAGACCTTGATTTCATTCTTACGCAGGAAGTGGACTGGATAGCGCTTTCATTTGTGAAACGCGTGGCAGATATTATCCAGTTAAAACAAATTTTAAAAGAAAATAAGAGTAAGGCTAAAGTGATTGCCAAAATTGAAATGCCCGAAGCAATCACCAACATCAGGGACATCATCCTGGAAAGTGATGGTATTATGATAGCAAGAGGGGACCTTGGCGTAGAATTACCGGTGGAAAAAGTCCCATTGATACAAAAAGAAATTATCCGCAAATGTATGCATCGCGCCAAACCCGTGATAGTGGCTACGCAAATGATGGAAAGCATGATAGACCGTGTAAAACCAAACCGCAGCGAAATAACCGATGTAGCCAATGCAGTATTGGAAGGAGCAGATGCTGTAATGCTTAGCGGCGAAACCGCCACAGGAAAGCATCCTGTGCTGGTGGTGGAAACAATGACTAAAATTATTTTGGAAATAGAACGAACTGCTTACGATTATAATCGCGATGATATTCTTGCACCGCAACCCCACTCTCCTTCTTTCCTGAGCGATGCACTTTGCTACAGCGCTTGTAAACTTGCTGCTTCGGTAAATGCAGATGGATTGATTGGCATGACACAAAGCGGTTATACAGGTTTTATGCTGAGCAGCTACCGCCCAAAATCTTTATTATTTGTTTTTAGTAAAGAAAGAAGCCTGATAAACCAACTAAGCCTTAGCTGGGGAGTAAGAGCAATTTTTTATGATGAAGAAGAAAGTCTCGATGATATTTTCTTTGACCAGATAGGAATTCTTCGCGAAAGGGAGTTTTTAAAAGATGGTGATGTAGTAGTCAATACCGGCAGCACTCCTGTCAATCTTCATTTACCCACCAACATGCTAAAGGTAACCAAGATTGGTGCCTGATAAATATGATTATAGACCTCACAGGTTTTTAAAACCTGTGAGGTCTATTTTTTAATCTGGTATTTTGAAGTATTGTTTTACTGCATTATAGTTGTTCCAATCCAATGGCTTTTTAGCATCACCGATTTTTGTGGACAATCCAGCCACGCCACCTGGCACAATTATATAACGGAATTGCTGAAAGTTGTATCCTCCTTGCTGAAATGAACTGATATCGTTATTTGAAATTACAAAAATCGTGTCAAGCGTGAAATAAGGATTTACAATTAATGTTACAGGATTGTTTGAACTATCTGTAAATAAAAATGGCTCGTTAATGGGCAAGGGCAACACAATCTTGCCACCCGGCGCATCACTACCCGCATTAAAATAAACTTTCACCAAACCTGAATTCAAAATAGAATCAGATAATTGCGGAGCGGGTATTTGTGCAATCACGTTTGTATCTAATCCGCTGGGAGAAAATGTAACATTGAGCCATGGTGAATAGATAACATTAGCAGTGCCCTGTGCACCCGTAGCGCCGGTGGTTCCCTGCGGGCCTTGCGGGCCAGTCGGGCCTGTATCACCTTTTGGGCCTTTGGAACAGGAAGCAAGCAGCATAATGGCAGCACAAGCAGTTAATGGAAGGGCAAGAATTTTTAGTTTCATAATCTTTAGGTTTTAATAGATTGTTTAAATAATTATTCTTTAAAGATAGTTTATAAAAAATAAAGAAATGATTCAAATGTTAAGTTAAGGCTCTTGTACCGTAAACAATTGTGAGACATGAAACGCGAAATTGACTATTGACAATTGACCATTGACATTTCACGATTAACATAGCACTAATCTATGTGTTCCGTTGCGCCACATACTCACCAATCATCTCAGCTTGTTTACTACAGTTGAAAGATCAATTTCTTTAAACTCGGCCTGGTTCGTCAGACGGTTTTTATCCGCAAAACCATTGGCAACTGCTTTTAATAAATCTTCTACAGTGGTTGCCCGGTCTCCGTTTCGTGCATCGAGCATGGCTGAAAAATACCATGCTTCGCTATTGGATGGATCAGCCAGTTTATACAATTCAACAAAATAACGGGCTTCATCATTCCGGTTATTGTTGATAAGTTGGTTGGAGAAGGAATAAAATGCCAATGATAAATACGCCTGCAAACGCTGATACATGGCGCCTTCCGGGGTTGGCTGCTTCGCTTTTTGTTTTACCTCATTAATGGTGTTTTGCCAATAAGCTGCATCTGCTGATTCAAAATGTTGCTGGTAAGTGTGCTTTATATTCTCTTCCCTGGTAAATAAATCCTGTTCAATATTATATTGTCTTTGATAACTTAAACTACTTTGTATTGATTTATCTTTTTCAATAAACCAACTGGCCTGCTTAGATAATCCATTTAAAAAACTGGTGTAAACATTGCAGGCCCCTGCTGCTTTTGTATAATTATCCGCCTGCAGCAACGCAGCCACAGATGCCTTACCATCCACCACGAACTTATTGATAAATGAATCGTTCACCGGGATAGCTTTTTTATACATTGCATCCAGTTGCAAGCCGGCAAATGCAGTATTCATAATACTTTCAGGCGCCCATTCATGTTTGCCGTTAAAGAAAATTATCCGGTGGCGTGTCGTTGTTTTATCCAATTCATTATTGATGAGTACCAGATCAGTCATATTCATATCGCCGGTGCCGGCAATTGCCGTAAAAGTAAAATTGATAGCTCCCCCACTGTTCAACAGCGATATGCCTGCACCTCCTGCTATCACGCTTTTTATTTCCGGGTGATGCAAGCCAAGATAAGAAGCCACTTTTCCGCCACCGGAAAAACCGCAAACATATATTTGACTAACGGTAACGCGTAAACGATTTTTGGTATCAGTAAAAAGATTATCCCAGATTCTATCAGCAGTGGAAAAATCATTCCCGTTTTTTGAATTGTTGCTGCCCACTAAAATAAAATGATATTCCTCTGCAAGCGATTTGTAGTTGTTCAGCGGCAATGCACCATTGCCATGCGGATCGAAAAAATAGATTACCGGAAGTTTTTCTGTTTTATATGATGCAGGCAAATACAGTGCATAGGATTGTGTAGCATTTGTATGGCAGATAACATTGGGAATAACTTGACCTGTTGCAAAACTATCTGCCAAAAAACTTTTTGAACTGTTGGATGTATCAATGAGGCTGGTATCAATATCTGCATGATTATTTTTTGCTCCACATGCTGCAAAGCAAAAAAAGATGCACAAAAACTTTACAAACGAAAGTAGTTTCATATCATCTCAGTCAATTTTTCTACCACGGTATCTACCTCTTCTTTGTTGTTGAACTTGCTGAATGAAAAACGAACGGTAACCTGGTTCGGGTTGTTTGTCAATGCACGAATAACATGGCTTCCGGCATCAGCACCTGACGTACATGCACTGCCGCCGCTGGCGCAAATACCTGCTATATCCAGATTGTACAAAAGCATTTCCGATTTTTCTGTTTTGGGAAATGCCACACTTAATACCGTGTATAAACTTTTTTCTGCATCACCATTAAAATGAACGCCGGGAATATTTTGCAATAACTTTTCTTTCATGTATTTTTTTATTCCGCCGATATACTCCCTGTCCTTATCATGGTTGGCTGTAGCTATTTCCAAAGCCTTTGCAAAGCCCACAATGCCATAAATATTTTCAGTACCCGCACGCATGTTGCGCTCCTGGCTTCCTCCATTGATGAGCGGATGAATTTTTATATTTTCATTGATGTATAAAATACCCACTCCTTTTGGCCCGTGAAATTTATGGCCCGCGCCTGTAATGAAATGAACGGGAAGTTTTCTTAAATCAAAAGGAAAGTGCCCGACCGTTTGAACCGTATCCGAATGAAAGATGGCATTATATTTTTTACAAAGATTTCCAATGGCTTCAATATCTGAAAGATTACCGATTTCATTGTTGGCATGCATCAGTGTAACAAAACATTTTTTATCTGTTTCCTGCAGCAATCTTTCCAAATCTTTCATATCTATATTTCCACCCGGCAACACTTTTACATAACAAACTTCCACGTTATGTTCTTTGGCAACATGCTCTACTGTATGCAAAGTGGCATGATGTTCTACCGGTGAGGTAATGATTCTTTTGCAATCAAGATCAGCAACAGCACCAATAATGGCAGTGTTATCGCTTTCTGTACCGCCGCTGGTAAAAAAAATTTCTGCAGGATGTGCATTCAAAATTTTTGCTACGGATTTTCTTGCGCTTTCCACGGCCATCCGTGTTTCGCGGCCATAAGAATAAATAGAAGAAGGGTTGCCAAACTTTTCGGTAAGGTAAGGCATCATCGTTTCCAGCACTTGCTGGTCTAATGGCGTTGTAGCCGCATTATCAAAATAAATTCTAACCCCAACCCCTAAAGGGGCTTTTAAATGATCATTTATAAACTGGTTTCTTTCCATAATAAAAAAAATAATTTCCCCTTCAGGGGTTAGGGGTTCACATCGCTTCCCGAATATCTTTCATAATTTTTTTTGCAATATTTTCTGCGGTTGTTTCAAAATTACTTTCAGAATAAATGCGGATGATAGGCTCCGTATTGCTGGTACGCAGATGCACCCAGTCTTTATCAAACTCTATTTTCAACCCATCTTCCGTATTCATCGGATGGCTTTTGTATTTATCTTTTATTTTATCAAATACTTCTTTCACATCCACACTGTGTTCAAGCGCAATTTTATTTTTAGAAATAAAATAATCGGGATAAGTGCCCCGCAGTTGATTGATCGTTTTCCCGGAATGAGCAAGATGCGTTAAAAACAATCCAATGCCGATCAATGCATCGCGGCCATAATGAAAATCCGGAACAATAATACCTCCATTACCTTCGCCGCCAATCACCGCGTTTACTTCTTTCATTTTATTTACCACATTCACTTCGCCCACTGC
>Ga0157370_10001949_pt1 | contig 25412 bp, 27 predicted proteins | sample C35metaG_FD_113463 | JGI IMG/M metagenome (GOLD analysis project Ga0157370, IMG submission 113463) | Corn rhizosphere microbial communities from Kellogg Biological Station, Michigan, USA - C3-5 metaG | ecosystem: Host-associated > Plants > Roots > Rhizosphere > Soil | place: USA: Michigan...
AATCCTACCAAGTCCGTGCTGGTGGCACTGGGTGCCGGTTTCCTGATCGGCCTCATCGCCCGTCGCTAACACTTCCAGTCAAGCATCACTTGAGATCCATCGGGTGAACTTTACGGCAGCAGCATGAATCCTTCACCTGATCTTTCATCAGGCACTGGCCAGCCAGTGCCTGATTCCACGCAGTTCCCCGCCCCTACTCATTGGCGTGAGGCTTTGCTTTTCCTTGTTACCACCCGCGTAGGCATCATCCGTGCAGAACTGCATGAGGCGACTTCCGGGTGGATCAAAAAACTCACCTTGCTCATTCTTGGTGGTCTTTTTCTCCTGTTCGCATGGGCCTGCCTGATCGCAGGAGGAGTCGCGGCCATCGCGGTGGCCTATGGCTGGGCATGGTATTGGGTGGCTCTGGCCGCAGGCGGTGCCCATCTTTTGTTTGCCCTCATCTTTGTGCTCATCAGCCAATCCCATCAGGTGGAAAGCTTCCACGCCACCAAAGTAGAATTTAAAAAAGACCACGCATGGCTCGAAACACTCATCAAAAAGCGGACATCCAGGCACTGATCCACCAAGCGGCACTTTCCCGGAGCTTGTTGAGCGGAGAGGTCGCTTCCCTGCGGAAAAAACTGGATCTCCCTCATCGCATCAGAGCCTCACTGAAAGAGAATCCGTCCAAGTGGCTTTTGGGCTCCATGGCTTCCGGCCTATTTGCGAGCAGCCTTTTCCGCAGAAAACCCAAGAAGGAAGCGGCTCCCAAGAAACATCGTGGGCTGCTGCTGACAGTCGCGGGTCTGGGAGTCTCGGCTCTGCAGCCTTTCGCAAGAATTTGGCTGACAAACCAAGTGAAAAACTATCTTTCAAACCAGCAGTTATCTATTAACCCACGCTCTTCACGACGCTGAGCGAATATTTTTCTGAATCCCACGCGCTAAAACCCATCTATGTCTGAACATCAGGTCCTTGCTCACGTAGACCACTATCTTCAACTTGGCCGCGAATACGATTGCTCCGATCTCCATCTCGCAACTGCCTATCCTCCTGCCTGGCGTCGGTTTGGCCAGCTTTCCCCCATTTGGGAAGACCACCCACCCTTGGCCCCAGAAGATACCGAGCGTCTTGCGCGCTCTTTCCTTAAAGGAGAGGAGTGGAACAAGCTTCAGGAACGCGGGGATATTGATTTCGCGTATGCGGCCACCGATGGAAGCCGCTACCGGGCCTCGGTGATCAAGCAGCGTCTCGGTTACGACATGGTGTTCCGCATCATCAATTCGAAAATCCGCTCCCTGGAAGAAATCGGCATTCCACTGGAACACATCATCCCTCTCACCCGCTATCAGAACGGGCTCGTGCTCATCACCGGCTCCGTGGGTTCTGGAAAATCGACCACTCTGGCAGCTCTGGTGGATTTCATCAATCAGGACCGCGAGGATCACATCCTCACCTTGGAGGATCCCATCGAATACGTTTTCGAGTCCAAGGGCTGTCACGTCACCCAGCGGGAAGTCCACTCCCATACGGAGTCCTTCGCCCGTGCGCTGCGCGGTGCCCTGCGGGAAGATCCGGACGTCATCATGGTAGGTGAAATGCGGGATCTGGAGACCATTCAGTTAGCCCTCACGGCGGCAGAGACAGGTCACTTGGTGCTCGGCACGCTTCATACAGGAAATGCGCCACGGACACTGGACCGGGTGCTGGACGTATTCCCTACCGATCAGCGGGATCAGATCCGAATCATGGTTTCGGAATCTCTGCGCGGCATTATTTCCCAACAGCTCATTCCACGTGCAGATGGAAATGGCCGCGTGGTCGCCATGGAAATGCTCGTGAATACTCCGGCGGTGGGCAACTGCATCCGGGAAGGTAAAACGTTCATGCTTCCAGGTGTGATGCAGACGGGTAAGAACGTAGGCATGATCACCATGGATGAATCCATCCGCAGGCTCTACGTGAAAGGCCTTATCACCAAGGAAGAAGCCCTCTTCCGCGCCGATGACAAGAATACGATGAAGTCCTTTCTGGAATCCTGAGCCTCATCGGCATTGCTGTTCACACTTACTTTTTTTAAAAACCTTTCCATCTGTAAAAATGGCAAAAATTGACGCCTATTTCCGTAATCTCATCGAATCCAAAGGCTCTGACCTTCATTTGGGTGAAGGCCAGCCCCCAAAGATCCGCGTACATGGAGCCGTAACACCGATTCCGGGTGAGCCTGTCCTCGATTCCGAAGCGATTCGGAACCTGCTTTCCGAAATCTGTGATCCGAAGGCCTTTGAGCGTTATCTGGAAATGGGCGATCTCGACTTCGCCTATGAAATGGATGAAAACTCCCGATTCCGCTGCAACTATCTGAAGCAACAGAATGGTCTGGGAGCCGTCTTTCGTTTGATTCCCACGGAAATCGCCTCACTCGAATCCCTTGGGGTGCCGGAAGTCGTAAAGGAATTCGGCCACATGCGGGCGGGACTTGTCCTGGTAACGGGTCCTACCGGTTCAGGAAAATCCACCACCCTGGCTGCATTGTTAGATTATATCAATACGAACTTCAACCGCCACATCATCACGGTGGAGGAACCCATTGAGTTTGTTCATAAAAGCAAGCGCTCGATCATCACCCAGCGGGAAGTACCCATTCAGACACCATCCTTCGCGGATGGATTGCGCGCAGCTCTGCGTGAAGATGCAGACATCGTCCTGGTGGGTGAGATGCGGGACCTGGAAACCATTTCGCTGGCTCTGACCGCTGCGGAAACAGGTCTCCTTGTGTTCGGCACCCTGCACACGAACAATGCTCGTAAAACCGTGGACCGGATTATCGACGTTTTCCCTTCCGATCAACAATCCCAGGTCCGTACGATGCTTGCCGCCTCCCTGCGCGGCGTAGTGGCACAGCTTCTCTGCAAGCGTGTGGACAAGCCTGGCCGGACCGCTGTTCATGAAATCATGTTCGCCACCCCTGCTGTTTCCGCCATCATCCGGGAAGGTGCCACGCAGAAACTCTATGACGTGATCACCGGCGGTAAGGCAGATGGCATGCAGTTCATGGACGAATCCATCTGGGCAAAACTTCGCGAAGGCATGATCTCGCCTGAAGAAGCCTACATGAAGGCCATTGATAAAAATCGTTTCAAAAAGTTTCTTCCTGAATCATCCAGTCATCTGGGTGAGGCATCGGGCGCCAGTCAATAAAGCCCAGAGAAACCAAGGGGAGGCTCTGGCGCTCTCACCGGAGATTCCAGCCATTTTAAAGCGTCTCTTCCTGGGATTCTGTTATAACCACGTATCTCATGCTTCCGCCGTCACCTTATCAGAAGCTCGCCTCATGCATCTGGCTGCCCCGTCTCATCGGGAAGGCCCGCCTGATTGCACGAGGACAATTGCCGGAAGAATTCGTCGCCCGCTTTTGCCATCCAGACGGAGTGGATGGACAATTCCTGGCTCATTTCAAATTGGACCGGGAACAAATCCTGGCCACTGGCACGATGAACGATTCAGAAGTAGAGCATTGGTTCCTGGCACTGCCTACCGTCACACCGGAGATCATCTCTGGCTGGAATCATAAAGCGATCAATCTGGGACGGCCCGGATATCCGATGGCGGAGCGTCTGCAACTGGGACTGACGACGGTCTATCAGCACCTCGCAGATCAGGGATACGAAACCGTATTCGAAGTGCTGGCTGCGGATGACGAGACGATTTGATTACTCCATCCATCATGCAATGTTTGGGCTTGGCGGTTGAAAACCGCCGCTACGGTCACACAAAATTCGCCTTTATCCATCCATCGATGGTTTCCACGATCTGCGGATAGCTGCGGGCATCGAAGGCATGATCCGCTTCCGGGATTTCCAGGATTTGCTTGCGGGTGGTAGCCACGGCGTAGGCATCCCGGCTGTCTTGTGCGGGGATGATGTCATCCTCCAGTCCATGGATGAGCAGCCATGGCTGAGTGAGGTTTTTCGCCGCATCCAGCGTGCTGACAATCTGGGTGAGATCATTTACGAAATTTTTCGTTAGAGGATGATCCGGCTCGTCCCACATATTCCCCTCGCCCGGGGTGACATCCCTGAATTCCCGACGCACGAAATCCGCCGTGTGCACCATACCGGAGAGTGTCACCAGTCCACGGAGGCGATTGTCCCGCGCAGCAGTAAGCACACCGATGGCTCCGCCCATGCTGTGGCCGATGTAAATGACAGATACATCATCCGGCACTGTATCCAGCACGGACTGGAGATCGCCGATGCCCTTGCTGATACACGAATCGCGGAAGCTGCCTTCCGAGCCACCATTTCCAGAGAAGGAGATCCTCAGACAGGGCAGATCCCTGGCGGAAAGTGCCTCTGCGATGGCGATGAGCAGTGGACGATCCTTGTTACCTGTTAGGCCATGTCCCAGCACGACAAGGATGGATTTTTTCACACCGGGGTGAAAGGTGATGTCCAGCGTCTCGCCGGAAGAATTCTGGATGGTGCTCATGAAAAAGAAATTAAGGCTGGGTGCGGCCGGGAAAGGTGATTTCTGCGATGCCGGATTTATCGAGATCACCCAGATTCAGGGCGATCAGGCGCTCATACTGTGCCTGAGTGGCCTTGGAAACCGGGACGTTCATTCCTAGCGCATCCGCCAGATGATTGGCAATACCGCTGTCCTTTGCTGCGTGGGCAGCGGAAAAATAGCAGTCGTGCTCACGGGTGATCATGTCATCACCATCCGTTTCCAACACGCGGGAGTTTGCCCCGGTTTGTGAGAAGACTTCCTTAAGAACATTTGCGTCCAATCCCAGGGCCACGCCCAGGCCCAGACCTTCCGCCAGACCTGCGGTATTGATGTTCATCACCATGTTGACCAGCGCCTTGATCTTGGCAGCATTTCCAATAGGCCCCACATGGCGGAGCAAGGTGGACAGATCCTTGAGCAATGCCTCGTTTTTTTCGAACACGGCCTGATCACCACCGATCATCAAATAGAGGGTGCCATTGCGCGCCTGCGTGATGCTGGAGGCCATACTTGCGGCGAGTGTTTCCGCTCCTGCCGCCTTTGCCGCAGCCGCCGCTTTCTCATGAGCTTCCGGACTCACGGTGGCACAGTTAATGAAGGTACGCCCTTCTGCCGAAACGAGCAGTGAGTCTTCTCCCGTGAAAATTTCCTTCATGGCAGCGTCATCGGTGACAACGGTAAAAATGATCTCCGCAGCCGCAGTCACTTCCGGCAGTTCCTTGGCCGCGAGGCAACCGAGTTCATTGGCCAATGCCTGTGCGTTCTCCGGATACTTGTCGTAAACGGCGCTCACATGGTAACCGAGATCCTTCAAACGACGCGCCATATTCGCGCCCATCCGTCCCACGCCTACAAATCCGATCGCTGTGTTTTTCATGCCGCGAACTTGGGCGGAGACCCACCTTTCTGCAACTTGAAGTGTTCCTTAATAAGAAAGAAAAATGGGACCGCGGATCCGGCGAATCACGCGAATAAAGATTTGGAGTTTGATCGAAACGCGGAGGCGCTGAGGTCGCAGAGATTTTTCGCAGAGCCATCTTAAAAAATTCGCCGGATCCGCAGTGCCATTTTCTTAACTGATCTGCCTCGCGATCATTCCAGCAAGCGTTCTCACCCCTGCATCGAGTTGTGGGCTCCAAGGGAATCCACAACTCAAGCGCAGGCAGTTTTTAAAATGTCCGTCCGGCGAGAAGAGAGGCCCGGGAGCGAAGCTGATCCCGGCAGACTTGGCTTCTCGAAAAATGGGCAGAACATCCGCCTGCTCCGGCAGTTCCAGCCAGATCACGAAGCCTCCATTGGGATTACTGACCTTCGTTCCTTCCGGGAAAACCTCAGCCACGGTCTCGCGCATCTTGCAGACCTGTTGGCGGTAGGTGTGGGCCAGCTTCCGCAGGTGGCGATCATAGCCGCCATTGCGCAGAAATTCCGCCACGGTAAGCGCAGGTAGCGCGGGGCCGCCCAGATTGAAGACATTTTTCAGTTCCACCACCCGTTTCTGGTACTTGCCGGCAGCTAGGTAGCCGATGCGGAAGCCAGGAGCCAGGGTCTTGGAAAAGGAGCCGCACAGGATTACCTGATCGTGGCGATCCAGCGCCTTCATTGCCAATGGACGCGGGCCGTCATGAGGGAGGTCTCCATAGATGTCATCCTCGATGATGGGGATCTCATGCAGAGCGGCGATTTCCAGCAACTGTCTGCGGTTCGCTTCCGGCATGAAACTGCCAAGTGGGTTTGAGAAATTCGGGATGACCAGAATGGCCGAGATGGGATGAGATCGCACGGCTTTCCTAACAGCATCCATATCCATGCCATCGCATGCAGAGGATGGAATGGCGATGACCTTCCTGCCCATCTGGGCTAACAGATTAAGTGTTCCGTAGTAGGTGGGAGACTCCACCAGCACAGTATCCCCTGGCTTCGTGATGGCCAACAGGGCAAGGTGGATGGCCTCACTGGCCCCCAGCGTAATGAGAAAATCATCGGCATCCAGGCTACATCCCCAGTCCAGTGAGCGGCGGCTCAGCTCCTTGCGCAGCGGCAGGCATCCGGGAGCAGGATCGTAATTGACGGCAGTTTTCGTGAAACGGCGGGCCATGGAGGAGGAAATCTGCGCGAGTTTTTCCAGCGGCAGCAACGCATCACCCGGTACAGCTCCACCCAGTGGAATGAGTGAAGGATCCAACATGTCCCGGGCGATTTCCAACATGGAGGAAAAGCCATTCAGCGCGGAAACGGACGGCTTCTTTTTCGCTGCCAGCGGCTCACGCAGCGCATTGGCCAGCCGGGCCCGCACGTAAAATCCGGACTTGGGGCGCGCTTCGATCAATCGCCGGTTTTCCAGCAATGCATACGCCTGCATCACCGTGGGCACGCTTACGCGATGCTGCACACTCAAATGACGCACGGATGGGATGCGATCTCCCGCCCTCAGGGAGCCAGTGGAAATCATTTCCTCCATGCGATTCGCTATCTGTTGATAAAGCGGCCCTTCCAGTTCGGGTTTCATGATTCTCCGAGAGTATTTATTCACAGTCAGACGAACATGCACAGCTGTGCAGGTAATATACCTAAACAGATACCCGAAAACAGCAAGCTGTGCAGGATAAAAATCAAGCCGCCTGTGGATTCCGCAAAATATCAGCACAGGTAGAGTGTGGGCATGCAACCACATGCCCCTGCCACTACGTTCTCCGGATGGATTAGCCGCTGGTTCGCCACCTGCCTTCCTTCACAAGCAAGTACCCTGCCCTTGCACAAAAAATTGGCGCCTCGCGCGCTTTTCAAGGTCGCCCTTTCTCCAGAAGGAAAAATCACCTGTACTCACGGCCGCTTGTGGGTAACTGCCAGCAGCCATCCCGGAGACATCATTCTTCGCGCGGGAGATTCCATTTCCGTGCCACGGATCAGCGGGGTGATCATCGAAGCGCTGGAACCATCCGCTTTTGAGATGAAACGTGGAGCGCACGGAAAGCGGCCTTCAAAGCCATTCGTGATGCCGGTGTAAATCCCAGGGAATGACAGATTCCAGCTTAGGGCGTTTCCGAAATCGCTATACCTTTCTTTCTCATCACCTGATAGATTTTCAGCAGATCTTCTTCAGAAACATCCACGAAGGAATCCAGATCGCGCAAGGCGGTGAGGATGGCCTCATGAGTGGCATCCGGAATGGGCACTGATTCCGCAGGGCGACGTTTACCGAGAGCAGCAGGGTATCTTCTCCAGCCGAAGAGGAAATTGAATGCCATGGCGATTCCTACCATGACGATGCCGTTCGCCAGTACCGGCATGAGCACGAAGCCAAAGCCCAGGTGATGGATCGCCGGGCCACCCAGCACCGCAGTAAGGGCAGTGGCCCCACCCGGCGGGTGGATGCATCTGAGCTGGTGCATGACACCGATGGATACACCCACGGCCAGTGCGGCGGAAAAGGCGGACGTTCCCAGCCACCGCGCGCAGATGACGCCGATGAGTGCGGAAAATCCATGCCCTGCGATCAACGGCCACGGCTGGGACAGTGGGCCGTGTGGAATGCCAAACAGCAGCACCGCACTCGCGCCCATGGAAGCGACGATGGCGGTGGCCTGCTCCAGATGCAGGCAGCTTTCTGTTAGCCAAATCAGGAAAAAAATGGAAACGACGCCTCCAAACAGGGAGACGCATTTTTCCTTCATGCTGACGGCGCTCAGCTCGATTCCCAAAAGATTCACAAAATGATTCATATTGACATGAGTCTCATTCATCACGAGACAGCGCGCTTGACTTGTATCGTATTGCGATACATTTCAAGCCCGGATGTCAGCGCGACCGAAAAAATTGACCGATGAGGATTATCTCCGTTTGGCGGAGTTCCGTTACGCCCTGCGATGTTTTCTGGAGTTCAGTGAAAACGCGGCAGCGGCGGAAGGCCTCACACCCCAGCAGCACCAATCCCTGCTGGTGATCCGCACCAGCCCGGGCGGGGTGGCCAATGTGGCGCGGTTGGCGGAACGGCTGCGGCTGAAACACAACACCGCGGTGGAACTGGCACAGCGACTGGAGGCGGCGGGCTTGATAGAAAAAAACACCAGCAACGCGGATCGTCGCACGGTGATGCTGAGTCTTACCGGCCTGGGAGCAGCCAGGCTGGAAGTGCTCACCCTGGTTCATCGCAAGGAACTGGCCCAACTCAGCCCCGGCATCCTTCATCTGTTCGAAAATCTCAAGGAGACGGAAGCATGAGTTTACAAAAAGCAAGCCTGCGCCTTCCCCTGCTGGCCATGGGGGTAGGCTGCATCGTAGCGGTGGCAGGCATTGGCCTGCTGAAGTTGATCGCGCTGATCACCAATCTATCATTTCACGGAAAATTTTCGGTGCACGAAGGGATCCCGGATTTTTCGACTTGGGGCACATGGGCTATTCTCGTCCCCGCGCTGGGAGGTCTGGTGATCGGATTGTTGGCTCGCTATGGCAGCCCGGAAATCCGTGGGCATGGCATCCCGGAAACGATGCAGGGCGTCGTGATGAACCAGAGTAAAATCCCGCTGAAGGTGGCGCTTTTAAAACCATTTTCCGCAGCGCTCTCCATCGGGACTGGCGGTCCATTCGGAGCGGAAGGGCCGGTCATCGCCATGGGGGGGTCCATCGGATCGGTCACCGGACAATTACTCCCCGCCAGTGCCGTGGAGAGAAAAATCCTGCTGGCAGCCGGAGCAGCAGCGGGGATGACGGTGGTTTTCGGCACGCCACTGGCAGGTGTGCTCCTAGCCATCGAACTGCTGCTTTTTGAATTCCGCTTCCGCAGTCTCCTGCCGGTAGCCATGGCATCTGGAATGGCGATGGCAGTGCGCGGCTGGATCGGCGAGCCTTTTCCCATGCTTCCCCTTCCCTCTCTGGCACCCCCGGGCCTCATAATCGCCACAGGTTCCATCCTGATAGGCATCGCAGCCGGACTGGCGTCTGTCTTACTGACCCATGCCCTGCATCGCATGGAACATGCCGTGGAGAAGCTGCCCATCCCCAAGCTATGGCTGCCTGCACTGGGTGGCCTGATGGTGGGGCTTATCGGATGGGTGGATCACCGTTCACTGGGAGCGGGATACTACAACATGCGCTCCCTTCTGGATGGCCAGATCATGGTGCCCGCCTTGCTCACCCTTCTGACTTACAAATTTCTCTCCTGGTCCATTTCCCTCAGCAGCCGCACCACTGGCGGCACGCTGGCTCCGGTGATGACCATCGGTGGTGCCGTGGGCGCACTCATGGCCCACGGACTGCACCACGTCCATGGGTTTGAAAACTTCCCCATGGGGATCGCGGCTCTGGTGGGTATGGCGGCGATCTTTGCGGGAGCATCACGGGCTTTCCTAACATCCGTGGCATTTTCATTCGAGGCCACGCATTCCAGCACCGCCTTTGGCCCTCTTTTGTTAGGTTGTGCCTTTGCCGTGCTGGTCTCCCGCTTCCTGATGAAGGAATCCATCATGACGGAAAAGATGGCGCAGAAAGGCGTGAAGGTGCCGGAAGATTACGAGCCGGACCCTCTGCTGGCCCATCCGGTATCTTCCGCCATGATTCATAACCCCCTCACCATCCGACCGCACATGCTCGTACGGGAGCTGGCGGATCTCATCACGGGGGAGGAGCAGCGTTGGCATCTGGCGCGACTGTTTCCCATCGTGGAAAATTCAGTTCTTCTGGGAGTCATCAGCCGGGCTGATGTTCTGGCAGCGATGCAAGCCGCACCAAACACCACTGTCTTGGAAGCGGGGGTAAACCAGCCCTTCACCATCCACGCGGATAACTCGCTCGCAGAGGCAGCGGACCGGATGGTGATGCATGAGATCGGCAGGCTGCCGGTGGTGGATCGATCCACCCCACCGGTGTTTCAGGGCATCATCAGCCGCAGGGAAATTCTGCAGGCCCGATTGCACCGATTGAAGGATGAAGCGCGTGGCGACATTCCCCTTCCCATACGCTAACGATAACAAGATTCACTTCACCCGGTAGTGTCCGGTCATCGGATAACGGAAGAGAAAGTCCTCTTCCCGCGCACCGCCGCCCACATTGTGAATGACGAGCGGCGTGCCATCGCTGGTTTTTTTACCACTCACGATCATGATATGCGGCAGGCTGGGCGGCAAGGTGCAGGTGACCAAGTCTCCGGGCTGGAAGGTGGAAACCTCCTGTCCAGTGGGGAGCGACCAGCCTTTCCTTTTGAAAAACGTCTGGAGATTCGGCACGCGGCGGTGATCGATGTTTTTATCCGGGCGGGCGAGGCCCCAGTTTTTCGGATAGGCGGAGAAATTCGCCTTCATGTCCTCGTGGACGAGCTTTTGAAGATCCAGCGAAAGTCCGTCCCGCAAGGCACGGATGACCACATCCGTGCAGACACCTTTTTCCCGAGGGACATCCCCGCCGGGATACTGCAGGGGGGTGTAGGCCGGATCATACGAAAGTGTGACACCCACCTGCTGCCGGGCGGCGGTGACGATTTTTTCACCCGGCTGTGCATGCAGCATGGCGACGGATAAAATCAGCAGGAGCAAGACCTTCATCGGACTAACATATGAGTTTTTCCCGCGGAAAAGGCAAGAGGAGAGGATCTAAAAAGCGGGCGAGGCCTTGGCTGACTCTTCCCTTTCCATCGCACGCATTCCCGCTTAGAAACACGGCCACATGAACTGGCGTCGCCTTTACCCATTGAATGGCTTTCCGCAGCAGCGGCAGTTATGGTCCTGGATCTCCTTTGATGTGGCGAACCAGTCCTTCACGCTGATCATCAATACCCTGCTCTTCTCCATCTTCTTTTCAGCAGTGGTGGTGCAGAATGATGACATCGATGACCGGATATGGGCGCTGACCTATGGCAGCAGCATGCTGCTTACTGCACTGCTTTCCCCCATCGCAGGCGCAGCTGCGGACGAACGGGCATGGAAAAAGCGCTGCCTCATCGGCACGGGACTCATCTGTGGCATTCTCACGTGTGGACTGGCCTTCGTGCAGCCAGGCCAGATCTGGTTGGCGGCGCTGCTTTATATCCCGGCGAATTTCTGCTTCTCCATCGGTGAAAACTTCCTCGCCAGCTTTCTGCCCAGCCTTTCAAAATCCGAAGACATGGGTCGCGTAAGTGGGTTTTCCTGGGCCGTCGCCTATGGAGCCGCACTGCTGCTGCTCATCGTCACTGCCGGACTGATGCTGGTGTGGAAAATGCAGAACCCTGACCAATGGCGGCCGTTTTTCGTCTTCGCCGGATTGTGGTTCCTCGCCTTCTCCATTCCCACCATGCTTTGGCTGAAGGAGCCTGAGGTTGTGAAGTCCGTCCATGCGGGAAAAGGCCTTATCGGTGCAGGCTTCGCACGTCTGGGAGAAAGCATCCGGGACATGAGCAAATACAAGGACTTGGCGATGCTTCAATTTGCGTCCCTGTTTTACGGCACAGGCATGAGCGTGGTGGTCTTTTTCGCAAGCAAGCTGGCCTCAGAGTATGGATTCACTCAGGTGAATCTGGTCGTTTTCGTGGCTGTCATCACCGTGAGTGGCATTCTTGGAACGATCATTCCCACGCTCTATCAGGATAAGATCGGCCACCGGAAATCCGTGCTGCTATTCCTCGGCTTGTGGCTCGTCACCGCGCTGGGCTTTGCGCTTTATGCTTACCTTTACTCGCGTCATGTCGCCAGCGGAGCTACCGACGCCTATCCCAAGTGGCCGCTCTGGCTGGTAGGTAACCTGCTGGGCTTCGGGCTTGGCTCGCTGGGTTCGGCAAACCGCGCCTTCGTAGGCTATTTGGCACCCGAGGACAAGGCCGCAGAAACCTTCGGCATCTGGGGGCTGATGTGGAAGCTCTCCGCGATCATGACCTTCCCCTTCGCCTGGATGAAGGACACCGTAGGCACTCCCGAAGCCTTGATGTTGCTGGCGGGATTCATCTTCGTAGGACTGGTGCTCACATTATTGATCAATGAACAGCGCGGCCGCGCCGCCGTGACTGCGAGTCCGAATGAGCTTTGACCGCATTGCGCCATTCTATCGGCTGATGGAATTCATATCAGCCGGTGGGAAGCTTCAACGCTGCCGGGTGGCGTTTCTGGATGCCATCCCGGCTCCGCAGACCATCCTGCTGGCAGGAGAAGGCCATGGGAGATTTCTGCCGGAATGCGTGAGGAAATTTCCCGATGCACAGATCACCGTCATGGATGCCAGTGAGCGGATGCTAGCCATTTCCCGGAGTCAGGTGACAGGAGAAAATGTGCGCTATGAGCAGGTGGATCTGCTGGAGTGGCAGCCCCCCTGCGCGGCCTTCGATCTGATCGTGACGAACTTTTTCCTGGATTGCTTCACGAAGGATGAATTGCCACGGGTGATTGAAAAACTGGCCTGTGCTGGCACCCGTGATGCCTCATGGTTGATTGCGGATTTCCAGATCGCCTCCGCCGGGCTGGCCAGATGGCGGAGCTGCATGATCCTGCACCTGCTCTATGTTTTTTTTCGCATGGTGAGCAGGCTGAGGGCCAGTGAACTGATTTCCCCGGATGCGCTGCTGGAGGAGCAGGGCTTTCAGAGAAAAGCGCGTGAAACTTTCGAGTGGGACCTGTTGAAAAGTGAGTGGTGGACTGCGCAATCGGAACGGAAAACCTTTGGCACACCAGCCGGGTCATGATTCTCTCAGGGAAACATGAACTCTTTCCTGGTAATGACGGTTTTGGGAGCGGATCGGCCCGGTCTGGTGCGCTCGCTGGCAGATCTGGTGGCTGGTCACGGCGGAAACTGGCTGGATAGCCGGATGGCCCGGCTGGCCGGACAATTCGCAGGCATCGTTCGTGTGGAATGTGCCAATGATCAGGTCAATTCCCTGCTGGCGGCACTGGAAGCTCTCGGCTCGGAAGGACTCACCGTCCAGGCTGTGCGTGAGGAAGCGACGGAAATCGCCACCCAGCACACAATCACGGTGGAAGTGATCGGCAATGACCGCCCCGGCATTGTGAAGGAATTGGCCGTTGCCATCATCAGCGCCGGAGGAAACGTGGAGGAACTCGTCACCGGACTGGAAAGTGCACCCATGAGCGGTCAGTTGATGTTCCGCGCGCAGGTTCTCATTTCCCTGGCAGAAGGCCTTGAAACCCAGCAACTCGTCACCGCCATCGAAAGTCTGGGCGGAGATCTGACGGTGGACATCACCTGAGGATTTATTGTAACATCCAGACCCTATGGCCCGTAGGGAAGAACTCATGACTAGGATTACCCGAGTTCTGCTCTCCGGCCTCGCTCTCTGCCTGGCTGCAGGCACTTTATATGCTGAAGCCGCCGTCATCCGTCCGGGTGAACTGTGGCCGGACGACCGGGGCCGTCACGTGCAGGCCCATGGCGGTGGAATCGTAAAGCTTCAGGATACCTGGTACTGGTTTGGGGAAGATCGCTCCCAGGATCTGGAGCAGGGATTGCGTGCGGTAGCCTGCTACGCCTCCAAGGATCTGGCGACATGGAAATTTCGCAACCGTGTCTTCGCAGCCACGGAAGTGGATGGACTGGGCACGAACTGGGTCCTGGAACGCCCCAAGGTGTTCTACAATGCAAAGACCAAAAAGTATGTGATGTACATGCACATCGATGGTCCCAGCACTCCCAATGGTCCTGGCGCGACATACGCTCTGGCCCGCGTGGGAGTGGCCATCTGTGATACGGTGGATGGGAACTATCAGTTCATCACCAGCTTCCGCCCGCTCGGCAAGGAAAGCCGGGACATTGGCCAATTCATCGATGACGATGGCTCGGCCTATCTGATCTTTGAATCCCGTCCTTCCAAAGGGTTCTACATCGCACAATTGTCCGATGATTACCTAACGGTTGAAAAGGAGATTTGTTTCATCAAGTCCCCGCTCGAAGGCGGAGCACTGGTTCATTACAAGGGACTTTACTACATCATCGGTTCCCGGATGAGCGGCTGGTTTCCCAACCCTAACATGTATGCCACGGCATCCAGCCTGGCAGGCCCATGGTCCGAATTCAAGGACATCGCCCCGCCGCATACCAATACCTACAGCAGCCAATCCACCATGATGCTGAAGGTCCAGGGCTCCAAAACCACCTCCGTCATTTTCATGGGGGATCAATGGCGGCCAAATGCCCATTGGGATGGCCGTTACCTGTGGATGCCGCTGGAAATCGGTGACGGTAAGTTATGGCTGCCCGAGCCGAAACCTTGGACGCTCGATGTGGTGACGGGAGAGACTACGATAAAGTAAGACCAGCCTTGCTCCCGGCCTGGGGTAAGCGATGTTCCGCCCATGCAGCGTCCCAGAATTTCCGTGAATTTCGCGATTTCCGCAGACGGGAAAATTTCCTCCGAAGAAAAACGCGCCAGCGGCTGGACTTCTCACTTGGATCACCAACGGCTGCTGGATCTGCGGAAAGGCGTGGATGCCCTCATGGTGGGAAAAGGCACACTTCTTACAGACCGGATGACCATGACGGTCCCCCATGCGGAAAAACAACCACTGCGTTGCATCATCTCGCGCAGTGGCGAATTACCGGCCGAGCTGCCTATTTTCCAGAAACCCGGCGGAGCCATCCATCTGTGCGTGACAGGTGGGGCGGATGTTCACTATCCTAGGGTGACGGTTCACCACCAGTCCTTGCGGGATTTCCTTGAAACACTAACCACTCTGGGCGTGCACCATCTCCACTGTGAAGGAGGAGGTGAACTGGTCCACAGCCTGGCCGCTCTGGATGCGGTAGATGAGATTCACTGCACGCTGGCTGCCCACACCCTTTGGGGAGGGAAAAAATCTCCCACCCTCACTGGTCTGCCCGGAGTTTTCTTGGAATCGTCCCTGACCTATGAAATCCAGCACATGGAAGCTCATCCGGAATTGGGAGAATGCTTCATGAGCTATGTCAGGAAAAGGTAGAACCGGGATGTGGTATCCGGACACGATGAAGCACAGACATTTCTGCCTGTGCCTTGATTCGTCATGCGGGCAGTCGTGAGGACCGCCCCATGTCATCAATGGCCGTGCTCTTCTTTTGGAGCGTGGTCGCCTTCTTCCTTGGCCTTGTCTTCGTGACCTTCCGCAGCATGTTCACCGTGCTCCGCATGAGCGGCACCATGATGCTCGTGGAGTTGCTTGGTGCCATCCGGCCCATCGAAATCGTGGCGTTCACAGGAAATGAAAAGAGCCGAGACCAGGGCGAGCAGAAGCGGAAAGAGTTTCATCACGGGGCTTTCATGAAATACTCGGAGACGAAACGCAACCTCCAAGGCAGCAATCTTATGCTGTTTTCCCCAACCAACGGGCCACGGACTCGGCAGCACGTTCGTGAGCGCCTTTTCCACCCAGCAGGGCAGAGATTTCACCCAGCCGGACCTGCAGCGCATGGCGGGCGGCATCATCTTCCAGCAGGCGGAGGAGTTCGCCACCTACCGCTTCCGGCGTGGCAGTGTCCTGGATGAATTCCTTCACCACTTCCTCACCCGCCAGAATGTTCACGATGCCGATGTGTTTGATCTTCACCAGCAGCTTGCCGAGGAAATACGTGAGCGGAGCCACGCGATAAACGAGGCAATAGGGCAGTCCGTAGTAAGCCGCTTCCAGAGTGGCCGTGCCGCTGGCGATCACTGCGCTCTCCGCACGCTGCATGAGTGAATAGCTGCTACCGTCCGTTACCGTGACAATGGATGCCGCCCCAGCAGCTTCAAGAATTTCACGTATCTGCACGCCCAGCTTGGCCGAGGCGGCGGGAACCTCAAAGGCAAGACCGGGTTTCTCAGCGTGCAGGAGCTTGGCCACCTCCACCATCATCGGGAAAAGGCGGGCCACTTCCCGCTCACGGCTGCCCGGCAGCAGGCCCACCAGGTTTTTCTGGCGTTGCACACCAGGGATCCGGCGCTCCTCCAGTTCATCGACGATCGGATGGCCCACGAAAGTGGTCTTGAGCCCGGCATTTTGGAAAATCGGCTGTTCAAAGGGGAAAAGGCAGAGCATTTCATCCAGCAGGCGCACCATTTTGGGGATGCGGCCCTTGTTCCATGCCCATACCTGTGGACTGATGTAATAGACGATCTTCGTGCGGGGGCATTCACGCTTCACCGCTTCTGCAAAGCGGAGATTGAAGCCGGGATAATCCACCAATACCAACACATCCGGCTGATAGGCGATCAGTTCATCCAGCATTTCATTGAAGCGGTAGGTGAACCAATCGTAGCGTTTCAAAACCTCCCACACTCCCATGACGGCCGCATCCTCCACCCAATCCGTAAATTCCGGACCGGCGATTTCCGCCATTTGAGGCCCGCCGGCACCACGGATGGTCACCTCGGGCACCATCGCCTTCAGTGAGTGTAAAAGCCCTGCACCATGAGCATCTCCGCTCAATTCTCCCGCCACGATGTACACGCGTTTACCCATGTGCGGGCAAGGTAGGACTCCCTTACTGGCTCTGACCATGGAAAAATAGACCTCTGGCCGACTTCCTCATTGATTTCGCTACCCACACCGCTTTGATGACGCGTCTCTTGCAACGTCAGAACGTTCTCATGCCTCAAGAAATCTCCACCACCCCTGCCCCGTCCATCCAGGAGCCAAATTCCTTCGATCTACTCCTTGAGCGCAATCAGAAGGGTCTGATCGCCCTGGCCGCAGTCATCGCTCTAGCAGCCGGTGGTTTCGCGGTCTATCGCGGGGTGAAGTCCAGCGAGGCCACCTCCGCTGGCGAGGCTCTGAGCGAAGCCAAGGATGCCGTTTCCCTTCAAGCGATTGTGAAGGATTACTCCGGCGCAGCCGCAGCGGGCAGCGCCCAAGTCCTGCTCGCAGAAAAGCAATGGAATGACTCCAAAAAGGACGAGTCCATCGCCACCCTCCAGAAATTCCTCTCCGAAAAGCCGGAACATCCCGCACTTCCTGCTGCACAAGCCAGCTTGGGCGCAAAGCTCGCCGCCACTGGCAAAGTGGAGGAAGCCACTGCGATTTTTGAAAAACTGGCAGCTGGTTCTTCCTACCTCGCTCCTTATGCCCTCATCTCTCTGGGTGATTTGTATAAGGATGGTGGAAAACTCGACCAGGCAGAAGCATCCTACAAGCGCGTGCAGAGCGACTTCCCTTCCAGCCTTTTTGTTCAAGGAGCAACCGAACGCCTCGGCGCACTCAAAGCCAAGCCACCTACCGAGGTGGAGGGCCTTGCCCAACCTGCCGCTCCTCAGAGCGATGTGCCGGAATTTAACTTGGGTTCACCTTCTTCAATTCCTTCACAACTTCCATTTGAATCTCCCGCGACCCCGGCAGATGGTGGTACGGTTCCGGGCACACCCGGTCAGCCGTAATACCGTATCCGTTTGACAATTCATCAACTTCCATCCTCTTTATACCTGTGTTCAAAAAAGTCATTGGCCAAGATCTGAGCGAAACTTCCAGCACCGCTCCCGTCGCACCGACATCCTCACAACCGGCTTCCCACTCGGCTTCGACCGAGTCTGCCAGACTTCAGCAGCCAGCAGCCGCTCCTGCATCCTCAGCACGTCCTGCTGCAGGCACCCGCAATGTTCTTTCCTCCGATGTGGAGATCAAGGGCACCGTCAAGTTTTCCAACGATCTCGTGGTCGATGGCAAAATCGAAGGTGAAATTATTTCACAAGGCAATCTCACCGTGGGTGAAAACGCCCGTATCAAGGCGGAGATCAAGACCGGCACCGTCGTGGTTTATGGCAAGGTCCATGGTAATCTTACCGCTACGGACCGCATCGAGCTGAAAGCCAGCGCCGAAGTCATCGGAGACCTCAAGACCAAAACCCTGTCCATTGAGGCAGGTGCCATCTTTGTCGGTAAGTCCACCGTGGGCGCTCCTACTGAGGCAGTCGCCTCTTCTGCACCTGCCGCGAACAAAGGCTGAATTTCCTCAATTTCAGATATTTTCACCACGCTTTTGATCTCCACTCCGTTTCATTATGGCCGATGAGCCTGTGCGCCATCGCATCGAAGTGGCATGCCCCTCATGCGGGCACCTTCAAAAGGAATCTGCACTGGTGGTCTCCACCCAGTGCAGAGCCTGCGGTGAAAATTTCAAGGTAGAGGACGGGAAGGCAGTCTTGCGGATCAAACCATCCACCCGGTTGGTCAAGACCCGTGCCGAGGATAGCCCCTTGGCAGCTCATGAGGCTGCCATCCGTTCCACTACCAGTGCATTCCGTAGTCCATCTACCGCAGTTGCTCCCAAGCAGCGACTGCTGGAACGGCTGTTCAATCGGATAAAGCCGCCGCGGGACATTACCTGCCTGAGCTGCCACCATGCCTACAAGGTGGCTGGCGATGCCCAGTCCACCCAATGCCCGCGCTGCAGCACCTACATCAGTCTGCTGGATTATGAAATCACCCAAAGCTGGCAGAAACGCATTCAGACACGGGGTAATGTCGTTATCCAAAAAGGTGGCTCCATTTCAGGCGTGCCCATTCAGTGCCATCACCTCATTGTATGGGGAGAGTTCAATGGATCCGTGGACTGCTCCGGCAGTCTGATCATCCGTAACCACGGCCGCATCCTGGGAAAAGTTCGTTGCAAGGAACTGCGTGTGGAAAAAGGAGCCCGCGTGGAGTTTCTTAATCCTGTTTTTGCGGAAACCGCCTACATCGATGGCATCGTCACCGGACAGATCGTCTGCACCGGTTCCGTTACTCTCGAAAAGCGCACCCATCTGACCGGCAGCGTTAAAACTTCCTCCCTCATCGTGAAACCTGGAGCCAAACATTCCGGCTCCATTGAGATGGTTTCGAAATCCTCCGCAGTTTAAAGACCGTCTGCGCTTGATTGTTCACGTGGGATTTCCCATGTCTCCGCCATGCCCGCTGCCGCCCTCGATCTCAAGGAGGAAATCCTCGCCCTCAAGAAAGCCCGCAACGCCGTCATTCTGGCACACAATTACCAGACTGGTGACATTCAGGATGTGGCGGACTACGTAGGGGATTCTCTCGGCCTCGCCTATCATGCGAAGGCTACGGACGCGGATGTCATCGTTTTCTGCGGAGTTCATTTCATGGCTGAAACCGCCAAGATCGTGAATCCCGGCAAAATCGTGGTCCTGCCGGATGCGGACGCAGGTTGCTCGCTGGAACAATCCTGTCCCGCTCCGCAACTGGAAGCCTTCCTCAAGGAAAACGCGGAGAAAAACTACTATGTCATCGCCTACATCAACTGCTCCGGCGGGGTAAAGGCGCTCTGCGACGTGATCTGCACCTCCGGCAATGCCGTGAAGATCGTGAACCTGGCTCCCAAGGACCGTCCGATCCTTTTCGTCCCGGATGCCAATCTCGGCTCCTGGGTGATGGAGCAGACCGGCCGCAAGATGGACCTGTGGCAGGGTGCCTGCTATGTCCACGTGGAATTCACCCGTGATTCCATCAATCGTATCAAGGCCGCACACCCGGGCGCGCTGGTGGTGGCCCATCCGGAATGCACCCAGGCCGTCCGCCTGCTGGCCGATGAAGTATGCTCCACGGAAAAAATGATCACCTTCTGCCAGAATGCTCCGGTGAAGGACATCATCGTCGTCACCGAGAGTGGGATGCTCCATCGCCTGCGCAAGGAATGCCCGGACAAGAATCTCATTGCCGGTCCTACGGACCGTTGCGCGTGTGCCGACTGCCACTACATGAAAATGAACACCATGGAGAAGCTCCGCAACTGCCTGGAAAATCTTTCTCCCCGCGTGGAAATGGAAGAGACTCTCCGCGCCCGCGCCGAAATTCCCCTCCTGCGGATGCTGGAGCAATCGAAAGCATGAACTGAGCGGCGGCTCCCCGCCACGCTTACCTCAACTGCTGGGCGAAGAGCCAAGTGTGGGTTTCGGGATTATTGAAAATCGAGCCTACGACTCCGTGTCCGCCAGTAGGAAGCTCGGTGTATTTGAACTGCTTGTCTTTTTTCAGTAACGCGGCGAATTCCTGTGCACTGCTCACGGGAACAGCTTTGTCGTCCACGGCGTGAAACATCCAGATAGGCTTGCGATCCAAGGCTGCGGCATCTCCCGAAGAAACTCCTGCCACTGGGATGGCCGCAGCAAAGAGGCGCGGCTCGCTGGCCATGATGTGGCAGGCCCCGTAGCCACCCATGGAATGACCCACGATATAAACCCGCTTGGGATCGATGGGTAGATCCTTGATCAGAGCCTTGATCAGTTTGATCACCTGCGTGACCTCGTCACCATTCCAACCCATTCCCTGCCCGGCGGCAGGTTGTGCGGACATGGGTGCCACGATAAAGCAGGGCCTAACCGCTTCATTTTCCGCTTTCCTAAAGCTATCCATCCATCCTCCCACTTGCTTGCCGTTTTCCGTATTGGGGCTTTTGCCATGCAGTGCCACTACCAGAGGATACTTCGTCTCGGCTTTAAGCCCCTTCCCTCCGTAGAGTGCGAATTTAAGGCCATCGTATTCACTTAATGCCCAAGACCCTGTGATGAGATTTCCAAAAGGGCCTCCCAGCAGCTTTGTCTCCGCTGGAACGGCCGCGCCAGCCGCCTGCTGCGCCACCCATGCTTGGTCTTCTGCTGATAGACGGCTCAGGGGGAGCGTGACCATCTGCCCGGTAGGGCGTTTCATGTTCACCTGCCCTTCAGATGCTGAAATGAATTCCGCTTCCAGTTTTTTCCCATCATTGGAAGTCCACTCCCGGGCATATCCAGCAATACTTGCGATGACTGAAAAGGCCACTGCCACCGGAATCAATTTCATCCAGAAGATCTGTAGTAAAATAAGAGAAGGGTCAATCTGCAAGACCATCCCGCCTGCCCTTGGAATTAAACTTTCTTCAACCGCTGTATCAGCTCCCGGGCATTTTCCGGCGCTTTGACTTTCACATCGTTATCGAAGTAAACGAAGACATCCCGGCCTTTGGCTTCCGGAGGGGGAGCTGGTGTTAGAAGGTGGGCACCGGCAGGAGAACCACCCAGGCTCCAGCGGTGGATTTTCCTGCGCCATTCAGTGAGTGCAGCGTCCGTGTAGCCGCTCACGTAAAGTTCCTGGTCACCATGCAGGCGGACATAAACAAACTCCGCTGTGACGTCTTCAATCACAGGCCACTTGCCTGCCGTATCGGCCACCACAATGGCAATATGGTGCCTTCTTAGTGCTCAATGAAAGTTTCATTTTCAAACGTCTTGTGACGGATCTCCACCGCATGGCGCAGCCTGTGAAACTCCGGGGCAGTCAGTGCGCAGCGGCCTTTCATTTTCTTCTCCCGGTGATGGGCGATCCTTGAGGCAGCTTCCGTATCATGGGGAAGGAGCGAAAAAAAGTGCTCCATTTTCCCTTCATCGTATTGAAAACTGGGCGGAAACTGCCAGAGGAAGGGCCCTAACTTTTTCCCCAATTTCAGAACACCCGATGCCATGAAATTGGCCAGCGGTCCCTCAGGCTCAGACAAGCGGGTGACATGGGTAAGATAGCGATTTCCCTTTATCGAAAATACAAAGTCATCCGGTGTCTGATCATGCCATTTTTGAAAACTTTCCGGCTTCTGTAGTGCATAGAAAGTGCCATTGATCTCGATGCTGCGGAATTGTTGTGAGGCATATTCCAACTCCTGCCGTTGGGGGAGATCTTCCGGATAGAATTTCCCCCGCCAGGGCACATAGCGCCAGCCTGATATGCCGATCCTGATATCGCCCTTATGACTCATGAGGGTATTCGTGAAAACTCTATGAAATTTTCACTTTTCCGCAGGCATGCCCGCGCGGCTCAGAGCCTTTCGCGAAGCCATCCTTGCGACACCGCCGATCGCTCCGGCCAGAGCGGTCCAGACAATTGCGTCCCGCCAATTCACACCGGGAGTGGCAGGGTTGCGCGGTGGATTCTCCCCAGTCCATGCAGAGTACCCCCGGCCCGCCAATCGGCGGGCGAGACGATCCGCGATGGCAGGAACGGCGAGAGCGACTCCTGCGAGCAAAAGAGTTTCTGGTGATAGCTTTTTCATGGTGAGTGAGTCATTTAAAGATTTTCGCGGGTTTTAAAAACACCACGGCACTGTAATCTCCTTAAATTTGTGTCAGATTGGTTTCCGCAGGGCCTGCGATGAGTGTGCCATCCGGTAAAAATCGTGAACCATGGCAGGGACAGTCCCATGTTTTTTCGCCACTGTTCCAAGCCACCACACAGCCCAGATGCGGACAGATGCCAGAGCACTCATGGAGTTCTCCCTTTTCATCCCTGCAGGTGGCGATGATTTGTCCTCTGCGCTTTACCACGCGGCCCTCTCCTTCTTCGATGTAGCCTGTATCTTCCTGCAAGCCCACGCGATCCTTCACCATGCAGCAGGGATAGTCCACATTCTCTGCCAGGTAATTGGCCAATGCGGAGACGTGTTTGCGGCAGGGATCGAAAATCTCCTTCCAGATGCTTTTCTGACCCAGCACATGGTCCTTCGCCATCATTGCAGCCACCACACCGAGGGTCATTCCATTACCGGAAAAACCGGTGGCAATGAATTGATTCTCCTCGGTCAATCCGATGAATGGCAGGCCGTCCACCGTTTCCACCACCTGACCTGACCAGCGATTGAGCAGGGTGAAGGGTCCAAGAAAATTCGTTAAACGCTGCTCGAGTTTGGAAAAACATTCTTCAGTTTCGATGACTTGACCCGTCTTGTGGTCTTCTCCTCCAAAAATCACCACGTCCCTATCTTTCTGACGATCCACCCGCAGGTAATTGAAAGGCTCCGCCGTGTCCGACCAGATCATCTCCTCCAGCGTCCCTTTGGGAAATTCAACCGCGATGGCGTAGGTGGAATAGGATGCCAGTTTGGTTTGGAAGAGAGCGGCCCCCACGGTTCCGGTGTTTCCTTGCAAGGGCACATGAGTGGCAATGATGACATGCCGGTAACTCACCCGCCGATCATTTGCCTGAACGGATTTCCCATCATCGTTGAATTGGCTGACAAGGGTGTTTTCAAAGATCAATGCCCCCAAGCGCTTCGCCTCTGCGGCCACGGCCTGCAAATATAACATTGGGTGGAACTTAGCCTGATTGCCAAAACGAATGCCTGGGAGATCCAGCACCGGCGTACGGTCAAAATACTCTACATCCATTCCCCACTCCGCTGCCTGCCGGGCTTCCTCCTTCAGCGTTTTGATTTCATTTTCCCGATCCGCTTCCCTTGAAGCTGATAGATACCCATCCACGGTAGCAAATCCCACATCCACCTTAAGACGGCTCGCGGCTGCGGAGATGTGATCCATGGCAATGCTCCCCGCGTTCCATGCGATCTCTGCCTCCCTCCTTCCACAGATGTGAATGAGTTCAGAAAGGCGTGTATCCGTCATGTAGGTAAGATGAGCTGTGGTGTGAAGCGTGTCCCCATCGCCCAATCTGAACTTCTCCACCAAAACAACTTTCAGCCCTGTTTCCGCGATCAGATGCGCGGCACTCACCCCGGTGATGCCTCCACCAATGATGAGGACATCCACATCCAGATCCTCCGTGAGCGAGGGGTAATCCACCCGTTCGACTTTTTTCCAGTAGGGATCCGTATTCATGACTCAATGCTAGTGCCGTAGGTTGCACTCGCAGTTGATGTACCGGCATGGCTTCCAGCCTGCGCCTCTTATGCCATAAGGAAATGAGAGGTTCTCAGCACAAGGAGAAGCTTAAGAAACGTTGCAGTTTCACGAAAACGGTTGCATTCTGCTCCCCCCATCATGCCTCACATCATGCCGGGAAAACTGGCATCCGGAGGACCGGGAAAGTGTTCTGATAGAAAATTCTGCCAAACGGCGCGACTTTCCTCACAGAGCAGGGAGGTCATTTTTTCCACGCACTTTTTACAGATCAGCAACGGCAGCGGGCCGATAATCAGATCACCACTGGCATCGAAGTGTGCGGAAATGGAGTAACCCTCCAACTCCTCGCGTGCGGTCTGGCAGACGATGCAGGCAGCGAAGCGGTCCGCCGGATCATGCATCATCAGGAGTTCCTGCACGCGCTCTTCCCAATCGATCTGTTTTTCCAGGAATTGGCAAACGGCAGCCTTGGATTCCCGGGAAATGCGGCCCGTGGTCTGATCACGGCACTGCTGACAGATGGCGTATTCCAAGACGCATTCCTCGCGATGAAATTCCTTGTTCACCAGCCATGGCGAATCAATTTCCAGCAATGGCAGCTTGCAGTGAATGCAGTGGGAGAAAGTCTCCCCCGTCTCCTCGGAACCCAACCATTCCTCCAGATCTCGCATAACATCTTCTAGGATGGAATGGAGAAATAATCAAGTAGAACAGCAACCCATGGAGGGTTCACTCTTCCTGCACTCTCTTCCAATGTCTGGGCATCTCCCAGAGTTGCAAGCGATCCACGGTCTGTGATTTCAATTCCTCAAAAGACGCGCCATCCATCAGATCATAATCGGCGGAAATTTCCTCAAACCGCTCGGGATCGCTGCTTGGAATACCGAAGACGCGGACTTTTCTGACAAGACCTGTGGCAAGAATGGCAGCCTCCACTTTGGCAGGGCTTACCTTTCTTCCCGAGACATTGATGGCGCCTCCCACCGTTCCAGTTAGATAATAAAGCCCCGCTTCATCCCGGTGACCCAGATCACGGGTGAGATAAATGCCATCTCCCAGCACATCATCCGGGCGCTGCTCATCATAGCCCATTCCCACGCTGGTGCTGGCCACTTGGAATCTATTGTCAGGATTCACGGTGATGTCCACACCGGGCAGGAGATTTCCGACGCAATGGGCGGAATCCCGTGGGCGGTCACTGCCATCCAGAGCAATGCCTCCACATTCACTGGCTCCATAAAAATTCCGGATTTTCAGGCCAGTGGAGGCGAAGACATCCTGCTCCAGGGAAAGTGCCAGTGGCGCGCCGGCAGAGAGTGCCAGACGGATGGAGGCATTTGCCAAAATTCCGGCACGATGCCATGCCCGCCACATGGAGGGCACGGCAGGCACGACTACGGAT
>Ga0157370_10001950_pt1 | contig 25407 bp, 20 predicted proteins | sample C35metaG_FD_113463 | JGI IMG/M metagenome (GOLD analysis project Ga0157370, IMG submission 113463) | Corn rhizosphere microbial communities from Kellogg Biological Station, Michigan, USA - C3-5 metaG | ecosystem: Host-associated > Plants > Roots > Rhizosphere > Soil | place: USA: Michigan...
AAAATTTTTTAAAATAGATAGCCTTCATTACATTTCCCTTCGAGTCTGGCTTGATATCAAAAAGAGGATAATAGACTCCATTTAACAATTTGGGTGACTTGGGTGGAGTAGGGCTGGTAATGTCCTGGAAGGGCCAGGTAATCCCCTTAGGGAGGGCAAAAGGTATGGTATAAGGGTCGGGGATCAATTGACCTTCATGATTATATATGCACTTAACGGGCTGCCCGGTAGCATTAGGCACCATCACTGGATTGAAGGAGCCATAGCGGGTATATACAATGGATCCTAAATGACGATCCGTAGGAATGGCAGGACCTCGGAACGTGCTGGTCAATTTTATCAGTCTTTTCGCGAACCTATTGGCTAGGGCATCCTCTTCTGGATAGATGCTCACCATTTTCCCGATCTGATCATAACCGTACGAGCCTGCCATCATGAAGACTGCTGTATTTTTTTCCATGACTATTTTGAAGGATATCTCTTCATCTACCAGTTCTGGGATCACCAGGCTTAATAACTCCAATAGTTGGATCTCGATGACCGACAAATGAACAATCCAACCTTGCGTCTTACTGATCTTTCCCACCTGCCAGTAAAGACCTGATGGAGTGTATTCCAGTCCATATGTCTTTAAGACCTCTGAATAATCCGTAATGGCAGATATATTAGATAAATTATTCATAAATTTATAAGCTGTTGACAAATTGGATCATTTTGTTAGCTTCCAGGCCTCCTTCAAATGCGCCTCGCATTCGCCTATCCCGATCGTATATGACGAGATACGGGGGATAAGCGCCTTTAAAATGACGGGGAAAGAGGAATTGGTTATCCCAGGCCAGGGTAATATTTGAGTATTTATTTAACTTGTATACATGGTCAAACATTTTTAATCTGTCCAATGGATCATTCGTAATAAAAAAGAACCTGACGCCCTTTAAGGAATCCATATGATGTATAATGGTTTCTGTTTCATGCTGACAATGCTCACAATCGGGACTAAAGAAAAGCAATGCGATAGGGTTTCCTTCCCGGATATCAGCCGTATGAAGAGTAGTAGTACTGTCGGACAACAATAAGTCAAAGGAAGGTAGGGTTTCTCCGCCCCGAGTGCTGCATCCCCAGGTAGATAAGCCAAGCATAGCTATAATAATAAGAGCTTTCATCTAGTTACATTTTTTGATTGGTGGACTGTTTATATATAATTTCTCCTATAAAGAGGGCAAAACAAAAGCTGACGAGTATAGGGAAGTATTGATAGCGTAAGACTATAGGAGAGGCAAATATGCTAAACCCTGCATTTAGTCCCCACAACGTCAATGAAATGATAAGAAGCCTGACGAATTCACCAGATTGACCTCTCCAGCTACCAAATACTATCATTCCAGTCAAATGAATTAACAGCAGCAGGTTGATCAACACCGAAAATATAGGATACCACTCAGTGAATAATATCAGGGATACCCTCTTATTCTGTGCCGTCACTCTTTGACTTTTATAATGGAACCAATTTTTTGCCAGTGCTCCCACACTGTCTCCTCCCATGTTGTAAGTCCCAAGAAATTCGGTCGGCGGCATTGCCCACTTCACTGCATTGGGTAGCATGAAATTTTGCAGGAATGACCATGGATATTGACGGATGAGGTATTGAGCATAGTCCAGATACAAGGGACCTTCGATTGCCCAGCGTTTAAAGTAAGACGTGGTGCTATCTTTTTTAAATTGCCGATTCAGGTACTGTATAAGCGGCCCGCGGCCATTCCATAGATAAAAGTAACTGTTTACAGAGTCTTCATGGGTCAATTTTACCCTTCTCAGCGTATCCATATGCTGACGGACCATAGTCTCGAGGGACGCAAATCTCGCAGGAACAGGCCGCCTCTCGGATGGCTTGATGTGTTCGTACATGTACAAGGCATTATTCGCCAATTGCCAGCCCCCAAAGGCAGAAAACTGCGGCTTTCCTGTAAGCTCCTTCATTTTATGGCTGGTGTAGGTGATCGATCCTAATATCAGCGCCAGGCCTAATGCGACGCCTCCCAATCGCCATATTATAGTGCGGCGGGCCAGGATAAAGGCGGCAATAGCGGCTAAAGGATAGTAGATAGCATTGTACCTCAATGTGAAACAAGCCAGTAATAGAGCTGCCTGCAGGAAGATCTGCCATATCTGTGGCTTGTAAATGATCCAGACCAGGCTGGAGAACCACAGCAGGCTCAAGGAGATAAACAAAGCATCCGCTGAAATGTAGTTGGCGATATAAAGGGGCACGGGATTGAAGAAGGAAAAAATTAATAGAGTATTCCTGATGGCCTTACCAGGTTTTAGAAAATAGAACAGCGTAAAGAGGAACAGCAGCCCAGCGGCCTGCATTCCAAAATACTGTAAGCCTGCCAGGATTTTATCTGAATGTGTAAACACGCTGATCAGCCGGAGAAATTTTGAATAAGCCACCGGCCACATATTCACATCGGCATTGGTATAGGCTGCCTCCAGATAGCTGTACGAGTCGGGCATATAATTGGCGAATGGATATCTTGCCTTAAAAAGGATGAACTGTAACAGGAAGAATGCAAAGGCACACAAGACATATGCTCTGTTCAGCTTGTTTTTCCACACATAATCAAAAAAGGAAGGCGTCAACTCTTGTCGAACAGCTGCTTTCTCCTCATGATATTCCTGCTCTGTATTGATAGACCAAAGGTTTTCCTTTGAAGTGACGCTGGTAAGAATATTATCTACTGCCACCATGGCCGTCAGCATGGAATGGTCGGCATTGTTGTACTTATGCATGCCATTTCGACCAATCAGGAAGAGGTTGGGGAATGAATCCGTGAAGACGCGTATTTTGTCAAATTGATCGTACGTCCCAAAATAGGCTGGATAGGTCTTCTCCATGCGCCTGACCGTGGTGTCAAGGACATCTTCCACCCGGCCCAATTCCATCTGCTCCAGTTCCTGTATAGCCACCTGTTTGATGGCCTCATTATCCATAGACCAGAATTCATCTGTTTTATTACAGAAATATTCCATTCCAATCCAAGTCGTATTAGGGTCACTGACCATACCGTGGCCCCAATTGTTGTAGATCATCAGACGGCCGACCCGCACGTCCCGTTCCTGAATATAAATCCAATTGTCTTTAAGCTCCAACTTCTCGTACTTACCTTGCTTGTTTCGTGTGGACAGATTTCGTAATAATATACCTACGTTGATGAAGTCCCGGTATTGCAATCCGGCGGCCACCTTTTGAACATCTTCGGGAACATCTCCATCCATGCCAGCAATTAGTTCCTGCACAGGCATGGTAGAAAAGAAATAGTCACCTTCCCAGGTCCTCGCCTCCCCAGTGATAATATCGACCGTAGTCACGGCCTTGATCACCCCTTCCGCCTGGCATATTTGCGTTACGTCCTGGTTCAGATGGACCTCGCCTCCCATTTCTTCCACCTGCCGGGCGACCTCTTCCCATAATGAACCGGGCCCTTTTTTTGGATAAAGGAACTGCTCTATCAGGCTTGTTTCCGTCCCTTTCTGACTGATGTCCTGGCCCTTATCCTTTTGAATGCTTTTTACAGCTTGGGCAATGGCCTTGCTAAGAGACACACCTTTTATCCGTTGGGCGCCCCATTCTGCGGAGATCTGATGGCATGGGACACCCCATACTTTCTCAGTATAGTCTTTAAAGAACAGCAGATACAGTTGCCTGCCGAATTTATTGATGATGAAATCCTCCAGGCTTTTCTCCGGCCTGCGTGGAAACAAGCGTATCCATAGAAAGGAGAATAGAATTCGGATGGTGCGAATAAAGCCAAGTGTGCGCAATGTATCGAGGCTCAGCTGGATGGGATAGGAGAAAAAATTACGGAGGAAATAGATACGGGTGAGACGTTGTATCACCAGCATCACTTTATCCGGATCATGGTTGGCTCTCGCCTCGTCCGGGCTCACGGCAAGGCTTTTGTTTTGATAGTTGACTACCACTTCTCCTGAAGCCTGTAATGGGAAAAGCCTTAGCCACCAATTCATTACCCTGTCCGACTTGGAGAAAAAACGATGCGGACCCATATCCATCCGGTTGCCTTTATAATCTATCGTGCGGGAAATCCCACCTATATAGACGCTTTTTTCCAATACAATGGGTTTAATATCTGTTCTATTCAAGAGTTCATAAGCTGCGGTAAGCCCAGCCGGTCCTGCCCCTATAATGATAGCTTTTTTTGTCATAGCAAAAGATATTTAGGGATGGAAAGAGGGATTGGAATTGACAACAAGGCCATCTAAGCTCATCTGCTTCCGAATATCTTTCCTTTTCCGCATGACTATCTCTAACTGGTCTGTTAAGAGCATGGTAAAAGCCAGGAATACTATCATAGGAAATATTTGATAGCGAATGACTATAATATTGGCGAATACGCTGAATGCAAAGTTCAAAAACAGGAGCCCTGCTATAATGATCAGTATATAGTTATAGTTAAGGGAGGCTTGTTGCCAGATCCTGCCTCGAAGAAAGAGAAAAAGTGCTATCATAAAATACAGGTTCAGTACCGCGAATAAGGCCGTAAACATAAATAGGAGCGTTCCTTGCAAACTTTTAGAGATGGACTTGATCTGGCTAGTGGGATAGTCAAACCAATAGGCTGCAATGGGGGCTATAAAATCGGAGCCGAGGTTATATATTTCCAGCTTTTCCAAAGGGGGGAGCAGGTAATTTTTGGAATTTACCAGTAAATAATAACGGAAATAAGCCAGCGGATGCCTTTTGATAAGAAACAGGCCATATTGCCCGAAAACAGGAGCGACCTTTCCCCATTGTTCTACACTCCCAAAGTCCTTTGTATGGCCGTAGACTTCCTGCATATATTGTTTCAAAGGAGCTTCCGGCTGTCTGATGAAAAAATTGGCTACATAGGATGACAGTTGGTCCTGAGGGCGTGAGGGTTGGGCAAAATACCGGCGTGCAATACGGTCCAGCTCAGCCGTTTGAGGGGTAGGGAATTCCGTGCTGTCTTCCCGGATAAATCCCCTCATATATAAGGCATTGTTTCCCCATTGCCATCCTCCCAGGATTGGAGGAAATTGACCTGTGCCTGTCATTTTCTCGGTTGCCCTGTAGGAAAAAAGGATAAAAGGAATGATTAGGATTGGCCCGGACAAAATGCCTGCCGCTTTTAACCATATATTTTGACGTGACAGGATAAAAGCTATAGCCGCAATGACGGGATAATACATGGCGTTGTATCGGAAGGTAAAGGCAATAAAAAATACAAGGGCTTGCACTATTATCTGCGAAGGGTGCGGGCGATGGACAACCCAGATCAACTGCGTCAGCCAGATAAGGCTTAGCGCGACAAAGATGGCGTCACTGGTGACATAATTGGCAAGGTAGAGATTCAAAGGGTTGAAAAAAAGGAACAGGCACAGGATCATCCGTGTGTTTTTCCCAGTAGAGAAAAAATAAACTACTGTATGATAAAAATACAGACAGACCAGTTCCAGGAAAATGTACTGGAAGAATACGAGCGCTGTGCCGGAATGGGTGAACCAATGAAAGAGCAGTAAGAACTTGCTATATCCAATAGGCCATATATTGACATCTAAATGCCTGTATGCGCCATCTATATAGCTATAGCTGTCTGAGAAAAAATCAGGGAATGGATAAAAGGTTTTAAAGATAATAAATTGTACCAGTACCATGACGAGCATCAGCAGACTGTAAACTTTGTTCTCGATATACAGGTAGGTAAAGAAATCTTTGCCACTGGGCTCTTGTTTCAACAAGGAGCCTGGCAGATAAAGTTCCATATTGGAACTGGCAAGATTGTTTATTACAGAACTGAATTTTTTCATGCCGATAGAATATCTACCGCAAATTATCCTGGCTACATGTTCTATTCAACATCATTTATGTTCCAATTACCCGTTATGGATATACGTTAATTGCCTTATGCAGAAATACTGCAGAGTAAGACGCTATATTGGACTATTATTCCTTTATATGCGTACAATAAAAATTAACCTCCCGTCTCAATGGGTATTGCCGCTCGCAATTCTGTTTCTCTTTATCTTACTGCTTATCGTGGAGCTCCCTATGTTGGCTTTCACGAAAGGGATGTTGATCTATCCGCAGGGCGCTGGATATATCCGCATGGCAATAGCCAAAAACCTGGCATTCAGCCAGACCTGGGGTCTTTCACCACATGAATTTTCTTCGGCCTCATCCTCTGTTCTTTACCCCATTATCCTGGCAGCATGTTTTAAGATATTGGGACTTCAGACGGTGGTCCCTTTCGTTATTAATCTTATTGGAGGTGTACTTTTTTTAAAGGTATTGTACGAATGGTTGAAAAGGCAGACAATAACACCCTTTAGCCTGCTGCTTATCCTGCTATTTATTATATATGTCATCCCTCTCCATATCATGATCACGCTCGGAATGGAAGCCACTTTAGAAATACTGTTTTCCTTCCTTTTTATATTCAAGTTTTGCGAATGGATGTCTGTGCAGAACGGTAAGTTTCCACGGGTATTGTATTTTTACGGAGCGGTGATGGTTACGATCCGTTACGAAGGTCTGTTCATTATTTGCATTGCCTGTCTGGCCCTACTGATCAGAAGAAAATGGGGATTTTCAGCAATGCTTGGCATTACCGCATCGCTTCCTTTACTGGTTTTTGGTATTTATTCTCTCAGGCAGGGAGGTTACTTTATCCCGCAGTCCATCATTATTAAGCAGTTCCCGCTACCTTTCGATGGATTAAACATCCGAAATTTCTTTGCAAATGAGGTCATAAATCATTTGCTGTATCCCTATCCAACCCGGGGTGCTATTGCAGGAAGCCGTTTGCTGATCATTCCTCCTTTTGTTTATTGGCTCTATATTGACTTTTTTCGAAGGAACCCTTTGTACAGGTATATAATGCTCTTCTCTTTGTGTTTGGCAGTTATGCATCTTATATTTTCCAGCGCTACTTTATTCTACCGGTATGAAGCATACCTGATCCCTTGCAACCTGATCGTTCCCTGCGTCACGATAGCGAAAAATGGCCTGAGCTTTCTTGAAGGAAGGCCGAGCTCAGCGAAATGGATTTTAGGGTGGGCCGGTATCTTCCTCTTTTATCCATTTTTTTCCCGTACCTGGGAGTCATTCGAGGATGTTAGCCTGGGATATAAACATGAATACCTGCAGAATTATCAGGCGGCCAGGTTTATAGGGGCTTATTATAATGGCAGAACTGTAGTTATGGATGAGTTGGGCATGGCTGCCTTTCTTGGTGATGGGAAACAGCTGGACATTAATGAGGGAATTGCATATATGGACGTGGCCAGAAGCAAAATTGAGGGCTACCACCCTTTGGAATATCAGGATTTTCTTATAAATAAAGAAAAGCCGGTTGTGGCGCTTATCTCAGATAGGAATTACCGTCCCTGGTTACGGCGAAAATGGAAGAAGGTCGGAACATGGCATACAAGATACAGGATCGTGCTGAGGGACGCAGAACTGGATATTTATGCGGTGGATTCAAGTTCGGCATCAACTTTAAGAAAGAACCTGGAAACATTCCAGGCGTCTCTTCCGGATGAAGTTAAAGTGGTTTATGAATGATTATTTTGAACTAAATGTCCAGGAAGGCTATACTTTTTTTGTCCTTAGGTGTTTCCAGACCAGATACTTCAAATGCCTTGATATGCGCACATTTTATTTTGGTTTAATCTGTTATGTCTGGGTAATTACAGGTTACGCCCAAAAGCCGATGATAGACACCAGCGTGTTCGGCCGCTGGCCCCGGGTAGGCTATGCACGCATAAGCCCGGATGGCCGGTATGCAGCGTTTGATGTGGACTATCCAGGAAAGGGTCATGAAATCTCTGTGATATCCACGAATGGACAATGGCGGAGAAGTTTTTGGAATATAAGGGGCGGAGAATTCTTGAGTGACAGCCGGACCTATATTTTTCAGCAAGGGAAGGATAGTCTGTGTGCCTTAAGATTAGGCAGCGATAAGATTCAATTTATTGAACATGTGAAAATGTTCGAAGTTCTGAGAGGCGGAGGTATTGAATGGCTAAGTTATAAGCCTGTCGTGGATGAGAATGATTCCAGACTGATCTTAAGGCAAACCAATACGAATAGAGAAGCGGTGGAAGATTCGGTGGCGAGCTATTGGTATAACGATAAGACTAACAGATTATTTATTAAAAGAAAAGAGAATAGCGGATATCACTATGAATGGGTAGACCTTGCAAGTGGGCAGCGTAGCGGGATATGGGACGGAGAAGATATTAAGCAAATGACATTTGACCGGGAAGGGAGACAGCTGGCTTTTCTGACAACCGTCAATAAAGGGGGGGTGAAAGCTTTTACTTTGTGGTATTACCGCGAAGGTATGACCTCACCGAAAGAATGGCCTATAGACAATGCTTCTGGCATTGACAGTAATTTGATGCTGGATAACGAAAGTCCTCTGTTTAGCCGGGATGGGGAAAAACTATTTTTTAGATTGGTTGAGAAGAACGCTCCTAAACCCTCGACGGACGGTGTCCAGGTTGACGTGTGGAGTTATCGGGATCAGGACTTGCAGGAAGACCAGATTTCAAGGGCGACGTCCAAAAGGACTTTCATGGGGTGGATAGATTTGCGGTCAGGAAAACTGAGACCATTGGAAAAGGTGGGATTACGGGTGCGTCTTGCTTATGATTTGCAGGAACAGAGCCGATATACGTTACTGACGGCCGGTGAAAGGAGTGATTATTGGTGGAGGGACAATTCAGAGTTTTCTATCTATCTAAAGTCTCTGGAAAATGGCGAGCAATTCCTTCTGAAAGGGAAAATGCCGTATAACCAGCAATGGGTTTTGGCGCAAGTACAAGGGATTTCACCTGAGGAGAAATTCGTGTTGTATTATGATCCTATAATAGGCGATTATTTCAGCTATGAGATTACTAGTGGCATCACCAGAGACGTTACCAGTGGGCTTGGAATCAATTGGACGCAGGGGCCTTCGGAGAGGAGTTGGGGAACCATTGCTTCGTCCGTGCCGGTGGGCATTGCCGGATGGGTGAAAGGAGATCGCGCTGTGTTGCTATATGATAAATGGGACTTATGGTGGGTTGACCTCAGCGGCATAAAGAAGCCAATGAATCTTACCCACGGATATGGGAGGGCACATCATATACAGCTACGATTAACACCCCAAAAGGACTCAAAGCAACTGTCTGACAGCGGAAGCTTGTTGCTGACGGCTTTTGATACTATAAATAAATACAGCGGGTATTGTCGTATTAGAATGGATAAGATTGCTGACCCCGAAATACTGAGTATGGGACCTTTTAAGTATAGAGATTCAGAAAAAGCGGCTGGTACTGAATCGTGGATTGTAAAGAGAGAGAGCGCAGCAGAAGCCCCCAACTATTACATTACGAAGGATTTCAAAAGTTTCCGGCAATTGACTTTTGTGGCGCCTCAAAAGAACTATAACTGGCTGCAGGCGGAACTGGTTACCTGGTCTTTACCAAACGGAAAACCCTGCCAGGGAATGCTGTTCAAACCAGATAACTTCGATCCACACAAAAAGTATCCCCTGCTGACCAATTACTATGAAGAGCAATCCGATGAACTCTATGAATATCAGGAGCCCGCAGCAACAGGAGATAAGATCAATATCCCCTATTTTGCCAGCCGGGGCTATATTGTATTCATACCGGACGTTCACCCTCGCGAGGGCGCCATGGGAGAAAGTGCTCTCGAGTCTGTGCTATCAGGTGTGCGCTTTCTGTCGGACCAGCCTTGGATCGACACCACCAAAATAGGCCTCCAGGGACACAGTTTCGGTGGGTATGAGACAAACTATATCATAACACATACGCATTTATTTAAGGCGGCCATGGAGAGTTCAGGGGTGTCAGATATGATCAGCGATTATGGTTCATTGATCCGTAGGGGCCGATCCAACCAGGAGATATTTGAGCTCGGTCAATATTGGATGAGAGCCAGTCCCTGGCAGCGGCGCGATAGCTATCTCAATGGATCACCTATCTTGCTTGCGAACAAGGTAACGACTCCTTTGCTGATGATGCATAATAAGCGGGATCCACTCGTGCCCTGGCAGCAGGGCGTCGAATTCTTTACTGCTCTGCGGCGCAATGGGAAAAAGGTATGGATGCTACAGTATGATCATGGAGATCATGGTGTGCAAGGCATTGATGCCGTTGATTTTACAATTCGCATGGAACAGTTTTTTGATCACTACCTGAAAGCTGCCCTGCCTCCTCGTTGGATGACGGAAGGCGTTTCGGCAAGCGAAAAAGGGAATGATAATGGATATGAACTTGATAGAAGTGGTAAGATACCTTGATTTACCATGGTGGATTAGTTAAAGCAAGTATATTCCATCCAGGATTAATCATAATCCAGAAAGGTAGATGCTTTCCAGCGCAGCCTTATTGCAAGGAAGTAAAATAACTTCCTCCTCTATTTTAAGAATATGGGGGTTTACTGGAAAGAATTTCGACCTTATCCTATAAAGTGTGGGTATGGATTTTTCTTAGCCACCTGTTGTTTTTTTATTTCATTAGCCTCTATTGGCCAGGGAGATAAGTGCATAATAAGTGGCCGGCTGTTTGATTCGGCGCAAGTCAAAGAATGCGATCTCGCTGTCATAGCGCTTCTTCAGAGAGACTCTAGCCTGGTGTTATTTGCCCGTAGTAAGAAGGATGGGCGTTTTGTCATTCATAGTATTCCTCCTGGCTTTTATACATGTCTTATCACACATCCATCGTACGCGGACATTTCCTTTGCTTTGCCTTTACGGGAAGGAGAGGTCAAAGATCTTGGCAACGTCATACTACCTCTCCGGTCAGAGCTGATGACCGCTGTTATAGTTACTCCCAGGAATGTAATGCCTTATATGAATGGCGATACCCTGGAATATAATACCCGGAACCTGAAATTGAAAGTAAACGCTACTGTGGAAGAAATGTTACGGCATCTGCCCGGAGTAACGGTGGACCGGGATGGCAATATTATGGTCAATGGCCGGCGTATAGACAGGCTGACAGTGGATGGAGAGGACTTTTTTAGTGCCGACCCTACGATCGTCACTCGTAACTTCAATGCAGATATGATCCGCAAGGTGCAGGTGCTGGATAGAAAGAGTAAGGAGACTGAATTTACCGGAGTAGATGACGGACAGAGAACCAGGACGCTGAACCTTTCACTGAAAGAGGACAGTAAGAAAGGATATTTCCTTAAGACGGAGACGGCATCGAATGGGCGGGATTATTATAATGTCAATTCAACGCTGGACGCTTTTAAGCAGCGCCGGCAGCTTGCGGCGGTGGCTATGGCTGCCAATGACGGTAGGGTCGAAATTACTGGCAGCGGAATGAACATGGAGAACTCACCGGGCCGGATGGTTTCCGATCCATTGGGAGCTTCGGCGGGTGGAGGCATCCCAAGGATGGTCAGCGTTGGCACTCACTATGCCGATCACTGGAATAAGCAGGATGCTCACTTTACAGGAGATTATCAATACGGGCATTTGACAATGACGCCTGTCACCACGAATGCCATCGTCCAGTCCCTGCCTGGTACAGTGTATACTCAACGTCAGCAGGCTTCCAGCATAAATAACCAGGACCAACATGCCATCAGTACAGAGCTTCAATTTAATCTGGATTCACTGCATTCACTAAGGATCGCCTTTGCTAGAAACATGGCGCAGGCAAGTAATACATTTAGCGCCAACAGCGGCAGTAGTTTGAACGACATACTCGTGAATAGTACTCTTCGACATATTCGCTCCGACGTAGATTATAAAAGCTTTTATGCCAATATCATGTGGCTCATGCGTTCAAAAAGGATACAGGGACGCAGTTATTCTTTGATAGCGGAAGTGAAAGGGAAAAGTAATTCGGCGCAGGGAATAGAATCAGCCTTCAACAGTTTTTACAATGGCGGCGGAACCCTTAATTATTCGGACTCCATCGATCAGCAAAAAGTGACCGGCAACGAGGAGCTCAGCTGGAACATAAAGGTTGGGGCCCTCGAACCTCTCTGGAAAGGCTCCTTTGCAGCCATCGGGTATGGAATGACAGGCAATGTTACCCAATCATTGCTGAATACCTATGCCAAACAGCAGGGGCACTATGATCTTTATATAGACAGTCTTAGCAATCGCTTTCGGAACAGGATATTGTCCCAGGCTGCTTTTGCCAGCTTACAGGGTAGGTACAAGCGCTTAATGTATACGATTGGTGGAACCTTAACTTACTACACTAACAAGACGAATAACATTATAAAAGATTCGTCGGTGCGGCAACAATACGTATACCTCCTCCCTATGGCTAATATCCGGTATGATCTGGATGCCAATAAAGGGTTTTCATTGGAGTATAAAGGTAATTTCACACCACCCTCTATTACACAGCTGCAACCCATCCGGAATAACAATGATCCCGTGCATGTTTTCCTGGGTAATCCGGATCTTCATCCCACCAATTCCCATTACTTTGAGCTTAAGTTCCATAAAATGCAACCAATGATGATCGAAGTGGGGGGGCGGTTGGAGGTTACAAGCAATGCTTTCAGCACCATAAGCCATACAGACACTCTGGGACGGCAGCTTACTCAGACAGTCAATGTTCAAGGTGCCCTGAATACCGGGATATTTGCATTGCTTAGCAGACGGATTGAAGGATTGGGCTTGCAGACAAGCCTAAGCCCCTATTGGTATTATTACAAAAGCATAAACTATGTGGATGTCTATCTGAGCCATAACAGCAGCCATTTCGCCGGGGCAGCTTTGTCGATGAACAAATACATGCCGAATAAATATAATATCGAGGCGGGATGCCATATGAGGTGGGAATCGTCCCACAGTTCGGTAAATCCGCTACAGGCCACTCACTATTGGACACAAGAAGATAATTTAGGACTCTCTGTCTTTTTTCTACAGGGATGTGAGCTCAACATGACAGCCCGTTACACCTGGCGGCAGCAGGCAAACAACCTCGATAAGCAACCTTCCATTTTATTATGGAATGGCTATATCAGCCGAAATTTCCTAAGCAACCGGTTGGCGGTGCGTTGGAGTATCAACGATATCCTGGGGCAAAACGTAGGAATGAGCCGGACCATCAATTCCAATACGATTACTGAAAGTACGTACCAGGTGTTAGGGAGATACTGGATGTTGGCAGCGACCTACCGATTCACGCATCACCGAAGGCTAAGTCAATAAAATGTAAAAGAACGACCCGGCATGAATGGCCTCCCGGGGAAGGGAAGTTCGTCACAGCCAGGTCGCATATATGGGATTGCTATTGATCAGGAAGCCTTAGCCTATACACAGATATCGACGATCTATTTTCTCGTGCAAATTATTTCATCAATATATTCTTTTCAACAGTATTTTTATTCTAATTTAAGAAATTTGCTCATACTATCTGCTGAAACCGATATTGTACAGGGCTGATAAGATGAATTTTCTTGAATACCTTGCAAAAGTGGCTTTCATTGGCATAACCTGAAGCGTCGGCTACTGATTTCAAAGGGTCATTGGTAGTGATGAGCAGCTCCTTTGCCTTTGTCATTCGGACTTCTTGTATATACTTATGAAGAGTCTTGCCTGTGCAGCGCTGCAGGCCGGCCTGTAACTTGTCTTTACTTAAGCCCACCTCCAGTGAAAGGGAGTCTGCGGAGATTTTCTCCGCATAGTGCTTATCAACATACCGGAGAGCATTGTCGATACATCGAAAGTCGGCTGGACTCAGGCGTACGGTCTTTTCGACCGTCACATAAGGGCTATTAATGGATTGTTTCTCCATGATTAAGTCTTTAATAGATTGGGAAGAAATGCAAGGGAGCAGGGGAGGAATGAGATCATGCTTAGGCGGAGAGCAGCCTACAATCAGCTTAGAAGGCATAGCGATAATGGTTTAATGGTAAAATGTATAACCGTCGCTAATAATACGAGCTTACCAGGTTTGTCGTCATAGAGTAGTGATCCATCGATACAAAGTTGCCGTCAAAAAATGATCCGATGTGAAGGAATAGTATTCTACCTGGAAATATTTTGGACCTGTGCAGATTTGATTAAGCTCGTTTTCTAAAATATCCCGGCGTCACCCCATACATTTTTTTAAATGCCTTGATAAAACTATTTACGCTGCGATAGCCTGTCATGGAAGCAATTTCCTTAATACTACGGCCGGATTCGCCAAGGAGCTGGCGGGCCACCTGCATACGCTCAATGCGGAGATACTCATAGACACCATTACCAAAAAGCTCGCGAAAGCCATTCTTTAGCTTGAACTCGTTCATACCTACCTTCTGAGCGATCTCTCTGATGACAAAGTGATAACGGATGTTCTTCCGGATCATCTCCCGGGCAGCCTGAATGCTGTTCATCTCATAGTTATTATAATTGCTGGCGGGCTGCTGCTGGACGGCCTGGTAAAGAAGGTGGAAAAGAAGAGTATTAATCAACAGGCAAAAATATTTTTGATTGGCTCTGTCTTTCAGAGAAGTGTGCAGGATTTTATATGTGATTTCCTGTATTTCCTTGGTGATCCATTCCGGGCGAGGTAGCAGGATGGCCGGCTCCCCGGCTTTGACCTTCTCTAAAAAATCAGCCAGCAGCGGAAAATAAGCCGCCCATTCCTCCAGGAGCGCCATATCATACTCTATCGAAAGAGTAATGTTTTCCCGGACCCCGTCATAATGGCTGACAACCTCTGTAGTGGGAGAATAGATAAGATTGAACTGCCCCTCTTTTATCAGCATTTTTCCAACACCGGCCACTTCCAGGTTTTGATCATGCTGCAACACGATATAAACTGTAAGGAGTGGCGACCCCTCCCTGGCCCGCAGGGTAATCTTTTTGTCTATCAAGTAGACAGAATAAAATACTTTTGATGCATCAGCAGCAAGTTCCTGGACGAGCAATTTTAGGTGCTCGTTGGCGATAGCTGATGCGTTGCTGCCCGGTATCTGATACCGGGCAAGCTCAGCGGGAATTTCCCGGGATAACCTGTATTCCTGTTGGTTGAATGAGAAGACCATTAGCCTTAGGATAAGGGTGTGTTATACAATGATTTTAGCCGGACCCGCCGCGGTCAGTCCGATAAAAAGCTGATTAGGAATCTGCCTTCTTGTTTGTAGTAATAGCTCTTTCGCTGTCGGGAGTAGAGGACAGGGGCTCCAAAATCTTTCATGAGCCGAATGTATTCATACGTACTTCTCTCGGAAATGCCGATCTTGTCGGCCAGCTCCGACGGTGTACCCGTCCCTTTGATTCGGATGAGCTGATCTATGCGACTCAACCGTTGAAAGATCTCTTTCTGCATAAGAATAAGGTTTAATTCGAGATCCGAAATTTTGTTTTTGTCTTAAGCAAATATCGTATAGGATTTACAATCTTTCCTATTTCAAATATAACTTTATACTATCCAATCGGGAATATTTTGCTAAAATAACGTCTTCTTTCTGTATCGGATATGCGAAAAATGGTTTTATTAACATAGTGCTGCCAATAGAGCCAATGGCCCAGTAAACAGGGACCGACACGAGCCGCCGGCTCGTTGTCCAAAGGACGGACATGAGATTTCCATGAAAGGTAATGCTATAGCAAGAAATTATATATATGTTTATTTGGTATTAAATATATTTTTTAAAAAATCACTAAATGAAAACACTGATTAACACGGATCTGCTCATATCCGCAGCGCTTGCATAGCGAATGTAAAGGCTCAAACGGTAGGCAAATACCCGATTTTTTCTTCCTTTCAGATAGTTTTTTTTCTCCAGGGATTATTTCGATGAAATAGATTTATTATAAAAGACGACTATGGTCTTATGGAGGTTTATCCAGCAAGACCCAATAAATAAGAGATACTTATTGGGTGCGGGTACAATGAGCGTGTCTCTATGGGTATTGTTTAAATTATTCTATCCTTATCCCAATCTGGTGCTTGATTCCTATTATTATGTAAAGGCCAGCGTATTAAACTGGGATATTAACGCATGGCCAATAGGTTATTCCAAGTTCCTGCGGCTTTTTAACCTGTTCTCTCACTCGGCCAATCTCCTTGTAAGTCTTCAATTTCTCCTCCTGGTGGGCGCTTGTCTTGTTTTTTTCTTTACATGGCTTTTTCTCTTCAAACCTGGCAGATGGATTAGCAATCTTGTCTTCATTTTCTTGTTTATAAACCCTCTTTTTCTTTACTGTAGTAATTATGTACTATCAGATCCACTTTTTATCGGCCTTAGTATTTTATGGATCACCCAATTGCTATGGATCATTTACCGTCCTCACCCATACATGATCCTGACCCATGCTTTGCTTCTCTTCCTTGCCTTCTCGGTTCGTTACAATGCCCTTTATTACCCTTTTATAGGAACCCTGGCTTTTATCTTCAGCCGGCAACGTATATGGTTAAAATTGGCTGGAATTATGGCGCCGGCTATTTTGCTAATCGCCTTTATACTATATACAGGCACAAAGGTGGCTGAGATTACGGGGGAAAGACAATTTTCGGCTTTTGGAGGCTGGAAGACAGCTAACGACGCTTTATACATGTATGCCCACGTTTATGAGAATAACTCCAGGTACATTCCGGAACGGTTTAGGGTCCTGGACAGCATGGTAAAGAAATATTTTCGAAGTTATAAGGACCCGGGCGACCTTTTAAAGCCTGACTATACCTCGGGCAGCTTTTTTATGTTCGCCGGTGAATCACCATTGGTTCAATACATGTTCCACCTGTCGGGAGTTCGCTGGCGCTGGCCTTTTTTAAATACAAAAGACTGGCTTGCGGCAGGCCCATTGTTCCAGGAATATGGCTTCTATCTCATCAGACAATATCCACTGGCTTTTGCCCGCTGGTTCCTCTGGCCGAACGTTCAACGCTATATTAACCCTCCCGGAGAGATTTTTGGGTCAAAACTACCTTATATGTGGCTGGAAGGATATGGCGGCGATTATATTAGGGCATGTCTTCATTTAAATAGCATCGCCTTTAGGCATTCCGCCATATCCCTTAGCCAGGAAATTCTATATTTCTATCCTAAGATATTCGCTATGATACATATTGCCTTTCTCATTGGACTGGCAGGCTTTCTTTTTTGTCATGGATTTCGGGGAATGGTGCAGTCTTCTTTATATTGCATGATAGTTATTGTTTTTCTCTGGAGGTGCGATCTTGTCTTTAGTGTATTTTCCGCTGGGATCGTCATTCGCTATCAAATGTTTCTCATGGTGTGTGAAGTGGCTTTGGGTTCATATTTTATTGAATATGTTTATCGCCATCTGGACAAGCAACCTTCAATAGAGACTGTATGATCAAGGAGCATCCATACTTGCACAATCTCACTCCCCTGAGGGGATTTGCTGCACTCGGGGTTGCGGTGTTCCATTTTAAGGGTTCAATCCTGCTCTTTTCTCATATCTCTTGGACAAAGGCGATGGACAAGGGTTATATGATGGTCGACCTGTTCTTTATCATGAGTGGATTTATCATCATGCATGTATATGGAGAGAGTTTCACCCGTCGGCTCACGAAAACTGATATGAGGAAGTTCTTTATCGCTCGCCTGGCTCGTATATATCCTCTTCACCTTTTCACTTTGCTCTGTCTCGTCGCCGTCGTATGGTGGCAGGGCGATTGGAATATCGTGAACGATCCAGCGGCTATCCCAACGCATTTATTGCTGCTGCATTCCTTTGGCATTCAAAAGATCTATACCTGGAACCGACACTCATGGAGCCTTAGTGCCGAATGGGCCGCTTACGTGGTTTTTCCTGTACTGGCGTTGTTCCTTGGACGAAAGGTCAGGTTGGCTTACCTGGTGCTGCCGTTATGCATAATAATGAGCTATATATCTCTGCTTTACTGGCTACCACCAGCCGGGTTCGGTAACAGGACACGATTGCTGTTGCATGAGCTGGACGTAACCTATGACTATGGCTTTCTTAGAGGTATTGCAGGCTTTACATTGGGAATGTTACTGTATAAGGCTTATTCCAACGAGAAAATACGGCTCTTTTTTAGTAGGGATAGCGCAGCGCTGACATTCATATTACTGACTGTCTTCTTTATGCACGAAGAGGTAAATGACTTGTTGCTAATCTTTTCCTTCACTGGCCTTGTATTTTCTTTTGCCGCTAACTGTGCCTGTTTACACCGGGTGTGTTCATTTCGAGCGACGCAATTTATCGGTAAGGTATCCTATTCTATTTATCTAATCCAGGGTCTTGTGACTATGCTTTTTATGGCCTGTTTACAACTGCCGGGTATAAGGCAGGTGGTTCCCCCAATTTATACTGCATCCCTTTTGCCCGCCTCATTGTACATGCTGGCCTATCTGACTTTTCTGGTAGGATTGTCTGCCATTACCTATTATGGATTGGAAAATCCCTGCAGGAATTTTATCAATCGAACTTTCGTTGCCAGGGAAAAGCGACGGCCTAAAGTTAGTGAAGTGCCCGTTTTGCTACCGCCTGAATAACCTTTTTCATCGCAGGGATAATGTTCGTGTCGGAAATTTATAAACATTCCTGATAATATGCTCATACATGCCGAACTATCCAAAAATACGACGACCTCTGCCCGGAAGATAATGACGACGTTGTGCGTCTATGGGTTTTTATTGTATGGTGCCGCTGTGCTGTTATACCCGGTGATCTTCACCAGGGAGGCGTCATTTTGTATAAAGCAAGACAATCTGCATCAAACATATCCTTTCTTCAATAAGCTGGCCATTGCCCTTCATAAAGGTTATTTACCCGTGTGGGATGCCAATACATATGGTGGCAAGAACTTTTCCGGTGAGATCCAGACGGGAATATTTTATCCCGTGAATATTCTATGGTGTCTGCTTTTTGGGACCGTCAATGGTATCGATGTTTACTATATAGATCTGCTAACAAGCCTGCACTTCCTCATTTGTCTCATAGGTATGTATAAGTTGGCAAGGACATTTCAATTACCTGCTGTTCCTGCTATAGCGGCAGCCCTGGTTTTTACTTTTACCGGTGCCGTTGGCGCCAGAGCTGGCGGGCAGACAGGTATCTTCTTTGGGTTGACGCTGTTGCCATGGTCGGTATATTTAGCAGCCCGTTATTATATGGTAACGAGATACAAACGTTATTTGCTCTTGTCCGGACTGATTGCAGGAATGGAGATCCTGTCCGGCCATATGCAGCCATTCTTTCATACAATGATCATTAATGCGGCGCTGGTCTTTTTTTATGAATGGAAGAGTCGAAGGAATATATCCTCCTTTATGCTGGCCTGTTCGATTAATCTATTACTTGTGATGCTGGTTGTTTTTGTCATCACATTGCCTCAAATGTATTATGCAGTGCAGTATCTGAGTCAATGTTACCGGAGCGTGGGACAAGGAGAGCTTATAGGTTCGGGCGAGAAGGTGCCTTTGTGGATTTATACACATAGGTTTATAATCAATCTTTACAATCTGCCAAACCTGCTGGGTCAGGGATATTCCCCTCCGGAAGACGATAACATCATTTATATAGGCGTCCTGCCTTTGCTCCTGCTGGTCACCTATCTGGCTGGTCACAAGTTCCTGCAAGTGTCTGCTGCGCATAAGGACATTACCGGGTTTTTGATGATCCTTTTGCTTATTGGTCTCCTCAGCAGCCTGGGGTATCTTACTTTTTTTCCGTTGATCTTGCGTGAACTACCATTTGTACCTGTTGTCCGTCAATTGGGGAGATATATTATATTGACGAGTTTCTGCTCTTCACTTTTTGTTGGACTCGCGCTCACTTATATCTCCCGGATCAAAGAGCTGATTTTCCAACGACATGCCTCTTTAAAGCAATATGTATTGCTGGCCCTGGCCTGCAATGCGCTCTATTGGTTGTTTGCCAGAGAGCCATCGGTCCCTGCTGCTGTTTCGATACCTTTTCTTTTGACTTTTCTTTTCTTTGGGTTCTTACGGAATATCAGAAAGGCGACTGATATCGTCATGCTGGCTGTAACTATTATCCTGCTGGACCTCTATCTCAACCAGGTAAGCTACTCTTCCACCAGAACTGAATTTTTTGCCAATACATTCTATGCGCGAAACAGGATTATCGATACCCTGGAAAGATCCTATGGCAAATATCGGGTGGCATTCGATATGGATAATTATGCATATGAGAGAAGGAATCTCGGGAATGTATATAATATTCAAACGTCTTTTGGCTATAGCGCTACATACAACAAGTCCTATCTGGATTTTTTCAACCTGGACCGCCGACCCAATTCTGAGATCGGTGATCTGCTCAACATACGGTATGTTATCACAGACAAAACTTTGGATTCGAATTTTATATTTAAAGATTCGATCCAGGGTATTCGTCTTTATGAGAAACGAAATTACTATCCACGGATTTATTGGAAAAGCCAGCTGGGCATGAGTGGGATAGCGATAGAAGCGGAGAATAAAGGAACGATCACGCAAACGGAATACTCCGACCTTTATCAACGCATCGAGGTAAATTGTACTGCTCATGATACCCTGGTCATTTCAGAAAACTCTTATCCCGGATGGAAATGTTATGACAATGGTTTGGAAACAACTATCCGTCCGGCTGTTATAAAGCATTATCCCCCTTTGTTCAGGTCAATTGTACTGGAGAAGGGACATCATATAGTAGAATTCAGGTACAATAAGGTATTCCATTGGTTTTAAAGCGTAAACTATCCTTTATTATGCAACGTATCGAGAATAACACGGGTCCTATTTCAGCCCGGAAGACACCCAGGCATGTGAGAAGGCCTGTAATAAACCATCCAATAAAGAAACTCAGCATCATCATTCCTTGTTACAACGAGGCAGGCACTATAGCAGTATTACTGGACAAAGTATCGGACGTAGCGCTCATCCATCAGATTGAAAAAGAGATCATTGTCGTCAACGACTGTTCCCTGGATGATACTGATCTTATGATTCGTGAATATCTGGAAGATTATCCCGAGACATCCATACGATATATTTGTCATGAGGTAAATAGGGGAAAAGGTGCGGCCGTACATACGGGTGTGAGAGCTGCGACTGGTGATTACATTATCATCCAGGATGCCGACCTGGAATATGATCCACAGGAGTATAACTTGCTGCTTTCCCCCATTTTAACCGGCAATGCAGATGTAGTATACGGCTCCCGGTTTATGGGAGGGCACCCTCACCGAGTGCTTTTTTTCTGGCATACATTAGGCAATAAGCTGTTGACTTTTTTCAGCAACTTATTCACAAATATGCATCTGACAGACGCGCACACCTGTTACAAGCTGATACCCACTGCCATCATTCGTCAGTTGGATCTTCGGGAGCTTCGTTTTGCCTTTGACGCCGAACTGAATGTAAAATTGGCTTCACTGCCAGGTTTGAGAGTCTATGAAGTAGGGATATCCTACTATGGGCGAACCTTTGGTGAGGGCAAAAAGATACGTTTTAGGGATGCCTTGCGAACCGTCTATTGTATCATAAAATATTCCCTAACCGTACGGCAAGCTGTTGAGCCTATTTCAATCGATAATTCCTAAAACTAAAGATCTGCCGCCCGCCCAGTAAATGCTGCTCTATAAAAGTGAGGATGCGGTATTTCAATCTCTCATGCTTGGGACGGTTGGCCGGGTTGCGGCCGTAGTTCAGTTGATCCGCCCAGTTGAAAAGACACATACGCTCCCACATGACGGCGGGGTGAGCGCCATTGAATACTGTCAGGAGACTTAGGTCCCCGTAGTCAAATTTTGCTTTTTCCTGGCTGAATCGAACCTCCGCCTGCCGCTGCCCCCGGTGGATCACTTCCATGGCCTTGCGCTTGCTTTGCATGTAATGCGGCGGGCGCACCCATCCGTAGTGATAGATATAGGCATCTACGCGTGCTACCTTCAACTTATAGGTCCCTTCCTTTTGCCGGTAGCTAATGCCATCAAAATTGGGTATACGCCGGAAGGATTGGGCCGACTCCCACGAGTGGATTTCCGGGTCATTGCGGATAATGCGTATCTCGTTTGCATACCAGGCATGGGAAGTGATATAATGGTCATAATCGCCCCAGAAATGCCGGTATTTGAATAATAGCCCTTCGATGGACCTGTCATGCAACAACTCCTCGCAACGCTGGCGGATCCCGGGGAGATCAGCCTCGTGTACTACCTCGTCGCTCTGCACATAAAAGAGCCAGTCCCCTTTGCAGGCTGCCTTGGCAATATCCGTCTGGTGGGCATGTTCCATGCCACGCGGATATTTTTCCAGATCCCATACGGTGTGGATGATACGAATCTTGTCGGAACCGATGCTTTCAATCTCTTCGAGTGTCCGGTCATCCGGATCGCTGGCGCCCAGCGCCACTACAAATTCGTCTACAATGGGAAGGATAGAAGAGATAGCCTGCTTAATTGGGTAATAATATTTTGCACCATTGCGCACCATGGTGAATCCGCTGATAGTCATAGCCAGGAGTTTTATGATACAATGATGTATCTCCGGCTGTACGTACAAATGTTATGCACAGGTTGTCAATGCGGTATTAATACGACATTAAAGCAGGTGAATCGTTGAAAGTTACCGGTAAACGCATCGTGGAAGTTACCCTGCAGATATTACGGAGATTTTTTCATGGGCGAATGGGTAAAATTCCTATGTGAATAAGCCTGCTTTGGTATTATTTTAGTAATTGTAAAGGGGACTTGCAAAAATCCGTTCTTATGAAGAAGACCATTATCTACAACCTACTGCTTATCCTGGCCTATTACCTCTTTTTGCAATTACTGGTGGCTGCTTTTATAAGAGGGTGATCACATCTCCTATGGAGATGGTACGGGTATTGGATGCGCCGTCAAAAAGAAGGTTTTGGCCAAAGAAGACCTTTTTATCCTTTAGCCTGTATTGACTCAGCGTCCTCAAAGGCTCCTTGCCTTTCTCGCCGGTGGATGTGTCGATGGTGGTCATGATACATCTGGCGCAAAGTTTTACTCCATAAAAGGTGGTGTACGCGATGTTAAAAACTTTCATGTCATCTTCCTGGTAGGGGGCGCCGCCCGTAAATACAATATTGGGACGAAAACGCTCCATTGGCAGAGGTATGGACATTCTGCTGTTGAGATCGTCGAGGGACGCCTGTCCGATCAGCAGAAAGGGGAAGCCATCCGAAAAGCTGGTGATCTCATTTTGCTGGGCGTAATTTGGATCGACCCTCCGCTGTGTACTTTCCGGCATATATACCAGCCGGCAAGGGATGTTCAACGCGCGGGAAAACCATTTATCGGCCTCTTTATCGACGTATCGGGCTTCACAGGTATCTTCCCATACTTTGACGGTACAATGATCGCCTGTGGGCTGCAGTGGCACATGGTAGGTGCCGCAATCGTCGGATATATGGCGAACAAGAAGGCCACCCTGTAATATCCCAGTCTTGATCAATGCCATTTGGGGATATTCCCTTGCGGTGAGAAAGTTGTTATCCTTATCGACCAACATCCAATGCCGGTCGTTGGCAAGCCCTCTATCTGTCAGCGTGGCTGTCCTTACCGGAATGCCGGCTAATGATTTGATGGGATAGATATACAGAGCGCTGACGTTAAGCATAGCATTTTATGGTTGGAGCAGGTCCGGCCTCCTTTCCTGGGTTCTTTGCACCGACTGTTCATGACGCCAATCGTCTATCTTTTTAGGATCACCGCTGAGAAGGATCTCAGGCACTTTAGCGCCCCGGAAATCCGCCGGTCGGGTATACACAGGTGGCGCCAGCAGATCGTCCTGGAATGAGTCGAAAAGGGCGGAGGTTTCATCATTGAGCACGCCGGGTATCAGCCGTCCGATGCTGTCCACCAGCACGGCAGCCGCTAGTTCACCCCCACTGAGGACATAGTCGCCAATGGAGACCTCTTTTGTGACGTACTGGTCGCGGATGCGCTGGTCGATGCCTTTGTAATGCCCGCAGATGATCAGGAGATTTTCTTTTAAAGACAGCTGGTTGGATATGCGCTGGTTGAGCCGCGTCCCATCGGGGGTCATATAGATGACCTCGTCATAGGGAGCCTCTTTAGATAATGTCTCGATGGCGTTGGCCAGCGGCTCGGGCATCATTACCATTCCTGCCCCTCCACCATATTGATAATCATCCACTTGCCCATATTCGTTCACCGCCCATTGCCGGAGATGATGAACACGAACCTCCAGCAGCCCTTTATCCTTCGCTCTTTTAAGGATGGAGTGTTGGAAGGGACTTTCCAAAAGTTCGGGAAGGACGGTGAGAATGTCGATCTTCATGCGGCGAAATTAAAAAAGTTTAACCCGGAAAATTTTAACATTGGGAATATTTTGTACTTTCGCTATGTCCTTTTGCTACAAGTTATTTTTTAAGGCGGATATCGCCCCTCGTCAGAACTGCTATCGGAACCTTTCGTGTCCACAGAACTGTGTCCTGCTATTTCCAACCATTTATTGCTATTGGCCATACCTGTCCTGTATAAGCGGGGTGTGTAGGTGTGGTATGCATTTAATTTTTTTGAAATATTCCCGATTGGAACCCTACTTTTCGGATGTCAGGCTGTTTGCATAGGTATTACACTTAAAACCAACCTATTATGAGCAGCGATCCCGAAAAGGAAATGCGCAAGGAACTCATTGAAGATTATTTCCTTGAAATTTCCGATCCCATTGGTAGCGAATGTGTTCGCACCGAAATAGATTACAGTGACAGCGAACTGTACTCTGCCAAAGTAGAAATAGATCTTTCCAGCCTGAGCACCGAACAGGAATGGGACCATCTATTCATAGGCTTTAGAAGTATTATTCGACGGATTATCATTTTGGAGTACTCGCCGGATATCAAGATCTCCGTACAGCTGTCCGGTCTCCACCGACACAAGTAGGTCTAACCTTCTTCCAGAAAATCATCCAGCTCCCTTCGCTGCTTCTTGGTAGGGCGCCCAATCTTGCTTTGCCGCTTGCCGGTGTTGAAGGAGGCGGCCTGGAATTGCAGACGTTCGATCTCTTCGGCAGGAGTAATATCTATATAGTAATTGATGGCCTGGGTATATTGTACACGGTGATCCAGCAGTCCCGCCACCTTGATGCGCCAGCGTTTATTCTCCGTCCGCACCTCATACTCATCCCCGACACTGACGGTCTTGGAGGCTTTGGCGGCATCACCATTGTATTTGACCTTTCCTTTTCCACAGGCGTCTGCGGCCTCGCTACGGGTCTTGAACAGGCGGATGGACCAGAGATATTTATCCAATCGAAGTTTTTCGGGCATGGGCAAATTTAAGAAGAAATAGCGCCACAAGCAGCGGACAGTTTCTCTTCAAAAGCGGACAGTTGGTCCAGGAACGGGGCCGGTACTGTTTTGATATACAGAGTACTATGAAATTGGCATGCCTGTGGCG
>Ga0157370_10001951_pt1 | contig 25406 bp, 22 predicted proteins | sample C35metaG_FD_113463 | JGI IMG/M metagenome (GOLD analysis project Ga0157370, IMG submission 113463) | Corn rhizosphere microbial communities from Kellogg Biological Station, Michigan, USA - C3-5 metaG | ecosystem: Host-associated > Plants > Roots > Rhizosphere > Soil | place: USA: Michigan...
AATCCTTGCTGAGCGCCGGTTGCGATTGAATTCTCTTCAAATCCTTTTGTATCGGGCGGAATATTAAAAACCATCCAGTGAACCCATGGTTTTGTTTCTGCATCCGGATCTTCAATCATTAAAACCAGACTTTTTGCCTGTGCAGGAACATCAATAAATTCCAAAGGAGGGCTTACATTCGGGCCTTCACACGTAAATTTCACAGGGATCATTCCACCGCCTTCAAAGGCTGTACTTTTAAGTTGCATAAAATTGGTTTTTTAAAATAAAAAAATAAAGAGATAAAAATTATGCCAGCAACAGATAGATTTAAAATTATGCCAGCAATAGATAGATTTAAAAAAATTACACATTGAAAAGGATTTTGCGAAGCCTTATTGGTTTAATTGGAAACAAAGATTAGGAAAGCTTAAATTCTCAAAAGTATCAATCACTAAATCAGCTTTCTCTAATGACTCAAATGTTTGATGAGTAGAAAGCGCAACACATTTCATTCCTGCATTTTTTGCGGCTTTCACTCCATTTGCAGCGTCCTCAAACACAATACAATTTTCCGGAACCATGTTTAATTTTTCTGCTGCTTTCAAAAATATATCAGGAGAAGGTTTCCCATTTTTTACATCGCCTCCTGTTACTATCTTGTCAAAATAAATGAGCAGGTTCAACTTCTCCATCACCATTTCCATCTTTGCACGCCGCGAACTGGTAGCAAGTGCAAGAGGAATATGATATTGCTTTAATTGTTTTAAAAAAACATCTGCAAAAGGAACCGGGTAGATGCCATTTTCAGAAATAAATTCATGAAAAAAAACAAGCTTTTTCGTTAATGCAAATTCCGCTTCTTCCTTATTTTCTACAGGAAGAAATTCTTTTACTACCTGTCCACTTTTTATTCCAAGCAATGGAATATAATCGGAAAAAGTAAGTTGCTTATTGTAATAAGAAAATAATTTTTGCCAGGCAAAAAAATCCGCTCTCGTACTGTCTACAAGGGTTCCGTCCATATCAAAGATGACCGCTTTATCAAAAAAAATCTCTGCCGGTTCTTTTCTTTCATTCATTTCCTGTTTGTTTTTACTATAAAAAAAATTAAAAATAAAATGATTTATAATTCAATTTTTTTGTTGTGCCTGATGATGTTCAATTTGTGTATTTTGTTCTACAAAACTTCTGAAGAAAAAACTGATTTTTTTATTCCTCCTGTTTCAATCGCCGGATTTCAATGTGAATATCAAAACAACTGAAAAGGCACGCCTTTTGGAATTTCATTGTTCCATGCTTTTTTCATTTTAGTTATTAAATTTTTATACTGCCTGTTTTGAAAAACATTAAAAAGATAGCCATATTACGTGCCAATGCTTTAGGCGATTTTATAGTCACGCTTCCTGCAATTTGTGCCATTCGTACTAAATATCCTGATGCAGAAATTATTTTGCTTGGGAAGCCGTGGCATAAAAAGTTTTTGGTTGCAGAACGTACTCCTGTAGACCGGGTAATTATTGTGCCTGTAATGAATGGAATTAGAAATGAAATAAATGAACCACAAAATTTTACAGAACAGGAAAGTTTTTTTGCCGAAATGCAAAAAGAGAATTTTGACATTGCCATTCATTTCCAGGGAAATGGAATTTCTGCAAATCCTTTTCTGAATCGCTTAAAAGCCGGATTAACAGTGGGTTTGACCACAGTGAATGCCGAACCAATAGACAAATCAATTCCTTTTTATTATTATCAAAACGAGGTGCTGCGCTACCTGGAAGTTGCGAAATTAATTGATGCAAAAACTGATTCTATCGAGCCGCAAATAAATGTTTTGAAGGAAGACGTAGAAGAAATAATAGGGCTTCTTAATTTTTTGGATAATAGACCATTTGTTGTTTTAAATCCTTTTGCTGTTGACATAAGAAGGACCTGGCCTTCAGAAAACTATCCACCTCTGGCAGATTGGCTAAAAGAAAAAGGATTCGAAGTAATTTTTTCCGGATCCAAAGAAGAGAAGGAAGGAGTTGAAAAAATCATTTCGAAAATGACACACAAAGCCATCAATAGTTGTGGAACTGTGAGCATTGGCGGCCTGGCAGCGATGTTGCAAATGGCAGTTTTGGTTATTTCGGGCGACACAGGCCCATTGCATTTGGCAAGAGCCGTACATACGCCAACCGTAGGAATTTATTGGGCGCCGAATTTAATCAACTGGGGGCCGCTTTCAAGAAAGATTCACCATCCGGTAATTTCATGGAATATGGCCTGTCCTTTTTGCGGAATTATTCCAAATGATCCGTATCCTTTTGAGCCGCAAAACGAATGTAAACATGAAATTTCTTTTGTAAGAGATGTTACTATTAATGCCGTAAAAGAAGCGGTGGAGTCGCTTCTTTTTAAAAACGAAATAAAAGAGGAAACAATAAATTTTAAACATAAATTATTCAAATAACCATTATGGAAAATAAAGAAAAACTGAGGGTTTTGACCTGGCATATTCATGGAAGTTATCTTTATTATTTGACCCAGACTGATTGTATTTTTTATCTTCCTTACAAAGAAGGAAGCTCTGAAGAAGGCTATGGTGGCCGAACCCGTAGTTTCCCGTGGGGCGATAATGTGATCAATGTTCCTTCAGAAAAAGTAAAAGAAATAGAATTTGATTGCATTCTTTTTCAATCCAAAAAGAATTACCTGGAAGATCAGTTTGTAATTCTAACAGAAGAACAAAGAGCTTTACCTAAAATATACCTCGAACATGATCCTCCAAGAGAATCGCCGACAAATACGAAACATATCGTAGATGATCAGGATGTTTTATTGGTGCATGTAACTTATTTTAATGAACTGATGTGGAACAGCAATCGCACCCCAACAAAAGTGATCGAGCATGGAGTGATGGTGGATGAAAACGTTTCTTATTCCGGAGAAATAAAAAAAGGAATTGTGGTTATAAATGGAATTGTAAAAAGAGGCAGAAGATTGGGCCTGGATATTTTTGAAAAAGTAAGAAAAGAAATCCCGCTGGATATTGTAGGAATGGGTTCAGAAGAAGCAGGTGGCCTGGGAGAAATTGACAACCGAAAACTTTCTGCATTCATTGCACAATATCGTTTCTTCTTTAATCCGATTCGTTATACAAGCCTGGGACTTTCTGTCTGTGAAGCAATGATGACAGGGGTTCCGATAGTTGGATTGGCAACCACAGAAATGTCAACAACCATAAGAAATAATTATTCCGGATTTATTGATACCAATGTAAATGCGCTTATCAAAAAAATGGCTATGCTTTTAGATGATGCTGAAAAAGCAAAAGAACTGGGACAAGGCGCAAGAAAAACGGCTCTTAGAAAATTTAATATCAAACGTTTTACCAATGACTGGCTTGAAACTTTTAAGAAAGTAAACACCCGACTGAATGACGTCGCCGGGAAGGAACAAAAAAGGCGTATTTCTAATCAGTTTACCAACTCATAAAAAAATATTTATTAATCAAAAAAGGATTTAAAAATGAAGAATGTAAATGGAAAAGTGATTCTGGTAACAGGAGGTGGACAAGGCCTTGGCGCAGCAATCTGCAGAACGATGGCTGAAGACGGAGCAAAAGTAATTGCTGCCGATATAAATGAAAAGAAGTTGGAAAGTATCGTAAATGAAATTACTGATTCCGGCGGAAATATTAAAAGCTACTCAATGAATGTGGCCGATGAAAAAAATGTACAGCAGGTAATAAATGAAATCATAAAAGAATTTGGAAACATTGATGCGGTGATCAATAATGCGGGAATTGATTTTACAAAATCAATTGAGGATTTAACTTTTGAAGAATGGAATAAAGAGATTAGCGTAAATCTTACCGGCCCTTTTAATGTTTCAAAAAGTGTTTATCCTTTTATGAAAAAAAATGGTAAGGGACATATTGTCAACATCACCTCAACCGCTGCAAAGCGTGCCTGGCCTAATGCTGCGGCATATCATGCAAGCAAATGGGGCTTACTTGGTTTTAGTCATGCCTTGCATTCTGAAGCAAGAAAAGACAATATAAAAGTTACGGCACTGGTCGCCGGCGGAATGCAGACCCCATTTATTTTGGAACGTTTTCCGGAAGTAGATCCGGATGTTTTGCAGGACCCAAAAAATGTTGCAGAAACGATAAAGTATGTTTTATGTCAGCCTGATGCAACGGTAATTCCTGAGGTAATGGTGATACCAATGCGGGAAACTTCGTGGCCGTAAAGTTGTGGCAGGATGGCTTAGAAGAGCTTGAATGTTAGATAGTCACTGGTTTAAACGGTTTAGAGAAGTTTAGAATGATTTATAGTATAGAGGGTTAAGAATCGTTTAAAATCGTTAGGATGCTTTAGATCAGATTAAACGAATTCGTATTTCACCCTTCACCATTCAACAAAAAATAGAGTTATGGCAAAAGGAATAAAAAATATTATAGATAATTTTAAAAACCTGAAGATACTGGTTGTTGGCGATGCTATTTTGGATACTTATATTTATGGAACAACAGATAGAATATGCCGTGAAGCGCCGGTTCCTGTTTTTAATGCAGAGGAAGAGAAATACAGTTGTGGAGGAGCGGCAAATACTGCCATTAATCTTTCAGCCCTTGGAGCTGAAACCTACTACCTGACAGTGCTTGGCAAAGATTCTAATGCACAGGAACTTTTGAATGTTTTGCAAAAAAATCATGTTCATTGTGAATTTATTTTGCGTGATAAAACACGAAAGACCATTGCAAAAAAAAGAGTGATTGCATTGTCAAATATTATTCTTCGTTTGGACGAAGGAACCGTAACAGATATCAATAAAAATTTTGAGGAAGAATTGCTGAAACAAATTTCGGATGCCAGTCATTTTGCTGATGCGATTTTATTTTCCGATTATGGATTTGGTGTAATTACTGACTCATTAATTAAATCACTTCAATCCGGCGTATCTTCTTTTCGAAAACCAATTTTAATTGATTCGAAAAATTTGACCCGTTTTAAAAACCTGCATCCTGCGGCGGTAAAACCGAATTATGAAGAAGCGTTGCAACTTTTGAATTTATTCAAAACATCAAAAATTAAGCGTGCTGAACAGGTAATGAAACATTCAGAAATTTTATTGAGCAAAACCGGTGCACAGAACGTTGCAATAACGCTCGATGACAATGGTGTTGTGCTGATTCGCAAAGGGAAAAAGCCTTATTGTGTTGATTGCATTCCACGCGATTCGAAAAACACAATTGGTGCGGGAGATACATTCATCAGCGCATTAACGCTTGCGATGGCATCGAAATTAAAAATGGAAATTTGTGTAGAAATTGCATCAGCCGCTGCTGCCATTGTTGTTCAAAAAGATGGAACAAATGTTTGTTCAAATGTTGAATTGAAATCTTATTTTAATTCGGTTCCAAAGTACCTTTCAAATAACGAAGACCTTTCCAATACGATAAAAGAATTGAGAAAAAAAGATAAGAAAATTGTATTTACAAACGGTTGTTTCGATCTGATTCATAAAGGTCATATTGCATTATTGGATAAAGCGCGGGAAGCCGGAGATGTTCTCATTGTTGGCGTGAATAATGATGAAAGTGCGAAAAAGGTAAAAGGACCTGATCGTCCTGTAAATACGCTGGAAGACAGAATAGCAGTTCTGGCCGGCTTGCAAAGTGTCGATTATATCATCTCTTTTGCAGAAGAAAGTCCGCTACAATTGATAAAAGCTGTTCATCCTGATGTTTTTGTAAAAGGTTCTGATTATACAGAAACTTCAATACCGGAAATGCCGCTATTAAAAAAACTTGGATGTGAAGTGAAGATTATTGCATCTCAATATCATATTTCGACGACAGATATTATTCATAAAATAAACGATATTAATGAAGAGGCAGATTCAAAAACCGATTTCAGAAAATCAGGAAAGATGGTGCCTGTTTCCTGATTGTCAAAAGGTATTTAACGAAAATAAATAAAGGAAAAGATGAAAGATATTCAGGTTTTAATACCAACTTTTAAAAGACTGAAAGCTCTGGCAGTAACGCTTACAGGCCTTTGTTTCCAGTTTGAAAAAAGTTTTGAGATCACGATTTCTGATCAGGCTTTGGATGATACTATTCATAAAGACAAGACTATTCAAACTGTAATTACTTTATTGAAACTGCACAATCATCCTGTTTCAATTTTAAAAAATTATCCTCAAAAAGGAATGGCCCAGCAACGGCAATTTTTATTAGACCATTCAAATTCGGCTTATAGTTTATTTCTTGACGACGATATTATTTTAGAACCTTATGTTTTACAAAATATGAAAAGCACTTTGCAAAAATATAAATGCGGTTTTGTTGGTTCTGCACTCTCGGGTTTAAGCTACAGAAACGATTTTCGTCCACATCAGCAGGATATTGAATTTTGGGAAAATGAAATTAATCCTGAAACAATTATTCCTGAAGATTCACTGTGGCAGCGTTATAAGTTGCATAATGCGGCGAATATTCTTCACGTGCAGGAAAAATATCATTGTACTCCAGATAATCCAAAAGTTTACAAAGTGGCCTGGGTAGGAGGTTGTGTGATGTATGATACAGAGAAATTACTAGAATGTGGAGGTTTTCAATTTTGGAAAGATTTGCCAAAGCAACATTGCGGAGAAGATGTGGTTGCTCAATTAAGAGTAATGAAAAGATTTGGTGGCTGTGGCATTTTGCCCAGCGGCGCATATCACCAGGAAGTGAAGACTTCCATTAATGACAGGGAAATCAATGCGCCGGAATTTTTAAAAATATAATTTATGATGGAAGAAAAGGCTTTGGTGACGGTCATTATGCCCACTTATAACCAGGATAAATTTATTGCGAGGGCAGTTAACTCTTTGCTAAAGCAAACTCTTTCAAATTGGGAATTGATTATCGTGAATGACGGTTCTACAGATCTTACTTATCATGTAACCCAAAAATATCTACAAGATGAAAGAATAAAATATTTTCAACATCCTGTAAACAAAGGCCTTGGCGTTTCCATAAATAATGCATTAAATATTGCCAGCGGAAACTACATTTCCTATCTTCCTTCTGATGATGTCATGTATAAAAATCATCTTCAATCATTGTTCGGAACTTTGGAAAAAAATCCGGATGCTGTTCTTGCTTTTTCGTCTTTCATTCATCATTATAACCGGAAGGCTGAAGGAATTTTAAATAATGAATGGTATCAGTTGATCCAGGTGGTGCATCGAAAAAACGATGCGCACTGGACAGAAAGAAATGAATTGGAAAGTGATGACCTCAATAAATTATTTTGGAATAAAATAAAAGGCAAACATATTCACACCGGAGCAGTGACTTGTGAATGGGTTGATCATCCGAATCAACGCACCAAGATAATGCAGGAGCCACTTGGCGGTATTAACACCTTCCGTTCTTTTTACAATGTAACTGTTCCTTTGCGTTATCATACTTCCAGGGGAAATTTTATGGACGAGAAAAAAAGATATGAAGAATATCGTGAGAAGCCTGTGATTTCTTCCTGTGAAAATGGATTAAAAATATTGCTTGTTGGTGAGCTTGCTTATAATCCTGAACGTATTTTAGCCCTCGAAGAAAGGGGGCATAAATTGTATGGCTTATGGGTAAAAAATCCTTACTGGTATAATTATGTAGGCCCACTGCCTTTTGGAAATATTCAGGATGTGGATTACCATAATTGGGATGAAGAAGTGAAAAAAATTCAACCGGATATTATTTATGCATTGTTGAATTTCCAGGCTGTTCCCATTGCTCATGAAGTGCTGAAAGCCAATACCGGCATACCTTTCGTATGGCATTTCAAAGAAGGCCCGATGATTTGCCGGGAAAAAGGAACCTGGAATGAACTGGTTGAATTGTTTACCAAGACAGATGGGAAAATTTATTGCAGCAATGAAATGAAAGCATGGTTTGAGGAGTTTTTAACAGGCCCGGAAAATAACTTAAACCTAGTGCTTGACGGTGATCTTCCAAAAAAAGATTGGTTTATGGATCAACGTTCTCCATTGTTGTCAGATACCGATGGTGCTTTTCACACAGTAGTTCCCGGGCGACCAATTGGCTTGCATCCTTATAATGTCGAAGAGCTTGCAAAAGAAAATATTCATCTTCATTTTTATGGCGATTTTACCCATGGACAATGGAAAGAATGGATAGATAAAACAAATAAAATTGCACGGGGATATTTGCACATTCATCCAAATGTGGATCAGGAAAACTGGATAAAAGAATTTTCACAATATGATGCAGGCTGGCTCCATTTTTTTCAAAGTGAAAATTGTGGTGAATTAACACGCGCGAATTGGGATGACTTGAATATACCCGCACGCTTGTCAACACTTGCTTTGGCGGGATTACCCATGCTTCAGAAAAACAATGACGGGCATACCGTTGCTATCCAGTCATTAGTAAGACAAATGAATCTTGGTTTGTTTTTTAATAATATGCATGAATTAAAACTATTGTTAGAGGACAAACAACTGATGCAGGAAATCAGAAATAATGTTTGGCAGCAGAGGCATTATTTTACCTTCGATTATCACGCAGATGAACTCATTAATTTTTTTAAATCAGTCATCAGACAATCCCAGGAAAAGATTGGCCGGGAAAAAGAAATTCTGGTGCTTCCTTTGATTGCGTAAGCAGGAAACTGAGAAATAATGCGCATTTGCATTCTTTTTAAACCTTAATGGCCAGCGATTATGACTGGTACTCTTGATTACATATCTCTCTTCAACTTCTTTAGTTTTTTCTTAGTTTGATATTCGTGCCAATCTTCTTTATTCATTCTCATATTGATGGCAGTCCACATTTCATTTTTTACTTTTCTTTGAAGATTTCTATCTTGATTGATTATAAAACCTACTTTTTCATAACATTTTATTGCCCCAATATTCCAATCAAAAACATTAAGTTCAACTTGTGTTTGATGGAGATTCAAAAAAGTAAACTCTAAAAGTAAGTTTAAAATTTGTTGACCAAATCCTTTGCCTCTTTGCTTTTCATCACCAATTAATATTCGTCCAAGAAGTGCTGCATTTTCTCTTAAATAAATTTCAGAATATCCAACCGAAAGATTTGTTTTTGTGTTTACAACTCTAAACGCATATCTGTTTTTATCACTAAGCGAGTTATCTAATTGTTCATTTGTGAGAGGAAAATTAAATCCAGGCCCAGCAAATTGCATTAGAAATTCTTCGTTTTCAACCCATGAAATTAACTCTGCATAGAACTCTTTTTCAAATTTTTCAAGTCTTAACATTTTGGATTGCTTGAGCAGTGAGCGGAGAAATAAGGCGAATTTGTATTTCCATTAATCCACGAAAAAATATTTTACTCCTTTTAAGAAGTTTTAAACCCTTCTTTCAAAGTAACCGTCCTGTTAAAAATTAATTTTTCCCGTGTGGAATCTTTGTCAATGCAAAAATATCCATTGCGCATAAACTGAAAGTGAGCGCCGGTTTCAGCGTGTTGAAGATGTGGTTCTATAAATGCATTTTTAATTATTTTTAAAGAATCCGGGTTAATATATTCTTTAAAATTACCTTCTTCTGCTGCAGGATTTTCTACTTTAAATAACCGGTCATACAATCTTACTTCTGCTGTGGCAGTATCCCGCGCATTGAGCCAATGAATCGTTCCTTTCACTTTTAAATGACTCGTATCATGATGGCTTTTGCTTTCAGGAAGATAAGTGGCATGTATCTCTGTTACATTTCCTGCATCATCTTTTTTAAAACTTTCGCATTTGATAATATAAGCGCTTTTTAAGCGAACCATTTGTCCGGGAGCGAGACGGAACCATTTCTTAACCGGCGTTTCCATGAAATCTTCCTGCTCTATCCAAAGCTCTTTTGAAAAAGTGATCGTCCGGGTATTTTCAGGATCATTCGGAAGATTTTCTGTCGTCAATTCTTCAGTTTTATGTTCATCATAATTATCAATGATCAGTTTCACTGGGTTCAAAACTGCCATTACCCGGTTGGCAGTCTGATTCAATTCTTCGCGAATGCAGAATTCCAAAAGGCTGATGTCAATCAGGTTATCCCGTTTGGCCACACCTATCTTTTCACAGAAAGCTCTGATGCTGGAAGGAGTATATCCTTTTCTTCTGAAACCCGAAATGGTAGGCATTCTCGGGTCGTCCCAACCAGAAACATAACCGTCATCTACGAGTGTAAGTAATTTTCGTTTACTCATCACCGTATAGGTCATATTAAGCCGGGCAAATTCATATTGCTGTGAAGGGAAGATTTCTAATTTTTCAATAAACCAATCATACAAAACGCGGTGCGGAACGAACTCCAAAGTGCAAATACTATGGGTAACATGCTCGATGCTATCACTTTGTCCGTGAGCAAAATCATACATTGGATAGATGCACCATTTGTCGCCGGTGCGGTGATGAAGCGCATGTTTGATACGATACATAATTGGATCGCGCATGAGCATATTGATGTGTGCCATATCAATTTTTGCACGCAGCACTTTTTCTCCGTCTTTATATTTTCCTTCTTTCATTTCCTGGAAAAGGCGAAGGTTTTCTTCAACGCTTCTGTTGCGGAATTCATTTTCTTTTCCAGGCTCAGTTGGTGTGCCTTTTTCAGCCGCAATTTGTTCAGAACTGCTGTCATCCACATAAGCAAAGCCTTTGTTGATAAGCTTTACAGCGAATGAATATAACTCATCAAAATAATCGCTTGAATAATATTCATTGCTCCAGCTAAAGCCAAGCCAGTGAATATCTTCTTTGATGCTATCCACATATTCCGTCTCTTCTGTAATTGGATTTGTATCATCAAAACGAAGGTTTGTAGCGCCTTTATATTTTTGTGTCAAACCAAAATTTAAGCAAATACTTTTTGCATGGCCAATGTGTAAATAGCCATTCGGCTCAGGCGGAAACCGCGTTAAGATACTCTGATATTTTCTACTTTGAAGATCTTCTTCAATAATTTCTTCTATAAAATTTAAACTCTTTTCTTCAGACATTTTGTAAACTTTAAACTTTGAACTTCAAACTATGAACTATTCTTCCATACTCTGCGCAATCAATTCAGCCAAATCAATCACTTGCACTTCTTCTTCTTCTTTTTCGTGAAGTTTTACTCCATCTGTCAGCATCATCATACAGTATGGGCAGTTAGATGCGATCACTTTCGCGCCGGTTTCTATCGCTTCACCGGTTCTTTCTTCATTAATTCTTTTGTTGCCTTTTTCTTCTTCCTTAAAAACCTGTGAGCCGCCGGCGCCGCAACATAATCCATTGCTGCGGGATCGTTTCATTTCAACTAATTCCACCTCCAGCGCTTCCAAAACTTTTCGCGGCGCTTCATAAATATTATTTGCGCGGCCAATATAACAGCTATCGTGATAGGTAATTTTTTTTCCTTTAAAACCTCCGCTTTCTTTCATCTTTATTTTTCCTTCATCTATCAGTTGCTGCAGGAAAACCGTATGATGAACCACTTCATAATTGCCACCCAAAACCGGATATTCATTCTTTAAAATATTAAAGCAATGCGGGCAAGTGGTAACAATTTTTTTTATCCCGTAGCCATCAATTAATTGTATATTCTGATAAGCCATCATCTGGAAGAGAAACTCATTGCCGGCGCGTCTTGCAGGATCACCGTTACAAATTTCTTCTTTGCCAAGAATGGCATAATTAATTCCCACTTTATTTAAGATTGTTGCAAAAGCTTGGGTTATTTTTTGTGCCCGCTGATCAAAACTTCCGGCGCAGCCGACATAAAATAATATCTCAGGGGTTTTGCCTTCGGCCATCATTTCCGCCATCGTTGGAATATGCATTTCCTTTTAATTTTTTCGGCTAAAATACAACAAACAATTTTGATAAAGAGTCCAGGCCAGCCTTTCTCAAAGATTGGCAACCTTTTGATAAATAGTTCAACTGTTTACGCTTATTTTTGCGGCCATATCCTAACCTGTAATTATTATTAAGAAGCTGAATTTGATTAAGAAAATAAAAGACTGGGAACAGTGGCCCTTCAAAATTTTATACGCTCCCCTTGTTCCGGTGTGGTTTTGGTATATGCTGCGTTCACGCGCTGTATGGTTTTTTACGCCAAGCAATCCGAAACTCACTTTCGGTGGTATGGACGGTGAGCCTAAAAAAGAAATGCACAATCTTTTACCGTCGCAATATTGCCCTGTTTATTTTAATGTAAAACTTTCCGACACTTTTAATGAAGTAAAAAAACAACTTGCAAAATCAGGGATTCAATATCCCCTAATTGTGAAACCGGAGGTGGGTGGCCAGGGAATCTTATTCAGGAAAATTGAAAATGAGGAACGTTTAAAAGAATATCATTCTAAAATTCCTGTTGAATATTTTGTCCAGGAATATATAAACTACCCTTTGGAAGTAAGCCTGTTTTATTATCGTTATCCTTTTGAAAAAAAAGGAGCTATTACAGGCTTTCTTCAAAAAATACCTATGCGCGTAACAGGTGATGGAATTCATACCCTGAACGAATTGTTGCTGAAAAATCTGAAGACAAAGAAGCGCCTGCCGGAACTCAAACTAAAGCATGAAACCAATTTTAATAAAATTATTCCCCAAGGAGAAGTTTATATTTTAAGTTATGCCGGCAATCACAACCGGGGTGCACATTTTATTGATTTAAGCGCAGAGATAAATGAGAGTTTGGTAGAAATACTGGATAACATAAGTTTGCAAATCAATGATTTTTTCTATGGCCGTTATGATATCATGTGCAACTCGATTGAAGAATTGAAACTTGGAAAAAATTTCGTTATCCTTGAGTACAATGGTTGTGGTGCAGAGCCGAATCACTTTTATGATACCGGATATACTTTGACTGGCGCCTGGAAAGAAATCTTGAAGCATTGGAAAATACTTTATGAAATCAGTAGTTACAATTACAGGCACGGAATAGCTTACTGGCCACTCATAAAAGGTTTTCGTTTCCGCACGGAAACGAAAAAATATTATAAAAAAATTATTAAGGCAGACAAAGAAATCTCCTGAAAATATAACAACTTGCCCGCACAAAAAACTTTAATAAGGATGTTTAAAAATATTTTAGCTCTTTTAATTCTCATTTCTATAAATGCGCATTCACAAAATTATACACCTGTTGACCATGGAAGCAAAGTGCATTTTATTATTAAAAATTTTGGTATCAACACCGGTGGCGATTTTTCAGGATTGAAAGGACACATCGTTTTTTTTCCTGAAAACCCCGCTGATAGTAGGTTTGAGGTAACCGTATCTGCATCAACAATAGATACTGACAATGAAATGCGTGATAAAAATCTTGCCAGTGATGAATACTTTGATGCTGCCAAATTTCCGGTTATCAAAATTGTTTCAACCAAAATCAGTAGGACCAATAAATCCGGCGATGGCTTTTATTTTTTTACAGGGGATCTTACCATTAAAGGAATTACCAAAACAATTTCTTTTCCTTTCCAGGTAAAAAAAGTAAACGAAGATTATTTATTTACCGGCAATTTTGACATTAATCGTACAGATTTCGGAATAGGAGAAAAAAATATTGTGTTGAGCAATAACGTATCGGTATCGCTGTCTGTTGCAGTAAAAAGGAGCTGATTTTATGGCATTGGTAAAAATCTTTTTCTGGGGGTTAATGATCAGTTTTCTCGGATCGCTGCCGCTTGGTACATTGAATGTTGCCGCAATGCAAATCAGCGTACAGGAAAACATCCGCAACGCAATTTATTTTTCACTTGGTTCTTTATTGGTAGAAATGATTTATGTCCGCATTTCTCTTGTGGGGATCAATTGGATCCGCAAGCAAAAAAAATTATTCCGCTGGATGGAATGGATCACGCTGGCGATTGTTGTTGCACTTGCGATTGGAAGTTTCGCGGCAGCAATGCATTCGCATCACGCCAAAAATGTGATCCTTCACAACAACATCAATCGTTTTCTTCTGGGTGTGATGCTGAGCGCTATCAGCCCGATGCAAATTCCTTTTTGGTTTGGATGGAGTACAGTTTTATTTACCAAAAATATTCTTCAGCCAAAAAATTCTTATTACAATATTTATATTATCGGTATCGGATTGGGAACGCTTTTGGGAAATTTTGTTTTCATTTTTGGGGGTAAATGGATTGTGGAAAAATTAAACGGTAATCAAAATCTGATGAACTGGATCATTGGCGGAATCTTTGCGGCAACTGCCATCATATTTTTAATAAAAATTCTTATTCACAAAGATGCTGTCGAGAAGATTGATGAAATGATTGTGAAGGAAAATTGAAACTTCAGGTGCAATGCTGAAGTGGTTGCCCAACGTCACTATGTTCGCTTAAATAGAAAATCAGTTATTTTTTGACTTACTGTTTTCGATACATTTCCTTCATAATTCCATAGTGCGAAGGGCAAGATGTTTATTTTTTCCTTTATGAATCGCCAGCTTTCTTTTCAAACTCAAAAAATAATTCATTTCCCATTCTTGAAGCGATAGAATTGTTGCAACTTTCAAATTTTAAAAAAGTAAAAAACGGTTGAAATAATTTTTTGTACTCTTCATCGTCAGCAATAAATGGCGGTTCTGCAGCGGAGAATTTTTTATTAAACAAAACGCCTGCAATTATTCCGCTGTCGTTCAAAAGCCCGGAACACTGTTCTACATATTTTTCACGAAGCGATGGATTCAAGGCGCAAAAGAATGTTTGTTCCAAAATCAAATCATATTTTCCCTGGTGATCAAAAAAATTTTCATTTAAAACGGAAATTGGTTTGTCTTTATATTTTTCTTTCAGCCTGTCCGTTACAACTTTTGAAAAGTCAATCAACGTAACATTTTTAAAACCTTTTTCTAAAAGATATTCCGCTTCATATGCATTGCCGCAACCGGGAATTAAAATTTTTAAATCTTTGTTTTCCAGGTTGTCAATATATCCTTTTAGCGGAGGCGAAACCTGGTTCATATCCCAGCCGGTTTCATTGTTCAAATAGCATTGATCCCAGAATTCAGGCATGATTGATGCCTTTTCATGTATTGTTTCATTTTCCATTTCAAATTAAATTTATTGATTAAACAGAGCAGAAAGCGATGAAGTTTTTTCAGAAATTGAATTATCAAATGCATGACTAACAATTTACATCTTATCCGGCACTTTAATACCTAATAATTCCATTCCGCTTTTGATAATATTTGCCGTCATAACGCTGATGCACAAACGTAGATTTTTCTTCTCCTCATTCTCTGCACTTGCAACAGAATGTTCTGAGTAAAATGAGTTATATAATTTGGCAAGATTGAAAACATAATTTGCAATTAATGAAGGATTCATTTCATCTGCAGCATCAGAAATGATATTGGAGTATTTTTCCAGTAAAATGATCAATTGACGTTCCAATGGGAGAAGCCCGGCTGCTGATTGAATGCCGAATGCTGAATGCCGAATGGTGACTGCTGAAATCTCATACCTCATAGCCGATAATTCACTCACTTTTCTCAAAATAGACTGAATCCGTGCATAAGTATATTGTACAAAAGGGCCGGTAAATCCATGAAAATCTATACTTTCTTCCGGATTGAAAACCATTCTTTTTTTTGGGTCGACTCTTAATAAATAGAACTTCATTGCGCCAAGAGCAAGAATTTCATACAATTCTTTTAATTCTTCATCTGAAAAATCCTTTACTTTTCCAAGCTCTTTTGTATGCAATGCGGCTGTCGCTACCATTTCATTAACCAGATCATCCGCATCAACAACAGTACCTTCGCGACTCTTCATTTTACCGGTTGTTAATTCAACCATTCCATAACTCAAATGAAAAATTTTATCAGCAAAAGGCATTCCCAGTTTACGGATGATTTCTTTCAGCACTTTCATGTGATGCAATTGCTCATCGCCGATCACGTAAATGCTTTTATCGAGATGATATTCTTCAAATTTTTGTATGGCCAAACCAATATCCTGCGTGATATAAACAGAAGTACCATCACCACGCAAGACTAATTTTTCATCCAGGCTTTTATCTGATAAATCAATCCAAACACTTCCATCTTCTTTTTTAAATAAAATATTTTTTTGTAAACCTTCATTCACAAAATCTTTTCCGAGGAGATAGGTATTACTTTCGTAAAAGGTGTGATCAAAATCACTTCCGATTCTTTTGTAAGTCTCGTCGAATCCTTTATAAACCCAGCCATTCATTTCGCTCCAAAGCGCGCGCACATCGGGGTTTCCCTTTTCCCAATCCAAAAGCATTTGCTGTGTTTTCTTCATGATCGGCGCTTCTTTTTCCGCCTCTTCTTTTGTCTTTCCTGATTCAATTAATTCAGAAACTTCTTTTTTATATTGCTCATTAAATTTTACATAATAATCGCCTACAAAATGATCTCCTTTTTTATGGGCTGAATCCGGAGTAGCACCATCGGCAAACATTTGCCAGGCGATCATGCTCTTGCAAATATGAATACCGCGATCATTTACAATCGAAGTTTTGATTACTTCATTTCCATTTGCTTTCAAAATTTCTGCAACACTCCATCCCAAAAAATTATTTCTCAAATGCCCCAGGTGCAAGGGTTTATTTGTATTTGGAGATGAATATTCAACCATAATTTTTTCATGATTGCGAGGCTTTTTACCATAATTTTCATCCTGGTAATTTTCTTTTAAAAGTTCAGCTAATTGCGTGTCTGCAATCTCTAAATTTAAAAATCCTTTGATCACATTGTATCCCGAAAAAAACCCTGGATAATTTTTTATTAAATGATCTCCCAATTCTTTTCCTAAAACTTCCGGTGATTTTTTTAATGGTTTTACCAAAGAAAAAAGCACAATCGTATAATCACCTTCAAACTCTGGCCTGGTCTCATTTATCTGAAAATCTTTTACAGACAATTCCTGTCCAAATAAATCAGATAAACTTTTTATCGCTGCAGTTTGTATGTCAGAAATGAAACTCATGTTTAAAGTTTTAAAAATAAAAATGGGTTCTTTATCAAAAGTAATGGAATGAAAAGAACATAAGGTAATAAGGTATGATTCTATAAGTGGCCAGATTATTACTAAGATTCAAAATGTTCTGTTATGCGAATTTTAGAATAACGGGCAAGCAATTTTATTACCTTAGTAATTTAGAATCATAAAATCTCTAATCCAACCTTATTAGCTTATTTTCCATACAAAATACCGGAAAATCATAAAATTTAAAGACTCTTGAATTCTTGCAAGGTTGCCTACCTTAAAAATTTAAATTTTAGTTTAATATACTCGTTTAGCGAGGCTGACAACCTTATAGGATTTGGTTAACGGCTTTCAAATTCTTTCCTGATAATGTTCAGTGCTCCACCCGCTTTGAACCATTCTATCTGTTGTTCATTATAAGTATGATTTACCAGGAAAGATTCGGAAGTCCCATCTTTATGCTTTAAAATAACTTCTAATTGCTTGCCAGGTGTAAAGTTTTCTACTCCCAAAATGTCTATTATATCATCTTCTAAAATCCGGTTATAATCATCTTTGTTTGCAAACGTTACTCCAAGCATTCCCTGCTTCTTCAGATTTGTTTCATGAATTCGCGCGAATGATTTTACAATCACCGCTTTTACACCAAGATGGCGCGGTTCCATGGCGGCATGTTCGCGCGATGAGCCTTCGCCATAGTTTTCATCTGCAACAATTACAGAACCAATTCCTTCCGCTTTGTATGCCCTTTGAGTTTCGGGCAATGGACCATAAACTCCGGTTAATTGATTTTTTACCAAATTGGTTTGGTCGTTAAAAAAATTAACTGCCCCAATTAAAAGATTGTTACTGATATTATCCAAATGTCCACGGTACTTGAGCCATGGACCCGCCATAGAAATATGATCTGTTGTGCATTTGCCTTTTGCTTTTATCAAAAGTTTTAAATCCTTCAAATCATTTTCCTGCCAAGCAGGAAATGGTTCCAGCAATTGGAGGCGGTCAGAAGTAGGAGAGACATCAATCTGCACTTTACTTCCATCAACTGCTGGCGCCTGGAAGCCCGCATCTTCAACATCAAATCCTTTTAAAGGCATTTCAATTCCTTCAGGTTCTTTCAATTTCACTTTTTCACCGTTCATATTGGTCAAATAATCAGTAAGTGGATTAAAAGTGAGTGTGCCTGCAATTGATAAAGCTGTAGTTATTTCGGGCGATGCTACAAACGCATATGTGTTTGCATTTCCGTCGTTTCTTTTTGCAAAATTCCTGTTGTAAGAAGTAAGAATAGAATTTTTCTTAGCAGGATCATTTGTATGGCGCGCCCATTGGCCGATGCAAGGTCCACAGGCATTTGCCAAAACAATGCCGCCCATTTCTTCAAAAATTTTCAGGTAACCATCTCTTTCTACAGTAAATCTTACCTGTTCCGAACCTGGTGTGATTGTGAATTCTGAAACAGTGCTCAAGCCATTGTCTGTAGCTTGTTTGGCAATAGAAGCTGCACGGGTAATATCCTCATAAGATGAATTGGTACATGAACCAATTAAACCAACTTCTAATTTTTCCGGCCAGTTATTTTTCTCAACCGCTTGTGCAAATTTTGAAATCGGCCATGCGAGATCCGGAGTAAAAGGACCATTGATATGCGGTTCTAATTCAGATAAATTTATTTCAATTACCTGGTCGAAATATTTTTCAGGATTTGCATAAACTTCTTTATCTCCTGTAAGGTTTTCATGCAGTTTATCTGCTTCATCTGCTACTTCTATCCTTCCGGTTCCACGCAGATAATCGCCCATTTTTTTGTCATAACCAAAGATAGAAGTGGTAGCCCCGATTTCTGCGCCCATATTGCAAATCGTTCCTTTTCCGGTGCAGGATAATGAGGTAGCCCCTTCACCAAAATACTCAACAATAGCGCCGGTTCCACCTTTTACGGTAAGAATTCCTGCCACCTTTAAAATAATATCTTTTGATGATGTCCATCCATTTAATTTTCCGGTTAATTTGATTCCGATCAGTTTTGGAAATTTCAATTCCCACGGCAAACCGGCCATCACATCACAGGCATCAGCGCCGCCGACACCAATGGCAACCATGCCCAATCCACCTGCATTTACCGTGTGTGAATCAGTGCCAATCATCATTCCACCGGGAAATGCATAATTTTCTAAAACTACCTGGTGAATGATTCCAGCACCAGGTTTCCAAAAACCTATTCCATATTTATTTGAAACAGAAGCCAAAAAATCATACACTTCTTTATTCTGTGATTTGGCCCTCGTAAGATCAGGAATTGCACCAATCTGCGCCTGGATCAAGTGATCACAATGAACTGTAGATGGAACAGAAACTTTTGTTCTTCCCGATTGCATAAACTGAAGCAAAGCCATTTGTGCAGTTGCATCCTGCATTGCCACTCTGTCTGGCGCAAAATCCACGTAATCTTTTCCTCTTTCAAAAACCTGCGTGACATTTCCACTCCAAAGATGCGCATATAAAATTTTCTCAGTAAGCGTGAGCGGATGATTTACAATTTTGCGTGCAGTTTGTATTTTTTCGGTGTATCCTTTATAAAACCTTTTAATCATGTCAAGATCAAAAACCATTTTGTATTTGTTTTAGTTAGAAAAATTGTTGTTGATTGTCCTTTAAAAAATCAAAGCGTGCAAAATTACTTAAAATAGAATGGATGTTGTTTATGATAATTGGCTTTTACTTTATTTTTTATTTAGTTCTATAAAAACTGGTACAAGTATTTGGCTCCCGCCGCGATTTTAAAAAAACACGAATCCTTATGTGGAAGTATCTCGCGTTTTCGTACTTGTATTTCAAGGTAAATGAATACCTGATTCCTGCATTCAAAATGAAAAAGCCGGAGGAGGAACATTTAACCCAACTGTTTGAAGGCGAATATGCGCCTCTTTTCTGGTTCGCAATTCTAAAGTTTAGCACCTCCGGTTTTCCATTAATCTGCAGGTATTTCACTCCTATAAAAGTCATTGCATAAAATGATGCAAATCATAATTAGTACAGGCAAATAAGAGTATCTTCATGACTTCAAATTATTATTCTTCATAAAAAAATTATGAAAAATATACTCGTTCCCATAGACTTTTCAGAAGCATCCCGGAATGCGGCCAAATATGCTGTTTCATTGGCAAAATCCTTCAATGCAGAGGTGACATTTATCAACGTGATTCCACCTTCAGTTATTATTAATGATCCCGTTCTTGCTTTCACAATGACTACCAGTGCGGAAATACACGAAAGGCATAAACAACTGATGAAAAAGGAATTAAAAGCACTTACAAAAGAATACCAGGTAAAAATTACAGGATTGGTAAGAGAAGGATACATTCCTGATATTCTTCAGGAAATGGTAAAAGAAAAACAGGCCGATCTCATCATTATGGGTATGAAAGGAAAAGGAAAGAGCAATTCGGTTTTTGGAAGTACAACTACAACCATTATTCGAAAATTATCACTTCCTGTTTTTGTTATTCCTGAGAAAGCAGGCTTTAAACCGATACATAATATAACTTTTGCCACGGATTTTGATGCTGAAATGGAAATTGATAGATACACGTTGCTATTGGAACTTTTGGGAAAATTTGATTCAAAAATTTGTATTTTAGATGTCGAAAAAAATGATTCCTCATTTAACGCAGAGAAAGTAATTGGCAAGATGGAAACCAATCTGGCTTTTTCAAAACTCAACCATGAGTTTCACACAATCAGGGAAAAGAATGTGGAGGAAGGTATCAATGCATTTCTTGGAGAAAATCCTACAGATGTTTTAGCAATGGTCGCACATAAACATACTCTTTTTGCGAGAATGTTTGGAAAAGTTCACACCCGGGAAATGAGTTATCAAACAAAAATACCACTGTTGATATTACAGGATAAATAGTAGTTGCCTTTTTGTAATTTTATATTTCTTCTTTATTTAAAAATAGCAAATGATAAAGTCAAAAAAATGGTGGCTCATTTCTTTAAAAGGTTTAATCTTTATTTTCCTGGGAATTTATATTTTCAAATTCCCGGTAAGTGGAATGCTTGGCCTTATCGTTTATGGAGGAATTTCTCTGATTATTTCTGGAATTATTGAGTCTGTTTTTGCAATAAGTCATTCGAAAACACATCCTGACTGGACCTGGCAATTGGTAGAAGGGTTGCTTGATATTATTTTAGCTATGATTTTACTTTTAAACATTGGATTAACTGCGGTTACACTCCCTTTTGTATTTGCTGTTTATGGAATATTAATAGGAATATTTTGGATGAGGCAATCTTTCTTTTTCAAAAAGAATAGGTATCCCTTCTGGATGGTCGCTTTCATTGCGGGATTATTTAGCCTGCTGATAGGATTGCTGATATTTTACCGGCCGGTACTGATAGCTCTTACCATTGTTGGTATTATCGGCATTATGTTTATGATGCAGGGGTTCTTTCTTTTATTGTTTTCATTCGAAATCAGCGGAGCAACTAATCGACTTGAGAAAAGATGAAATATTGAGAAGGCTCAATATTAGCGTTTGAAGTGATGACGTAAGCTGGGATTGCAACAATTGAAAATAAATACCAATATTTCCTTCAAGATGGGCATTGGGCGATGCACGATGCTGAAATATTCAGGGATGCAATGCAGTCATTTTTCTTATCTCTAAAAAAACAATTATTTTTTTGGAGGCGTAATCATTACATGTGCTCCATAAGTACCGGGATCCATTAGCCAGGGCATTCCGGGAACAAAAGGTTTGGTAGGAAGGCCTGTAGATTCAGCTGTTGCATAAGGCATGTAAATTACATACCTGAAATTCCCATCTTTTAGATCCCCGGTGGTTTTATTATAATTTTCTTCGGTTCCGGTGAGTACATAAAGAAAGCTGGGGACATCCGGCATTTTTAATTTACCTGATTTTACTTCTTCTGTGCGTATTTCATGTTTTTGCGCTTCAGTCTTTCCCTCGGCTATCAGTTCTCTGCCACGTGCCATAAAAGGTTCCAGTTTTACAGAATAACACGCCACTTTTATTCCTTTCTCTTTGGGATCATCACAAAGGCAAATTAAATTGCCACTGCCTTTTTGTAAAGTAACCAGCTTTCCGGATTGATCATAGCCTAATACAGTTTCATTTTCCCGCTGGTCTGGCGGAGCGGCAAGTAACGCAGTTTTTATCTGTACATCTGCTGGTAGAATGGTTTGCGCGAATAAAGAATTACCAGTGAAAAGTAAAAGGCAAGGGATAAGAGAGAGTTTCATAATTGTATGATTTTATGATTTACTAAAATTAAGAGAACTTTTAGAATTAAACCAGGAAATAATAATAAAGTAGATGAGATAATTAAATGCGCTCTCACAACCTGGTGCCTTTTATCAGCAAAACAGACTTTACTGATTGTTCTTTTAAATGTAAAAATTTCCTGCGCTCATCATCATTGCTGAAATTTTGAAAATCCTCATCTGTTTCAAATTCAACCAAATGAATTTCATAAGGCTTTTCGATATGATGTTCTATAAAGGCATTATCGACTGGCCTTATGCGCAATAAAAGTCGTCCATTATATTTAATGATTGCCGGAATTGCAATCTCTTCAAATTGCTGAAAGATACTTTCCTTTCCTTCTTTTATATAAACCAATTGTGTTAGAAATATCATTTTATTTTTTATTTATTGAAAAGGTGAAATTTATTTATTTCGAACTATTCGGGTAAAACAACAAATTATTCAAGTTCCTATTTTACATTTCATCGCCACTATTAGCATATCCGATGATTAGCATATTATCACATTTTCTTCATTTCTGTCTGTTTTATTTTACAAAAAAAACCTTCAGTAGAATTAAATCTTGACTAATTTAGTCAATTACTTTTCCTTAATTTTTAAATTAATTTTTATGATTATCGTTCACGACATTTTTATTTGCAAGCCCGGACAAGCTTCAAAGATGGCCAAATTGTTTAAAGACGTTATGGCTGATAATGAAGATTTAGTAAATATCATGACCGACATGACCGGAGAATTCAACAGAGTGGTAATGGTTACAAAATATGAGAACCTTACTGCCTACGAACAAAACTTTCAGAAATATATGGAGGATAGCGATGAAATGAAAAAGATGAAAGAAAAAATGAAGGGCTATCATGATATGTATCTGACCGGTTCCAGGGAAATTTTCCAGGTTTGGTGAAATGAAACATAGCGGAAATATTTAGTGCTGAAAATCTTATGTTGTATAAAAATGAAAGAAACCGGGTTTAATCAACCGGTTCCAAATCTTTTTTAGCCAGCCAGCCATGGGTTGATTGTCCTTTTTTATTGATGTAAACAACATATACAAAACCGTTCTCCTCCTGGGTAGGGATTACTACCAGGTCCTGCCTTGGCTGCAGATAAAAACTTTTTCGTTTGCTTGAATCCGGTGCATAATGAAACCATGCTTTGTTCACAACGGTATATCGTCGTGAAGGATTGTGTGTACTTTCTGATTTATGCGACACAGGCAAAGTACCTTTTGTATTTTTTGTAATCCTTGCAGATTCAGTTTTTGACTGTGTTGAAGTTTGAACAGGTTTTTTGGATGTAGCATTAACCGAATCAGCGACGGTTGTGTTGTGCAGATACAGAATCTTATTATCTTTAAAATAATACAAATACGACCAGCCAGCCGTAATAATTAATATCGATATCAGAAGGATTGCAGGAACCACATTTCTTTTGCGTCTCCGTTTTTCAGAATGAGCATATCCCTTATAAAATTGATGAAGGCTTTCTTTTTTTGTGGCAATAATTACATTCCCTTCTGCCTGCGATTGATCATTTTTTTCACCTGTCCTATCTAAAAGTTCGTCTGAAGAAATCAATTTATAATCATTAAAATTAAGATTATAATTATTGGTTTTTATATCATACGCGTTTATAAAAAAACAATTTTGGTTTGATATGTCTTTGCGGTTTTTCCATTGATCCAAAACAACATTTACCTGGCTCAATTCTTCAGAAAGAAGTATATCATTTTGATTCGGATTTGCAATTGTTTCATTTACCGTGCGCCTTTTCTTTGGTTTTTCCATTTTGCAAAACCAAACCTGGTTGGTAGTTTCTGATTCATGCTTATTAAAAATAAGGATGCCGGCAGCAGAAAAAGATCTGCTATGAGGAGATAAATGTATCACGCCTTCGAGCCTGGTGTTTTCTACAATCTCTCTCCGGATATCTTGAATTTTAGGAAGAATATTTTTTAACAAATTTTCCTGTACCAATACAATGGCGCGGCTTCCGGCTTGCAGATTTTTGAGAATATTATTTAATAGATTTATTTCTATTTGAACATTTCCCGGCTTTGGTGTCTTATCTTCTGTTATCGTATCGTCTTCATTTCCATTTGGTAATAAGCTGGAAATGAAAAGTGTGGGCTTTTTGCTAAAGGTTACATCTGAAGAATTTAAAATTTGCACATCCGGCTGCATCATTCCATGAAGCATCATTCGCATTGCGGTCATACGAAGCAGGCTGGCATTTGATTCTATGCCTTTTAATTTTGATGAAAGATCATGTTTGAAAGCCGGATTATCATCTTCAATATATTCGGCAGCATTTATTAAAAGACTTCCGATTCCTGAAGAAATATCACAAATGATATCATTAGCGCCGGGTTCAGAAATGGAAACCATCAAACGGGAAATAAATTGCGGAACAAATTGCAGTTCCTTCTGTGCACTTTGTGCTTTACTAAACAGATATTCGATAATCACCGATTGAGTAGCCGTATCACAGGATTCAATTAAATTAATAATCTCAATAACATTAAAAAGCAATTTGGAAGTGGGTTTCAGGAGCAAAGGTGTACTGAAAAACCGGCTGTATAAAAAACCAGATTGTGCGTATTCGCTCATCAGATGAAGGATTCCAAACTGCCTGGTAAAAAGATCATGAATGGCATGTGCATCCATATCTCTGAACATCGTCCAGGTAAATTCTTCTATTTCTTTAGTAAAAATAAAATGGCCGGATTTAAGAGACGGCAGATTTTTAGTGATCAAATCCTCATCATCTGATTTTTTGAGAAAATAAATATAACTGGTGAGATCAAGAATGGCAATGGGCTTTAAATTGCTCACAGGCCAGCAATTATCCCATTTCTCGTCTATAATTTTTTTTAAATTTGGATTAAGCATAATTATCAAAAACTTTATCTTATAAACAAAAACTTTGCTAAAAATTTTTTTGTGGTGAATATCAGTTTAATTAACCGTAACAGATTTTAAAAATTAATAAAAGGTTAACTGATAGATTTGGATATTAAAGCTTTATGAATCTTTTTCCGAACATCTCTGTTTCCCAGAGGTGACACCTTTTCGAAAAGGTATCACCTCTGGAAACAGTTCGGTTAATTGAATTTCTAAAAATCCAAAAAGAATTACATGATGCTTATCCTTGTTATGCTGATAATACAAATG
>Ga0157370_10001953_pt1 | contig 25403 bp, 24 predicted proteins | sample C35metaG_FD_113463 | JGI IMG/M metagenome (GOLD analysis project Ga0157370, IMG submission 113463) | Corn rhizosphere microbial communities from Kellogg Biological Station, Michigan, USA - C3-5 metaG | ecosystem: Host-associated > Plants > Roots > Rhizosphere > Soil | place: USA: Michigan...
GGGCTTGCCCGCGATAGCTGCCTGACAGTCGACATCGATGTTGAATGTGCCACCCTCATCGCGGGCAAGCCCGCTCCCACAGGGGATTTGTGTCGCCAGACTAGCCGCGATAGATCAGCTGTGAAGTCTTCTCGTTGCGCATCGTCAGGTGCTCCATCCCCGACCCCGGCGCCTCGGCGTCCTCGCGAGCCTTGAGGATCACACCGTGGTGCGCGGACTTGCTGCACACCGGGTCGGCATTGCTGGCATCGCCGGTCAGCATGAAGGCCTGGCAGCGGCAGCCGCCCAGGTCCTTGTGTTTTTCGTCGCAGGAGCGGCACGGCTCCTTCATCCAGTCATCGCCGCGAAAACGATTGAAGCCGAACGAATCATTCCAGATGTGCGAGAGGCTGTGTTCACGCACGTTGGGAAACTGCACAGGCAACTGCCGGGCGCTGTGGCAAGGCAGGGCAGTACCGTCGGGGGTGATGTCGAGAAAAAGATTGGCCCAGCCGTTCATGCAGGTTTTGGGACGCTCTTCGTAGTAGTCCGGGGTGACGAAGATCAACTTGCACGGGTGGCCCTGGGCTTCCAGACGTTGGCGATATTCGTTGGTGACGCGCTCGGCACGCTGCAATTGCTCGCGGGTGGGCAACAGGCCGACGCGATTGAGTTCAGCCCAGCCGTAGAACTGGCAGGTGGCCAATTCGACGAAGTCCGCTTCCAGTTCCAGGCACAACTCGATGATCTGCGCGATCCGGTCGATGTTGTGCCGATGGGTGACGAAGTTCAGGACCATCGGGTAGCCCTGGGCTTTCACCGCCCTGGCCATGGCGAGTTTCTGGGCGAAGGCCTTGCGCGAACCGGCGAGCATGTTATTGACCGCTTCGTCAGCGGCCTGGAAGCTGATTTGGATATGGTCCAGCCCGGCCACCTTGAAGTCGCGCACTTTCTGCTCGGTCAGGCCGATGCCCGAGGTGATCAGGTTGGTGTAGTAACCCATGTCCCGGGCAGCCTTGATCAGCTCGGCGAGGTCCTGACGTACCAGCGGCTCGCCACCGGAAAAGCCCAATTGAGCGGCGCCCATGTCCCGCGCTTCGCGGAATACGCGAATCCATTCTTCCGTGCTCAGTTCCTCGCCGTGCCGGGCAAAATCCAATGGATTGGAGCAATAGGGGCATTGCAGCGGACAACGGTAGGTCAGCTCGGCGAGCAGCCACAACGGCGGTCCCGGCGGGGTCTCACTCGATCCAGAATTGCGCATGGGCCACCTCCAGAAACGCCAGCACATCCTCGTCAATTCCCGGCACACCGGGAAAATTCGCGGCCAGTAGATCGATGATCGTTGCGACACTGCGCTGACCGTTCACCAGACCGAGGATCTGACCGGCACTGCCATTGAGTTTGATCATGCCTTCGGGGTACAGCAGCACATGGCAATCCTGGCGAGGCTCCCATTGCAGGCGAAAACCACGACGCAAGGCCGGTGACTGTTGGCGGTTGATCAGGCTCACAGGGCAATCCCCCGGTGCCAGACGTTCTCGGCAGTGACCGTGTGATACGGCGGGCGTTCCAACTCGTAGGCCATGCTCATGGCATCAAGCATGCTCCACAGCACGTCGAGTTTGAATTGCAGAATCTGCAGCATGCGTTGCTGCCCCTCGGCGGTCACGTAGTGCGCCAGGGTGATGCGCAAGCCGTGCTCGACATCGCGTCTGGCCTGACTCAGGCGCGTGCGGAAATAGTCGTAGCCGGCGGCTTCGATCCACGGGTAATGGGTCGGCCAGGCGTCGAGTCGCGACTGATGGATCTGTGGGGCAAAGAGTTCGGTCAGCGAACTGCTGGCCGCTTCCTGCCAGCAGGCGCGACGGGCGAAATTGACGTAGGCATCCACCGCAAAGCGCACCCCGGGCAGCACCAATTCCTGGGACAGAATCTGCTCACGATCCAGCCCCACCGCTTCACCCAGGCGCAGCCAGGCTTCGATACCGCCCTCGCTGCCGGGGACGCCGTCGTGGTCGAGAATCCGTTGCAGCCATTCCCGGCGCACGTCACGGTCCGGGCAGTTGGCCAGAATCGCGGCGTCCTTCAGCGGAATGTTGATCTGGTAGTAGAAACGATTGGCGACCCAGCCCTGGATCTGCTCGCGGCTGGCACGCCCGGCATACATGGCTTGATGGAAGGGATGGTGAATATGGTAGTAGGCGCCTTTGGCACGCAGGGCGGCTTCGAATTCGCTGGGGGTCATTGCGTTGTCAGTCATTGCGGTTCTCCGGGAAGTTCTGCGGCGTCTGGTTCGGCCTCATCGCGAGCAAGCCCGCTCCCACAGGTGTTCGGTGTGAACACACATTTCATGTACAGCAGAAATCCATTGTGGGAGCGGGCTTGCCCGCGAAGGCGTCCTTCGCTACAGCTCAATACTCATGCCGTCATAAGCCACTTCGATCCCGCGTCGCTCCAGCAAGGCGCGCTCAGCCGAGTCTTCATCAAGGATCGGATTGGTGTTGTTAATGTGGATCAGCACCTTGCGCTGGCGGGTAAAACCCTCCAGCACTTCCAGCATGCCGCCGGGGCCACTTTGCGACAGATGCCCCATTTCGCTGCCCAGGCTCTGGCCGACTTCGCAGATGCGCATTTCGTCATCACGCCACAGGGTGCCGTCCAGCAGCAGACAATCGGCACGTTGCATCCAGCCCAACACTTCATCGTCGACTTGCCCAAGGCCCGGCGCATAGAACAGCGAGGCACCGCTGCGCAGGTCTTCAATGAACAAGCCAATGGTGTCGCCCGGTTGCGGATTGCCGCGATTGGGCGAGTACGGCGGTGCATTGCTGACCAAGGGAATCGCCCGCCATTGCAGGTGCTCGCAGGCCGGCAGACTGAACGGCTGGCGATCCAGACCAATCGGCTGCCACTGCAACCCGCCATTCCAGTGCCGCAGCATGTTGAACAACGGGAAGCCGCTGCTCAGGTCCTGATGCACCCGCTCGGTGCACCAAACGGCATGCGGACAGCCTTCGCGCAGGCTCAACAGGCCGGTGCAATGATCGATCTGGCTGTCCAGCAGCACGACGCCCGCGATGGCGCTATCGCGCAACTGACGGGCCGGTTGCAACAGCGGGAAACTCTCGAGTTGCGCACGAATGTCCGGCGATGCGTTGCACAGCACCCAGTCCACCCCGTTGTCGCTCAGGGCAATCGACGACTGCGTACGACGCTGTGCTCGCAGGCTGCCATTGCGCACACCGGCGCACTGGCGGCAGTTGCAGTTCCACTGTGGAAACCCACCACCAGCGGCGGAACCGAGAACGCGAATGTGCATGGTGGAGGCTCCTGAAGGCAGGCCCGGCCAACGCGACGGCTGGCCGGGTGATCAATCAACGGTTGGCGAAATACATCGTCACTTCGAAGCCAATACGCAGATCGGTAAACGCGGGTTTAGTCCACATGGGTCAATCCTCTTCTTGTGCCGGGCGATTCCGGTAGAGCCATTAATGCACGGGGCGTTGAGTGCCCGAATGCTACTTTCGAAGGAGTTTTGGGGGTGATTTGGTAGGGGGTGTTGCACATGGATCGGGATACAGAAAACCAATGTGGGAGCGGGCTTGCCCGCGATGGCGGCCTGACGTTCAACATCAATGTTGAATGTGCTGGCCTCATCGCGGGCAAGCCCGCTCCCACAGGTTTTTCAGTGTTCTTGCGGAATCAGAAGAACCCCAACGGATTGATGTCGTAACTCACCAGCAGGTTTTTGGTCTGCTGGTAGTGATCGAGCATCATCTTGTGGTTTTCCCGACCGACGCCGGACTTCTTGTAGCCACCGAACGCGGCGTGCGCCGGGTACAGGTGATAGCAGTTGGTCCACACGCGCCCGGCCTTGATCGCCCGGCCCATGCGGTAGGCGCGGTTGATGTCGCGGGTCCAGAGGCCGGCACCGAGGCCGAACTCGCTGTCATTGGCAATCGCCAGGGCTTCGGCTTCGTCCTTGAAGGTGGTGATACCCACCACCGGGCCGAAGATTTCTTCCTGGAACACGCGCATTTTGTTGTGGCCCTTGAGCAGGGTCGGCTGGATGTAATAGCCGCTGGACAGGTCACCTTCAAGGCGCTCGGCGGCACCACCGGTGAGGAGCTCGGCGCCCTCCTCTTGAGCAATTTTCAGGTACGAGAGAATCTTGTCGTATTGCTGCTCCGACGCCTGGGCGCCGACCATGGTGTCGGTGTCCAGCGGGTTGCCGCGCTTGATCTTGACGATCTTTTTCATCACCTCGGCCATGAACGGCTCGTAGATCGATTCCTGCACCAGCGCTCGCGATGGGCAGGTGCACACTTCGCCCTGGTTGAAGAACGCCAGCACCAGACCTTCGGCCGCTTTTTCAATGAACTGTGGCTCGGCGTTCATGATGTCTTCAAAGAAAATGTTCGGCGACTTGCCGCCCAGCTCGACAGTGCTCGGGATGATGTTCTCGGCGGCGCAATGCATGATGTGCGCGCCCACCGGGGTGGAGCCGGTGAAGGCGATCTTGGCGATGCGCTTGCTGGTGGCGAGTGCTTCGCCGGCCTCGCGACCGAAGCCTTGAACGATGTTCAACACCCCTGCCGGCAGCAGGTCGGCGATGAGCTCGGCGAAGACCATGATCGACAGCGGCGTTTGCTCGGCAGGCTTGAGCACGATGCAGTTGCCGGCGGCCAGGGCCGGGGCGAGTTTCCAGGCCGCCATCAGCAGCGGGAAATTCCACGGAATGATTTGCCCGACCACACCCAGCGGCTCGTGGAAGTGATAGGCGGTGGTCAGTTCGTTGATCTCGGCAGCCCCGCCTTCCTGGGCCCGAATGCAGCCAGCGAAGTAACGGAAGTGGTCGGCGGCCAGCGGCACGTCGGCGTTCAGGGTTTCGCGCACGGCCTTGCCGTTGTCCCAGGTTTCGGTGACGGCAAGGATTTCCAGGTTTTGTTCGATGCGATCGGCAATTTTCAGCAGCACCCGTGAGCGGTCCTGAGCCGAGGTCTTGCCCCAGGCATCAGCCGCGGCATGGGCGGCGTCGAGCGCCTTGTCGATGTCAGCGGCGCTGGAGCGCGGGAACTCGGCAATCACCTCACCGGTGACGGGCGAGGTGTTGGTGAAATACTCGCCATTGATCGGCGCGACAAACTCGCCACCGATAAAGTTGCCGTAGCGTGGTTTGAAGGTAATGACGGCGCCTGGGGTTCCGGGTTGTGCGTAGATCATGGTGGGCCTCTGTCTGGGTCGATGCCTGTCGTACCAACAGGCGATGAACCGATACTAGAGAGCCCCGCGTACCAGACGAATGCGCCGTTGGCAGGGGGACTCTCGTTATTTGGTAGTAGGTGACGTCGATCAGTGCTTGGCGACGAGGTCTTTTGGCAGCTTGAAGGTCCAGAGCATGCCGCCCTGGTTAAAGTCCTTCACCCGCTTGGCCACTTCTCCGCCCCACAACGGCACGGCGCCGCCCCAGCCGGAGAGGACCGACACGTATTGTTCGCCGTCCATTTCCCAGGTCACGGGTGAGCCGAGTACGCCGGAGCCCGTCTGGAACTCCCAGACTTTCTCGCCCGTCTTGGCATTGAACGCCTGCAGGAAACCTTCCGGCGTGCCGGTGAACACCAGGTTGCCCTTGGTGGTCAGCACCCCGCCCCACAGCGGCGCGTAGTTCTTGTGGCGCCAGACTTCCTTGCCGGTTTTCGGGTCAATGGCGCGCAGCACGCCGATGTAGTCTTCGTTCAATGGCTTGATGGTGAAGCCGGCACCGAGGAATGCCGCGCCTTTTTTGTAGGCGATGCCTTCGTTCCAGATGTCCATGCCCCACTCGTTGGACGGCACGTAAAACAGCCCGGTGTCCCTGTTGTAAGCCATCGGCATCCAGTTTTTCGCGCCGAGGAACGCTGGCGCTACGAAGACCGAACTGCCCTTGGCCTCAGAACCCGGGGCACCCGGACGGCTGGCTTCGTTGTAGATGGGCCGGCCGTTTTTATCGAGCCCGGTGGCCCAGGTGATTTTGTCCACGAACGGGAAGCCGCGGATGAATTTGCCGTTGGTGCGATCCAGTACATAGAAGAAACCGTTGCGGTCAGCGGTGGCCGCCGCTTTGATTTCTTTGCCACCCTCGGTGTAGTTGAACGACACCAGTTCGTTCACGCCGTCGTAGTCCCAACCATCATGGGGCGTGCTCTGGAAGTGCCATTTGATGGTGCCGTCGTCTGGATTTAGCGCCAGTCGCGACGACGAATAGAGGTTGTCGCCAGGGCGCAGGTGCGAGTTCCATGGCGCGGGGTTGCCAGTGCCGAACAGCAGCAAATTGGTTTCCGGGTCGTAGTAGCCACCCAGCCAAGGGGCGGCGCCACCGGTTTTCCAGAGGTCGCCCGGCCAGGTCTTGCCCGCCTCGCCGCCAGAGATGCCGTTTTCCACGGCTTTGCCGTCCTTGTAGACATAACCCATGTGGCCTTCGACGGTGGGACGGGTCCACAGCAGATCACCGTTTTTCGGGTCATAGGCTTCAATCTTGCCGACCACGCCGAACTCGCCACCAGCCACGCCGGTAATCAGTTTGCCGTTGATCACCAGCGGCGCGGCACTGATCGAATAGCCTTCCTTGTGGTCAGCGACTTTCTTGCTCCAGACCACCTTGCCGGTGTCCTTGTTCAGCGCCACGAGCTTGGCGTCGAGGGTGCCGAAAATCACCAGGTCGCCATACAACGCAACACCCCGGTTGATGACGTCGCAGCACGGGCGGATGTCATCCGGCAGACGTGCATCGTATTGCCAAAGCTTTTTGCCCGTGCGTGCATCCACGGCGAACACCCGGGAGTACGAGCCGGTCATGTACATCACGCCGTCCTTGACCATCGGCTGCGCTTGCTGGCCACGCTGTTTTTCACCACCGAAGGAAAACGCCCAGGCCGGCCGCAATTCCTTCACGTTATCGACGTTGAGAATGTCCAGCGGGCTGTAGCGCTGCCCCTGGACACCCAGGCCGTTGGTGACGACTTGCTCCGGGTTTTTCGGGTCCTGGAGAATGTCCTGGTCGGAGACGGCGGCCAATGCCTGGCCGGACAACAGCATGGCACTGAGCAGCAGGCTCAAGACGAAGGGCTGGCGACGTACGGGTTGAGTCATGACGGCTACCTCTGCGGTTTTTGTTATTAGCGGGAAAGTTTCCCGGTGTAGTGCAGATTCTTGGGCGCCACTGCCGCGACAACAATTACCCGCAATAAGGAGATTCCTAATCCCTTAGTAGCGGGTCGAATTCGTACAGGCCTTACCGGCTTGCGCCGGAATCGACCCGGGTCATCTGCCCACGCTCGTAACGCGGGTACAAATGACTAACGCTGCGGATCAATTCATAACGGCTCAGATTGATCCCGGCAAAACGTTCAGGGATGGGGCTGCGGATGATCTCGGCCATGTCGCTGCCGTTAGCCGCGCCGTCGCGCAGCAGTTGATCGAGCCAGGTGAGGTAGTCACGCATTTGCTCAAAGGGGCCTGAGTCGCTGGCCACCGGGCCGTGGCCGGGCACGATCAGCGTCCATGGCAAGCCCTGCAGCGTGGCGATGTCCGCCAGCCACACCGACAACCCGGGGCTGTTGGGGGTGGTCAGGGCCCGCTGATAAAACACCAGGTCCCCGGCAAACAGCACGCCGGTTTGCTGGTCGAGAATAGCCAGATCCGCCCCTGAGTGCCCACCCAGGCTCAGCAAGCGCAAATCGTGATTCCCAAAACTGTAGAGACCCGGCGTCAATTCTTGGCGAGGCAACACCACTTCGGTGCCGCGCATCCAGTCCCCCACCATTCGATACAGGTTCTCGGCCATCGCATCACCTTGTTGATGCAACAGCTCGGTGGTGCCGGCCAAGGCACCGATCGGCACGTCGGTGAAGGCCTGATTGCCCAGCACATGGTCCGGGTGATGGTGAGTCAATAACACCTGGATCACCGGCTTATCGGTGGTGGCGGCAATCGCCTTGCGCATCGCTTCGCCATAACGTTTCGACGGCCCGGTGTCGATGACCACCACGCCGCGCTCGGTGACGATGAAGGCGGTGTTGACGATGTTGCCGCCGTTATCCTTGGCAAAATTATCGGTGCTGCCCTCCAGCAACCAGGTGTCCTGGGCGATCTGTCGGGGCTTGAGTGAATATTCAAGGTCGGCCAATGCCGACAGACTGACGCTAAACACAATCAGCAGTATCCAGCGCATGAAACGCTCCTTTGGGTCAGGGAATGGCCGCATCAAATTCGTTGCCGCTGGTGTCCCGCACGAACAGGCGTGTCTGCCCTGCCCCTTCGATGTCGAAGGTCAGGTTGGGGTTTTCACTGACGGCGGGAAACAACTCAAGCCGGGCCAACACCTGACCGTCCTGGTCCTTCAATTCGGCATGGTTGATGAAAAATTCCGGGATACCGCTGACCATGCCGTTGTCCATCGGATGCGCCACCTGCACACGTAATCGGCTGAACTCACTGCGTGGATAGCGGCCACCCAGCACTTCGCCGATGTGGTCCTCCCAGCCTGGCTGGGTGCGCACGACGCTCGGCGCGGTGCAGCCACCGCCCGCCGCGTCGATCAGGGTCGAACCGACGTGCCATAGCCCATCACGGGTCAATACCGCCGCGCGCAACGGCGTGGCCTGTTCGATGCGAATCCGCACCGACAGCCACGGCAGCACACGGTCCAGCGGCTGGAAGTCGACAATTTTCGGCAGCGGGTTGAGCTCGGCCCAGGCGAGGATTTTCACCACCTCGCCCTTGAACGAGCGGGCATCGATTTCCAGCGGCACTTGCCGGGCATCTTCGGCAAACGGCGGCGCCAGCAGCTTCACTCGCTCATCAAAAACAAAGGGGGCATCACCAAGCATCTGCTTGTGATAGAAGCCCCACATCACCGACGGCACCGGGTCCTTGCCCGGATCGATATTCGCGGCCTGAACGATCCAGGGAAACCAGCAGGCCAACAGACATGTCACTCGCCAGCTCATCAACTGCTCCTATTGATACATCTCGGGCACGTCATACCGCAGGCCGTAATGGCTGTAGATCGTTTTCACCGAGCCGTCGCGGATGAGGCCTTCCAGTGCCTCTTCCACGGCATAGGCCAATTGCCGATTGCTTTCGTGCACCGCCATGCCGATTTCCCAAAGCTGTTTGCCCATGTTCGGATAGGCGTTCTCCGCCAGTGCCACTTGCGGGTCGGCCGCTTCATGCACCTGCCAGTCAATTTCGCCACGCATGGCCATCACCGCGTCGACCTCTCCGGCCTTCATGGCCGCAAATGCCTGGGGTACGCCTGGGTAGTGGTGGGTTTTGCCGGCGAGCATGCCGTTGAACACCGAGGTCAGGTAGAACGACGGCACGCTGTCGACCTCGACGCCAATCGGGTGGTGCTCGAACACTGCAACGCTGGCGACCTTGTCCAGTCGGCGACGATCGTAAGCCACTTGCCATTGTTCGTTCTGGTAGGGGCCGAACATCACCACATGGCCGTTTTCCAGTTCGCCCAATTCGTTGCGCCTTTGCGCGTAGTCACGGTCGTAGGGCACCCGCATCATCAGGTCGGCCAGTTGCTGGTTGTGCAGTGCACTGGCGCGCCATATGTAGTCGCGCAGATCGTCGTCGAGCTTTTCACCGGCAGGCGCCCACATCAGCGTCAAGCGCACACCGAGTGCCTTGGCCAACGCCTCGGCGAGTTCTACATCAACGCCTCGGGGCTGGCCGGCTTGCTCAAAACTGTAAGGGGCGAAGTCTTTGTAGACCGCCACTTTCAGTTCCCCGGCGGCGATCATTTCGTCGTAATTGCGAACCTGCGCCTGCACCGCCTGGCAGCACAGCCACACAGCGCTGATCAATACCGCGAGCAGACGCATGGGGTTACTCCTCGACGTGAACGCTGTCCAGATAAGTGCGCACCGCCCACAACGCTTCCTGGCTCAAGTAGTCAGCCATTTTCGGCATGTAGACCCGGCCGTCACGCACTGCGCCATGACGGACGCGTTCGACAAACCACTCATCTCCCGACTCAGCGACATCCAGCATGCGCAAGTCAGGGGCAATCCCGCCGGACTTGGCTTCCAGGCCATGGCACGCCGCACAGTTCTGGTTGTAGGCCGACGAGCCGATTTCCAGCGCTTTGTCGTGCTCCGGGGAGGTGCGGTAGGGGTTCACTGCCGCCCAGCCATCGCCATCGACCTGAACACCGGCGTCCTTGATGGGCGTCAGGCCTTTTGTTTCCACGGCTTGAGGCACCACGTTGCCGTGAGCCCATACGGAACCTGCACTGATAACACCGGCCAGCAGCCCGGCGATAAGTAAGGCGTTGCGTTTTGTTGTCATTGTTATGCCCTCTGGATTGCACGCAAAACCTCTTGGCAGAGGCTATGGCACCCATCTTAGAAACGGCTTCGCATTCACCCCATGCTGCTTTGGTGTTCGCCGCCTAGTCCCTTGGTAGTAAGGCGATGGATCGACACCGGGAGCAGCCCTAGCGACCCGGGGTGGTGGGCAACACGGGTAACGGCAGTGGATGCGGGCCGTGAAGCCGGTCGACGCCGATCAGGGTCAAAATCAGCAAAAAAGGCAGGAGCAGCGCTTTGATAATTCGCATGGACGTTCTCCTCCCGGGCGATGACCGTTGCAGCCCATGCTAGAGCCGCGCCGCACGGGGCGAGTTACTACCTTGGTACTGGCCGACCGGTACTTTCTGCATATTTCCCCAGCTCGACGGGCTTCCTATGCTGGCGCTACCTGTAAAGGAGTGCCCTATGCGCCAGCTTGCCCCTTACGCCTTGCTCTACCTGCTGGCGATTGCCTGCGCTGCGGGCGTGGCCACCCACAGCCAGGCGGCAGACGCGCCATTGCAGGTGCGAATCGGCTACCTGGGGTATCGCCCCGATCCGGGGCCACTGTTGTCGAACGTCATTCCCGAGCCGGCTGATGCCGGGCTGCGCGGCGCCGAACTGGCGATCACCGACAGCAACAGCACCGGGCGTTTTCTCAACCATGGTTACAGCCTGCTCAGCGCCAGCGTCGACAACCCGCAAGCCTTGCTTGAAGCGGCCAAAAACCAGCACGCACAGGGCCTGCGTCTGTTTGTGGTGAACGCTCCGGTCGACACCTTGCGCCAACTCAGCGCTGCCCCGCCCGACAGCCTGCTATTCAACGCCGGCAGTCCCGACGACCGCTTGCGCACCACCGATTGCTTGCCGAACGTGCTGCACACCTTGCCGAGTCGGGCGATGCTCGCCGATGCCCTGGCGCAATTTCTGGTGGTGCGCAAATGGCAACGGGCGCTGCTGATTGTCGGCCCGACTCCTGACGATCAAGCCTATGCCGCCGCCCTGCGCCGCGCCGCCAAGCGCTTCGGTCTGCAACTGGTCGCGGAAAAACCCTGGAGCTTCGATAACGATCAACGCCGCAGCGCCCAAGCCGACATGCCGCTGTTCACCCAGACCGCCGAATATGACGTGGTGCTGGTGGCCGATGAACGCGGCGACTTCGGTGAATACGTGCCCTACCAGACCTGGTTCCCGCGCCCGGTCGCCGGCACTCAGGGCCTGACCCCGGTGGGCTGGCACAAGACCGTGGAAACCTACGGCGCTGCGCAGCTGCAAAAGCGTTTTGAAGCCCTGGCCGGACGCTGGATGAACGACCGCGATTTCGCTGCGTGGATCGCCGTGCGCAGCATCGCCAGCGCCGTGAGCAAACTGGGGCAGACCGAGCCGATGGCGATCCGGACGCTTGAAATCAGCGATCAACTGCCGCTGGACGGTTTCAAAGGACGCAAGCTCAGTTATCGCCCATGGAACGGCCAATTGCGCCAGCCGATCCCCATCGTCCAGCCCCGGGCACTGGTCAGTACCTCACCGCAGGACGGATTTCTGCACCCCTTCAACGAAATGGACAGCCTGGGCTACGACAAGCCCGAGGTCAGCTGCCGCTTTCCCTGACTCGATAATTACAACAACAAGGAATCCGCCATGCGCCGCACCCTGCTTTCATGCGCCCTGCTGCTCGCCGCCGGCCATGCCGCTGCCAGTACCGCCTGGGTCTCCAACGAAAAGGACAACACCCTGAGCCTGATCGACATGCAGACTCAGCAAGTCACCGACACCTTGCCCGTCGGCCAGCGCCCGCGCGGCCTGCTGCTGTCCCATGACAACAAGCTGCTGTACATCTGCGCCAGCGACTCGGACCGGGTCCAGGTGATGGACGTAGCCACGCGCAAGATCATCAAGGAACTGCCTTCAGGCAAAGACCCCGAACAATTCGCCCTGCACCCCAACAACCGCTGGTTGTACGTCTCCAACGAAGACGATGCGCTGGTCACCGTGATCGACACCGAAACCTCCAAAGTGCTCGGCCAGATCAACGTCGGCGTCGAGCCCGAAGGCATGGCCGTCAGCCCCGACGGCAAGTGGGCGGTGAACACCAGCGAAACCACCAACATGCTGCACTGGATCGACACCAGCACCCAGACCCTCGCCGACAGCACCCTGGTGGACCAGCGACCGCGCTTTGTCGAGTTCAATCAGGACGGTTCACAGCTTTGGGCTTCAGCGGAAATTGGCGGCACGGTGACGATTCTCGATGTGGCCAGCCGCAAGATCCTCAAGACCCTGAACTTCCAGATCAAAGGCGTGCACCCGGACAAGGTCCAGCCGGTGGGGATCAAGCTCAGCGCCGATGGCAAGTACGCTTTCGTCGCACTCGGTCCGGCCAATCATGTGGCGGTCATCGATGCCAAGACCTTCGACATCCTCGACTACCTGCTGGTGGGCCGGCGTGTCTGGCAGTTGGCATTCACACCGGACCAAAAACAACTGCTGGCCACCAATGGCGTCAGCGGTGATGTGTCGATCATCGATGTCGACAGCCTGAAGGTGAGCAAATCGGTGAAAGTCGGACGCTACCCGTGGGGCGTGGTGGTGACGCCATGAACGCCCTGGAAGTCAGCGACCTGAGCTTCGCCTACGGCCCCCGGGAAGCCTTGCGCCATTTGAATTTCAGCCTGGAACCGGGGCGTTTCGCCGCTTTACTGGGCCCCAACGGCGCCGGCAAATCGACCCTGATCGCCCTGCTGACCCGGCTCTATGACCTGCAACACGGTGACATCCGGGTCGGTGGGAATTCATTGCGCCAGGCACCTCGCCCGGCACTCAAGCAGTTAGGTGTGGTGTTTCAGCAAAGCACGCTGGACCTGGACCTCAGCGTCGAGCAGAACCTGCGTTATCACGCGGCGTTGCACGGCTTGTCGCGGCGCCAGACCGGCATTCGTGTCGACGCCGAGTTGACCCGTCAAGCCCTGACTGAACGCCGCCACGAACGGGTGCGCGAACTCAATGGCGGTCATCGCCGTCGGGTGGAAATCGCCCGCGCCCTATTGCATGAGCCGCGCCTGTTGCTGCTTGACGAAGCCAGTGCAGGGCTCGATCCCGCCAGTCGCCTGGCGCTCAACCAGCACATTCGCAACCTGTGCCGCGAGCACCACATCAGCGTGCTCTGGGCCACTCATTTACTGGACGAAGTGCAGGCCGGCGACGATTTGCTGATTCTCCATCTGGGCCGGTTGGTGGCCAGCGGACAGGCCAGTGAACTGAGCCTGGAATACGGCGCAGACCTCGGCTCAGTCTTCACCCGCCTGACCACGTTGGCGACCACAGGAGTTGCTCGATGAATGCTTACTGGCAATGTTTTAGCGGCATCGTGTTGCGCGAATGGCTGCGCTTTGTGTTGCAGCGCACGCGATTTCTCAGTGCGCTGGTACGGCCGCTGTTGTGGCTACTCGTGTTCGCCGCCGGTTTCCGGGCGGCCCTGGGCATCGCGATCATCGAGCCCTACGACACCTACATTCCGTACGAGGTCTACATCATCCCTGGCCTTGCCTGCATGATTCTGCTGTTCAACGGCATGCAAGGCTCGCTGTCGATGGTTTACGACCGCGAAATGGGCAGCATGCGCGTGCTGCTGACCAGCCCGCTGCCGCGAACCTTTCTGCTGTGCAGCAAGCTGTTGGCCACTTCACTGATTTCACTGCTGCAGGTCTATGCCTTTTTGGCGATTGCCTGGGTTTACGGCGTGCAGCCACCGGCCATGGGTTTGTTGATTGCCCTGCCCGCGCTGTTGCTGGTGGCGTTGATGCTCAGCGCACTGGGCCTGTTGCTGTCGAACGCCATTCGCCAGTTGGAGAACTTTGCCGGGGTGATGAATTTCGTGATCTTCCCGCTATTTTTCCTCTCATCGGCGCTGTATCCGCTGTGGAAAATGCGTGAGGCCAACGAGTGGTTGTACTGGCTGTGCGCGGTGAACCCGTTCACTCATGCGGTGGAGCTGGTGCGGTTTGCCCTTTATGAACGCTTCAATCCGCTCGCACTGGCGGTGTGTGGGGGGCTGACCGTGATGTTCACGTTACTCGCCGTGCTCACCTTCAACCCGCAGCATGCGGCCTTGCGCAAAGCCGGCTAATGACACAGCGCCGCACCGTTGATCTTCATTGAACACGGCAAAATTACTACTTTAGTACGGGTTTACCTGTCTATCGTCTCATTCCCAACGCACCCCGACTGGCATGTAATAGGTTCATAACTATAAGGATTGAACCCATGCCGCGTGCCCGACGTTGTCTGTTGCGCCCTACTCTCGCTGCGCTGTCGCTGAGCCTGTTGCTGGGCACCGCGCAGGCTGAGCCAGCGCTGTTTTCGCCCGATGGCTATCGCATCGACCTGTACCGCAGCCCGACGCCCGACGCCCAACAGCCTGCAAGGCGCGACGCTGATTGACACCCCTGCCCTGCAAGACCTGCTCAGTCAAACCCCTGCCCCGATTCTGATCGACGTCTATCGCCGCCAATGGCTGCAAGGGCGTTTTATCGAAGACCAGCCCCATGAAAACCTGCCCGGCAGTCATTGGCTGGCCAATACCGGCGACGGCAACCTGACGCCCGACTGGCAGGCTTACTTTGCGCGAAACCTGAAGGCATTGACCGCCGGCGATCCGGCGCAACCGCTGGTCTTCTATTGCCGCTCCGACTGCTGGTTGAGCTGGAACGCGGTTAAACGTGCCGCCACCATGGGCTATAAGACGTTGTATTGGTATCGCGACGGCCTGGACGCCTGGCAAGCGGCAAACCTGCCCGTGAAGCCCGCCCGGCCCGAACCTTTCCCCTGACCTTTACGCTGGCGTGTTGTTGCCACACCATAATCAAAATAATGAGGTGAAAGGCTATGTACAAAATTCTGATTGCCGACGATCACCCGCTGTTCCGCGAAGCAATTCATAACGTCATCAGCGATGGTTTCCCGAATAGCGAAGTCATGGAAACGGCCGACCTCGACAGTGCCCTGGCGCTCACTCAGGAACACGACGACCTGGACCTGATCCTGCTCGACCTGAACATGCCCGGCATGCATGGTCTCAATGGCCTGATCAACCTGCGCAACGAGGCGCCCACCATTCCGGTGGTAATTGTCTCCGCCGAGCAGGACAAACAAATCGTCCTGCAAGCCATCACTTACGGCGCCGTGGGCTTCATCACCAAGTCTTCGCCACGTACTCAGATGACCGACGCGATCCAGCAAATCCTCAACGGCAATGTCTACCTGCCCCCGGACATCATTCGCACGACCAAAAGCAGCACTCACCGGCGGATGAACGACACCCCGAGCTTCCCGCCCGAACTGCTCCAGGCCCTGACCCGCAAGCAATTGCAGGTGCTCGAACGCATGACCAAAGGTGAGTCGAACAAGCAGATCGCCTACACCCTGGAAATTGCCGAAACCACGGTAAAGGCCCACGTCTCGGCGATCCTGCGCAAACTCAACGTGCACAACCGGGTGCAGGCGATCTTGAGTGCCGGGGATATTGATTTCGGGTCTTATTTGCGGCGTTGAAATTAGGGGCAACCGATGGACCGCGTCGCCCCCATCGCGAGCAAGCTCGCTCCCACAGGTACAACGCGACCCTTATGGGAGCAAGCCTTCAAGGCCTGCCGAGTAGATGGCTCATCGCGGTCTTGAGTTTCATTGGCCGCACCGGTTTGTGCATCAGGGTATGGCCCAACTCACGGATTTGCAGTTTGAGTTCATTGCTGTAGTTGGCCGTGATCATCATTGCCGGGATCGGAGAAGCCCGACGGGCGTTGATCCGGGCGACGGCGTCGACACCGTTCTGATCGTTGTCCAGATGGTAGTCCGCGATCAGCAGGTCGGCCTCGGCGTGGTAGTTGTCCACTTGCCGGGCCAGATCCTCTTCCGACAGCGCCGTGACCACCCGACAACCCCACCCTTCCAGCAACGTGCGCATACCGGCGCAAATGGTCGCGTCGTTGTCCAGCACCCATACCCGCGCGCCGCGCAAGCGCTCAAGCATCGGCTCGCTCATCTGCAATGTCGGCTGAGGCTTGGGCGCTGTTGCACTCAACGGCACTTCGACCGAGAACATCGAACCCTTGCCCGGCCAGGAGCGCACCTGAATGCGATGCCCGAGAATGCCGGCAATTTTCTCGACAATTGCCAGGCCCAGTCCCAGGCCGCGATCCTGATCCGGACGCTGCACGTCACCGCGTTTGAACTCCTGAAAAATCTCTTCCAGGCGATGTTCGGCGATGCCCATGCCCGTGTCCCAGACCTGAATCAATAACCGCTGGTGATGGCGTCTGCAGCCCAAAACCACACGACCGCTGTAGGTGTAACGAATCGCATTGCTCAACAAATTGCGCAGGATGCGCGCCAATAGCTGGATGTCACTGCGCACCAAGGCCGAACAGGCAACAAAGCGCAGTTCAAGGCCCTCGCTGCGCGCCACCTGGGTGTATTCAGCCGCCAGGTTTTCCAACAGTTCGCTCAGGGCGAACGGCGCAATATCGGCCTTGATCACCCCGGCATCGAGCTTGGAAATATCCACCAGCGTGCCCAACAGGTTTTCCACGTCTTCCAGGGAGTTACTGACATTGCGCACCAGAATTTCGTTGGAGATGGGCTCGCGCCGCTCCATCAATGCACTGGTGAACAATCGTGCGGCGTTCAGCGGTTGCAGCAGGTCATGGCTGACCGCCGCCAGAAACTTGGTCTTCGACAGGTTGGCCTGCTCGGCTTCAAGCTTGGCCTCGCGCAAACGGGATTCCACCCGACGACGCTCATCGATTTCACGCAACAACTGGTCATTGAGGGTGGTCAGTTCTGCGGTGCGCTCACACACCCGCAGCTCAAGATTCTGGTACGCCTGGTGCAACGCCTCGGCGGTACGGCGGCGTTCGGTGATGTCGCGAATCAACACGAAAATCCCCACCACCTCCCCTGTAGCCAGTCGATTGGGCACATAGGAGCGCAGCATGTAGCGTTCCTGATTATTGACGTTGGTCTCGGCGAACTCGAACGTGACGCTCTCACCGGCCAACGCCCGGGCCACGTAAGACTCCAGGCGCTGGTAATGCTGTTCGCTGTGCACTTCACGCAGGCTCTGACCGAGCATCACGCCACGGGGCCAGCAGTACCACTCTTCGTAAACTTTGTTGGTGAACTCGTAAACCAGATCGGCATTGAGGTAGGCGATCAGCGCCGGGACGTGGTCGGTGATCAGGCGAATCCAGCGCTCGCTTTCACTCAGTGCCTCGGCGTGCTGGTAGCGCTCGGTGATGTCGGTGAAGGTGTTGACGAATCCGCCAGTGGGCAGCGGATGCGTGCGGATCTCCAGGACCCGGCCGTCATAGAGGCGTTGTTCGCATTCCTGTACAGGCCGGCCGTTGCCATCGCGACTGGCCGGGGTGAGCAAATTCAACTCCGTGTCGGCAATCACTTCGGCAAACGGTCGATGGGCCGCAACCGGTGCCAGGCCGCTCAATTCGAGGAAACGCCGGTTCCACAACTCCAGGATGCCGTCGGCGTTGACCATGGCGACCCCTTGGGACAGGTTATCGACCGCCCGCTGCAACAAATGCGATTTCTGCGCCACGGCCTGCTCGCGGCGCACGGTTTCGCTGAGTTTGACGTCAGTAATGTCGGTGAACAGGATGACCCGCCCGCCTTCCTGAGTCGGCCGCTCGCTGACCTGCAGCCAACGTCCGTTCAGCAGGCGATAGAGCAGGCTCTCGTCAGCATTGCCGCGCGGTTCTTCGGTGAACAACCCGTTGTTCATCATCAGGCGCTTGACCTCGGTCAGGCGCATGCCCGCGTTGATCCGCACCCGGCTGTTGCTCCAGAACGCCTTGAAGCGGCTGTTGAACAAGACAATTCGCTGGTCGGCGTCGAACAATACAAAGGCATCGGAAATGCTCTCGATGGCATCGATCAGATGTCGATGCGCCGTTTCGGCGCGCAGGCGTGCCTCACTGAGCAAATGATTGCCAGCCTTGAGTTCGGCCATGGCCTGGTTCAAGGCATCGGTGCGCTCACGCACCTGCTCGGCCAGCACCACTGAGTGCTGGAACGCCGCATATGGATCGTTGCCGCGCGTGATGCCGGACTCGATGCGCTCGATCAGCGCCGCGTTGATGCGTTGAAGTTTGTGGTTATCGTGCAGCAGGCTGGCGACTTCTGCCTGGAGTTCAGCGGTGCCCCGGGGACCGGCCTCGGGCAATGGCAACGCCGGTGAAGGTCTGGTTGATGTGCATGCCATTGAACTGTTCTCCGTAGGTGTTGAAACCCATCACCCGCTGCTCGCGCAAAAACGTTCCGATTGCGTCGAGACTGCCGTCGTCTTCCAGCTCCAGACGCCTGAGAAAGCAGTCACAACCGATGGTCAGCAACAAGTCGCCCAAGCGCTCCTGTAACCCCTCGAACAGGTTTTGCAGGTTCGGCAACATCGGGCCTGGGGTCATGGCGGTGAGCACGATGCCGTTCTCCACGGCGCAGTAAAAACTCAGGCTCAAGTCCGGGTGCACCTGCTGAATGGCGCGCACGTAATACTGTTCGTTGATGCGCACGGCCAAGGGGTGTGCAGCGAAGATCCGGTGATCCAGCTCATCAACCGGAACGCCAATGTGCCGGGCGTACTCGGCGGCGGCCGGTTCGGCGTTGAGTTCATAGACTCGGCGCGAGGCGCTGTCGGCCCCGGTGACCACCAGTTTTTCGGCCCTGGGCAGAATGTGGTGGGTGGTGAACACTTCAAAATCCAGCCAGGTATTGACCAGCACCACCACTGCCGCGCCGCTGTGGAATTCGCCGTCGAAGTAAACGTGGGTATGGGTCAGGTAATTGTCGTCACCGGCCGAACCGCCAAAATGCGGAATGTCGCCCAACGCGGCACTGAGCGCCGCGAGGACCATTTCTTCACGGCTGGACAAACCATCGAGCAACGTCAGGGCAAAGCTGTTGCCCTTGATCGGGGCCAGGGTGTTACTGCGACAGCCACTGACCAGACGCTCGACCATTTGCTGGGCATCGATCAGGCTGAAGTGTTCCATTTCGTCGATCAGCTCGACCGCAATGGAGAAGTGCCGATGATCAAAACCCACTGCCGTCACGCAATTGCGCCCATAGCCCAGCGGGGTGATTTCCCCGGCGCTGGTGCAACCCACCAGACGAATACCGCCGAAGCTGTGTTGCAAGGCCTGCCCTAGCGCCTGCAAGTCATACTCGGCGGAACAGAAAAACAGCACGAAACCCAGATGCGGGTGCAACAATTGCCGCGCCAGTTCTTGCGCCACTTGCCGGGCATCGGTGGCTTGGGACATTGCGCTGACAATGCCTGCGCCTTGGGCCTGCTCCATGATCGCCCCCCGCAGGTGCGTAGATATGAGGCATGAGTGTACGAAGCCTGTGGGTCGTAACGAATGCTACTTGGGTAGCGGGTAACCACTTCGATGGGATGAGAAGGGTCGAGACCCCGGCTGCGATGCGCACAGCCAGGGTCACGACCAAGGGTTACCAGGTCAACACGGCCCCCACCGCAACGGTATCGGTGTTTTCGTTCTGGGCGCTGGTGTCATGACCGTTGATTTCGAACTGGTTGTACTCGGCGACAAGTTTGAGGTTGTCATTCACGTCATGGAACAGCGCAATACCGCGCGTTTCGTAGTCCGCGCCACTGCCGACCACGCCATTGCCATCATCGTTGGTCTTGCCGTAGGAAAGGGCCAGGCGGTTTTTGCCCAGTTTGTAGGAGCCTTGCAGCAGGTATCCGTCGCTGTCGACGTTGCGCAAGGTTGGCTCGCCGGCGTTGTTGGTGAAGAACGGATTGATGCCTTTGGCCTGGAACCCGGACCCGGTGAGTGACAACCCGCCCATCTTCGCCTGCACGCCATAGCCAACCCCTTTAGAGGTGACTGTGTTGACGGTGGAGTCGGTATTGTCCGAAGTCTGGTAACTGCCATTGACCCAGCTGTAGATCTTCGCCCCGGCGACGTCGAACTGGTACGTGATCTCGCTCTCGGTGCGCGGGTTTTCCTGATAAGCCTTGCCCGTCGGGCTGCTGTCGTTGGTATCAACCGGGTCCATGATCCCGACCGCTACGCGCAAACCGTCCATGACCGGCGTGCGGTAGGTGATCTGCGATGTCGGGAACGGATACGGATACCCGGTGCCGATGTTGCCGAACGAGACGCCGCCGCCATCCACCAACCCCAAGGTATCGCTGACCTGACCGTAACCGGCGAGCATTTCATCGAGCAGGATGTTGGAGCGGGCAAACAGGCCGAAGTCCTTGCCGATCAGCACTTCACCCCACTCAGCGTTTGCCACCGTACCGTAGAACTGCCGCACATCGATGGCGGTGTCGGTGCCGTTGGTTTGGCTGTCGTTGATGGTCACCCAAAACGAGGCCCGGGCACCGAGCTTCAGGTCATCGACCTGCTTGCCCATGTTGAAGCCCAGGTAGTTGGGCAGAAACCCCATCTTTACCCGCGCCTGTCGGCGGTCGAACTGATCACCGGCACGGTCGACATCGCTGTTCACATAAAATGCGTTGATGTAGCCGTCGGTCGAGAATGTGGTCTGGTCCTTGTCATACAGCATGATCTCGGCCTCGGCCATTGAGCTCAGGCCAAGGCCGGACAGGCTGGCGATGAAGAGGGGTAAAAAGCGATGCTTGACGTTCTTATTGTTGTACATGGCGCGCTCCGCGACAGGGGACGAGGTGTCGGAAGCGATTATCGAAAGGTGACCGGCGGCGCCATACGCTGCCTTGGGAGCGGTGCTCAAGTGCTTTGGCAGGGCCGGGAACGCATGACAACTACGGTGTAAGACCGGCCGTCGGCACGGCCCGGAACTCAAGGTGTAGGTCTGTTGACCCACTTGGAAGTCATAGACCTCAGTACTGGCTAAACGCCTACTCTGAACAGCATATAAGCCGCAATCACCATGCAGATGCTGGCAAAGCCCACCTGCAGCGCCCGGGCCGGCACATGCGCACAAAGCTTGCGGCCAACGATCATGCCGGCGATGCTGGCGACGATGAAGATTGCGCCGAGACTGTCGATTCGCACGCCGGCATGAAACGCACCGATCACGCCGATGGCGGAAATCAGGCTGATCACCATCAAGGAAGTGGCAACGATGCCGCGCATCTGCACATCAGTGAGCTGCTTGAACGCCGGGACAATCAGAAAACCGCCGCCCACCCCAAGCAGCCCCGACACCACACCGGTAACCGCGCCGAGCGCGGCCAAGGTCGCCGTACATTTGGCAGTCCAGGAAAAACGCCCGGTCTGCTGATCGAGCATGCAGTTTTTCTGGCCCCAGTTGGCGTGGCCGTGATCGCTTGGCCCTTCGTCCTTGCGTTCACGTCGCAGCATCCGCCAGGCAACCATGACCATCAGCATACTGAACAGGACCATCAGGATTTTTTCCGGCAACTGATGGGCGAAGTAAATGCCGACCGGTGAAAACACCGCGCCGAGTAACGCGATCAGCAACGCCGCGCGATAACGCACCAGGCCATGCCGCAATCCGTCAATCGCCCCGACCGCCGCCGCACTGCCCACGGCAAACAAGGCGACGGGTGCCGCTTGGGTCATGGTCAAGCCCAGCCCCAATACCAGGGCCGGCACCGCAAGAATGCCGCCACCGGCCCCGGTCAACCCGAGGACCAGGCCCATGACCACCCCAAAAAAACTCGCCAGCAACATAAACCACTCGTGATCTGCGAAAAAAAGCCGGGACCGCCCGGTATCGATGACTGACAGGATAGAGCCCGCGCAGATTTTTTCATCATTTGAATTAATCCGGGCTGGCCAATGCGGGGAAAATGAATCTACCCTCAGCACTCGCCCAGTAAGAAACGCTCACCATGCCTGCCCTGATCAAAGCCTTCCTCGACCCCGCCTCGTCGACCTATAGCTACGTGATTTATGAAACCGATGGCGGCCACTGCGCCATCGTCGACCCGGTGCTCGATTACGACCCGGCGGCCGGGCGGACCGCGACCACCCAACCCGACAAGATCATCGCCTTTGTTCGTGAACATCATTTGCAGGTGCAATGGCTGCTGGAAACCCACGCCCATGCCGATCACTTGTCTGCCGCGCCTTACCTGCGCCGCGAGCTGGGCGGCAACATTGCGATTGGCCAGTCGATCAGCCTGGTTCAGGGCGTGTTCAAAAACCTGTTCAACCTGGAGCCGGAATTTCGCATTGACGGCTCGCAGTTCGATCATCTGTTCGCACCGGATGAGTCGTTCATGATCGGCAACCTCAAGGCCACCGCCCTGCACGTACCCGGCCACACGCCGGCGGACATGGCTTACCTGGTCGACGGCGATGTGATTCTGGTGGGCGACACCCTGTTCATGCCGGATGTGGGCACCGCGCGTTGCGACTTTCCCGGCGGCAACGCGAATCAGTTGTTTACCTCGATCCAGAAATTACTGGCGTTTCCGGCCAGCGTGCGTCTTTACATCTGTCACGATTACCCGCCCGAAGGCCGCGAATCCCAGTGCATGACCACGGTCGGCGAACAGCGTAAAAGCAACATTCACGTGCATGACGGCATTGATGAGACCGCCTTCGTTGAAATGCGCACGCGCCGCGACGCCGGGTTGGGCATGCCGAACCTTCTGCTGCCGGCGATTCAGGTGAATGTGCGGGCCGGGAATCTGCCGCCGCCTGAGGACAATGGCGTGACGTACCTGAAAATCCCCATCAATAAACTCTGACGTTCGATTACTTCCACGCTGACTCCCCACCCTTCGTAGCAGCTGTCGAGCACCGCGAGGCTGCGTCTGCGGTTTACCTGACAAAACTCGATGGCCAGGTTTGCGACGGCTGCGCCGCCGGACGCTGCCTCGCGTGGCTCGTCAGCTGCTACGGGGACGGGGTCAGCTCGAAAGGGTCAGGCCGTTGGCCGGCAATGGCAGTGCGGTTTTGTAGCGCACTTGCTTGAGGGCAAAGCTTGAACGGATGTTCGCAACGCCAGGGACTTTGGTCAGGAAATCCATCATGAAGCGCTCCAGCGACTGAATGGTAGGCACCAGCACCCGGATCAAATAGTCCGGGTCGCCAGCCATCAAATAGCACTCCATCACTTCCGGGCGATCCGAGATCGCCTCCTCAAAATGCTGCAACGCTTCTTCCACCTGCTTCTCCAGGCTCACGTGAATGAACACATTGACGTGCAGCCCAAGCAGATCGGCATTCAGTAGCGTCACTTGCTCACGAATCAAGCCCAGTTCTTCCATCGCCTTGACCCGGTTGAAGCACGGTGTCGGCGACAAGTTGACCGAGCGTGCGAGGTCGGCGTTGGTGATGCGCGCATTCTCCTGAAGGCTGTTGAGAATGCCGATATCAGTACGGTCCAATTTGCGCATGAGACAAAACCACCTGTTTTTTTTGTATATGCAGATTTTTTATCCCCAAATGATCTCCAGTGCAACGAAACAGAGATAAATATTCTTCTTCGCCGGGCCTATGATTGTTGTAGGACAAGATTTCTTCCACAGAAGAATGACGGTCAGCTCACTACAAGAAATTCACAAGATCGAGCGTAGAAGCCATGAACCAAGCGTACGAACCGCTGCAACTGCACGTTCCCGAACCATCGGGCCGTCCTGGCTGCAAAACCGACTTCTCCTACCTGCGTCTGACCGACGCCGGCACGGTGCGCAAACCTTCCATCGACGTCGAACCCGCCGACACCGCCGACCTGGCCAAAGGCCTGATTCGCGTGCTCGACGACCAGGGCAATGCCCTCGGTCCGTGGGCTGAAGGCGTACCGGTCGAGATCCTGCGCAAGGGCATGCGTGCCATGCTCAAGACGCGGATCTATGACAACCGCATGGTGGTCGCCCAGCGTCAGAAAAAAATGTCGTTCTACATGCAGAGCCTCGGCGAAGAAGCCATCGGCAGCGGCCAGGCCCTGGCGCTGAACGTTGATGACATGTGCTTCCCGACGTACCGCCAACAAAGCATCCTGATGGCACGAGACGTGCCGCTGGTGGACCTGATCTGCCAACTGCTGTCCAACGAGCGCGATCCGCTCAAGGGCCGTCAGCTGCCGATCATGTATTCGGTCAAAGACTTCGGTTTCTTCACCATTTCCGGCAACCTCGCCACCCAATTCGTACAGGGTGTGGGCTGGGGCATGGCCTCGGCGATCAAGGGCGACACCAAAATCGCTTCGGCCTGGATCGGTGACGGCGCCACCGCTGAATCAGACTTCCACACCGCCCTCACCTTCGCCCACGTGTACCGTGCGCCGGTGATCCTCAACGTGGTCAACAACCAGTGGGCGATCTCCACCTTCCAGGCGATTGCCGGTGGTGAAGCCACCACGTTCGCCGGTCGTGGCGTCGGTTGTGGCATTGCCTCCCTGCGGGTTGATGGCAACGATTTCGTCGCAGTCTATGCGGCGTCTGCCTGGGCCGCCGAACGCGCCCGCCGCAACCTCGGCCCGACCATGATCGAATGGGTCACCTACCGCGCCGGCCCCCACTCCACCTCCGATGACCCGTCCAAGTACCGTCCTGCCGACGACTGGAGCTACTTCCCGCTGGGCGACCCGATTGCCCGCCTCAAGCAGCACCTGATCAAGATCGGTCACTGGTCCGAAGAGGAACACACCGCCGTCAGCGCCGAACTGGAAGCCCAGGTCATCGCCGCGCAGAAAGAAGCCGAACAGTACGGCACCCTCGCCGGTGGCCAGATTCCAAGCGCCGCGACCATGTTCGAAGACGTCTACAAAGAGATGCCGGAGCACTTGAAGCGCCAGCGTCAAGAGTTGGGGATCTGACATGAACGACCACAACAACAATATCAAGCCGGAAACTGCCATGACCACGACCACCATGACCATGATCCAGGCCCTGCGCTCGGCCATGGATGTGATGCTTGAGCGTGACGACAACGTCGTGGTCTTCGGCCAGGACGTCGGTTACTTCGGCGGCGTTTTCCGTTGCACCGAAGGTTTGCAGAACAAGTACGGCACCTCCCGGGTGTTCGACGCGCCGATCTCCGAAAGCGGCATCGTCGGTGTCGCCGTGGGCATGGGCGCCTA
>Ga0157370_10001955_pt1 | contig 25396 bp, 20 predicted proteins | sample C35metaG_FD_113463 | JGI IMG/M metagenome (GOLD analysis project Ga0157370, IMG submission 113463) | Corn rhizosphere microbial communities from Kellogg Biological Station, Michigan, USA - C3-5 metaG | ecosystem: Host-associated > Plants > Roots > Rhizosphere > Soil | place: USA: Michigan...
AGAATGCCGACCGTGTGTCTGTCGGTGGACTTCGCGACGATGTCCGCCGCGATGTTGCCGCTGGCGCCTGGATGGTTCTCGACGATCACAGGCTGGCCCAGCGCCTTCGCCATCGGAGCGGCCAGGACGCGCGCCACGAAATCCGGCGACGAGCCGCCGCCGAAGCCGACGACCAGCCGCAACGGTCGCGTCGGCCAGTTCAGATCCGCTGGCTGGGCGCTCGGGGCACCCGCCGGGCCGGGACCGGAGCGATTCGTGCCTGGCGACTGCGCGCAGGCGATACCGATACAGGCGAATGCCCCGAAAAGACATAGCAGACGAGCGGCATGTGTTCGAAAAACCAAGAAGGACATGGCAAGACCTGATGAGAATTGAAAGGCAAGTCTTGCTTCCACAACGCGCCGAATCAACTCCTGCCTGGTGCGCAAAAAGGTCCGCAGGGCATCGTGGCTGCTAAGACCCGCCTTGCCCACGAGCGGGGCGAAGCCACAGCTCGTCGCGCTTGCTTGTCATGCAAGATCGTTGTCGCGCATCAGCGGTGCGCTGCCGCGTCTTCGCGGCGACTGGAGGTGTCGTGCTGTGGATTCAGTCGATCAGAACCCCCTCGGACGGCAGCCTCGACGCACCGACTCAGCGTAGTTGCCTCCATATCCGCAAGCCACGCCCCCCAATCGCCCCGAGCGCGCGCCGACATTGACCACCAAACCCGGGAGCGTCCTCGGCAAAACCGATGAAGCGGGGCGGCTGCGCGAAGCCCGCATCGCTGGGCAGCCGGTCGGCATTCGGCACCACCAGCTTTGCAGGCACCGACTTGGCAGCGCTCGATGGTTCTATCTGGTCTGGTACTGCGAAACCAGCACCCCGCACCTTCGTTGCTTCTGGAACTGCTGCAGCAAGCGATGAAAAATCATGAACCGAACCGAACTTTCTCCCGCAGCCGGAGAAGCAAGTAAGGATCGTTTTCTACGATCCGGTCCTCGTGCATTTCGGGCTCCAGCCCGCGGTCGATCCCGCACAGGCGGCCCCGCGGATGTCCACTGGCAGCCCCCACGAGCGATGGCCGCAGTTCGCCATCGGAAGCCCCTTCGACGGCAAGCCATTTCCAGTTTGCAAGGGCTGCCTGGTGAGCTTTCTGCGTCGCCGCATGCCGTGGTGGACGTCGCGTGGCGAGCCAGCTACGACCTGATCGGACCTTAATCAGGTCAACTCTCGCAATGAGCTTCGCAGGATCTTTCCAACGGGCGACTTCGGCAATTGGTCGCGAAAGAGAATCTGCCTCGGCACCTTGTAGGCCGCCAATTGGGTGCGGCAATAGTTTTCGATATCCGCAGTGTTCAGATCCGTATTCCTGACGACAACGAAGGCGCGGACAGCCTCCCCTGTCGCAGAATCCGGCACTCCAACCACAGCGGCTTCCACAATGCCTGGATGGCCTGCAAGTACGTCTTCGATCTCATTCGGATAAACATTGAACCCGGAGACCAAGATCATGTCCTTCTTGCGATCCACGATGCGAACGTAGCCATCGGACCCGACCAGGGCGATATCGCCTGTATGGAGCCAACCATCGACGAAAGCGTTGGCAGTCTCGCCGTCGGCGCGAAGATAGCCTGCACAGACTTGCGGTCCTCTGACCAGCAACTCTCCGCGCATCCCGGGGCCAAGGATCTTCCCGTCTGCGTCGACGATGCGCACCTCGCAACCTGGCATGGGCAGTCCGACAGTCCCGATGTGCGGTGCTTGCGTCGGGGGATTGCAAGACACGATGCAGGTCGTCTCCGTCATGCCGTAGCCCTCCAGAATGGGGCAGACAGATGCTTGCCAGGCTTGTGCCGTAGACGGGCGCAAGGCCGTTCCTCCGGAAAATGCAAAACGAAGCTTTGGGGGCTTTGCCTTGAACCACGGTTCGGCAAGGAGCCCGGCGTAGAGCGTGTCGACGCCCGACATCCATTCGATCTGGAAGTTCTCGAACGTGCTCTGAAGGCAAGAGACCGGGCGGGGATTGGGCACCAGCAGATTCCTGGCGCCCGCAACGTAGAACACCAGGAAGTTCACCATGAAGGCGAAGATGTGATAGAGCGGCAAGACCGTCAATATGGTCTCGCCGGAGCGAGGCCCATCGTAGGCATTGAGAAAGTCTCCTGTCATTCGCAGCGTCGCAAGAATGTTCTGATGCGTGATGACGGCCCCTTTGCTGCGGCCTGTCGTTCCACCTGTGTACTGATACAGGGCAATCGGATGATCTCGCCTCGAGACCTTGCCGAGTGCCAGTCCTCTGGAAAGCGCCTCGGACATGCGCGTGGAAGGCATGGCGGGTGTCGAGCCGGCCGGGGCTGCGGCGGCGAGCTTTTCGCGCACCATCGTGGCGACGGGCTCGTCAAAGAAATCCCACATGCTTGCGGTCAGCAAATTGATGCCCAGTGTCGCTGCCACGGGCCCCGCCGCTTGCAGGAACAGATCTGACGCCAGAAGCATCTGCGCACCAGAGTCCTTCAGTTGCAGATGCAGTTCTCGCTCGGTGTACATCGGATTGACGTTCGTCACGATCAGTCCGGCCTTCCAGGCACCGAACACGGCGATGGGGTAGTGCAGGCTGGTCGGCAACTGGATGGCAACAACCTGCCCTGGTGCGAGGCCGGCCTCATGAACCAGATATGCGGCGAAGGCGTCCGACAGCGCATCGACTTCCTTGAAGCTGCGTGCCACGCTGATCTCGCCGGGGAGGACGAAGCAGAACGCCGCACGATCCTGGTGTTGGCTGGCCGCTTGTGAGCTGAGCGCCGCCGCGTTGGTCGGCAGGCTCGAAAGGTCGACGCGATAGTTGCGCAGAACCGGTGGGTAGGCCTTGTCCCAGGCAACGGACGGGGCGTTGTTCATTTGTCGTCTCCACTTTTGTGTTTTGGGCTTTGCGGTTTTCGCAAAGCTTGTGCGCAAGAGCCTTGCGAAGGCGTGAGGCTGACGTCGTCACGCGATCGAATCGATCGGCCGCCACCGCCGACAGGGTTTGATGACTCGGACGCGCACGCAAAGAGCCAGCGATACGCTGCAAAGCGTCCGAAGTCTTCCTCTCAGGCTTTTTCCTTGAAAGCCGGCAACTTGTCGGCGAGGCGCTTGCCCATTTCGCCGCCCAGGGCCTGCAGGCCGCTCATCGGGCGAACCATCACCTCGAACTCCACGATCTGGCCCTGGTCGTCAAAGCGGATGAGGTCGATGCCTTTCAGTTTCTTGTCTCCAATGCGAGCGCTGAATTCCAGTACGACGTCCAGCCCGTCGTCGCTTGCCAATTGCCGGTGATATTCGAAATCTTCGAACACCTGGATGACTGTGGACAGCGCCAGGATCAGCGCGGGCGCCGAGGTGTACGCCGAGATGGCCATGGGCGAACGGAACACCGCGTCCGGGTGGACGATGGTGTGGAGTTCACCAAGGTCGTTGTGGGCAATCATGCGATGCCAGAGATCCAGAGATCGAGCGACTGCAGGGTGGACGTTTTTCGGGGGCTGTGACATGTGATGCTCCTTGCTGATAGTGAAACAAAAACGAGCCGTCGAGAGCGGCGCTCGTCAGATGCGGATGCCAAATCGGGCTCCCTGGAGAATGGCCTGCTTCGCGTCCAATTCGAGAGCCACATCGGCCCCTCCGATGAGATGGACGATGAGCCCCTTCGCCGTGAGGGCGTCATGCAAGTCTCGCAAGGGCTCCTGGCCTGCGCAGACCACCACGTTGTCAACCTTCAGCACCTGGGCCTCGCCGTTCACGCTCACGTGCAGTCCCTCGTCATCGATGCGGTCGTAGGACACGCCGGAACTCATTGCGACTTGGCGTACCTTCAGTGAAGTCCGATGAATCCAGCCTGTGGTCTTTCCCAGCTGCTCTCCTACCTTGGTGGGCTTTCGCTGCAGCAGGTGCATGCGGCGTGCAGGAGATTCGACCTGCGGCCGGCGCAGTCCGCCCGCCTGCGTGTAGGCCGTGTCGACGCCCCATTCCTCGAAGAACTTGGTCGGGGCGACGGCACCGCTGTCACCGGCGTGCGTGAGGTACTCGCAGACATCGAAGCCGATGCCCCCGGCACCGATCACGGCGACCGACTCTCCCACCGGCTTTTCGTCGCGCAGGACATCCAGGTAGCTCAGGACCATCGGGTGATCGATGCCGCTGATTTGCGGCGCACGCGGGCGAACGCCCGTGGCGAGCACGACCTCGTCGAAGCCCGCGCCGGCAAGCTCGCTTGCGCCGACCCGCGTACCGAGCTTCAACGTCACCTGTTGCAGTTCGAGTTGGCGCCGGAAATAGCGCAGCGTTTCGTGGAACTCCTCCTTGCCTGGCACCTTCTTCGCAATGTTGAGTTGGCCGCCGATCTCGCTGGCCGCATCGAAGAGCGTCACTTCGTGGCCGCGTTGAGCCGCCGTCACGGAGAAACTCAGTCCTGCCGGACCAGCGCCCACAACAGCGACACGCTTGCGCGTTGGAGCCGGCTCGATGACAAGCTCCGTCTCGTGGCAAGCACGCGGATTGACCAGGCAGGAGGTGATCTTCCCGCCGAATGTATGGTCCAGGCAGGCCTGGTTGCAGCCGATGCAGGTGTTGATCTCGTCGGCGCGCCCTTGCCGTGCCTTCCGTACGAAATCGGCGTCGGCGAGCAATGGGCGCGCCATGGACACCATGTCGCAATAGCCTTGCGCAAGCAGTCGTTCGGCCACTTCGGGCGTGTTGATGCGGTTGGATGTGACCAGAGGGATTCCCACTTTCCCCATGACCCGCTTCGTCACCCAGGCATAGGCCGCGCGCGGAACCTTGGTTGCAATCGTGGGAATGCGCGCTTCATGCCAGCCGATGCCGCTGTTGAGGATCGTCGCGCCTGCCGCCTCGACGGCCTGCGCCAGCAGGATGACTTCTTCCAGCGTGGAACCGTCTTCCACCAGGTCCAGCATCGACAGCCTGTAGATGATGATGAAGTTCTGCCCCACGCGTTCGCGCGTCCGGCGCACGATCTCGACGGCGAAGCGCATGCGGTTGGTGTAGTCGCCGCCCCATTCATCATCGCGATGGTTGGTGCGTGCAGCGATGAACTCGTTGATGAGGTAGCCCTCGGACCCCATGATTTCCACGCCGTCATAGCCTGCATGTTGGGCAAGGGCGGCACAGCGCACGAAATCGCCGATGGTTTGCTCGACCTCTTCCGAGGTCAGGGCATGAGGCGTAAATGAGTTGATGGGCGCCCGCAGTGCGCTGGGGGCAACCAGGTCGGGGTGGTAGGCGTATCGCCCGAAATGCAGGATCTGCATCGCGATCTTGCCGCCCTCTTCATGTACCGCCCGCGTGACTGTGCGGTGATGTTCGGCTTCTTCTTCGTTCACGAGCATGGCCCCGCCTTTCATGGGCCGTCCACGCTCGTTCGGAGCGATGCCTCCGGTCACGATCAGCCCCACCTCGCCGCGCGCGCGCTCGGCATAGAAGGCTGCCATGCGCTCGAATCCGTTGGCGGCCTCCTCCAGCCCGACGTGCATGGATCCCATGAGTACACGGTTACGCAACGTGGTGAAGCCCAGGTCGAGCGGCGCGGACAAGTGGGGGAAGTGATTCACGGGCGCCTCTTTATGCAACTGGTTGCATGAATGTAATCGCACTTCCATGTTTATGCAACTGGTTGCATAGAAGGCGCTGGCCGTTGCTGAAGCAATTGGGGCAAGATGCAGCGCTCGACGCTGACCGCTCCTGATCTTTACGCCCGATGTCCTTGCCTCATGCCTTGCTCACTACGCTGGCCGAACACCCGTGCTCAGGCTCCGAACTTGCCGAACGTTTCGGCCGGTCGATCGGGTATTTCTGGCATGCCACCCATCAACAGATTTATCGCGAACTCGCTCGCCTGGAAGAGGCTGGCTGGGTCGAAGCGCTTGAGCCAGAAACCGGAAGAGGACGAAAGCGGCAGTACCGACTCCTTTCGGCCGGCCGCAAGGAATTGCGGCGATGGGTCGCCCAGCAGGAAGATCCCCGGCCGCTGCGCGACGAGATGATGGTCCGCCTGCGCGCGGAGGCCGCTATAGGTCCCTGTGGGCTGCAAAAAGAGATGGAGAGACGTCAGGCAATGCACCAGGAAAAGCTCGACCTCTACAAGCGCCTGGAACAGAAGGACTTTCTCGGCAAGCCTCCTAGCCGGGAGCGGCGCTTGCAGCACCTGGTGCTCAGGGCAGGGATTCTGCACGAGGAGCTTTGGCTTGAGGTCTCGCGGGAAGCGCTGGCTATCCTTGCATTGCCTGAATAGGACCACTCAAATCTCAAAAGGTGCCACAGGGCTCGTGGGCCTTCGGCGGCCGCTGAGTTCAATGTAGAGCGTCTACTTCTGAACTGGCTCATCGTCCGCTTCGAGGCCTTATGCTGCCGCTGACTTGGCTTGCCAGTTGTACGGAGCAGTTCGTCGACGCGACTGTTCAGATGCTTGGGCATCTGCTGACGAGATGCTCCGCAAACAGTTGATTGATCCGCTGCCGGATCTTTGGATCCGGTTCGTCGTCGATGGACAGGATCTTCTGCACGACGCGGTCGATGAACCGAGGTCGCCACCCGCTTAGACAAGCCAGGCGCCGAGCCAGTGGGCAGCAGCTCGGAGGCGCTCGCGGATCATGCGCACCGGGAACACGCACCAGGCCTCAGGTGGGCAAGACGCACAGCACTCGACCTTCGCAATGACGGCTGCAGCGAATGACGTTGGCGATGCGCCCTCCTCGCCTCGCTCGTCCCTTGTCGCGGCTCCTCGGCCAGGGCCATGGAATCTATACGAAATCAGTTGTCGCGAAATCGTTGGCGACATGGACACCGTCATCCTCGCGGCACACCAGCCCACGCAGTTCGAAGTCGCGCATGGTCTTGTTGACCACCTCGCGCGACAACCCCGAGTACGAGGCAATCACCGACTGCGTGATTCGCTTGTCATAGCCTCCTTGGCCTGCAGGTGCGAGCCGCGTCAGTTGCTGCAGCACACGCAGTGCCAAGTCCTCCGCCGGAAGCACCGAGACGCGATGGAATTGGCCGCGCAAGGTGCTCATACGCTTCATCGCGAGCCCCAGCAGACCAAGTGCGACTACGTCAAAGCTGTCACGGCAGATTGACTGCCGTGAGGGAGTTCCATGATGCGAGTGGGTGTCGCGCGCCTAGGCGCAGTTCATGAATCGCGAGAATTCTCGATGCCCGAATCGGACTGCTCCACCCTGGCGACAGCGATGGTCTTGACGCGCTGGCCATCGACATCGAGTACTCGAAACTCGAAATCCCTGTGCAAAGCGCTTCACCCGTGCGCGGCATGTGTCCGAGCCTGCTGAGCAGCAGACCTGCCAGGGATGTGTAGCTGCCGTCATCGCTCAGAAGGCCATCCGTCTCAAGGGTCTGCTCCAACTGGTGTAGGTCAGCGGTGCCGGCAACCGTCCAACGGCCCTCGCCTGAACTCTGGATCTCCAGTGTTTCGTCTTCGTCTGGAAATTCCCCAGCGATGGCCTCCAACACGTCGATCGGCGTCACCACACCCTGCAGCACCCCGTATTCATCGTTGACCAGCGCGAGTTGACCGCGTGCATGTCTCAGGGTATCGATCAGATTGATAGCGCTCGTGGACGCCGGCACGTAGATGGGCGACCGCAGATCCCGCGTGTCGTCGATCGACCCGCAGTGCATCAGATTGCCAAGCAGATCTTTTGCGCGTGCAACACCGATCACGTTGTCGAGGGAGCCGCGGCAGACCGGGATCCGCATCCCCTAGGGTCGGAGATTGGCGGAGCCCAACACTCTTCACCGCACCTCGGTCCTGCTCGGAAGATGGGCAAAGGCATCAGAGTCCTCCAGCAAGCCACCACCGAGCGCCTTGAAAAGCGCAACCGCGTTGCCGATCGCTTCTCGCCGAAGGTTGAGGAGAAGTTGACGCGCAGCATAGAGTTGCCGTTGCGAATCGAGCAGTTCAAGCCGCCCCTCCACGCCGGCGCGATAGCGTTCGCCAGAGTGCGCCAAACGAGACTCGGCGCTGGCAACGACGCGTTGCTGTGCATTGATTTGCCGGCCAAAGGTTGCGCTTCCAGTCAGTCCGTCCGCGACTTCTCGAAAGGCCGTTTGGATCGTCCGCTCGTACTCTGCCACCGCCATGGACTTGCGCACTTCCGCCAGGCGAAGCTCAGCTTTCAGACGTCCTCCTTGGAACAGCGGCTGGACGACCTGTGGAGCGAAGCGCCATGTCCGCTGACCGGCATCGAACAGGCCGCTCAAGGAAGAGCTTGCGTAGCCCAACGACGCCGTCAGGGAAAGCCGCGGGAAGAAGGCCGCGCGCGCAGCGCCGATGTCGGCGTTGGCGGACACCAGCGCCTGTTCGGCCTGAAGGATGTCGGGACGGCGCAGCAGGAGGTCCGAAGGCAACCCGGCGGGCAGTTGCATGAGTACGGTTTGATCGTCGAGCGCCGAGGGCGGCGGCAGATCAGCAGGAAGCTCGGTGCCGATCAACAAGATCAAGGCGTTGCGCGCGTGTGCCACTGCGCGATGGCGCGCTTCCAGATCGGCTTCGGCCGTGGCGACCTGCCCCTCGGCCTGCGCTACTTCCAGGCCGCTGGTCTGTTCAGCCTGCTTGAGGCGATAAGTCAATTCCAGTGATTGCCGCCAATCAGTCAGCGTGTACTTGGCCAACTCCAACTGGGCGTTCGCCAGCAACTCGGCACAGTAGGCGTCGGCCACGGCTCCGATCAGCGAGATGTGGGCAGCGAGCCGCCCTTGCTCGCTTGCCAGATACCGGGCAAATGCTGCATCCGATTGCGCCCGCGCTCGCCCAAAAAGGTCGATCTCGAAAGCGGTCATCCCAAGCCCTATGCTGTATTGATCTTGCACAATGGACGGCATGGTCCCTGCACCGTTCGTGGCGACGGATGTGCGTTCACGACTCGCACTGCCGCTCAGATCAGCGCTGGGAAAGCGTGTGGCGCGTTGGATATTGAATTGAGCTTGAACCGCGTCGACGTTGAGCGTTGCCACGCGCAGATCGCGATTGTTGCGAAGTGCCAGCTCGATCAATTGCCGCAGCCGCGCATCGCCGTACATGGCGCGCCACCCAAGGTCGGCAGCGGTCCTCCCGATTCCAGGTGCAGCCAAGCCAGGCAGTTCGTTCGGAAACTTCGATGCCACCGGCAGGGGCGGTTTGACCAGGGGCGGAGTCAACGAGCATGCCGACAGGGCTGCGGCCAGTGCCAAGGGAAACATCAGCAATCGCATCTTCATTCTTTCGAAGGGGCTTGTCTGGTCGCGCTGGGCCGATGGGCCTGGCGCCATTGCCCGATGCGTTCCTGCAGCCCCATCACGAAGACGAAAAAGGCGGGCACGAAGAACACGGCCAGCAAGGTCGCGCTGACCATTCCGCCGAAGACGCCCGTGCCGATGGCGTGCTGGGTCTCGGCGCTTGCCCCCGTAGCGATCATCAAGGGCACCACGCCCAGCGCGAAGGCCAACGAAGTCATCAAGATCGGGCGCAAGCGCAAGCGTGCTGCGAGCACTGCAGACTCGATCAATCCCTTGCCTTGTTCTCGCAACTGTTTGGCGAACTCCACGATCAGGATCGCGTTCTTTGCCGACAGCCCGATGACGGTGATCAGGCCGACCTTGAAGAAGACGTCGTTGGGCAGACCGCGCAGCAGCACTGCAGCGACCGCACCGATCAGGCCGAGCGGGACCACCAGCATCACCGACAGCGGGATCGACCAGCTTTCGTAAAGTGCGCACAGCACCAGAAAGATTACGAGCATCGACAGGGCCATCAGCATAGGCGCCTGCGCCGCCGAATGACGCTCCTGCAGCGACTGGCCCGACCATTCCACGGCAAAGCCCTTGGGCAGTTGAGCGGCCAGGCGCTCCATCTCATTCATGGCCTCCCCGCTGGAGACCCCTGCTGCGGCGCTGCCCGAAATGCGTGCCGCGGGATAGCCCGAGTAGCGCACCATCTGGAGCGGCATTTCTTTCCATGCCGGCACGATCACCTCATGCAGCGGCACCATGCTCCCCGAAGAATTGCGCACGGAGAGCTTGAGCACATCGTTGATCTGCATGCGCGACGCCGCATCGGCCTGGATGATGACCTGTTGCATGCGCCCCTTATTGGGAAAGTCGTTCACATAGAGCGAGCCCAGGGCGGCCGTCAGCGTGCCGCTGATGTCGCCGAACGAAACCCCCATTGCCTGCGCCTTCTGGCGATCGATGTCCAAGCGGATGCTGCTGCCCGATGGAAGACCGTCCCGGTAGACGTCCTTGACCCGTTTGCTTTGCGATGCGAGGTCCAGAAGCTGGGTTTCGGCGGCCTGGAGCGCAGCTTCGCCAAGGCCTGCACGGTCCTGGAGGCGAAGGCTGAAGCCAGAGGAGGTGCCCAATTCTTCGATGGCGGGTGGAAGCATGCTCATGACGGTACCTTCCCGCGCCCCTGACATGGCGTGCTGAGCCCGCTGCATCTCGTCTTGCACCGTTGCGTCGCCACGCTTGCCCCAATCCTTGAGGTTGGTAAAGGCCATTGCTGCGTTCGGTCCGGAGCCCGAGAAGCCGAAGCCCAGGAGCAAGGTGTTGCCAACGATGGCCGTCCTGGTCAGCAGATACTTTTCATAATCCTTGAGCACGTCCAGCGTCCGTTCTGCGGTCGCCTCGGACGGCAGTTGGAAGGAGGTGATGAAATAGCCTTGGTCCTCGTCCGGCAGGAACGAAGAGGGCAACTGTTTGAACGACAGCCCCAGCACCGCAAGCAGCGCCAGAAAAACCAGCATCACCGCACCCGCGGACCGGACCAGCTTCGCGACCCTTCGCTCGTAGCCTTGCGTCATCTTTTCAAAGCGACGGTTGAACCAGCCAAAGAACCCACGCTTGTCGTGATGTCCAGGATCAATAGGCTTGAGCAGCGTGGCGCACAGGGCCGGCGTCAGGCTCAACGCGAGAAAGGCGGAGAACAGGATGGACACTGCCATCGACAGGGCGAACTGCTGGTAGATCACCCCCACGGAGCCGCTGGTGAACGCCATCGGAATGAACACGGCCGTCAGCACAAGCGTGACGCCGATCACAGCACCGGTGATCTCCTTCATCGCCTTGGATGTGGCCTCTTTGGGGGAGAGGCCTTCGCTGGCCATGAGGCGCTCGACGTTCTCCACAACGACGATGGCATCATCGACGATGATGCCGATGGCCAGGACCATGCCGAACATGGTCAGCACGTTGACCGAGAAGCCGGCGACTGCCATCACGGCGAAAGTTCCCAGCAGCGCAATCGGCGCAACGATTGCCGGAATCAGCGTGTAGCGGATGTTCTGCAGGAACAGGTACATCACCAGGAACACCAGCACCATGGCCTCGATCAAGGTGTGGATGACCTTTTCGATGGAGATCTTGACGAAGGGCGCATTGTTGAACGGCACCGAGTACTGCATGCCGACCGGCAGCGAGTCGCTCAGTTGGGACAATCGGGCCTGCACGGCCTCGGCCGTCTTGACCGCGTTCGCGCCCGGGGACAGTTGCACCGCTGCGCCGGCGGAGACGTGGCCGTCCTGGCGGACGGCGAAGCCATACGACTGGGCGCCCAGTTCCACGCGCGCCACATCCCCGATGACTACCTTGGAGCCATCCGGATTAGCGCGCAGCACGATCGCGGCGAATTGCTCGGGTGTCTCCAGTTGTCCTTGCACCGTCAGCGGAACGGTCACCCGTTGGCCCGGGACCGTCGGCGAATCGCCGACCCGGCCAGGCGCAATCTGGGCATTCTGCTGTGCGACTGCGGCAGACAGGTCATTCATCGAGAGGCCGTATGAGACCAGCTTTGCGGGGTCGACCCACAGGCGCATCGCCTGTTCAGCGCCGAAGAGCTGCACGCGCCCAACCCCTTCGATCCGGCGCAATTCCTCGACCACGTGGCGCGCCATGTAGTCGCTCAACGAGAGTCCATCGTGGCGTCCGTCGGTGGAGTTCAGGCTCGCAATCAGCAGGAAACTTGAGGAAGCCGACTCGACCGTCAGGCCGTTCTGACGCACTGTCTGGGGCAGTCGTGGCTCTACCGCCTTGATCCGATTCTGGACATCGACTTGCGCCAGTTCCGGGTTCGTGCCCGGTTTGAAAGTGGCAGTGATGGCAGCCGAGCCAGTGGCGTCCACGGTCGATTCGAAGTACAGCAAGCTCTTGACGCTGGAAAGCTCGCGCTCGATGAGACTGATCACCGAGTCGTTCATCGTTTGGGGCGTAGCACCTGGATAGCTGGCAGAGATGCTGACGGTCGGCGGTGCAACCGACGGGTAACGGGCGATCGGCAGTTGTGGGATGGCGATCAGGCCCAGAAGCACGATAAATATGGCGACCACCCACGCGAGCACGGGGCGCTTGATGAAAAATTGTGGCACAACGGAATTCTTTTGTTGAGTCAGCGCACGGCCAGGTTGGCCGATGCAGGGGGCGACCACGCGCGGATGGCAACGTCCGCGCCTTCGGCCAGGCGCTCGCGGCCTTCAACAACCACCCTTTGGCCCGCAGCCAGGCCGCGGCGGATGATGTACTGGCCCTGGAACAGTTCGCCGAGCTCGATGTGGACCGATCGGGCTTTGTTGTGCCCGTCGACGACCCAGACCTGCGCCTTCCCGTCCGCACGCGCCACGGCCTGCTGCGGTACCAAAAGCGCGTCGGAGTAGGTGACACGCGGAACTCTCGCGCGAACGAACATGCCAGGAAGCAACTGCCGCTGCGGGTTGTCCGCCAGGATGCGCACCAGCACCTCGCCGGTGCCGGCATCCACATTGATCCCGGAAAATAGGATGCGCCCGGTCATCGCGTAGGGCTCGCCGCTGGTGCGCAGCAGAGTCGCGGGCAGACCCTCCACGCCGCTCGCGCCGCTCTTCTTGGACGACAGCTCATCGCGCAGGCCATCGAGCGCCGAAGCCGATTGGCGTACATCGATGTAGACCCGGTCGATCTGCTGGATCCGGGCCATGGGACTGCTGTCGTTCGGCGTCACCAGCGCCCCCTCGGTGACTTGCGCCTGATCGATCCTGCCGGCGATGGGTGCGTCCACGGTGGCGAACTTCAGCTCGAGCCGACGACGAGAAAGCGTTGCGCGAGCCTGTGCCACCTCGGCAGCCGCCTGGTCGCGCTGTGACGCGGCATCGTCGAAGACCTGGCGGCTGATCGCTTCTGTTTCCAGTAGAGGTGCCAGCCGCGACGCATGCACCCGAGCTCGCGCGTGGGCCGCTTCGGCGCGCTGCAAAGCCGCTGCTGCCAAGTCGACGTCCGCTTGGAGCGGTGCCGTGTTGATCTGGAAGAGCGCCTGCCCCGCGCGAATTTCCGCGCCTTGTTCGAAAAGCCGTCTTTGGATGATGCCTCCGACCTGTGGCCGGATCTCCGCCGTGCGAACGGCCGCGACCCGTCCTGGCAGATCGTCGGCAATCATCACAGCAGCGGGCCGCAGGGTTAGCACCGAGGCCTGGGCAGGCGGGGCCGCCGTCAACGGCACCTGCTTGCTGCACGCCGCGAGCAGCACGGTCGCGGTGACCATCCCGGTGATACCGCAGATGCACCACAACTTCTTCGAATTCATACCGGCAAACCCTCGAGTGTTCTCAACGGGCAACGCGCCCATCGTCAAGGAGCGCAGTGTCGGCAAAGAGCATCCACATTCAGTCGCCGAGTTATCAAGTTTCGATCAAGATAAGCGGACGGTTCCCGAGGGCCCCTTCCCTTCCATGTGTCGGCACAGTCTTCCTGCCGCGGTGCGTGGGAGCGCCGCGAAGGTCGACGGCGACGTCGGCGATACAGTGCCGCACCGCCAGACACCGTGACGAGCATTGGTATCTCGCGGGCGGCGGTGCAGTTCATTGCGCACCCATTTATCGGGAAACCATCCGTGCTCGGACCATCGGCGTGGTGCGACATGCCGCGTCTCCATCGATTCCACACAGACGCTTGATGGCCAGTTGACGTTCGACGCGCAGACTGCCTGCAATCCGTTTCGATGCGTCCTACCGGGATGCCGACTCCTTCCAGGGCAGTCGAGACGGTGACCGCCTTCGCGGCGCGACGACGGCCCTGACGGCCCGACCGCGACGCCTTTTCAAGATTGATGGAGTCTCTTCCAATGAATTCACAGCTTCTCGCCGACGAGGCGAAATACTGTTCCTTCGGCGACACGGTTCACTACGTGAACCCGCCCAAGATCTTCTCCGGCTGCGATGGCAGCTACATGTACGACGCCGAGGGCACGCCCTACCTCGATCTGCAGATGTGGTATTCGGCCGTGAACTTCGGCTACAAGAACAAGCGCCTCGAAGAGGTCATGAAGCGCCAGCTCGAGACGCTGCCGCAGGTGGCCAGCCAGTACCTTCATCCCACCAAGATCGAACTGGCCAAGTGGATCGCACAGGACGCCGAGAAGAAGTGGGGCCGCGCTGGCCGTGTGCACTTCAATGTAGGCGGCGCGCAGGCCATCGAGGACTCGCTCAAGGTGGTGCGCAACGCCAGCGGCGGCAAGAGCCTGATGTTCGCCTTCGAAGGCGGCTATCACGGTCGCACGCTGGGTGCCTCGAGCATCACTTCGAGCTACCGTTATCGCCGCCGGTTCGGCCACTTCGGCGACCGCGCGCAGTTCATCCCCTTTCCATATCCGTTTCGCCGCCCCAAGGGCATGACGGCCGAGGAGTACTCGGATTCCATCGTGCGCGAGTTCGCACGCAAGTTCGAGAACGAATATCACGCGGTGTGGGATCCGAAAACCGGCCAATGCGAATATGCAGCCTTCTACGTCGAACCCATCCAGGGCACAGGCGGCTATGTCGTGCCGCCACCGAACTTCTACAAAGGCCTCAAGAAGGTGCTCGATGAGCACGGCATCTTGATGGTGGTCGACGAAATCCAGATGGGTTTCTGGCGCACCGGCAAGCTATGGGCCATCGAGAACTTCGGCGTGCAGCCCGACGTGCTGGTGTTCGCCAAGGCGCTGACCAATGGCCTGAATGCCCTCAGTGGCCTGTGGGCCCGTGAGGAACTGATCAACCCGCAGGTGTTTCCACCGGGTTCGACGCACTCGACTTTCGCCGCCAACCCGCTGGGCACGGCACTCGGCCTCGAGGTGCTGCGCATGACGGCGGAGATCGACTATGGCAAGCAGGTCTGCGACAGCGGCGCCTACTTCCTTGAGGGCCTGAAGGAACTGCAGAAGCGACACAAGGAGATTGGCGACGTGGACGGCATGGGCCTGGCGCTGCGCGCCGAGATATGCACCGAAGACGGCTTCACGCCCAACCGAGCGCTGCTCGACAGGATGGTCGACATCGGCTTGGCGGGAGACCTTGAATACAACGGCCGCAAGATGGGCCTGGTGCTCGATGTGGGCGGCTACTACAAGAATGTGATCACCTTCGCGCCCTCGCTCGAGATCTCGCGCGCCGAGATCGATCAGGCCATGGTGCTGCTCGATCAACTGATCGCCCGGGCCAAGCGCAGCTGACATCTGGCGGTGTACTTTTTTCACCAGCTTGAGCCGGATGCGCTGGTCGACGCCTTCGTCGCCCATCCGCCCGAGGGATTCGCGTTGCTCGAGGGCGGACCGCGACCGACCGCCGAAGCAAGGCGCGCCGCGCCTGTGTTCGCGGCGCCGTTCGACCTTCTGACCACGGCCGACGCCGCGCTGAGGCGGCGCACAGAATCGCTGCCGCTTTCTCGTTACTGGTTGCCCCATCTGCGCGTACGTACAGCATTTGTCGGCAGCACTGCGTCGGAATATCTGCTCGCGCCACGCGACAGGCTTCCCGCGGAGTGGGTCGCAGCGTTGCTGCAGCGCTGGGGCCGGCGGTTCCGACTGATGGTCTTCAAAGACCTTCCTTCCGAATCGCCGTTGCTCGATGCTGCGGGCAACGCCAGGGCCGCGGCTCTGATGCATGCCTGCCTGGAGGCCGATTGCGTGCTGGTCGAAGGTCAGGCCCTGGCCTACGTGCCCATCGATTTCCCCGATATCGCTAGCTACATGAAGCGTCTTTCGACGAGTCGAAGGAAGAACCTGCGGCGAAAGCTGCGCAGCCTTGCCCAACTCGAGGTTCGGCGGATTGCGACGGGCAGCGAGCACTTCGAGGCGCCAGCGACCGCGGACGCCTACTATGCGTTGTACGAAGCCGTCTATGCGCAGAGCGAACTGCATTTCGATCGCCTCACACCCTCCTTTCTCTCGCATCTCCTGCGCGATGCATCGGCCGGCGGCGTGGTGTTCGAGTACCGCCGCGCGGGACAGTTGATCGGCTGGAACCTGTGCTTCGAAGCCGGCAACAAGCTGGTGGACAAGTACATCGGGCTGAGCTATCCGCAAGCGCGTGAATGCAACCTGTATTTCGTGAGCTGGGTGCTGAATCTGGAATACGCGATTGAGCGGGGTCTCACGCACTACGTCGCGGGTTGGACGGATCCCGAAGTCAAGGCAGACCTGGGCGCGAGCTTTACCTTCACCCGGCACGCTGTTTACGTGCGCAATCCACTGCTGCGCCTGCTGGCGCGGCGCTTCGCTCGCCGCTTCGAGCGCGACCGCGCCTGGCGCCGATCGGAGTCTGCTGCATGAGCGCTCTCCCCGTCGTCCTGGACCTGGACGGATCGGTTGGCTCGTTGGCGAGCGAGTACCGCTTCGCGATGAGAGACCAGCAGGAAGCGCTGCGCTTCGGCTGCAGCCTCGGGCGCATGCGCGCGCTGGAACGACAGCTCAATACCTGGTTGCCGCCTCCCGCGCTACATGGACCGGTGTTCATGGGCAGCGGAGACTTCCATCACCTGAGTTGGCTGCTGGTGGCGCGCTGCATCCGCGCGCAAGGATCGACCCGAGGCCGGCTGCGCGTGGTCGTGCTGGACAACCATCCCGACAACATGCGCTTTCCTTTCGGCGTGCATTGCGGCTCGTGGGTACGCCGTGTCGCACAGCTGCCGGAGGTCGAGCATGTGCTCGTGGCAGGCATCACCTCCGGCGACATTGGCTGGCGCCACAGCTGGGAGAACCAACTTTCGCCCCTGCGCGCAGGCAAGTTGAGCTACTGGAGCTTCGGTGTGGAAACCGGCTGGGCCCGTTGGCTTGGCGTGGCGTCGGCATTCCGAAATTTCCCGAGCGCGCAGGCGCTCGCGGACGCGCTGTCCGAGCACCTGCATCGGCAACGCAGACCCACCTACTTGTCGATCGACAAAGACGTGTTCGCGCCCAGCGTAGTGCGCACCAATTGGGACCAGGGTCTCCTGCTGGAGACGCAGTCGACGCAGGTCATCGATGCCCTGCAAGGACAGCTCGTCGGCAGCGACGTCACCGGCGAGGTCTCCGCTTATCGGTACCGGAGCGCCTGGAAGCGATGGCTCAGCGCAGGTGACGGGCAGGACATGGACATCGCACGCGAACAACTGACACGCTGGCAGACCAAGCAGCACCTTCTCAACCTGCGCTTGCTGGCCCGCCTGGGGCGGGCGCGCTCGAATCACGACCTTACCCATTGATGAACGTTGAATCCAATTCCCGCCGCAACCTGCTCGACACACTCGTCGAAAAGCTGTTGCACCGAGCCCTCGAGCCACTGGTCTGGCGCGGCACCTTGACGGTGGTCCTGCCGGATGAAAAGAAGCTGACATTCGGCGATGACGGCCTGCCGCGCGCACAGATCCGCTTTACAGATCGTCGAGCACCGCTGTCGCTTCTGCTAGACCCCGATCTGCAGCTTGGCGAGTTGTTCGTGCAAGGACGGCTGCAGGTCGAACGGGGCACGATCTACGATGTGCTGGAGTTGCTGTTGCGGGACGCACACGACCTGAAACCGCGCTGGTTCATCCGCGTGCTCGATCAATGGCGCATGTGCTTGCGTCCCCTGCTGGAGCGCAACCGGCACCGCCGGGCGCGCGCCAACGTGGCGCATCACTACGACTTGGACGACCGGCTCTACAGCCTGTTCCTGGGCGCGGATCGGCAGTACTCGTGCGCTTACTTTCAGACCGGCGGGGAAAGTCTGGAAGTCGCGCAACTCGCCAAGATGCGACATATCGCCGCCAAGCTGCTGGTGGGTCCGCAACACCGGGTCCTCGATATTGGATGCGGTTGGGGCGGCCTGACGCGCTACCTGGTCGAGGTCGGTGGCGCCCTGCACGTGACTGGCACCACGCTGTCGTGCGAGCAGTTGGCCGGAGCCAAGCGCCTGGCCGCCAAGTCACGCCGGGCAGGCGCACTGGCCTACCGGCTCGAGGACTATCGCGACACGGTCGGCACCTTTGATCGGATCGTCTCCGTGGGCATGTTCGAACACGTGGGTCGAAGCAACCATCACACATTCTTTCGCAAGTGCCACGAGTTGCTGGCGGAGGACGGCGTCATGCTCCTGCATTTCATCGGCAACTCGGATGTACCGGACTTCAACAATCCGTGGATCGAGAAATACATCTTCCCGGGCGGCAGTCTGCCTTCGCTTTCGGAATGCATGCCGGCCATCGAACGCGCCGGTCTGGTGGTGACCGATATCGAGGTCCTGCGGCTGCACTATGCCCAGACGCTTCGGTTCTGGCGCGAACGCTTCCTGGCTCGGCGTGACGAGGCGCGCGAACTGTATGACGAGCGTTTTTGCAGAATCTGGGAGTTCTACCTCTCGATGTCGGAGGCGGCATTCCATCATCAACAGATCGCTGTCTTCCAGATCCAGCTTGCGCGCCGTCAAGACGCGGTGCCGCTGACGCGCGACTACATCGATGCGCGCAAGGACCTGCTCTGGGCGCACGAGACCCAGTCGCTCGACTATGGCGACCTGGCCGCCGCATCGGCGGCCTAGGCGGCCGATGCGCAGTACTCGGTCAGCGTGTCGCACAGCATTGCGAACCGTCTATCGTCAAGCCATGGACTGTTGCTGATGGACAGCAGACGAGCGGCCAGGTCGCGCGCGTGAGGCAAGGCGAGAGGCGGCAACGCGCTTGCAAGGCCCGGATAGTCAGGCAGCGCGCGCGCAAACGGCAGGCTCAGGCCGCAACCGTTCCCCCAGGCCGCGCGCAGCACGCCGTCGCGGTGCACTTGCGCAGGCAACCGAACCAGCAAGATCGGCCACACACCTTCCGCACCCGGGACTGCATCGCTGTCCCCAAGCACTTGTACGCCCGGAATTCGAGAGAGTCGGTCGCAGCGCCAACGCGCTTGCTCCGTGCATTGCGCCAGGAACTCGGGTAGTCGTGCCAGTGCTCGAACAGCCACCGCCTGACGCCAGCGCCCCACTCGATGCAAGGGGATGGTGGGGCCATGAATGTCGCCTGCTGCGCCGAGCCAGTCGACACGACGCAAAGCCCGTCGAAGCGGTAGTCCATAGACCCAGCGCAGAGCCACCGGCCTGTAGCACAACGCATAGCCAAGCAGTTCCAGCGACCGCCGAAATTCCCAGCCAGCGCGACGCGGCACCCTGTCTGCGCTCGCCTGTGCGCAAGCGCGTCGCAGCGCAGGGTCCCGCACCACCAGGGCACCGCCTTCGAACATGCTCAGCCCCTTGCCGACGGCCAGGCTGAAAAAACCGATATCGCCCCGGGTGCCGACGCTGCGACCTCCTGCCCGCGCACCGAGTGCCTGGGCAGCGTCCTCGATGGTCCACGCACCGACGCGGCGGGCGCAGTGCAGTGCGGTCGCCACGTCCGCGACCCGGCCGCCAAGGTGGGTCGGCAGCACGGCGAGAGTCTGTGCATTGCACAGGCGCTGCAGCGCTGCCGGATCCAGGTCAAGCGTGCCCGCCCTCACGTCGCAGACACGCAGCTTGAGACCGCAGTGCATGACCGCGAGCGCGACCAGCGGGCAGGTGTAGCCCGGCACCACCACCTCGTCGCGTTCGGGCGCAAGACGTTGCAGCGCTGTCAGCGCTACCACCAGCGCGGCGGTACCCGAGCATTCGATCTGCACGGCTTCCACATCCAGGAAGCGCGCGAGCGCTGCACCGAGATCCGCGTCGGCGTCCCCGACTGGCCAGCCCAGGTCCGCGCGGTGCAGCGGAAGTCCGGCGGTGGGCGGGACCTCCCCGAAGCGCTCAAGGTATCTGGGCATCGCAGCGCCGGCGCGCATCAGCCGCTACCGGCGCGCCATCCCCTTTCTCACCAAACGCCAGGCAAATGATCCCCGCAAGGATGATGAGGGCGCCCACGATCTGCGGCCAGCCGATGCGCTCGCCCAACAGCGCGTGTGACAGGATCAGTACGGAGATCACTTCCAGGTGCGAGGCGGCGAATGCCGGCCCGATCGGTGCGTGCCGAAGCAAACGCATCCACGTGAAGAAGGCACCGACATAACCTGCAAAAGCGCCGTAAATCCACGGTTGGCCGAACACCCTTGTCAGCCATGCCGAATCGAACTCAAGCGGCAACGCCTGCTCGCCGGCCATCTTGAAGCTCAGCTGCGCCAGCGTATCGAAGGCCACGAGCATCAGGAAGCCCCCGGCATAGAAACGGCGGGTCCCGGTCATCCTTGCAAACCCACCACGGCCACACCGATGGAAATCAGGAGCATGCCGGCAACGCGCAGGGGCGAGAGCTTCTCTGCGAAGAAATACCGCCCGGCAAGCATGACCGCGACGATGTTGATCGACCCCAGCAGCACGCCTTGCGACAAGGGCACCAGGGAGATGAATGCCAGCCACAGCACGAACTCGGCCACGTAGCAGCCCAATCCGATCCAGAGCCAAGGACGGCGCGCCATCCAGATCCAGCGCGCCAGGCCATCGCAGTCATCCGGGCATCGTGCGGCGGCCTTGAAGGCCAGTTGGCCGCCGCTGTCCACGAGCACGTTCATTGTCCATAGCGAGAGGACCAGCGGCGTGACGGCCGCGTTCATGCCGCGAGCGAGCCGGCACCGGCGCGGTTGGTCGCATCGCTCGGCCGTGCCGAGCAAGAATTCACGCGATGCGCATTGGCCGCGATGCGCCTGGCGAAATCCACCGCGTGTGCCGTGACTGTCCGGCGTTCGCGATCGACGGTGATCATGTGATAGCAGTCGTGCAGCAACACCAGTTCGACGGGAGCGCGGACCTTGCGCAAGATCAGCCTGGCATTCGCCACGCTGGAGACATCGTCCTGGCTGGAATGCATCAGCAGGCAGGGCGCGCGCACGCGTCCCAACCGTCGCCGCACGTGTACCGACAGCGCCTTCATCTCGATGATGGCGTACCAGGGATTCCCCGGCAGGCCGGCAGCGGCGCTGTCGCCCTGCTGCATCTGTTCGACGATGCGCCTGCGCACCGCTTCATCCTTGATACCGTAGGGTGGTTGTTCCATGAACACCTGGCTGCGTCCGATGCCGAGCGCCCGGAACGCCGGCAACAGGAACGAAAGCCGTGTGTAGCGCGGAATGCTCCAGCCGTCGTGCCAGAACATGGTGGACAAGGCCCCGATTCCATCGATCAGCTCCGGTCGCGTGATGGCCAGTTCCAGCGCAAGCACTGCACCCATCGACAGTCCGACCACCACCACCCGATCCGTTCGACAGCGCAGCCGCTCCGCACCGGCGTGCACGCTCGCAGCCCAATCCTGCCAGCGCGTGCGCACCAGGTCTTCCTGCGTGCCGCAATGACCTGCCAACTGAACGCCGTAGACGGTGAAGCCCGCGCGGTGCAGGCCTTTGCCGAGCAAGCGCATCTCGTTGGGGGTTCCTGTGAGACCGTGCACCAGCAGGATGCCGGTGCGGGCATGCTCGCCGTGGCCTTCGTGCAGGAATTCATGCCGGGTCACACACACTGGCGAGGAACTCCAATGACCTTCCGGAACTTCCATTTCGTCGTTCATGCGAGGCAATCCTTGCGTGCCGTGATTTCCAGCATCAGATCCAGTGCGTCGCGAAAGTTGTCAAAGGCCGCGTGCGCGATGCGCCGGCTTCGGCAGTGCCCGATCAGCCGGTCCTTCGCCAGCACGAAGTCGGCCTTGCCCGAGACACAAAAATCGGAGCTGCCATCGCCGACGAAAAGGACCTTGCCATGCACTTTGCGCTGCGTGGCCAGGTTGGCGCATTTGCAATTGCCGCTGGCGCGCTCGCAGTTGGCTCTCGCGTGCGGTGTGTACAGCCGCCAGCCGCGTTCGGTGATTTGGATCAACTGATTCGCGACGACCGGCAGATCGCCCAGATCGTGTGCCTGGAGAATTCGCTTGATGGCGAGATCCAGGCCGTCGCTGACCACTTGCACGGTGATGCCTCTCAGTCGAGCTGCGGCGACAAAGGCCCTGAAATGACGGTCGATGGGCATCCGATCGAGGTGGGAGTCGAATTCGTGCGCACTCATGTCCAGTAGCGACACTTGCCCGCTCATGCATTCGCGCGAGCCGATCTGGCCGCTCTCCCATGCTTTTTCGAGCGCGTGCCAGCCACGACCGCCAAAGCGCTGCAGCAGGCTGTCCGTGACATCCTCGACGCTGATCGTGCCATCGAAATCGCATTGGATGGTCCACCCGCTTGGCGTCGGGGCATGGGTCGTCGCTGCGGGCGCCGCGATCGAAAAAAAAGACTCACTCATAAAAGCTGACCCTCACGTTGCGACCGGGGCGCAGCCTCGAGGCGGCCTCCTGATCAAGTTCAAGAATGCAATCCACCACGCGCAGGCCCGTGCGCTGGGGCGTCTCGTCGTCGAGGCGACTCGGCCCGTAGGCGGCACTCAGGCGCAGCACGTGCGCGGCGAGCTGTGTTGGCTCGGAACTGCCATTGGCATCCCGCTCGAGCTGGACGGTGGCGCGCATGCCGGGTTTGACGCTCGCGACGTAGCTCTCGTTGAGCTCCGCGCGCACGATCAACGCGCGCTGCGGCAGGAGCACCATCAGAGGGGGAGCGCCCTGTGCAGCGACACGGGCGCCGATCTGGACATTGAGCTTGAGCACGATGGCGTCGTCAGGTGCCGTCACCGTGTGGCGTTGAACGGCCAGGCGCGCGAGGTCGATCTTCTGGCGCGCGATGGCGCTTTCCGCCTCCAGCACTCGCATTGCGACCTCGATGTCCCGCTGGGCCTGGAGCGCTTCCTCGGCACGCCGCGGATCGAGTGCTTGCGCACGGGCTGCCTCTTGCGTGCGGCGAACCAACTGGCGCGCGGCGGGCAGGCGCTCGGCCTGGCCATGCAGGCGCGCCTGCACCAGTTTCAATTCGGCTTGAGCGAGGCCGGCTTCCATGCGCGCTTGTTCGGAGCCAAGCTTCAGCAGCACCTGGCCGCGTTGCACCAGATCGCCCTCGCCCACGTTCAAGGTTTCGATCTCTCCGTTCAAAGGTGACACGATGTCGAGCAAGCCACCACGTACCTCAACCTTGCCACGCGCCATCGCCAGCAGTCGGGGCGAATCGGCCTGCGCGCTTGGGGCCACAACAGGGAGCGACTTGGGAGCAGGCCTGGAGCAGCCGCTCATGGCGATGGCCAGCAGCAAGACGCACGACAAGCGCCTGTGCGGCCGCTCGCAACGGACGAGATTCATCATTGAACTTTCTTGGTGATGGGCCGACGCACCGCGGCCTCGGGCCTCGCGTCGCCGCGGATCTTCCCGTCCTCCATCGTCAACACGCGATCGGCGTGATGCACGAGGCGCGGGTCGTGACTGACACACAGGACCGTGGTGCCGTGGACATGGGAGATTTCGTGCAAAAGGTCGATGACCTTCTGACCGTTGTTCGCATCCAGCGCGCTGGTCGGCTCATCGGCGAACAGCAGCTTGGGCTCCTTGGCCAATGCACGAGCAATCGCGACGCGCTGCTTTTCCCCGCCCGAAAGCTGCACCGGAAAGGCGTCGGCGCGGTGTGCCATGCCCACCTCCGACAGTGCCCGCATCGCACGTTCGGCTGATTGCCGGTCGCTGAGGCCCAGATAGCCAAGGGGCAGTTGCACCTGCTCGCGCGCAGTGAGTGCCGCGAAGAGATTGAATCCCTGGAACACGAAGCCGGTGTGTCGAAGACGGAAGCGCTCGAGCGCGCGCTTGTCCATCTGGCTCAAATCATCGCCAAGGGCCAGAACGCGTCCCGAGTCGGGCGCTTGCAGTCCGCTCAACAGCGACAGCAGCGTGCTCTTGCCGCAGCCCGACGGACCGGAGATCAGTGTGAGTTCGCCTTGCCGGACCTGAATGGACAGGTCGCGCAATACGTCGACGCGCACCTTCCCCGACAGAAAGGACTTGCTGAGCTGGTGGCCCTGCAGACTCGCGGGCGAGGACGCCCGGATGGGAGACACTGCCATGCTCATCTCAGCAACATCGCGGGATCGGCGCGCACCAAGCCGCGCACGGCGATCAAGCCGGATATCAACGCGAGGCCGAGAACCAGCGCCGCGCAGGCCAGTGCCATCGCTGCATCCATGCCCACCGGCACGCCGTAGCGAGCCGCCAGCCAGAGAAGAAGACTGCAGAACAAGCCACTGACCGCCAGGCCGATGCAGCCCACCCAGCAGGCCTGCTCGACCACGATGCGGCGCAGAGCTCCCACGCTGGCTCCCAAGGCGTTGAGCATGGCGTACTCACGCGCGGATGCCGCCACGACCGCCATCAACGACTGGCTGGTCACCACCGCACCGACCAGGCAAACGATGCCGGCCATGAACAGCACAGCAATGCCCGCACCGGTGTCGAACATCCAGTACAACTGCGATCGGCGCGCGAATTCCGCCGCCGTCCAGACCTCGAAGGCGCCGAAAGTCGTGCTGCCGGCCAGTCTGGACTTGATGAGGTCGGCCTGATCGGCGCGCGAAATCCGCGCTACGAAGTACGTCACTCCTGCGGAGGACTCGCCGGCTCGCAACTCCCGCGCCGTCGCCATCGACGCCAGTACATTGACGCCGCCCAGGGCGCGCAGGCCGTCCAGCGCGGCCACGATCTGCACACGATGGCCGTTCACCCAGGCCTGGCCGCCCACCGGCGTGCTGAGCTGATCCAGATCCGACCGGTCAACGATCACTGCGCCAGGTTGACGCATCAGTCGACGCACCGCCGGCGGCAGTATGCGAGAGAACATCAAGGCATCCGCGTCCGTGCCGATGCCCGAGACATAGACCGAAACCCCACCGCCGGATCGCGCGTCGTTGCGCCAGTCGCCTTCCACCCACAGGTAGGGCTCGACATCGGCGACGCCAGGATCCATGCGAAGTCGCATCTCCACGGCGGGATCGATATCGCGGCCGAAATTGACGCTTTGCGTACCCGGGTAGCCTGCCCACAGATCGCCCGAGGAAGCCGTCACGTAGACGGCCGCGCTGCCGAAGATGCCCAGCATGAGTGCCGCTTGCACGGTCAGCAGGAGTCCTGCGAACCCCACGGCCAGAACAGCCGGCACAAAGCGGCGCCATTCATGGACGATGGTCTTGCGCGCCAACGCGATCATGAGGATGCCCCACCGATGCCGGATGGGGCTGGCCAGTCCCGCGCGGCCTCGCCAGCGGGCCACGGCGCGCCG